>Ga0115011_10003269_pt1 | contig 11023 bp, 10 predicted proteins | sample TroAtlMetagenome_2_FD_88705 | JGI IMG/M metagenome (GOLD analysis project Ga0115011, IMG submission 88705) | Marine eukaryotic phytoplankton communities from Atlantic Ocean - Tropical Atlantic ANT8 Metagenome | ecosystem: Environmental > Aquatic > Marine > Oceanic | place: Tropical Atlantic... | reverse complement strand
CAAAATTGCTGATTCTAAATCATTATAATAAAATCCTATTGCGACCATATTAGAGGCTCTTCTTCTAGCTTCTCTTTCTGACCTTTCTCTCTGAGCTAGAAATTCGCCAGATGTCTCACTAGAAAAAATTCTCAAGCGCTCAACTTGTTCTACAGGTATAGTCCGACCATTAATTAAGATAGGGTTTCCTGTTTGATAATGTTCTTCAAACTTATCTATTACGTCTTGCAAACCATTGATGTCTGATTTGATTTCAATTTTATCCCACGCATTTTTATGGTATTTGTCGTCAAGATATAAAATTATATGATAATACATAATTTGCTACTCATTTGGATGTTATAAATTATATTTAACGAACTTTAGTGTATAGGAAATAAGTTGTCAATTTCTTCCTTTTTTAAAGTACATTAGCTCTCAGATTTAGCTTTATAAGTTGATTAAGAGTAGTAGGTTATACTTGACCTTTATTTTTTATAAGAGTTGTTAATTTAAAAAATATCTCACCCAACCATCCACAACTGCGGGCGACCAAAATCCCGATACGCATCCTCAATTATACTTTTAAACACCTTAAAGTCCTCCGTGTTTATCTGCTCAATCTCTGTCAAATCCAAACGCAAATGCTCGGCATCGCTATCAGTTAAGCAGTCCCACGCACTATCCCAATTGTGCGCAAAGTAATCAGGAAAATTAAGCGCGTTATCTAAGGCCGTCAATAGTGACGTTTTATCAAGCACTCTACCCACAGCGATATCGATAGCTTGCTCAGGAATAAAAGCACGATTACAAGTGTTTGGCTCAGCATATAGACCAGTATCCTTGTCTATATAGTAAATGGCTTGGCTCATATTAGTTTACCTCTAATCGTCTAAAGCTATCGTAATGATCAACCGTTAAGTAGTAGACAGTGGGCGGATTGCCGCCGGTGACGATACGTCTAGCGCCGCGATGTGAGACGCCGGGTGTAGGCACAGTGTACTCGCGGTAGTAGCCGCTGGATTGAGCAGGCAGGCGGCCTTCGCGGTTATAAAAGGTCGTGCCATCCTTCGCAGGATAGGGATATGGCCCGCCTTGCTGAATTAGGGCGATAGTGTTATCAATTTGCGCGTCGCCTGTGATGGCGGTATGAGCGCTTTGAGCAGAGTCTGAATAGCTGGGCGTGATATCAGCGGTCAATGCCCCTTGCTCAAACAGCGCTGATTTTATATCACCAAAGAAATAGACAGCGACGGCAATAATAGCGATAAAGGAGATAAGCGACGTGAGCGGGCTTTTTTTATGCTGCCCGTATGTTGAGCGTTTCGCTGTATGCTGTCTTGTATGCAAATGGTTGGTCTTATCATTGTAGCCTTTCGATGGTGTACTTTCTTCAAGGCTCAAGGTAGGGTCAGAAACTTCGGTCGCACGCAGCTGGTTTTTGTCATTGCGAGTACTGTTAAAATATACTTGCTGCCCGATATGGATAGGCTGCGATAATTGTACGCTGCTGATATGAAAAAACACGTCCTCACTTTGATCGTCAACATCGATAAAGCCGTAGCCTTTATCTTGGTTCCAGTGTTTGATAGTACCGCTTTGCATGGCCGCTTCGCCTATTAGGGTTTAGCATAGTATATACAATTTGATAAAAACTATTAAACCAAAAAACGCCAGCATGATGCTGACGTTTATTGTATAAATTAAAAACTTGTTGGTTTGACGGTACAAACCTACATAAAGGGGAGCTGAGTAAATATCTGCAGTATCGTGGCGTTCACGATGTCGACAAAGAAGGCACCAACCATCGGCACGATTAAAAACGCTTTTGGCGAGGCCAAGTAGCGATCGGTGACCGCCTGCATATTGGCAATCGCCGTTGGGGTTGCGCCCATACCGAACCCGCCGTGACCTGCAGCGAGTACTGCAGCATCGTAATCTTTACCCATAACTCTGAAGGTGATGAAGTACACATAAATCACCATAATAAGCGTTTGGACTAACAGGATAATCAGTACAGGACCTGCCAAATCAGTCAATTGCCAAAGCTTCAGTGATAGAAGCGCCATTGCTAAGAATAGACTCAAAGAGGCGTTACCGATGACATCGATCGCCCGGTCAAACATTTCAAAATTAAAGACGATAGTAAGGGAGTTACGAATGATGACCCCAGCAGCTAACGCCCAAACGAAGGTAGGCAGCTGAAACCAAGTGCCTTCGGCCACTGCCGTCATAATATCGGCAAAAGCCAAAGCGGCAGCAAATAGCGCTAACGACTCAATAGTCGATGAGGCGGTAATCAGACGAATATGATCAGGTTTTTCAAAGATTTCTTTATCGTTTAGGATCTCATCCTCGTCGTGCTTAGTACTATACAGCGACTGTGAGCTGGCGACTTTTTCGATATCGCTTGGGTTGGGATCAGCTTGGCTTGGGCTGATACCTAGTCTGCGGATGAGCTTACGCGCGACAGGTCCCCCGACGAGACCACCTGCGACCAAGCCATAAGTGGCCACCGCGATACCTAAAGTAGTCGCACCGACAACGCCATACTCTTCTTCTAGCACCACGCCCCACGCGCCTGCAGTACCGTGTCCGCCGGTCAAAGCGATAGAGCCTGTCACTAAGCCAAGCATCGGATCAAGTCCTAGCGCGCTTGCCATGGCAACGCCGACGATATCTTGCAAGATAATAAATACCGATACCACCACTGTAAAGATAAATAATGGCGAGCCGCCCGCTTTGAGTCTGCCAAAATCAGCACTCAGGCCAATAGAAGCAAAGAACATCAGCATTGTCGCAGTTTGCAGCCCTTGATGGAAGTTGAAGCTATAGCCCCAAATCAAATTAAGCGCATAAACAATCATCGCAGCGACCAAGCCACCAACCACAGGTTCTGGAATATTAAAGTCTTCTAATACCTTGATTTTTTTGATTAAGAAACGCCCGAGTAGTAGCACGAATGTTGCTAATATCAAGGTGTAATAACCATTTAATGTCATTTCCATAAGTGAATCCTTCTCATAAACTTCGGTTGTAAACTCAACAAGAGGACGGATCGATGACAAAGGAGTACTTTATCCTTCTGACATATTTGTTATCGCCATCATCAGTCTTAGCGTAGCAGCATATCCATAGCCGCGGTTTGCCAAACTTTTTATAAGTATGTGCAATGGTTTTAGTCCAAAAAGCTATCGATTTGAATAATAAAAAACGCCAGCGATTAAGCTGACGTCATTTTCGGATTATACTTTAAGTCGCGTTATAAGTGTTCAACTAACCACCAATCTTAGCAAAATTAATCATAATGTGTAGCATAAGCGGATAGCTTATTATCTCATAACTTTTTTATTAACCCCCTAATTGATCTAATCCTAAAGCTAGAATCAGCCCAATAGCGGTACTGATGCCCGCCCAATGATTGCCTTTTTTAAAAGCATCTGGAAAGACTTCGGTCGCCAGTGAAGCAATCACGGCGCCCGCTGCAAAACAATCTATCAAGCTTATCGTCGATTTAGACACATCACGCAGTAGAATGTTACCAGCGATAGCTGCTACGGATAATAATACTGCAGCGCCTGTCCAGATGAGCAATATTTTTTTGTTACTCGACCCGGATTCCTTCATCTGTTTAGCACCGCCAGCAGCTTCTGGTAAGTTAGATAACAAAATAGAGCCGGCAAGTGCCGCAACTTGCATGACATTACCACTGATTAGTGATACTCCTAGTGCTAAATTCTCTGGCACGCCATCTAAAGTGACCGCAGCAAGCAAACCGCCGCCGCCACTACTTTGTAGTTTTTCGTCTATAAGATAGTCTATGCTCGTAAATACGCCTGCGCCTAATAGCGTAAAGCCGATGGTCGCCAAAAGCCCACTGTGGGTTACGGCTGGCTGCAGCATTTGTAATACTACCGCGAGCATCAGCGCGCCACCAGCAATAGCCAATAGGTTGCCTTGTAGCCAATTAGGAAGCTTGCCATAAGTTCCCCATAACGCCCCAATAATGAGCGCGGCTGAAACGATAGTAATAACCAAAAAAATCATCATAGCAGTTATTCTTTTTTTATAAAAAGGTCATTTATTATTGTTGTCATATTTTATCAACTAAAGCCTGTACTGGTTATAACCTTTAACAGGGTTTAGCAGTTTTTAACAGAAAAAAACGCCAACACGGATGCTGACGTTTTGATAAACCCTAAATAGATAAGCTTAGTCAATAACCATTAAGCGCGAGTCTCGCCATGACCATAGACGATCCATTTTTGTGAGGTTAGACCTTCTAACCCGACTGGGCCACGAGCGTGAATCTTATCGGTTGAGATGCCAATCTCAGCGCCAAGACCATACTCAAAGCCATCAGCAAAGCGGCTTGAGGCGTTAATCATTACGCTTGCGGAGTCGACTTCGCGGATAAAGCGCTGCGACTTACTGTAGTTATCTGTGATAATGACGTCAGTATGATGGCTGCCGTGCGTGTTGATGTGCTCAATCGCCGCGTCAAGTCCATCGATGACTTTCACCGCTAAGATAGGCGCAAGATATTCGGTATCCCAATCTTCCTCAGTCGCAGCTGATAGATGACCATCAAGCTTAGCATTGTCCTTTAATATGCTTTGTGCTTGCTCATCGAGGCGCAGCTGCATTGCGTCATCGGCTTTAACGATAGCTTCAGCAATTTGCGGTAGCATCTCATCGGCGACGGCTTTATCGACCAAGAGCGTCTCCATAGTATTACAAGTGCCATAGCGATGTGTCTTGGCATTGACGCTGACCTCGATTGCCGTCTCAGGTTTGGCATCACTATCGATATAAGTATGACAGTTACCGTCTAAGTGCTTGATGACGGGCACTTTAGCGTCTTCGCTGATGCGAGAGATCAGGCCTTTACCGCCGCGTGGCACGATGACATCCACGTAATCGGTCATGGTGATCAGCTCACCGACAGCCGCGCGGTCAGTGGTTTCAAGTACTTGTACGCTATGCTCGGAAAGACCGGCTGCACTTAAGCCTTTGTGGATGCATTTAGCAATAGCTTGATTGGACTCAAAAGCTTCGGAGCCGCCGCGCAAGATAATAGCGTTGCCCGATTTGAGCGCAAGAGAGGCGGCTTCTAAAGTCACATTAGGACGCGACTCATAAATCATACCGACCACGCCTAGCGGCACGCGCATTTTGCCCAGATGAATACCAGAGGGGCGAAAGGTCATATCAGTGACTTCACCGATTGGATCAGGCAAGGCTGCGACGTCTTTGAGACCTTGTAGCATACCATCGAATCTAGCATCGTTTAGCTCTAGGCGATCGAGTAGCGCGGCTTCTAAGTCATTGCTATGGCCTTTATCCATGTCTATTTTGTTCGCTTTTAGAATATCGGCTTTGGCGTTGACTAGCTCATCATGAATGCTCATAAGTGCTGAGTTTTTATCGCCAGTATTGGCCGCGGCAAGAGCGCGAGAGGCGGCGCGCGCTTGCTTACCGACTGTTTGCATATAAGATTTTATATCTGAGGTATTCGCTTGACTCATAAATTATTTTCCTTTTGATTACGGATGAAGGGTTATTTTCAATAAATGTTGTAGACGAGCAAAAAAGCCTAAACAGGCAAAGTCTAACTAAAAGGTGGTAAAAGATATCATTGTTAATAGTGGCTAAACCTGGAGCTTTGACAAGCGTATTAACGACAGTTCTCACTTAAGGTAAAGCATTGTGTTATTTAACCGTTATGCCATTTAACATAGAGTAGATTGAGATTAGAGTAAAGTTGAATTTGTGAACAGCGCCTATTTACAATTTTGTTTTAAGTGTTTTTGTGTTGATTCAGGAGTATGGATATCTTTGTCTTACGAGTCTTTAACACAACTGCGCTGCAACTACTAAAGTAGTCATTTATAGATCTGATTATAATAATAGATAAGATACTAGACGTGTTAAGCAAAGTGATGTGGAAAACACTGTCTAAAAGCAATTAGTGCGTCAAAATCAATTCGCAATTTAAAACCAATTAGAGAGGGTATTATGAAAAACACGACTTATAAACTAGGGTTAGCCGCAGTGGCCGCTTTGGCAGTAACGCTTGGCGCTTGCGCGGAACAAGAGAAATCTCTTGAAGAGCCCGACGCTATGCAGACAGTAGACGATGCACAAACGCAAGTAGAGCAAGAAGCGACTGGCGTTGATGATGTCGCAGTAGCGAGCGCCGATGATGACGTGGCTGTAGCGACGGTGGACGACGCTGATGTCCTCGATGGTTCTGAGTCTGAGGAGCATGTCTCAACTTATTAATAGCTTATTGACGGTTAAGGATATCGCCGCGTTATTAGCGTGACAGATAATACAGCGCTAAGCGGCCTAAAGTGTTAAAATAAAGCTCAAATTACGGCAGTGATTTGGGCTTTATTTATGGCGTAAGGGCTAGTAATAGAGAGTATTTGCCTTTTTGCTGTATGATAAGCGACAATACGCTGCTTTTTATTTCAGTAAGCTGCCAAGAGCTGCTTAAGCCTATAAGTATCGCCTTATTCATAATAATCGGAAACCTGTTGAACCATGCCTGATATTGCCAAAGACTCGACTCGCCCTATCGCTTTAGATATACAAGATCTACACAAAAGCTACGGCTCTTTAGAGGTGCTAAAAGGGGTATCACTCACCGCCTATGATGGCGATGTGATCTCGATTTTGGGCTCATCAGGCTCAGGGAAGTCGACGTTATTACGTTGTATTAACTTGTTAGAAAAACCAACTAAGGGGCGTATCAGTATCGGTGATGATGAGCTGATGCTAAAAGCCAGTAAATCTGGCGAGATGCAAGCGGCAGATCATAGACAGCTTGAAAATCTGCGGGCGCGTGTTGGTTTTGTTTTCCAAAACTTCAATCTATGGCCGCATAAAACGATACTGCAAAATATCATCGAAGGACCGACTCAGGTTCTAAAAATCAAAAAAGATCAAGCCATCAGTGAAGCCGAACAGCTCCTAAAAAAAGTAGGCTTATCCGATAAAAAAGACGCTTATCCTGCCAATCTCTCTGGCGGTCAACGTCAGCGTGTCGCTATCGCGCGCGCTTTGGCTATGCAGCCAAGAGTGCTTTTGTTCGATGAGCCAACTTCCGCGCTCGATCCTGAGCTGGTTAACGAAGTACTCGCCGTCATGCAAGACTTGGCAGAAGAGGGCCGTACGATGCTGATTGTCACCCACGAGATGCGCTTTGCTCGTGATGTATCAAGCCAAGTGGTATTCTTACATCAAGGCGTCATCGAGGAGATGGGCACGCCTGAGCAAGTGTTTGACAACCCAAACTCAGAGCGCGTCAGAGACTTTATGGCTTCTCATCGCCAGAACTAATCACTATTTCGGACTTATGAGCTGACCTGTCGGCTGATAAGTCTGTCTGCATCAATTGAGCTATTTTAAAACTGGCCTAGTGTTATCAATATCCTTCCTTTTATAGCGTATGTGCTATAAAGAAAGGCATTGCGTCATACGTTTTTACGGCGGTGTCTTCTTACTTATTTCCGATAACAGCAGCACCGTTTATTACCCAATAATGACAGTCAATACCTAAAACGTTTGTTTTTGATACTGTTGTCAGGTATTATCGATGGGTTTATAAGCTGCTAATATCTATCATTATTACGACTGTTTGGTCAATGATTAGATAGGGATATTAAATTAAAATAAGGAATATATGATGTCGAATTCTCGTCTATTATGGTCATCAATGACTATCACCGCAGCGCTAGCATTGAGCGCCTGTAGCCAGCCAAGCGATGATACGGTAGAGACAAATGCTGAGGCACCTGCTGCCGATGTCGCGGGTAAAACCATTCGTATCGCAACTGAAGGCGCTTATCCTCCTTTTAACTATACCAATGCTGATGGCAGTATTGCAGGATTTGATGTCGATGTCGCCAACGCTTTATGTGAGCAGATGCAGGCAGATTGTGAGATCGTCGCGCAAGATTGGGATGGCATTATTCCAGGTTTGCTCGCGCAAAAGTATGACGCCGTTGTCGCAGGGATGTCTATCACTCCAGAGCGCCAAGAAAAAGTAGACTTCACTGAGCCGTACTTCGCTAATACTATGGTTTGGCTGACTGAGACCGATGGTAGTTTTGATCCTAACGCTATTAGTAACCTAAATTTAGGTGGTCAGCGCTCAACCACGCCTGGCGTCTATCTGCAAGATAACTATGAAGGTAAAGACGGCAACACGGTACAGCTTTATGATAACTATGACAATGCTTATTTAGATCTAAAATCTGGTCGCAGCGATGCGGTATTGGCCGAAAAAGTTTCAGCCAAAGCTTGGTTAAAAGACAATCCAGAAGGTTTTGGTATCGTGGGTGATGAGATTGATAACGATGACAACATCGCTATCGCGGTTCGTAAAGGGGATCCTTTGAGAGATGATTTTAATAAAGCTTTGAGCGAGATCCGTAGTAACGGTGAGTTGGCTCGTCTAGAACAAGCAAACTTCAACCAATAATCTGCTGCTCGATAACTGAGGAAAACATAATGAGCTTATCTAAATATTCTCAAAACAAGTCAATCTTGCCCACCAAAGCGCTTTGGTTAGCACCGCTCAGCGCCGCTATGCTTATGCTTGCTGCTTGTAGTAATGGCTCAGCGCCAGAAGAGAGCCAAGTTGCAGATGACGGCGCAGCGACTGAGACGCCAATGAACATCAAAATCGCGACTGAGTCGAGCTATAAGCCTTTTAGCTATACTGATGCTGATGGCAAGCTGATCGGTTATGAAGTTGAGCTGGTCGATGCGTTATGCGCGCAGATGAACGCGGAGTGTGAGCTGATATCTCAAGACTGGGATGGTTTGATTCCCGGCTTAAATGCGCAAAAGTTTGATGCGATTATCGCGGGCATGTCGATTACGCCAGAGCGTCAAGAAGTCGTTGAATTTAGCGACCCTTACTTTCATACTGGTATTATTCTTATCGGTAAAAAAGGCGACGATATTACAGTTGCTGATCTTGAGGGCCAACCAGTTGCTTCACAGCGCTCAACGGTATCTTCGCAGTACCTGCAAGACGAGCATCCAGAGTCTGATATCAAGCTTTATGATACCCAAGACAACGCTTATCTAGATCTAACTTCAGGTCGCGTACGCGCTATGATGTCTGATAAAGTCACTGGTATCGACTGGCTAAAAACTGAAGCCGGTAAAGACTATGAAGTCAAAGGCGAAGAGATCAGCACTGACGAAGATGCGATGGGTATTGCTTTTCGTAAAGGCGATCCGCTAGTGGGTAAATTTAACACTGCATTGGCTGAGCTAAAAGCTGATGGCACTTACGATCAGATCACTGGCAGCTACTTTGGCACCAGCTCTACTGCAGCGGCAAATAAAGCGGCGGCAGCGGATAGCGTTGAAGAAGTGATAGTGATTGAAGGTGATAATGTCGATGCCGATGCGAATGCAACTATCGCCGCCGAAGAGCAGACAGAGACTGTCAGTAACTAAATATCAGTAATTAGCTGTCAGTAGTTAACCGTCAATAAATAAAGTAACAAGAAATAAAGTAACAAGCACTGTTGTTTTATATGGCTATAGTTTTATGCTGAGCCCTACATAGTGGCGCTTTATGCTTCTCATAGCGTAGGGCGCCGTTATTGTTTATAGCGCTTGTATCGACTTACTCATAAAAAGGAATCAAGGATGACGATAAATTACCCTAGTATTTTTGGCGCAAGACAGGCGCTACAAAACCCTTTGTTTGCAGCAGTAGCCTTAGGAATGCTGGTAGGCTGTAGCAATGGTCAAGAGGCCAATACTGCGAGTACAGAAACTGCCGATACGGCTGCCACTGAAGCCACTGGCGAGGTTTTGCGTATCGGCACTGAAGGCGCTTATGCTCCTTTTAACTATACCAACGCTGATGGCTCGCTTGGCGGTTTTGATATCGAGATTGCCAATGCTCTATGTGATGATATGCAAGTCAGTTGTGAGGTTATCGCGCAGGATTGGGATGGGATTATCCCCGGTCTCAAAGCGGGCAAATACGATGCCATTGTCGCTGCGATGTCGATTACCCCAGAGCGCGCTGAGCAGGTCAGCTTTACTGATCCCTATTTTAGTAATACCTTAGTGTTTTTGGCAGAAGAAGGCAGCGATTTTGACCCGAGTAATCCTGATGATATCAACTCAAAAAGCATCGCTGCTCAGCGCTCGACGATTTCATCGCAGTGGCTAGAGCAGGCTTATCCAAAAGCCAATATGCAGCTGTACGATACTTTGAGTAATGCCTTTTTAGACTTAGGCTCAGGGCGTGTTGAGGCGATGATATCTGATAAGCTGCCAGCTATCGAATGGCTGAGCTCCGCCTCAGGCAGCCAATATACGCTAAAAGGTGATGAGATCGATATCGATGATAATTTTGCTATTGCGGTACGCCCAGGGGATCCGCTGCAAGCTCAAATCAATGAGTCATTAGCTAATATTAAAGCAGATGGCAGCTATGATGCTATCCATAACAAATACTTCTCAGTAACCACAGATAGTGACTCTAGCAGCACTGCCGCGCCAGTAGCCGCTGAGGTAGAGTAGTCAAAAGCGGTCGCTTGAGTTTATGAAAGTTAGGCTGGTAAGCACTCAAAAGGATATCACAGCTTCGTGGTATCCTTTTTTATTGCCACTAACTGTCTATTTTGACTGGGTATTTGCTATCAGCGTTAACATCGAGCGTCTCAGTTATGATAAAATCAGCGCGTATTTCTATCTGAGTAATCAGTGCATGAATCTTTGAGTCAACTGATAGTCATTTATTATATATTCCAAAACCGCTTCTCGTTGCTACAGACCATAACTATCGCTTTATTTTCGCTGGCGTCAGGACAATAAGCTGACATTTCGAGCGTTATTTGTGGCTTGGCAAAAACGCCAGTGACGCGACCAACATATAGAGACTGAGTGAATAACTGTGTTTGATTTACAAGGATTTGGCGCCCTGCTATTAAGCGGCGCGACCGTCACCATTAAGCTTGCCATAACTAGCCTGATAATAGGTATGCTATTAGGACTGCTT
>Ga0115011_10003268_pt1 | contig 11023 bp, 5 predicted proteins | sample TroAtlMetagenome_2_FD_88705 | JGI IMG/M metagenome (GOLD analysis project Ga0115011, IMG submission 88705) | Marine eukaryotic phytoplankton communities from Atlantic Ocean - Tropical Atlantic ANT8 Metagenome | ecosystem: Environmental > Aquatic > Marine > Oceanic | place: Tropical Atlantic... | reverse complement strand
TAAAAAAAAAGACAATTTTGTTGAAATTTAACTCCAAAAAGACTTTCCTTAGACGACGCCGACGACGACGAAGAAAAAAAAAAAAATGGGCGACGACGACGAGAGTCCCGATGAGAAGAAGAAGACGACGAAGAAGAAGAAGATGAGTAGTAGTGGTACGAGTGATGGGTGTGGTGTGCAAAAACGCAAGTTCAGTGCGGCGCTGACGGGGTTGAAGTTCATGCGACGCGCGCGAGAATCGGCGTCGTCGAAGAAGAATGCAAGCTTTGAAGAGACGAAAGACGACGCAACGGTGGTGGTGGAACCACCACCACCGTCGACATCGGGGAGGAAGAGAGCATCATTGCAACACGCGACAGAAGAAGCGACGAATAAGAATGCGACGACGACGACGAACGAGGAGCGGTGGACGTACGAGACGTCGGAGCAGGTCGCCGCCGCTCGAAAGCGCCGAGCGGTGCGGGAACACCAACTCGCCGCCAAGAAGAAGAAGACGAGGATGCATCCACATTGGGTGTTTGGTCGTCGGAGTTTCGGCGGCTTCAACGCGGCCATCGAACAGTTGGCTCGGGAACAGGAGGAGAGACGATTGAAAGCGAAAGGAGCCGTTCGCGACGCGAGAAGACAAAATGCGGCAGCCTCGAGTAAAGGAAAAAGAGATGTCGTGTCATCCAAGACGAAGAACAAAATGGAGACAAAAAAGAGGACGACGACGCCGACGCCGACGACGAAGAGGTGACGTCTACTCCTTCCCTTTCATCGTAGCGCAATAGGAGAGACGCGTTTTTGCGTGGTAGCTCGCCGTAGTTGTTGTTTCTTGTTATTTCTTGTTTGTTTTTGAGTTCGTAAAAGGAGTGCGAGACCGACGACCTCTTCTTACAGTAACAGTTGTTTTGTATTCGTCTCCTTCTTCTTCTTCTTCTTCTTGTCCAAAAAACACACGCGAAACATTTTTGATCATCACAAGACGACTTGACAGACAAAAGAGAGAGAGAGAGAGAGAGAGTTTGTTGGATCTCTCACATTATTATTTTTTCGTTTTTTTGTGTGTGTTGTTGTCCCAACCAACAACGAACACAAAAACCAAGAGGAAAAAACACCAAAAAGGAGAGAGGGATCTTTTTTTCGTTGTTGGGAAGATTTTTTTGATCTCTTTTCGCGGTTGTTTTGGGTCGTCGTCGTCGCGAGCGACCAACTAAAGGCGAAAATCATCATCGCTTCATTATCATCATCATCACACGACGACTATAATAAAAAATGTTTGCGCTCACCACCACCCAATTTACTGGCGTCCGAGTCGTCTCCAAGACGACGGCGCCGAAGAAATCGGTCAACGCGGTCGTATCGGTACGCAAAAAAAAAGAGAGAGAGCCTCTCTAAAGCGTTTTGACGACGTCTCTCTCTCTCTCTCTCTCTTGTTGTTGTTGATGGAATTTTTTCTTTCCCTCTCTCGGGATTGGATCACTTCTTCTCCCTTTGTTGTTAAAGTTTTTGCCGTGGTAGAGAAGAATCGCGCGATGAGAGTCTGCACCCGCACTCCTCGGATGGTGATGGTGGCGATGAGAGTGGAAGGACGCTTTTGTTTGCGAACGCGCGCGCGCACATATCGCTCGTGCGCCGCGCTTTCTCCTTCGATCACCACATTCTTTCGCACGATGGCTCTCGACATTTCGATTACTGACATTTCCTTTACTCTACTATCTTTCGAATACGAATGGGAACGCGCAGAACGGCTACACGATCGACACCGACAGACGCAGAAAAGCGTTCGAGGAGAACAAGAAGCGAACCGCGGCGGCTGGCGAAGCGGCGAAAGCCAAGGCGAAGGCATTGGCGGAAAAGAACAAAGCGGCCCAAGCCAAGGCTTTGGCCCGAAAGAAAGAGTTGGCTGAACAACGCAAGGCAAATGCGTCGGCGCGTAAAGAAGCCACCGCGAAGTTGAACAAAACTGTCGGTGGTTCCTCCAAGTTCAAGAACTCCTTTACCAAGGCGCCGGCCGTGAGTGACCCGTTCGCCGACAAGAAGTTTAAAAACTCCTTCAAGATGCCAAAGATAGACTTGATGAACGTCAAATTGTGGAAGTAAGAAGTGTGTGATATCGCTCGCAGCTCTTAAATTTTTTTAATTACCATCATCTTATACATGTTTTTCTATTAAAATCTATCCCATCATCTACCTACGTATGTATCTATTAACAATTTAAGAGATTCGCGAGTTCCATCGCGACTAAACAGGGTTGTTCGAGGTGCACGGCGTGACCGGCGTTATCGATTTCAATCGCCTCGACAACATTGTTGCTCACTCGCACGGCTTTTTCAGCAATAGACGCAAACTTTTCGTCCAACGCGCCGTAAATAAAAATTACTCGAACATTTTTCTCGTTTCTTTGCAACTCTTCCCACACGTGTTCTTGTTTTCCAACGCTCGAGTGTTCGAGAACGTTTGCGATTTCACCTTTTCTTCCTTCTCCGACAGACGTCTCTCGTTTCTTTGCAACTTCTTCAATAGACATTCCATCTCTCGAGACGAGAGATTTCCACATCGGCTGTTCGTACCATTCCTTACAAAATGAAAGCATCGATTGAGACGTTTTCAATTTTTTAGCGAGCGCGGCATCGCGTTCGCGTCTAGTCTCTTTACCCTCGTCGCTGTCAGGCATGCCGCACGTGCCGCTGAGTGAAATGACGCAAGTAATGTTGTTCTTCCATTCTTTCGACGACGACGAGAGAGAAAGTGAAAGCGCAACGCGGGCACCTAGACTATAACCAACTACGGTGACATCTTCTAATTCCATTTTTTCAAGCAATATACGTAACGTATCCGATATGCCTTCGATCGAATACGTAGTACTCGTAACTGCGGAATTTGTAAATTCAGTTTTCGTTTCGCCATGCCCCGGAAGATCAACAGCAACGCATTTGTGTCCGAGCGTCGCCAGCGACTTTGCAATTGGCACCCAGTCACTTTTATCACCCATAAACCCGTGAAGAAAGAGAATAGTTTTCGATGATGAAATATTTTCGCATGGAAAGTAGCCCTCTACGCTAATGTCGTGCGTCACGACTTCTTTTTCAACGCTTACGTTATATTGCTTTGTTTTCACGGGAGGATTAGCACGTGAAAAATGAGATTGCGCCCATTTCATCATAACGTCCCTTTCGAAAGTATTGGGATCGATGCATACAGATAACGTTTCGTTAATCGTCTTTGATGGATTCAAGCTTTCGTCCACGAACCATCGTCCCGTATCCAAGCCGTGACAAATGACGCCCCCAGTAGTTTTACCCAGTGTTTCCGCTATTTTTGCATTCATCGTCAGCGAAACGGGAGATTCAAAAGCCGAAGATATCACGGGGATTGCGCTTGTAAGCTCTAAGACGATATCGCAAATATCTTTCGTTATCTCGACACCACCGACTACGGATGGTTTCAAAACAACCGCGGCACATCCCAAACGATTTCTAAGAATGCGCTTGTAAAAATTACTCGCGATGCTTCCAGAAGAAGACGATTTCTGAGTCTTGATAAACGCATCGACGGTTTCATCCAAGGCGTAGAAGACGTTTGTATTGAAGAAGAACTCTTCCAAATCTTTTTCTGATTTCGTAGGCTCTTCAATAAATTGCAAGTTGACGTTACGTAAACGCTCGAGCTCTTTTCCGAACAAAATTGCATCTTCCAACGACCACGCTCTGTTTGCATCCGCTCGTATTTCAACATTTGGTCCAAGAATTTCTCGGAAGGCTTTCAACCTCGATGCGTCGCGTAATACGTTCTCATCACGTCCGACCTTTACTTTTACGCATTTGTATGGGTTTTCGTCAAAAAGTCGTTTCAAATCTTTCGCGTTTTCCTCTTCCGATTTTCCAAGATCCGGGTCGAACAAACAATTGACGAAGACGAAACCGTTGGAATTGTCGCGAATATTTTCCAGTGGATTTTGTATTGACGTCGCGTTTGCTAACGCATTCAATATCGCCGTCTCTATGCAGAACCGTACGCTCGGGAACAACGACATAAACGCATTCTCGCATGTGCCGCTTTCAGCGAACCATTTTGCAAACTGACCTCTCAACGAAGTTACGAAAGTAGGGACACTTCTGCCGCGAAGTTTCGATTCACAAAACGCTTGTAGTTGTGCACCGGCTAACTTGCACTCTGCCTTATCGTGCAAACCAGGAAGTGGAGAACACTCGCCGTACCCTACGATGCCATTGCTGAGTTTCACCTCGAGTAAAAAGCCTTGACGATATTTTTGCTCGGTCTTGGTCGTATCCTTTGCTCGAAGAGGTTCATCGAAAGCGGTCACCATTACGCTTGCAATAACCATCGAGGACGCATTAATGACATCGTTTTCCACTTTTAAAAAGTGATCAACCGCAGATACGGCTTGATGTTGCGCTGATTTGTGCTCTTTCAAGTTCTGCGGTCTGGACGTCGTCACTTCAATCACTCGATGGCGTCCTTCACCGTAGCTGGTTGCAAGTTCATTCGAAAACGAGTGCATCGATCTTGGATGAGCAAATGCTACTCTGTTAGCTTCGCATAGCAAACGTCGACTGGTATCAGGTGGTGTGGCGAACAATTTCTCAAAGGTTTCCCGTTCTACTTCATTGGATACTGGGAGAAAGCCGAAAATCCCGCCACCACCGTTGTTCACGACAACAATGGTTACTGGAGGTTGACCAGGACCCTCACGCAAAAAGAGCAACCCGTTTGAATCGTGTTGAAAAGATACGTCACCTATAAATAATGTAACAGGCCTATTCAAACCACATGCGTAACCAGCGGCAGTTGATATGATACCGTCAATTCCCGAAGCGCCTCGATTAGCAACCACTGGATTACCGAGGATCAAACTACTCTTATCCATGACAGCATCATCGATTTGTGAAAACATTTTGATTCCAGTCAAAGCGTCGGCGTCGCGAATCGGCATGGAGTTGCCGAGAAATAATGCGGATGACTTTGGCAACGCGTTGCATATTTCAGCCGCCACTGACATTTCCGTTATTCCATTTTGTTCATCCATCTTCAAAACGCGTCGCGAGAGTACATCCGAAACGATTTCCCCACACGCAACGAATGTTTTTGCGTAGTACTTTTGCTCATCTGAAGCCGATAATATCTCTGCTTCCAGCAAAGCGTTTGCAAAGACGTCCCTAGAACATTGGATACGATGTGACACCACATGACTTGGATCAAAATTCCGTGGCGAAGGATCCACGACTATGAAAGAGACATCATCTGCAGCAGCAGCATCGTCTAAAAATTTACACAACCGTTTACTCACGATACGAGATCCAAGCTGAACAATGCAATCGGGTGAAAACCTTTCAGCAGCTTCCGCAGAACATAAGAGGTAATCGCAACATTTGACGACATTCAAGTCAGCGTTACCACCATTGATGCCAACGCGTAAGCCAGACGTAACATCAGCTAGAACAGCCCATCCAAGTACTTTAGCAACTTTAGCTGACATTAACGCGTCTTTCGGGTTTGCAGAACCACCTATAACTAAGACGCCTCTCCTAGATTCCTTCATTCGCTTCGCCGCGCTTTCAAAAACGGAGATATCTTGAATCTCGAGAGAATCGCCTGAAATATTCTCTCCGCGCACTTTCTTTTCTTCTTCGTCGATGCTCTCCATCGAAGCTAAAGATGTTTTTTCACTCGCAACATCACTGCTGTCCATGTTATTTTCAATCTTTTGCCTCGGTCCGAGAGGTTCACGAAAAGGCAAGTTCACGTGCACCGGTCCAGGGTGAGCGACGTCCGTGGATTTACCGTACGCAACCCGAGCGACACTTCGAAACGTTTGAACTTGGGATTCATTCGTCTGCAAGTCTCCAGGAACAGGTGCATCAACAAAATACCGACGGAAGTTCTTAAACATATCCATTTGGTCGATTGTTTGATTCGCTCCGGTGTCCCTCAGCTCTTGGGGACGGTCCGCTGTGAGATAAATTGCAGGTGTTTGCGATTCGTGCGCTTCAACAAAGCTTGGCAGTAAATTCGCGACTGCTGTACCAGAACTAACAATAATCGCGCATGGCTTACCGGCTCCTTTGCCAAAACCTAACGCATAAAAACCAAGGGAACGCTCATCAATGCACACGACTACTTTCGCCGATGGATGATTTTCAGCCGCAAGAGCGAGAGGCGTGGAGCGAGAACCAGGAGCGATACAAAACAGCTCAACGCCATTTAACACGAGCTCATCCACGAGCGCGTACGCCGAACGTGCGTTTGGATTATTCGGTACGTACGCTAAATCGTTGGTACCATTTATGTTGTTATTGTTCTGGCGTAACAGCGCTTCCATAGGTTTGGTTTTCAAATTCAATTCTTGCCATTCTGATTTTGCATTTGCCGCCTTTACTACGCCCACGCCTGCAAAGAGGTCTGCAACCTTACCATCGCTATCCTCACCGTTAGAAATTAAAGCTGACCTGATGGCGACACAGAATTCAGCGCCTTCGGAATCAATCCATCCGAGTGGCCCGGCATATAAACCTCGATCAAACGTCTCCGACTGTCGAACAGTTTGCATAGCGAGATCTCGCGGATATCCGCATACTGCCGGAGTAGGATGCAACGCGCTTATGACGTCAGATTCATCGACTTGCTCGTCGATCTTTGCACGAAAGCGCGCGTACAAGTGCTGTACGGATACATGTCGCAAGATTCCTTTCTCGAGCTCTTTCAATACACCTGCATTACCGTCGCGCGCAATTTTCGCGAGCGATTTCCGAACATCTTCTCTCACGATAGCAAACTCTTCGTGCTCCTTCTCCGATAGAAGCATATCGTAGGCTAACGCAGCATCTTCACCTGGATCGCTTCCTCTTGATCGCGTACCAGCGACGGCTTCGGATTCGACCGTTCGCGATGAGAAATTTGACTTGAAGAGTCGTTCTGGTGAAGATCCAATAAACGAAGTCCCATTCGGGTGCGTCAAAATAAACTGGTACGCGTCTGGATCCCGCCTCTGTAAAGACTTAATTAACTCGCACTCAGAAACGCACGATGAAACATCCAAAGTAGTTTTCCTGGCCAAGACTACTTTTCGCAAGCTTCTTTTCCCGGATGTATTTTTGCTTCGCTCGATATCTTCTTCGTCTTCGTCATCATTCGCATGGGGAGAATCGTCGTCCGGTAGCTCTTTCAAAGTAACGCCGGTATTTTCTTCATCTTCTAATTCGCTCTCATCCCTGTTCTTATTGACGAGGTTTTCAAAAACATCCAATACGGACTCGTCCGCGTTAATTCCGCTTCTTCTTCCCATGTTTTTCAATGCACTTCGCAGTCGCTCGGCACTTCCCATCGGTACCTCTGCAAATGCATCTTCGTCAAACGAAGTCCCCAACAAGAGTCTTATATCGTCTTCTTCGTTTTCTCCTAAAGCGTTTATCTTTTCGATTGTTCCGCTTACAACATTCTGCCATGTTTCCTCATCCGGTGAAACTCGTTTTCTAAGATTCTTCGTTGGTGGTGCCGCTATTACTCTTGCTACTGTATTTTTATTTGCGTCTAAAGATTCCTCGATGGATTCTAAGCATTTCAAGCACTTCTTCACGGCTTCGTCAAACGTTTTCGCGCGGCTTCCATCATTTTCTTTCGCGTTGACATCCCAGGAGATGTTTACGCCAACTTCTCCGCATGCTATACTTTCAGAAACATCTACGATTGGAATGAATACATATCTAGAACCAAAACATTCCCATTTGTTACTATCTGCTTCCGCTGCTACTGAATGCGAAAGGAAACTAGGATCGAATCGCCCGGCGCCAAACGCTTTCACGCTCTTTGATACTTTCAAGAATTCCCTCACGGCTCCTAAGCGTTCCTTGGTCAACAATGGATCGTTATCGTCGATAGTATCCGAATCCATCGATATTGTCGACTTCCACAAGCAACTGGCCCCAATTGCAGTCATTGATCCTCTCGTATCTTTTGAAAACTCCTCGTTCTCTTCTTCGCCTTCATCGCTTCCGCCTCTCGTTTCCTCTTCCTCCTCGCGCTTCTCTTGTCGTACCGGTTTCGGCGGCGGTGATCTCGGCGAAAAGTAAAACCTCGGCGTCGTATTCGTCCATCGATCTTTTCTACCAACATCGACTTTTCCGCGTATCGTTTCTTTCGTCTCTTCATTTATCGAGGACAAAAACTGCAGCGCGTTTGCATCTCTGGGCACAAAACATCTAAACCGAAGCATTCCAGAATTGGAAGAAGACGCGCTATTCGTCGCGTCGTCAGTACTGCTACACTCGCTCTCTATCGTCTCACGTATTCGCGCGATTGCATTCTCTATCGTGTTTTCGCTCGACACTTCTCGCACTCGAACTACGTCTAATCGTCGTGTTCCTTGTTGTTGCCGCTTCTTCGTTTGCGCTTCATCTTCTTCCGTCTCGTTTTCGTTATCGAAATCGAACGACGACGACGACGACGACGACGACGACGTCGCATTGTCCGAAGAAATCGCGTGTAATACGCTTAGCGATGGAGTGTCGGAGGAGACTCGTTTTCGCCGGTAACGCGGCGGGACTCGTCCTGTTCGTAGTCGCCGTCGCTCGATGCCTCCTCCTCCTCCTCCTCGTTGTCCTCCTCGCGCAACACCATCGCCCTTTCTCTGTACACAAAGCGACGACATCGATGCGACGCAGCAAGAGCGACAGAGCGATGACGACGCCGACGACGATGGAGATGCCATCTCGCTCTCGCACCTCTTTTCGCGCGACGCTCTTCCTTTCCGAAAACGAGCGAGAGAGAGCGAGAGCGAGAGCGAAAGCGATGGGTTTCTTCTCCGTATCGCGCGTTTTTGTGACTTCTGAAGAAGAAAAAACAACAGAGAGAGAGAGCAGAGATGTCGCAAAAAAACAGATAAGAAAAAAGAATCTCAAATCATCAAACACCAACAATGTAAATACTACTAAGATGTAAGAAGGAGTATGGACTGACAACGAAACAAAAAATGGAACACCAAGCGGACGTAATAAAACCCGAACGAATTCGGGTCGTTTTAGTATAATTCAATGAGAGCACGTCCATGCAAACGAGAACGTTTTACCATTTACCCTTACTTCGACCACCTTTAGAGCTAAACTTGCCGCCTCGGCCGCCTCGACCTCCCGACCAACGTCCTCCTCGACCACCGCCGCCACTACCTTTCGTTCTAACTAAAGCTTGTAACTCTGGAGGCACCGTTTGGTTCGCACCTTCCATAATCTGTACCAACTCTCTCGCTTGTTGCGAATCTTCTTTGGTGAATAAAGTGTGCGCGATGCCGGTTTTACCGGCGCGTCCGGTACGTCCGATTCTGTGCACGTAATCTTCAACCGCACCTGGAAAATCGTAAATCAACACCATAGCCACGCCGGGAATATCTAAACCCCGTGCTGCAACATCCGTAGCAACTAACACGTTTCCTCTTCCTTTACGAAAGTTATCTAAAGACTTTTCGCGTTCGTATTGGTCTTTATCGCCGTGAATAGCACCGCAGCTGTGAATGCCGCTTTGTCGTAACTTTCGATCGAGAAAGTCGCACCGTCTTTTCGTTCCGCAAAACACAATGCACGTGTCTTTTTCTTCCAACTCACCCATTGCTTTCATGCAGTTATCAAATTTCTCGTCTTCCGCGCACACCTGCACGATTTGCGTGATGAGTTTGTTCGCGGTGAGTTTCCCGGTGCCGCCTTCGCCGATGGATACTTGGATCGGTTTTGTCGTAAAATTTGCGGCTATTTTCTGCACCGCTTTCGGCCACGTCGCGGAGTAAAACAAAGTCTGTCTCGCGTGTGGACACAATTTGATGATTTTTTTTATTTGCGGTTCAAAACCCATATCTAACATGCGATCGGCTTCGTCTAAAACGACATACGTCGCTGAGCTCGCGGAAACTGGCGCAGAAAATCCAGGCGGCGGGTCCAAGAAATCGTTAATTCTGCCTGGCGTTGCGACGACAATATCCGCGCCGCCTCTCAACGCTCTCAGCTGATCGCCTTTGGCTGCCCCACCGTACAGAACCACGCACTTTGCTTTCACCGCCGGGCAAAACTTGGCGCACTCCTCGTTGATTTGAATCGCCAACTCTCTCGTCGGCGCCAATACGATACTCGTCGGTTTCACCGGTCCTGGCTTCCACCGGCCGTTAACGAGTTCCATTTCCGGAGGTTTTTGTGGTCCGCCGTTCTTTTTTATCCTCGTCAACGCCGGTAACAAGAACGAACACGTTTTCCCGCTTCCTGTTTTCGCAATCGCGACGATATCTCTCCCGGTTAAAGCGATGGTCCAACTAAACGCCTGAATAGGCGTCGGCTTCTCGTATCCTTGCTTCTTGAGCGCGGCAACAATTTCCATCGGAAATATCTCGTGACACTTGTCGAAGGATAAAATCGGGTTTGGAGCGTCTTTCGGGTTCAGCGCGACGTGATGTTCTTTCACGTACGCTTTTATCTCTTCCTCTTCTCCTCGGGAGGAAGGCGTCAAAGATGTCTTCGAGACGCCTCCTGTTCCCGCGTCGTCCGTCTTTTGCATCGACGTCTTCTTTTTCTTCTTCTTCTCCTTCTTCTTGTTCTTTTCATCGTCGTCATCGACGTCATCAAACTCCTCGCGGCTGCTCTTTTTCTTCTTCTTCTTCTTCTTTATCGTCTTTCCTTCGTCGTCGTCGTCGTCTTCCCGAGACGCCTTGCGTTTCTTCTCCCCTCCTCCAAAATCATCATCATCATTCGCCGCCGCCGCCGCCGCTTTCTTCCTCGCTTTCTTCTCCGCTTTTCTCTTCGCTCGAAGGTCGTCGTCGTCCTCCTCGCGACTCCCAGGAGAAAAAGAAGCGCCGCCGCCCTTCGGCGAGGCCGCCGACGAATTAAAGGTGTCCAGAAACGCCATTACTCTTCTTCTTCTTGCGTTGTTGTTGATCCGCGCAAAAGCCGCTTTGAGGCGTCGGATTAGGAGTAACAATACCTATCCAGAAAATGTTTTTGGGGCGTTTTTTTTTGTTTATTTTTTTTTTCGAAAAAAAAAAAAAGAG
>Ga0115011_10003267_pt1 | contig 11025 bp, 7 predicted proteins | sample TroAtlMetagenome_2_FD_88705 | JGI IMG/M metagenome (GOLD analysis project Ga0115011, IMG submission 88705) | Marine eukaryotic phytoplankton communities from Atlantic Ocean - Tropical Atlantic ANT8 Metagenome | ecosystem: Environmental > Aquatic > Marine > Oceanic | place: Tropical Atlantic... | reverse complement strand
TTCTTCAGTAACAGGCTTCACTTTGATCAAATTATTTTTAGAGTTAATTATAAATTTACTTTTGCGTATTGAAATTATCTCAGTGTCATTCTTTATTGTTCTTTTTCCCACATATAAAGTATGAGTAAGAGTTAAAATTTTATTTGTAATTTTGCATGAAGATCTAACAAATATTTTTTCAAACTTGGAAATGTTTGTTTGGTTAGATTTAATGCCTTCTTTTAAAAATTTTTTTTTTTTAATATTTGTTAACGAAAAGAAAAATAAATCTGCAATTTCAAAAACTTTTTCTATTTTACTTTTTTTTAAAAAATTATTTGGATCAATATCTATTTTTTTTATGTTATTTCGGTATGTTTCAAAATAAACCATCTTAATATTAGGAAATATCCTAATTAATTCCTGTCTCTAAGCTCAAGCTTCGCGATAGACATATTATGAACATCATCAGGGCCATCCACAATTCGAAGATACCTTGCGGTTGCGTAAGCATAAGCCAAAGGAAAATCTTGAGAAACCCCGGCACCTCCATGTACCTGAATAGCACGATCAACAACTTTTGATGTCATGTTTGGTACAACAACCTTAATCATAGAAATTTCTTTTCTTGCAACTTTGTTTCCAACTGTATCCATCATGTGTGCAGCTTTTAAAACCAAAAGTCTTGCCTGATCAATTTCGGAACGACTAGTGGCGATATGATCCATTACAACCCCTTGTTCTGCTAATGTTTTTCCAAATGCCACTCTTGATTTTGCTCTAGAAATCATCAATCCTAAAGCCCTTTCAGCTTGCCCAATAGACCTCATGCAATGATGAATTCTTCCTGGGCCCAATCTTCCTTGTGCTATTTCAAAACCTCTTCCTTCACCTAATAAAATATTTTCTTGAGGCACTCTGACATTTTCAAAATTTACCTCTGCATGACCATGAGGAGCATCATCATAACCAAAAACAGGTAAATGTCTTAAAACTTGAACCCCTTTAGTTTCCTTAGGTATCAAAATCATTGACTGTTGTTTGTATTTTTCAGCATTTGGATCTGTCTTACCCATGAAAATTATAATTTTACAACGAGGATCCATTGCTCCAGATGTCCACCATTTTCTTGCATTAATGACATATTCATCACCATCTTTAACTATAGAGCCTTGAATGTTTGAAGCATCAGATGACGCAACTGCAGGCTCTGTCATAGCAAAGGAAGACCTGATCTCACCATTTAATAGAGGATTTAGCCATTTTTCCTTTTGTTCTTCAGTTCCATATCTTACAAATACTTCCATGTTACCAGTATCAGGAGCAGAACAATTAAACACCTCTGCCCCTATAGGAGATCTTCCCATAATTTCACATAAAGGAGCATATTCTATATTTTTTAGTCCGGCACCATAATCACTTTCAGGTAAAAATAAATTCCACAAACCTTCCTTTTTGGCTTTAGATTTCATTTCTTCTAAAATTGGAGGGATAGTCCATCTACCACTTTCATTCAACTGGTCTTCAAAAACCACTTCATTTTTGTAAACATTTTCATTCATAAAGTCGGTTAATCTTTTTTGTAATTCTTTTACTTTATCAGAAAATTCAAAATCCATAATCTATACTCCAATAATTAAATAATTATGCTATTTGCTCTTTTAATTAAAGCTTGTATTCGTACATCAAAATTTGCAAATCTCTTGTCTTTAGTTTGACCATTTAAAAACCTTATAAATATTTGCTGCAAAATTACAGCTAGTTTAAACGCTCCAAATGCATAATACCAATTTATATTATCTATATTAAAACCAGTCTTTTTTGAATAATAATTTATAATTTCATTTTTTCTTGGATAAATTATTTTTTCAAGCGGCATAGATGTTATTAATTGACTATCACTTGGGTCTTGGTCATCTATCCAATAATTTAACATATGCCCTAGATCCATTAAAGGGTCACCTAAAGTACACATGTCCCAATCAAAAACAGCTACCGGCTTTGATACTCTATCAAAACTCCACATAATATTATCCCATTTAAAATCATTGTGCAAAATTGAAGCATGTTGTGGTTTTGGTATCTTAATACGAAGCTTTGATATTAATGTGTCAAAAACATTATTTAATTCGTCTGAATTAGTTGATTTCTTCCATCTATCTTCCCAACCATTAAGTTGTCTTTCTACAAACCCATCTGGTTTTCCAAGCCTTTGTAAACCTACTTCATTTGGCTCGATTAAGTGCAGAGAAGCCAGCACATCAACACTATTATAAGTTAGATCATTAACATATTTTTGATCTACATTAACAAAGCTTGGAAAAACCTTTCTTATAACATAACCATTTCTTCTCTCAATTATATGAAACTTACACCCTATAATATTGGTATTTTCACAAAAATGTATACTTTTAGGTGCCAATGGAAATAATGCATTCAATGATTTCTGAACTTTATGCTCCCTTCCCATGTCATGCGAGGATGGAGCAATTGGACCTATAGGAGGTCTTCTCAAAACATACTCTTTATTATTGAAACTTAATAGATAAGTAAGGTTTGCATGCCCTCCACCAAATTGCATTATTTTAAAGTTATTTAAATTCTCATTAAATAATTCAGTCAAATATGATTTCAAAGAATTTATATTTAATATTTCATCTTTTCTTACTTGAATTAACTCTGGATCAATCATAATCATTTCATTATTATTTAATTAAATAAAAATTAAAGTAGATTTTTTTCTAATTCAACATAAAGAAATGGATTTTAAAACATGAATAAATTATTTGATATAGCTGGAAAAGTAGCACTAGTCACAGGAGGATCAAGGGGCATTGGTGAAATGATAGCAGAAGGGTTTGTTAAAAATGGTGCAAAAACTTTTATAACGTCACGAAAAGCGGATCAATGTGATGAAACAGCTAAAAGACTTTCTAAGTTTGGTGAATGTATTTCAATTCCTGCAGACCTAACTGACAGTAATGAAATAAAAAAAGTAAAATCAAAAGTTGAAAGTGAAACAAATACCTTGAATATTTTAGTTAACAATGCAGGTGCCGTATGGGCAGCTGATTTTGATAATTTCCCAGAAAATGGATGGGACAAAGTAATGGATACAAATGTTAAGGCTATGTTTTTTTTAACTCAACAATTTATAAAACTTTTAGAAAAAAATGGAACTAATGAAGACCCATCAAGAATCATTAATATTGGCTCGATTGATGGCCTAGGAATCCCTAGGGCTGAGACATATTCTTATCCAGCATCAAAAGCAGCTGTGCATCATCTTACAAAAGTTATGGCTAACAGACTTGCTGAAAGAAATATCAATGTAAATGCAATTGCACCGGGACCATTTGAAAGCCAAATGATGAAATCAACTTTAAAAAGTTTTAGTGAAGAAATAATTAATTCTGTACCTAGGAAAAGAATTGGTAAACCTGAAGATATGGCTGGAGCATCAATCTTTTTATCTTCAAAAGCAAGTGCATACATAACTGGAATTGTTATGCCAGTAGACGGTGGGTCTTTAATTGCGAGAAGACATATGGAATAGTTTCAACTTTTTACAAACATATCTCTTAACTTGTTTTTTAAAATCTTACCAGTAGCACCTAAAGGGATATTTTCTGTGAAAGCAACTGAATCTGGTATCATCCACTTTGCTATTTTACCTTGATAATAATCTAAAATTTCCTTTTCACTAATTTTTTTACCTGGCATCGGTTGAACAATTATCATGGGTCTTTCATCCCACTTTTCATCTGGAACAGCAATAGCCGCAGCATTAGCAACATCAGGATGACCTACACAAATGTTTTCTAGATCTATTGAGCTAATCCATTCGCCACCAGACTTTATAATATCTTTATTTCTATCAGTTATTGTCATAAAGCCATTTTGATCAATAGTTGCAATATCACCAGTATCAAACCACCCACCTTCTAAAAACCTATCCTTTTGAGTATCATCATTGTAGTAACTTTTTAAAACCCAATAACCCCTTGAAAGAAGTCTTCCTTGGCTCGTTCCGTCCTGATCAACTTGGTTTCCTTCATCGTCCATAAGTTTCATTTCATGACCAAATACAGTTCTTCCTTGTGGTATTTTTTGATCATAATATTCTTTTTTATCCTTAGGATTCATATTAAATAATGGCATATTGGCGGTACCTATAGGGCTCATCTCAGTCATTCCCCATGCATGGATAACATCTACACCATATTCCTCACCAAACCCTTCAAACAAAGTTCTAGGACAAGCAGACCCACCTATTATCAACCTCTGAACAGTTTCTAATTTTTTTCCTGAAGAACGAAGATGATTCAATAAAAGGAGCCAAACTGTAGGCACACCCAAGGAAATTGTTACTTTTTCCTTGTTCATTAAATCAGTTAAACTCTCCCCATCCAGTTTCGGCCCTGGAAATACAATTTTTGAGCCACACATCAGTGCAGCGTATGGAGTGCCCCATGCATTTACATGAAACATTGGAACAACAGGTAACACACAATCTTTTGAGCCATATGGAATTGCATCTTTTAAATTAACTCCAAATGCATGCAAGACAGTTGATCTGTGAGTATATAGTACTCCCTTTGGGTTTCCAGTGGTCCCAGATGTGTAACAAAGAGAAGATGCTGTTCTTTCATCAAGTTCAGGCCAAACACACTCATCTGATTGCTTATCTATAAATTCTTCGTAACAAAGTATTTCAATATTGTTAGGTAAATTTAAATCAATCATATTGCTTTTATCTGTCATAATGACTATGGCCTTTATAGATTTAAAACTTTTAGCCGCCTCTTCAATCAATGGGGCAATATTCAGATCAACAAATAGAATTTTGTCTTCTGCGTGATTAACTATATAACTAATTTGCTCATGATGTAGCCTAGGGTTTAATGTATGACAAACATAACCACTTGAAGATGTAGCATAATAAAGTTCTAAATGCCGATAACCATTCCAAGCTAAAGTACCTACTCTGTCTCCAACCTTTAACCCAAATGATCTGAGTGCATTTGCTAAACGTTTAGTTCTAGAACCCCATTCTTTATAAGTATATGAATGAATGCCACCTTCAACGGTATTTGAGACTATCTTTTGTGTGGGGTATGATTTAGTTGCATGTTCAAATATACTTGATATTAAAAGTTGATGATCTTGCATTAATCCTAACATATATTCCCCCAATAAATAATTGTAAAAAAGATTTATATTCTATGTATTTTTTCTAAAATTCAAATTTTAATTTTTGTTATTTTTCCTAATTTTTAAAGTTTTATTCCAATCAATTTTCATTTTTTTCTTATCGATTATAACGGAATAAATCTCTCTTGCTTGCTTTATATTACACTTTTGTTCCAAAATATCTTTAAGCACCAATTCTGGTTTCCTGTCATAAGGATTTCCAAATCCTCCTCCACCTGGGGTCCTGACATGAACCCTATCTCCTTTATTTAAATGTATATCTTGCTCTTTAGACAAATGTTTTGGGGTATGAATTTTTAAATTTTTTCTTTTTACCCTAACTTTGTTGACATCTCCATCAACCCCTCCTCTTGCTCCAGGGGGACCTTTCAAACCATGATCCATAACAAAACTAGCTGTAGCCTTATCACACAAAACTTCAATTTCATAATCCAAACCATACCCTCCTCTATGTTTCCCTGGGCCTGCTGAGTTTTCATGCAAAGCATAATGGTGATACAAAACTGGAAATTTTTGTTCCATTATTTCTACAGGGGGTGCTTTTGATATGCCAATTGTTGAGCATCCATTTGAAATACCATCATTATTGATATTTCCACCGTATCCACCGCCAGAGAGTTGGTACATAACAAAGCCACTGCCTGTTCTTATGTCATTACCTCCTAAAGCAAAATTGCCACTCGTTCCTGCTGGAGCAGCAGTCACTCTTTCTGGCAAAACATCCACTAAAGCCATAAAAACAGCCTCTGCAATTCTTTGAGAAACTTCTGCGGCGCAACCAGAAACTGGACGTGGATATTCAGCATCCAAAAAAGTATTTTTAGGTCTTTCAACCTTTAATGGGTCAAAAGCACCACCATTGATAGGAACTTCAGGAAAAATATGCCTAATAGCTAAATATACTGAGCTTAATGTGGTTGCAAAAACTGAATTCATGGGACCAATACACGGAAGACTAGAGTCAGAGAAATCAAAAAAAAGTTTGTCGTTTGTTTTTCTTACTTCCAATGCAATTTCTAAGGGTTTGTTTACCACGCCATCGCTATCAACATATGTTTTAGATTTATAAATTCCATCTGGTATAGTTTTAATTAAAGATTTCATCTGTGAGCAAGCTGATTGATGAAGTTTCTTCATTGATTTATCAATCGTTTCTTTACCAAACTTTTCTATTAATACCTTAAGCCTTTCTTCACCAACTAATAAAGCTGATTCCTGAGCTTTTACATCTCCTATTCTCTGCTCAGCAACTCTAATATTTGTACAAATTATAGAATAAATCTCTTCATCTAATTTTCCTTTTTTAAATAATTTTACTGGAGGGATTCTTAAACCCTCCTGTTCAACTGAATTAGCCGAAGCAGAAAACCCCCCCGGTACACTTCCACCTATATCTGGCCAATGACCAGTATTCGATAACCATGAGTGAATTTTACCATTTAGAAAAAAAGGTTTTGCAAATCTTACATCCATTAAATGAGTTCCGCCTATGTAAGGATCATTAACGATATATATATCTCCTTCCTCTGGTGATTCTATAACTTTATCTTTTATTAACCTTATTATTTCAGATGTTGAGTATTGCATGGTTCCTACAAAAACAGGTAAACCGTTTAACCCTTGAGAAATCAAAGTTCCATCTACTGCTGAATAAATTCCATTTGATCTATCGTTTGCTTCTGAAATCACCGGAGAAAAAGCTGATCTTGAAAAACTGAGATCCATTTCATCACATACTTGCTGTAAACCAGCCTGGATTACACTCAATGTAATATTATCTAATTTCATAAACTTTATCCTATATCAATTATTAAGTTTCCAAAATTATCTACAACAGCCTTATCATTTGGGTTAATAACAATTGTACTATCCATTTGTTCAATAATTGCTGGACCAGAAATTTTATATTTTTCCGGCAAATCATCTCGCCAAAAAACTTTTGTATCAAACCACTTGCCACCGAAATAAACTTTTCTATATTGAAAAGTTAAATCATTTACTTTTACTTTCTTTAAATTGATCAGTTTTTTTAAATCAAAGAACTCTCTTTCACCAACCACAGAAACATTAAGATTTACAATATTAGCTGAAATTTTGTCTAATTTAACTTTAAATCTTTTAAAATAATATTCTTCAAATCTTTTTTGAATAAACTGTTTTGAAGGCAATTTATTTGGCAAAGGTATTCTTATAATATGAGTTTGTCCTAAAAACTGCATATCAAGACTAAAAAATGATTTGATTTTAATTGTTTTTATTTTTTGTTTTTTTATCAATTTTAAACCAGCATCATTAAATTTTTTTAAGAGATTATGTATCTTCTTTATTTCCAAGTTATTCATGGAAATATTAATGGTTTTTGAAAAATCCTGTCTTAAATCAGAAACCATGCAACCTAAAGCATTTGTTAATCCTGGTCTTGCAGGGATAAATACCTTTGGAATATCTAGCTCTTTAGCAAGAGCACAAGCGTGCATTGGCCCCGCACCGCCGAAAGCAAAAAGATTGAACTTTCTTGGATCTTCTCCAAGAGAAATTGATACCATCCTAATAGCATTAGCCATTTTATTATTAGCAATTTTTATAATTGCCTCAGCTGAATTCAAAACAGATTCTTTTAATTTATTGGACAATTTCTCTTTAAAAATTTTATTTATTTTCGCTCTAATATTATCATTTTTCTTAACATTTATCTGTTCAGTCTGAAACCTTCCCAAAAGATAATTAGCATCAGATATTGTAGGGTGCTCGCCTCCATTTCCATAACAAATTGGACCTGGAACAGACCCTGCACTGTCCGGCCCAACCTCAAGAAGACCACCTTGATTTACTCTAGCTATTGACCCTCCCCCTGCACCTATTGTTCTTACGTCAACCATTGGAACGTGAACTGGAATTCCATACTCAATATCAATTTCATTAGAAACTGCAGGCTCATTATTAATGATAAGCGCTACATCTGTTGATGTGCCTCCCATATCATAAGTAATCATATTTTTAATTTTTGAAGATTTTCCAGTATAGGCCGCTGCAATTACACCTGAGGCTGGTCCAGACATTACTGTTTTTGCAGCTTCTTTAGAAACTAATTTTGATGAAACGGTTCCTCCATTTCCATTCATAACCAATAAGTCTTTTTTGTAGCCATTTTTTTTCAATTCAGTTTCAAGTTTAGAGATATAATTTTCTAGAATTGGCTGAACTGAGGCATTTATCGATGCGGTAACTCCTCTTTCATACTCCCTATTCTCAGACAGAAGCTCATGTCCAGAAGTTACATAATGATTAGGCCAATTTTTTAATAAGATTTTTTTTGCAATCAACTCATTTTTTGGATTTGCATAAGAATGTAAAAAATGAATTATTACTGACTCGCAATTTAATTTTAGCAGTTTTTTTATAACTTTTAAAATTTCATCTTCCATTAATGGGATTAATATTTTTCCTTGAGCATCTGTCCGTTCCGAAACTTCAAATCTCAAATTTCTAGGTATTATTGGTTCAAAACTGCCTTTCATCCCATAAGGCTGAGGTCTCGTTCTTCTACCTAATTCTAGTACATCTCTAAAACCTTTAGTTGTTATCAAACCTGTTTTTGATAACTTTCTTTCTAGTAATGCATTAGTCGTTGTAGTAGTACCGTGTATTATTAGATCTATTTCTTCAAGTTTTAGTGATGATTTTCTTAAAGAATCCATTACTCCTAAAGCCTGATTTTTAACAGTCGTTGGTACTTTTACAAAACTTAGACCATTATCATTGGGATTTGTTGAAATCAAATCAGTAAATGTTCCACCTACGTCTACTCCTGCAATTTGATTCTTTGTTTTGATTCCCTTTTTCATTGCTTTAAGGCTTTTTTTAACATTAAATTGATTTATTCTTTGATTTTAATTTCCGTTATTATTATTTATAAAGCAAATAAATCACAAGGTATTTAATGAATTATTTTCAACCAGAAAAATTAGAAAAAGCTCTAAACTTCATTAATGAACATAAGTTTGTTATTGCTGCTGGTTGCACTGACCTTTTGCCTGCAACAGAAAACAGATCTTTGTCAGGCAATATATTAGACATAACAAATATACGATCCTTAAGTGGTTTTTCTTTAGATGGAAAGTATAGAAGGATTGGAGCTACAACCACTTGGTCAGAAATAGTAAACTCTAACTTACCTAGTTGTTATGAAATGTTAAAAGATTGTGGCAAAGAAATTGGTTCAATTCAAATTCAAAACTCTGGCACTATTGGGGGCAATTTATGTAATGCATCTCCTGCGGCGGATAGTGTCCCATGTTTACTTGCTTTAGATGCAGATGTTGAACTAAGTTCAATAGATAAAAAAAGAATAATCCCTCTTTCCAAGTTTATCACAGGCTCAAGAAAAATAAATTTAAATAAAAACGAACTCTTAACTTCTATTTTAATTCCTATAGAAAAGGAAAAAGGAATTTCTGCTTTTTTAAAAATTGGAGCTAGAAAATACCTTGTTATATCAATTACAATGGCAGCATGTAGAATGGAGATTAAGGATAAAATAATTAAATCAATATCTATATCAATTGGATCTTGCAGTGAAGTTGCTAAAAGAATAACGTCAATTGAAAGCTTATTAATTGGCAAACATATAGAAAACTATGATTTAGAAAAAATTGATTTTAGAAAGATGACGGAACTAGCACCTATAACAGATATAAGGTCAGATAGAAAATATAGAGAGCAAGCAACTAAAGTTTTAATCAGACAAATTGTCAAAGATTGTATATTAAAATCTATGAAAGCTTAAAATGAATATCCACGATTTTAGTAAAAAATTTATATTAAATGATAAAATTAAGAATATAGATTCTTACCTTGGACTAAGGTTAAGTGAATTTCTAAGAGAAGAAGAAAATTTAAAAGGAACTAAAGTTGGATGCAATGCTGGAGATTGTGGTTCTTGTACAGTTTTGATTGACAACGAAGCATGCTGTTCTTGCTTAATAACACTAGCAAAGGTCCAAAATAAAAAAGTTGAAACCATAGAGGGTATAAAAAAATCTGAATTGTTTGCTAAACTTAAAGATTCATTTTCATATTACGGAGCCGCTCAATGTGGAATTTGCACGCCAGGAATGTTAATGGCTTCGGTTGCGCTTTTAAGAAAAAAAAACAACCCAAGTGTCCAAGAGGTTGAAGAAGCTCTTTCAGGAGTATTATGCAGGTGCACTGGTTATAGAAAAATTTTACAAGCTGTCTCAAATGTTAACAAAAGATTCAAAAAAGAAGTATCTATAGAAACTACAAATGCAGTTGGAAAAAGATTAGAAAGGCTCGATGGGAAAGAAAAAATAGAAGGAACTGACATTTTTGGAGATGACTATTATCCAAAAAATTCCTTAATTGCAAAAATAATAAGATCTCCATATAACAGTACAAAATTTACATTTGGAAATATTAAAAACTGGAAAAAAAACAACCCTGGGGTAGAAATAATTTTGACAGCTAAAGATATACCTGGAATTAATAAGTTCGGGGTTATACCAAATTTTGATGACCAGCCAGCATTAGCATTTGATAAAGCTAAATTTAAGGGTGAAGCTGTGGCAATAATAGCTGGAGATTCTGATACAATGAAAGATCTCCCTTTGTCAGATTTTCCTATTCATTGGGATCCTTCTAGAGATACAATGGAAATTGACAAAGCCTTGAATAAAAATAATCCAAAAATTCATGATAAAGACAGTAAAGATAATATTCTTATTGTAGGAAAAGTTAAAACTGGAAATGTTAACATTGAAGAAAACAAAGCTTTTGAAATAGAAGGTGAATTAGAAACTTCTTATGTTGAAC
>Ga0115011_10003262_pt1 | contig 11030 bp, 4 predicted proteins | sample TroAtlMetagenome_2_FD_88705 | JGI IMG/M metagenome (GOLD analysis project Ga0115011, IMG submission 88705) | Marine eukaryotic phytoplankton communities from Atlantic Ocean - Tropical Atlantic ANT8 Metagenome | ecosystem: Environmental > Aquatic > Marine > Oceanic | place: Tropical Atlantic... | reverse complement strand
CTTCGCGACTCAATGTCGATGGACACACCTGTCCTGTCGGGCGCTTGGTGCACGCCCGCGGTCAGGGCTCCGGAGATCCCATCCATACTTGCCTCTCTACCTTGTGCCCGCGCTGACCCAGTATTCGCGGGCGAGTCACTCCAATTACGACATCGGCGGTCTCTACAAAAACTTGAGAAGTTTTCTTATCCGGAGAGTGTTTTTTGGGTCGTTGGTCGTTTTTTGGGGGGCTGAAAACGAATGACGTCTCTCTGATTACTCTTTTTCTTCGGCCTGAATAAAAAAATAGAAAAAAACTCCGAACCGGCACAAATCCGCCGGATCACGACGCCAGATTCATGGGCCATAGAATCACGCCGTTGACTCGACTCTCGGGGCCCCGCGGAAAGAACGGGGGGTGTAGTCAGCCTGTGCGGCGGCCTATTCGGTCCATTTTGTACCCCGTGCTGAGCAGTCCGAAAAAGCTGTGGGCCTGGCGCTCGTCGACCTGCATTCCGGAGGATGTCGCACGCTCGGATGTGGTGGTGATGATCTGAGTGGTGCGCAATTCACAGCCGATGCCACCGCCCCGCCCAGTGGACGATTTGGTCTTTTGCTTTGGACTTAGATGTCAGGGCGCACCAAGTTTGGAGTGGACCTTCATGTATTTCTGACCGGCTCTGAGTACCAAGCATTCTCTGCTCGGGCGCCTCGCGCGCCCGCGCGTAGAAAATAGGGCGTGCCGTCCTTTGCAACAGCGCGTATAAGGGGTGGCTTTACGGGCCCCGGCTGGGGCCGCGTTCCAGGTCAACGGATCAACCCAACGCGACGCCGTATCCCAGGAGAGGTCATGTCCCAACCCAGCTTTGGTGCCCGTATCGGGCTCGCCTTTTCGGCCTTTTTCAAGATTCTCTTTGATGGTGCTTTCGCCGGGCGTGTGCAGGATGCCGCAGCCGGTCGAACCCCCGCCATGGCGCCGCCAGCCGAAGAGCCGGCGGCCACCCCTGTAGCCGACGCCAAGCCTGTGGCGGCGGTGGAGCCGGCCGCAGCAGAGCAGTCGGACCGCAGCGCTCTCCAGCTTTTGGGCGCTTTGCAGCGCGAGGGGCGCCTCGTGGATTTTCTGATGGAGTCCATTGACGGTGCGGGAGACGCAGATCTCGGGGCCGCTGCCCGGGTCGTGCACGGTGGGTGCCAGAAAGTGATCGCGAGCTACTTCACCGTGGAGCCTGTTTGGCCTGGTGAGGAAGGGAGCGCAGTCACCGTAGACGAGGGCTTCGACCCAATGCGTATCCAATTGACGGGGAACGTGACCGGTGAGCCGCCCTTCGAGGGTGTGCTCCAGCATCCGGGCTGGCGCGTCGAGCGCGTCGAACTACCGGTCTTGGGCAAAGGGCAGGACGTGGCGGTTTTGGCGCCGGCCGAGGTGGAGCTATGAGCGCGCGGAAAACGCCCCCCAAAGGGGCAGCCAACACACCCGCTGCCAAGGCATCGGGCGGGCCATCGACACCGCCGCCGGTCCCACCCAAGCCGACTTCCAAGGCGCAGCCAAAGGCACCGAAAGCGTCCATGGACCGTTTCATTGTCGGCGTGGACCTGGGGACGACGCATTGCGCTATGGCCGGGGCCCCGCTGGGGGACGCCACCGCACCTCCGACCGTGGTGCCCATCCCTCAGGTGGTTCAGCCAGGTCAGGTGCAGTCCAAAGAGCTCCTGCCCTCTTTTCTCTATCTCCCTAGCGAACACGAATTTCGCGACGGAGCCTTTGCTCTGCCATGGCGGGACTCGGTGGAGTACGCCGTGGGCACGTACGCCCGTGCCCACGGGGCAAAAGTACCCGATCGAGTGGTCTCCTCGGCCAAGAGTTGGTTGTGCCACGATGGTGTGGATCGAACGGCCGGATTATTGCCTTTTCGGTCGCCCGACGACGTCCCCAAGATCTCTCCCATCGGGGCCTCTACCCGCTATCTCGAACACCTGGCCGCAGCGTGGGCCCACGCACATCCCGAGGGCGGCGCGCTCGTCGATCAAGAGGTGGTGCTCACGGTCCCCGCGTCTTTCGATGCCGTGGCGCGTGATCTCACTGTGCAGGCAGCCCGCGCGGCCGGGTTCAATCGACCCATCCTGCTCGAAGAGCCCCAGGCGGCGCTTTACGCTTGGCTCGATGATCAAGGTGAGGCCTGGCGCAATTATCTCTCTGCCGGCGATGTCGTCCTCGTCTGCGATGTGGGGGGCGGTACCACCGACTTTTCTCTCATCGCCATCGATGAGCAGCAAGGACGCTTGGCACTCCGCCGGATCGCTGTGGGTGACCACATTCTCCTCGGCGGGGACAATATGGACCTCGCCTTGGCATACACGGTGCGCCAATCCCTACAGAAAGAGCGGGAGATCAAGCTCGACAATTGGCAACTCCAGGCGCTCACTCAGAGCTGCCGGGTGGCCAAGGAAGCACTGCTCAACGATCCTTCGCTGGCTTCTCATCCCCTCGTCATCCCCAGCCGCGGGAGCCGTCTCATCGGGGGGACCATTCGGGCCGAGTTGACCCGTGCAGTGGTCGACCAATTGCTCGTAGAAGGCTTCTTTCCCCGCTGCGGAGTCACCCACCGTCCCCGTCAGGGCAGACGCGCTGGGCTGGCGGAGATGGGTCTGCCGTACGCGTCGGACGCGGCCATTACCCGTCACTTGGCCAATTTCCTCTCCCGGCATGGGGATCCCAACGACGAGGAGCGTAGCTTCGTTCACCCGACCGCCATTCTCTTCAACGGCGGCGTGTTGAAGGCCGATGTTCTTCGTGAGCGCATCATTGAGGTGATCAACACCTGGGTGGCCAATGAGGAAGGCGTACCGGTTCGGACGTTAGAGTCGACCAGTCTCGATGTTTCCGTCGCCCGTGGGGCGGCGTATTACGGCCGTGTCCGACGGGGAACCGGGATCCGGATTCGAGGCGGGATTGCACGGTCCTATTATGTAGGTGTCGAGCAGGCGATTCCCGCGATCCCCGGGTTCGAGCCGCCCATGATGGCCGTCTGCATGGTGCCCTTTGGGATGGAGGAAGGGAGCACCCTAGACCTCCAAGACCATGAGTTCGGTCTCTACGTGGGTGAGCAGTCACAGTTCCGATTCTTTGCCTCATCGGTGCGGAAAGAAGATGCGGCGGGTGCTGTGCTGGAAGATTGGGATCCCGAAGAACTCGAAGAGCTTCCGCCGATCGAAGCCGCCCTCGACAGCAAAGATGGCCGTGTCGGTCAGCGGATTCCCGTTGGGTTGCGCTGCGCCGTCACCGAGATTGGAACGCTCGTACTCAGTTGTGTCGACCAAGGCGATGCAGAGCGTGTTTGGGACCTCGAGTTCAACGTACGTCTCCGTAAGGATGAGTGGAGCGATTGACCCTCATGGCGAACCCGCGATTTGTCATTGGGATCGATTTGGGAACGACCAATTGTGCGTTCGCGTTTGCAGAGATCGAACGTGCGCGGGATTTGGGTCCCAAAGCGGTCGAGGTCTTTGAGGTCGACCAATTGGTGGCGACGGGCGAATGCGCGCCGCGCGCCATGTTGCCCTCGAGTCTCTATCTGCCCGGCGAACACGAACTGCCCGCCGGTGCACTCAGTCTGCCCTGGAATGACGAGCCAGCCTTTGCCGTCGGGCATTTTGCCCAGGAGCGGGGGAGCAAGATTCCCGGCCGACTGGTGACCTCGGCGAAGTCGTGGCTCAGCTACGGAGGCGTGGACCGCGATGCTGAGATCTTGCCGTGGGGTGGTGATGACGGGGTGGCTAAGGTGTCCCCAGTCACTGCGTCAGCCCGCTATCTGCAGCATATGGCCGCGGCGTGGGCTCAGCGTTTCCCCAATGATCCCATGGCCGAGCAGGACATCGTCCTCACCGTCCCCGCCTCCTTCGACGATGCCGCTCGAACGCTGACCCTCGAGGCGGCCCGTCGGGCAGGGCTGGGCGAGAGCATCGTCTTACTCGAAGAGCCACAAGCGGCCTTCTACGAACACTTTGCGGTCGCTGGTCCTCCCTCGGAGCGCGCCCCTCGTTTGGTACTCGTCGTAGACGTTGGTGGTGGCACCACCGACTTCACGCTCATCGAAGTCTCTTGGGTTGACGGTGAAGACGCCCCCCAGATCAAGCGCTTGGCCGTGGGGGACCATATTCTCCTCGGTGGGGACAATATGGATCTCACCCTCGCTCATTTGGCGGAGAGCCGTCTGGCCACGGGCGGACGGTTGGACGCCGGCCGAATGGCGGCCCTGGTTCAGGGCTGCCGGCGCGCTAAAGAGGTCCTTTTGGGGGATCCCGATGAGGCACCTGACACCTACGGTGTGACCTTGCCTGGACGAGGGCGCAAGCTCGTGGGCGGATCGAAGAGCTGCGAATTGAGCCGTACCGAGGTCCAGACGCTCATTCTCGATGGCTTTTTGGGAGATGTGGCCTCTGATGCCCGACCGGCAACCGGTCGACGCAGTGCACTCAGTGCTTGGGGACTCCCGTATGCCGCCGATCCGGCGATCACCAAACACGTTGCCGCGTTCCTCACTCGACACGGGAAGGGGAGCCCGCTGCGGCCTGACGCCGTCTTGCTCAACGGCGGCGTTTTCAAAAGCCCCGCGATTCGCGATCGTTTGGTGGCCGCCATGGGTCAATGGCGAGACGCCGATGACCCCCTCGAATTGCTCTGTCCTGCTTCCTTCGATTTGGCCGTAGCCCGCGGCGCCGCCACGTATGGATTGGTCCGACACGGCATCGGTCATCGTATTGGGGGGGGCGCTGCTCGAGCCTACTTCGTGGGGGTGCATCAAGCGCCTGGCAAGAAGAAGAAAAAGAAGAGTGCGCCCCAGGGACGGCGGGGCGTGTGTCTTTTGCCCCGGCACGTCGAGCCCGGGGTGGAGGTGCTGCTGTCGGGGCGGGTCTTCAAGCTCGTACTTGGCCGTCCTGTTCGTTTCTCCCTGTATGCGACCACCATGGATCGGGCCGAAAAACCCGGTGAGTTGGTCGACTTGGAAGGCGAGGAGTTCGTCGCGCTGCCTCCCATCCAGACAGTCCTCCAAACCCAGGAGGACATTACCGATCTGCCGGTCATGTTGCGTGCCCGGCTGAGCGATGTGGGGGTCTTGGAGGTGTACGCAGACGCGGTGGATCGCGAAGCTCGCTATCGACTCGAATTCTCCCTCAGAGATGTCTCCGCCAGCGAAAAGGACGAGGAGAAGCCCGCCGAGCCAACGCCTCGAGATCCGCTGACGCCGACGGCGCGAGCCGACATCGAGAGTCTGGTCCGCCGCACTTATGGCAAGGCGAGTCGAGATGCCGACCCGACGGAGATTCGGCGGATGCGTAAAGTGCTCGAGACCGCCGTCGGCAAGCCTCGAGAGACATGGACCGTGCCCGAGTTGCGGGCGGTGTGGGATCTGCTCAAGCCGGGCATGCGTCGACGCCGTCGCTCCGAACGCCACGAGGCCACATTTTTTCACCTCTCGGGCTATTGTTTGCGCCCCGGCATGGGGGACCCCTTTGACGAATGGCGCGTCGGAGAACTCTGGAGCATGTTCCAGCCTGGGGTTCATTTCCTCAAGGAAGCCCAGGTATGGGACGCGTGGTGGATCATGTGGCGTCGACTCGCCGGGGGCCTCGACGAAGCGGCCCAGATGGCCATTCTAGAACTGCTCGAGCCGTGGCTCAGACCCGGACCGGGGCACAAGAATCGCAAGAAGCCCAAGTATCAAGGTGAGGCCGAAGCACTCCGTTTGGTCGGGGCCCTCGAACGGCTCCCCGTGAGCGTAAAAATCAATTGGGGCGACTGGTTCCTAGAGCGGGTCGTCGATGGCGAATCCTCGGGTCGGCCCGCATGGTGTCTCGCCCGACTCGGTGCTCGGCAACCCTTCTACGGGAGCAGCCACCAGGTCGTCAGCCCTCAAAAAGCAGAGGAATGGCTGCATGTGCTCTTGGAGCGTGACTGGCGGCGAACCCACAACGCAGCCCTTGCCGCCGCCAACTTGGCGCGGCGGACTGGTGACCGCACCCGCGATGTCGATCCCAGGCTGAGGGAAATCGTCGCGACCAAGATTGCTCAAGTGCCCGCCCTCGCACATTTGGCGCAGACCGTGCGTGAAGTCATGGCCCTCGAACGTAAGGACGCCAGTCGCGTCTTTGGAGAGAGTTTGCCCGAGGGGCTCGAACTGGCCGAGTAATCCCCGGGCCGGTCCCCATCTGGAGGATGTTCTTGAACCATCGCTATCGCCTATCGACCAGCGCAGAGTTGGTTTTCATGGCCGGGGATCTCACCCACTACGAGGGGGATGCCATCGTCAATGCCGCCAACGAGTGGATGTTGGGGGGCGGCGGTGTCGACGGTGCGATTCATCGGGCGGCCGGGCCCAAGCTTCTCGAGGCCTGCAAAGCAGTTCCCGAAGCCCGAATCGGAGTGCGTTGTCCGACCGGTGAGGCACGCATTACACCGGCCTTTGGTCGGCTTAGGGTGCAGCATGTCATTCACGCCGTGGGACCCCGCTACCGGGACGCGGTCACGTCAGCTCCACTCCTGGCCTCGGCGTATCGCCAAAGCCTCCTGTTGGCGAATCGTAATGGACTCTCTCGGGTGGCCTTTCCGGCCATTTCGTGTGGCGTGTATCAATATCCTCTCGACGCCGCAGCGGAGATCGCGCTCTCGACGTGTCTCGACCATCATGGCGGCCTCGGCGAGGTCGCTTTCGTATTCTTCGATGCCATTGCGGGCCAGGCTTGGGTGAACGCCGCCGAGCGGCTCGAACTGGAGCCTGCTACGTGAACAAAATGTTCTCTGCAAAGGTCGCCGAGATGGATTCGAGAGTCACCTCGAATGGTGTGGGTCTCCCTTGCCTCCCACGCCGCCTTTGGGCACGCTGAGCCTCCATGAGTTGTCCCGATCTCAATACTTTGATGGCATTCGCCCAGCAGGGCGCGAGCGCTGATGCCAGCGGCACAGTTCAGGAACATATCGATTCCTGCGCTATCTGCTTTCAGACCGTAGTCGAGCTGGCCTTGGGAAATGATGTGGACGGGATGGACGAGATCCAATCCCCGGCCGATGAGTCTCATAAGGACGAGTATGTATCGGGCGTTTTGTCCTTGGCGGCCGCTGGACTAGAGACCGCGCTGGGACTGACCCCAGTGTCCGCAGCAGCATCCGAACAAAACGTCGATGTCGAAAAGATGAGCGATGAGTCTCTGGCCGCGTTCCAGCACTCGATCACCTCTCCGTCGCCGGACGTGGCGACGCCGCCACCTCCGCCGCCAGGCAATCCTCTGATTCGAAATACGGATCGAGGGTTCGAGGTGTCGCTCGAGCACTCCGAACTCGATGGACTGAGTGTCTTGGAGCGCTCGGCGAGTGTGGTCAAACCGCCACCTGCCCCCCCCAGGCCACGCCAAGACAGGCCGACAGAAGGGGAGGACGAGGCCGCGTTTCCGCCGGGAACGGACATCGACCAATATCGCATCTTGCGCCTACTCGGTCGCGGCGGGATGGGTGAGGTCTACCTTGCCAAGGATCTGAACTTGGGGCGTCGGGTGGCCCTCAAGATCGTCAAGCCGATCCTCTTGGGCACAGGGGATGCAGTCGAGCGCTTCCTCTTCGAAGCGCGGACCACCGCCCGTTTCAACCATCCCAATATCGTGACGGTTTATGGGGTGGGCAGCATCGAGGGCGCGCCCTATGTGGCTTTGGAGTTTTTGGAAGGACAGGACCTGCGCGCTCGAGTGGCCCAGTCGCCGCCGGGGTTGCACGAGAGTCTTCGGATCATTTTGGCCGTCACCCAGGCTGTCGACGAAGCCCATCGCCATGGGATTCTCCACCGAGACCTCAAGCCCGCCAATATCCTGATCCCCACCGATGGACGCGTGCGAGTGGTCGATTTTGGTCTCGCGTTGCAGATCGAAGTGGAGGGACTGGACGCGCTCCAGGCCGGCTTGGGGGACAACCCCGAAGAAGTCGAGGGGAAGATTCGCGGGACGCCGGCCTATATGTCTCCTGAGCAATGGCGTGCCGAGCAGGTCAGTCCGGCGACGGACGTTTGGGCCATTGGGTTGATGCTGCACGAGCTTTGTCTAGGCTGCTTGCCGTATCGGGCGCGTAATTTGGTCGCTCTGGGTCACCTCGTCATCGGAGCCGAGCCCGTCCCCCTCAGTGCGGGGGCCGCCGATTTGCCCGAAGCGGTGTTGGGCCTTCTCGAACGCACCTTGATCAAGGATCCCATTCGACGGGCGTCCACCGGCGAGGTCATCGAGACTCTGCGTGACGTCCTCTTCGAGGGACGCCTGGGGATGGACTCCGAGGAGAGTCCTTTCCGAGGGTTATTGCCCTTCGCAGAGCGACACACGCACCTTTTCTTTGGGCGTTCGAGCGACGTCGCCGCAGGTATCGAGCGGCTGCGGTCTGCAGCCATGTTGGCTGTGGTGGGCGCCTCGGGGGCCGGCAAGAGTTCCTTTGTACAGGCGGGGCTGATCCCGCGTCTTCGCGAACAGGGCCGCTGGGTCGTGCTGCGGGTGCGACCGGGGACCAGCCCACTGCGTCGCCTGGCGACCAAGGTGGTGGCCGCTCTGGCCCAAGAGACCGGGAGTGGGCCCGTTGGCCGGCGCTCTGAGGAGCCGCCTTCGTTCTCCGGTCCTCCCATCGGGATGGAAGGCGATGGCTCGGTCGATGCCTTCATCGTCGCGCTTCAAGATCTACATCGCGCCGACGAAGTAGATGCCTTCGTCAAAGATCTTCGGGTCTCTCCGCGACGACTCGGTTTGGCGTTGACGGAGTTGGCCCAGCAGCGAGGCGCGAGAGTGCTGCTGCTGGTGGATCAGATGGAGGAGCTCTTCACCCTCACCGTCGATCCGGACGAGCGGCGTATTTTTGCCGAGGCGGTCTGTGATGTCGCTGATGATGCAGCCGAGCCGGTCCGCACGGTTTTCACTTTGCGCGAGGATTTCCTGGGGCGTTTCGCCCTTTTGGAGAATGCCGGCGATGTGCTCTTGCGCCATGTCATGGTCTTGGGAGCCCCAGGCCCCGAGTTGCTCCGCGATGTGGTTCTCAAGCCCCTCGAAATGGTGGGCTACGGCGTAGACAGCGACACGCTGGTCGACCAAATGGTGGCCACGGTGGATTCGGCAGCCAGCTTACCTCTGCTGCAATTTACCGCGCGGCTCCTCTGGGATCGTCGGGATCGGTCCGCGCGGCAGATTCGCCAGGTGGACTATGACGCCATCGGTGGGGTCGAGGGAGCCCTGGCCAAGCACGCAGACGATATCTTGGCTGGGCTGGCCCCTGCGGAGCTGGCGACGACACGCAGTCTATTCATGCGATTGGTCACGCCCCAACGTACCCGCCGGGTGGTGACCGAAGCCGATCTGCTCGATGGTCTGGCCGAAGAAGGCTCCTCACTGCTGAGTCGACTGACCAATGCGCGACTTCTGACGGTACGACGGAGTGAATTGGATGATGCCCGGGTGACTCGGGTGGAGATTGCCCACGAAGCGCTCATTGAAGCGTGGCCCACCTTGGGGCACTGGCTCGATGAGGGGCGCGAAGAGCTCATTCTCCTCAATGATGCCGGACAGGCGGCGCAACTCTGGCATCGGCGTGGACGGCGGGCCGCAGAACTCTGGGAGGGGGACGCGCTCCGTGATGCGCTGCGCGCCCGAGAACGAACTACGACGCCGATTCCATCCCAGATCGAGGCGTTTTTGGAGGCCTCGACGAGACGTGATCGCACCCGACGTCGTTGGCGCAAGTTCTTGATGGCGGCGATTCCGTTGGTGCTCATCATGGTGGCGGCGGTCTTGGCCATCGAAAAGCGAGAGGCCGCCATTCAGCGAGATCGCGCCCACGCTGAGCGGGAAGTGGCCCAGAGACAGCAAAAAGTGGCCGACTTTCTCAAGAATGAGGCAAGCGCCGAGGATGCACGAGGCGCGTTCGAGCGCGGTGCGTATCTAGAGGCCAGGGCCAAGCTCAGGTCAGCGCTAGAGACCAACCCGATGCCGCCACCGACCCTCCGGGCGCTCCTCGGTGACCTGGTCGAGAAACGTGTGGTGTGGTCCCAGTATCTCGAGCCGCTGGTGTACGCGTTGGCATGGTCTCCGGATGGACGGTGGCTGGCGGCGGCGCAGCAGAACAAGGCCGTCGTCTTGTATGCCAGGGATACGGGAGAGCGTCGTGTGTTTCGCGGCCATTCCGACCAGGTTCTCAGTGTCGGCTTTTCCCCGGACGGGGCCCAGGTGGCCTCGGTCAGTTTGAGTGGTGAAGTCCGTATTTTCGAGACCGAGACCGGGCGCTCCGTTCGCAGTTGGCAGGTCCCTTATCGAGACCTCAGTGACATCGAATATGTGGCCGGCGGACGGATCTTGGCGCTGGCCAGTCCTGGGCGAGTCACCTTTTGGAATCCGGAGACTGGGGCACTCGCTCCCGGTTACGAGACCATCAAGCCCGGTACGAAAAATTTGGAATACTTGGACGACTTGCTCTTCTTGTATCCCTATCGAAAAGCACCCGGGCGGGCTGTTCTCTGGAAAGGTGACCAGCGGGGGCCGGTCATCGAGACCCCCGTCAAGCACTCCGTCAACACCCTCCAAGTCGGACCCTCGGGCCCCCTCATCGTCTCTCTCGATAAGCAAGGAATGCTTCACAAATGGGATCCGAAGACGAAGTCGCCGGTCGGAAAAAGCGTCCATATCAAGGAGTTCGCGCGTAAAATTGCCATCACGGCCGATGGTGAGCTTTTGGCGGCGGCCGGGAACGGAAAGATGACGATTTGGCATCTGCCATCGGGTCGAAAACACGTTCTCCCGTCGAATCCCCTTCAAATTAGGTTGTCCCCCGATGGACGCTTCTTGGGCGCGGCGGGCATGGGCAACCCGATGTTTGTTTGGGATCTCGACGGGCTGGCTGAAGCTCAGCCCAATCGAGAGATCGTCCAAGGACCGATCTATGCCATGGCCGTGACCCCTGACGACAAGTGGGTCATTACCGCTTCACCCCATGCATCGACGGTGGAGTGGAATCTCGCCGATGGTCGAATTCGGCGCCTTCTCGG
>Ga0115011_10003261_pt1 | contig 11030 bp, 2 predicted proteins | sample TroAtlMetagenome_2_FD_88705 | JGI IMG/M metagenome (GOLD analysis project Ga0115011, IMG submission 88705) | Marine eukaryotic phytoplankton communities from Atlantic Ocean - Tropical Atlantic ANT8 Metagenome | ecosystem: Environmental > Aquatic > Marine > Oceanic | place: Tropical Atlantic... | reverse complement strand
GCATGCGCGACGGCAATGACAGAAAAGCCCTCTCGACTAAAGAGTTCGGCTTGATCGAGGACCGGCGCTTGATTGTCCGGTGGCTCGTCTACGCTCACCACAATCCCGGCAACCACCCGACCACCACGGCCATCTTCGACAGTGATGGTGACGTTGTACGCCTGAAATTGCCCGACAGGGAACACGTGACGCGCGATGCCACTGTTCTGACGCAGCGCATCTGACTCGTCGCCCCAATCGAACGTGTAGGTGAGTGCATCGCCATCGGGATCGGCCGCGGCGACCGAGACGACGATATCGAATTCGTCCTGGCTCAAGAGCTCAGCGCGCTGGATTGTCGGCGGCTGATTGTCCGGCGGTGCGGTAAACTCTACCTGGGTACGCCCCTCGGCCCGTCCGCCCTCGCCATCGTCAGCAAAAACGGTAATGGCATAGACCTGGAACTGCCCGCCTGGATAGGTGTGCGTGAGGATTTGTCCGGTGGTGATATTGGGCTGAGTCCCATCACCCCAATCCACAGTATAGGTAATACTGTCGTTGTCGGGGTCCTCGGCGTGCATGGTCAGCACCACCTCGAAGCCCTCCTGGCTGAGGACATCGACCCGCTCGAAGACGGGGGGCTCATTGGCTTGGGGCTCGGGAAAGTCCACCTCGAGTTCGACACTCACCGATCCACCGTTCCCATCGGCGGCAGTGATGGTGAGGGTGTACGTCCGGTATACGTCCTGGGCGTAGCTGTGACGGACGACGCCGCCCACGCTCTCGGACGGCTCGGTGCCGTCGCCCCAGTCAAACGTAAAGGTCACCAAATCCCCATCGGGATCGACCGCACTGGCGGTCGCGACCACGTCGAATCCGTCTATGGACAAGAGCTCTGCCAGATCGAATCTCGGCGCGACATTGTCGGCCGGCTCGGGAAAGTCGACGTTCACTCGTGCCGTATCTGTACCTTCCCGGCCATCGTCGACGGTCACCGTGATCGCGTAGGCCCGGTATTGGCCGTCGGGATAGGTGTGATTGGCCACCCCGCCTGCGCTTTGGGTGGGCTCGGTTCCATCACCCCAGTCAAAGGTATAGGTCAGTCGGTCATCGTCGGGGTCCACGGCGCTGGCAGCCAACACCACTGTGAAACCGTCCTTGGACAGTAGATTGACGAAATCGAACACGGGTGCGCGATTATCGGCCGCAGCCGCAAAATCGATGCCCAGTGGTCGCTCGGCAGTCCCACCCCGGCCGTCATCCACCGTAACCGTGATGGTGTACGGCTGGTAAATCTCGAGGGGGTAGGCGTGCGCGATGATGGCGCCTCGACTCTCGGTCTGCTGTCCGTCTCCCCAATCAAAGGTATAGGTGAGATCATCGCCGTCGGCATCGTCGGCAATGACCGCGACCACCACGTCGAAGCCATCCTGAGACAAAAGGTCCACCCGCTCGATGACGGGCGCGACGTTGTCCGGCGGAGCGGGAAAATCGATCTCGATCTCTGTGGACGCCGTGCCGCCGAACCCATCATCTACAGTGATGGTGATGGTGTAGGTCTGGTACTGCCCCGCCGGGAAGTTGTGACCCACCACGCCGGCCGCGCTCTGCACGGCCTCGGTGCCATCGCCCCAATCGAAGGTGTAGGTGAGTTCATCGCCGTCGGCATCGACCGCCGAGGTCGAGACCACCACCAAGAATCCGTTTTGCGAGAGAATCTCGCTGCGCTCGAAAACGGGCGCCGTATTGTCGGGTGGTGCCGGAAAATCGATGGCCAGACGCTGTTGTGCTCGACCCCCACGGCCATCATCGACGGTGACCGTAAGTTGATATTCCTGATATTGCCCATCGGGGTAGCTGTGGCTCACCACACCGCCGGCCGACTGTACTGCAGGGCTGTCGTCGCCCCAGTCGAACTGATAGGTCAAATCATCGCCATCGGCGTCCGATCCAGTGACTGACACGATGACATCGAAGTCGTTTTGAGACAGGAGTTCTACCCGCTCGATGACGGGGGCAACATTGTCGGGCGGGGGCGGAAAATCCACTTCGATCTGACGCTGGTCGCTGCCTCCAAATCCGTCTTCGACGGTCACGGTGATGGTGTAGGCGCGGAACTGCGCGAGCGGGTATCGGTGCCCCACGACGCCGCCTGCGCCCGTGGTTTCCTGACCATCTCCCCAACTAAAGGTATAGGTCAGTTCATCATCGTCTTCGTCCGTCGCCGAGGCCGAAACCACGATGTCGAAGCCATCCTGAGAAATCAGCTGGACGCGTTCCAAGACGGGATCAACGTTGTCCGGCGGTGCTGGAAAATCGATCTCCAACGTCCCCCGATCCTGTCCGCCACGACCATCGGTGACGGTGACGGTCAAGGTGTAGGTCTCAAAACGCCCCTCGGGATACGCATGGACCACCACCCCGGCTCGGGCATTGTCCGGATCGCTGCCATCACCCCAATTGAACTCATAGTTGAGAGGGTCGTCGTCAGCGTCGACGGCGCTGGCTGAAACCACCACCTCGAAGCCGTTCTCCGAGAGGATCTGAATCTGCTCCATCCGCGGCGCCTGATTGTCGGGCGGAGCGGGGAAATCTACCGCGATTTGGGTCGAGTCTCGCCCACCACGACCATCGTCGGCCGTGACCCGAATGGTGTAGGCCCGGAATTGGCCATCTGGATACGTGTGCGCTACGACGCCCGCCGCAGACTCCGTATCGGGGCTCTCGTCACCCCAAGAAAAGGTATAGGTGATGTCGTCGTCATCAGGGTCGCTGGCCACGACGGATACGGCCACCTCGAATCCATTTTGGGCGATGATCGTCGCCTGTTCGAGGGTGGGCGCGTTGTTGTCCGGCGGGGCCGGAAAGTCGATCTCGAGCGTGGTGCTGTCCTGCCCACCCCGTCCGTCTTCCACGGTTGCGGTGATGGTGTAGGCCCGGAATTGTCGAGCCGGGTAACTGTGGGTAGCCACTACGCCGTTCGTCCGCGTGTTCTGACTGCCATCTCCCCAATCGATGGTGTAGGTCAGAGCGTCTTCGTCGGGGTCGATCGCATTGAACGAAAGGCTGACGTCGAAGCCATCCTCAGCGATGACGGCAAGCTGCTCGAATCGGGGTGCGTTATTGGCAGCAGGCTCGGGAAAATCGACCTCGAATTCGGCCCCATCTTGAGCGCCGTCCGGATCCCTCACCGTCACCCTGACCGTGTAGCTTCGAAATTGGCCGTCGGGGTAGGTGTGGCCGGCCACTCCACCCGCGTTTTCGGTGGGCTCACTGCCGTCCCCCCAATCAAAGGTGTAGATCAGGACGTCTCCGTCAGCGTCGATGGCGCTGGCCGCGGCCACCACATCGAATCCCTCTTGGCTGATGATCTCAGCAGTGTCGATCGTGGGCGCCCGATTGGCTGCCGGCTCGGGGAAGTCCACTTGGACCACCGTACGGGCCGTACCCCCTTCACCGTCATCGACGGTGATGTTGACCACATAGGCTCGGAACGCCTCTGGGTAGGTGTGAGCAGCGATGCCGCCCCCATTCTCCGTGGGCTCGCTTCCATCCCCCCATTCGAAGGTATAGGTGAGCGGGTCGCCATCGACGTCTACGGCACTGGCCGCCATGACCACCTCGAAACCGGTGGTACTCAACACCCGAGCGACCTCGAAGACCGGCGGATTATTGGGGGGAGGCGGCTCAAAGATCACCACCATCTCGGCCGTATCCGACGCGCCCTTCCAATCGATGGCACGGACGGAGATCTGATATTCGCGAAAGTCTTCGGGGTATTCGTGAACGCTCACATTCGCCCGAGTATTCGTCTCATTGCGGTCACCCCAGTCAATCTCGTACCGCACATCGTCGCCATCGGGGTCAGACGCGACAGCGTTGATCACCACCTCGTAGGTGTCCGGATTGATGGTAATGAGCCGCAGGGACTCGAAACGTGGCGCCTGATTCTCGATGGGCACCACACCATCGAAATCGACCGCATCGCCACCGGCACCGCGGACAGAGCCCGTCACACGGACCGAGTTGGCGTTGGCCGCCGCCGTGAACTCGACGAACGGATTGCCACCGCCATCGACCTCGAGGGAACCGTTCCCACCGACATCGAAGAAATAGCGAAGTGATCGGTCCACCGCGGGGACTTCGAAAATCCGGTTCTCGAGGACGACGTCATCGCCGTCGCTGACGCCGAAGAAAATCCGGCTCTGAGCCCCCCCAGCCATGGCCACTGGACCCAAGGTGTCATGGGTACCGTCACCGGCGGCGTCCGCTTGCTGGTCCCCGTTGACGTCAATCCAACTGGTGATGGCTTCGTCGTACGGCTCGCGTACCTCGTAGTCTACGTAGGCGTTCCAATCATCAGCGGGCGTCGCATCCACGCCGGCGCGATACTGACCGTTGCCTAGATTGACCACTGAAAGACGGTTATTGACCCTGGGCTCTCGCCCTTCGAACCGGGCGGACCAACGTTCGATGACCGGAGGTGCGTTGGGCACAGTGACCTGAATCACGGCGTTGGAACTCAAGCCGCCGTAGTCCACAGCGGTCACCTGGATCAGGTCGGTTCGTGCCCCATCGCCGCGGGGCGTATACCGGGGTGAGGGGCCCATATCATTGGGGTTCCCCTCGAAGCCGACGGACGCCCGCAACTCTCCGTCACCCCGAGTCAACTCATACAGATAGCGAATATTGAGCACCCCCTCTGGATCCTCGGTGCCCGTCAAGTCGATGACAGTGGGCACCCCGGGTTCAGCCGCGACGGGGTTCGGATTGACGTTGATGATGGGTGGATTGTTATTGTCCACCACCTCCACGGAGACGGACCCGAAATTGCAACTGGAGCAGTCTTCGCGGGTGAAATTGGCGGGGGCGCCATCACCCTCTTCGTAGCACTCACCGTTCCAGCGACCGTCGTCACAGGCCCGGATGGGCACGGCGATGCGGTCGCCGACGGCCTGCCCTGCACGGGGCACGAAGCTGACAGACCCCAAGGTACCGTCCTCTCCCGCGTCATCGAAATCGCCGTCCAAATTGAGATCTAAGTGGATGGACGTCACGCGGTCCGGGAGCCCCTCGGGACGACCGCCACCACCGGGATAGACGTCGTGTTCAGTGTCGACGTCGTAGGTTCTTCGAGCGTCGAGTAGAATTTCGGTGCCGGCGTATCCGCGATAGCCCTCACCCACTCCATTGGGATGGCCAACGATGACAGGTGGGTGGTTCTGGGAAGAGAGAGTGACCTCGACCGAACGGTCATCATAGACCCGCCGACCCTCGCTGTCCGTCACCTCGAGGGTGACCTTCTTCTTGACCACTTCGCCCCAATCGAGATCATCGGCATAGGCGAAGGTGAAGGTCTCGTTGAGATCGTTGGTGGTAAACTCCCAATTCATCTCGTCGTACGAGACCGTGCCGTCCCCATTGAGGTCATCAGCGGGTGCGTTCACCGTATTCCAGCGATAGCGAACGATGCTCGCCGCCGGATCCAAGATGTGACTCCAGGAGTGGTCAAAGGTGATGTCGATGCCGGGCCCGGCCTGTTGTGGGGTCGCCCGGGCGAGGGCTTGGACTTCGAGCCAGCTCTGCACAATCTGGGTGACCAACGCCGTCGAGGTCTCGGTGTTGATACTCCCTCGCCAGGGCCAATAGCAGTCATCGTTCTCGTCGGAGCACCAATTCCAGTGCCCATCAGCGAACTGTTTCTGCATCATCTGCCGACCAAAGACAGCAGCCCAATCCGTGCCATCATCGAACCGGGAAATCTCGGGCACGAAGGAGCGCATCCCCTTGGTAGAGGCGTACATGTAGTAAAGGCCCAATTCGAGGTAGTTCAGGTTGCTGGCCGCAACCCAGTGCTGACGCATCCGGTCACCGGGGTCCCCGTTGGTGGTCCAGACCTGATTTTGAGTCCACCCAAATCCAACCAGCGCGTTGCCGGCCAGTTTGCCGTACTCAGCGGATGGACTGTGAGCATGATAATTGCAGCCGTAGAGGAGACTGTCGTTATTGGTGCCATGACTGCAATGGTCCACTAGCCAGTCTCGTTGATCGTCCTTGGCCCAGTCATAGGTCTCGGTTCCGAATTTCCGCTCCAGCAAACGCAAGGCTTCCGGCGCCCAGCCGTTGGTCGACGCATCGTTCGTGGTGTGGTTGCCATTGGAGCAGGTGTAGTGCCAGCCGCCGTCGCTTCTCATGCACTGAACCAGCTCGTCTGCCAGGTCCTGCCCTAAGCTGCTGAGCGTTCGGCCCCGGATGTTTGCTTCCCCGCCGGGCACCTGGTAGTCGCCGTCCCCAAAGTTGGCCAGGGGCTCGATCCAAGCCGTGGATGCGTAGCTCGAATAGAGAGTCTGAGCCCCGAGTCGGCCACTGGTGTAGGTGATGGATTCACCGCTCCGACCCACATTGGCGTTGTCTATGAAGCGAACGGCGCCGCGCATGGTGTAAGTGCTCACCAGGGCGTTGAGACCGCATTGAGTCACATGTCGGTAATAGACATCGCTGGCTCGCCCCGGGCCATGACCGTGGCTCCGTCGCAGATAAGCGTTAATGGCGTGGCCATGCCCATACATATTGGCTGTGCCTTCGAACACACAGGTGTTCACGTTCTGACCGCGGCCGTCATCGCCGTAATGATCGAATTTCTTGAACATCCACCACAGCGCACGGTCTACGGATCGGTCCGCGTAGAGTTGCCGCGTCAGGCCGATGTTCTCCTCGCCTTGACAGTTCTCTTGGTCGGGGAAGCCTGAGCAGATTCGGTTGACCCGAACTTGGACTGGGAAGGTGGTGGTGACGGTCTCACCGCCACAGCTCAGTTCGACTTTGGGATAGAACTCCCGGTCACCCTGGACGTCGGGAAATTGGACGTCGAGTTCGAGGGTGGCGAAGTAGCCGCCGTAGCTGTTGCTATTGGCGTTCCGATGGGTCTCGTTGTTGTCATCGAAGTCACCATCGCCGTTCCAATCCCAGCGATAGGTATACGCCCCACCGCAGTTCCCGCCCTCGGCGATGGCCTGGAGCATTGTCGGCAGCCCATTGACTGCTGGATGAGGAATTTCAGGTCTACCTTGAACCCAGTCCACTGCACTGACTCGGAGCTGTGCCCAAACCGCCGATGGCGCCAAGATAGAAAAGAACATGACGACTATAACCGCGCGCGCCCGCGCGCGATTTAAACAGTCTCGGCCCAGCATACCTGCCCGTCGAGTGCCCATATTGGCTCTCCTCTTTTGCCCAAGGGGACGCCTTGGGAATTTACCGACATGGGAACTTTCCAGTCCACCTGGATTCAAAAACCATCAGGCTCTTGCCCATTCCCCCGGCCACATTGTCGAAGGCGACAAAGATGGCTAGACTCCGCCCTTCCACCGCACGGAGTCGCTTGTGACCACTTCTTTTCCCCTACACAAAATCAAAGTGGTGCTTTTAGAGAGTATCCATCCCCGGGCTGTGGATCTATTTCGTGGCGCAGGATTCCAGGTCGAGTTGCACAATCGTGCCTATAACGGGGCTGAACTCATCGAAATTGCTGGGGATGCTCATATTTTGGGAATTCGCTCGAAGACCCACGTCACGGCCGAATTTTTGGCCGCTGCGCGAAGACTCTGGGCCGTGGGCTGTTTTTGTATCGGGACCAATCAGGTGGATTTGACGGCTGCGGCAGCCCATGGGGTTCCGATCTTCAACGCCCCGTTTTCCAACACCCGCTCGGTGGCCGAGTTGGTCATCGCCGAGGTCGTGGCCCTCCATCGACAACTCTTCGCGCGGTCATCGGCAATGCATCGAGGTGAGTGGCGAAAAAGCGCAGTCGGGGCCCACGAAATCCGTGGCAAAACCCTCGGAATCGTGGGCTATGGCCGCATCGGAAGCCAGGTCTCGGTCTTGGCCGAGGCCATGGGCATGCGGGTCATCTACCACGATGTGGTCGACGTCCTCCCCATGGGGAATGCCGTCGCCGCCGACAGCCTCGACGACCTCTTGGCCAAGTCGGATGTCGTCTCGCTGCACGTCCCCGCCACCGCCGGGACAGTGAATCTCATCCGCGCCGAGGAATTGGCGCAGATGAAACCGGGCAGTTTCCTGCTCAACAACGCCCGCGGGAATGTCGTGGACATCGACGCCCTCAAGACGGCCCTCGACAGCGGCCACATCAAGGGCGCCGCCGTCGATGTCTTCCCGAAGGAACCGGCGTCTAATCGAGAGGCATTCGAGAGCCCGCTGGCGGGAATGGAGAATGTCATTCTCACCCCGCACATCGGCGGATCCACTGTCGAGGCGCAGGTGAGTATTGCCGAGTCATCGGCCAATCGCTTGGTGCGTTTGATGAACACTGGGGCCACGGCTACGGCCGTGAACGTGCCCGAGGTACAGCTGCCGCGCCTTCATGGAGACCATCACCGAATCCTCCACTTTCACCGGAACGTACCCGGCGTACTCGGACAATTACACACCGTCATTGCCGACTTGGGCATCAACATCGCGGCCGAGTATCTTCAGTCGAACCCCGAGCATGCATACGTCATCTTGGACATCTCGCCCTCTGATCGCGAAGCCGAGTTGGTCGAGCGATTAAGTGCCATTCCCGAAACGATCCGGCTCCGAACCCTGTGGTAGACGACCCCCAAAAAATGCGGCTGGAAGCCCTTCAGCAAATGCTGGTCTCCGATCCGGACGACGCATTCGCCCTCTATGGCCTGGCCCTGGAATTGAAGGTCATGGGGCGCTCGGACGAGTCCGAACCCCTGCTCCGTCGCCTCTTGGAGATCGAGCCCAACCAACTGTATGGCTACTACCAATTGGGCGAGGTGCTGCTCTCCGATGGAGAGAACGAGGCGGCCGAAGAGATCTTGGAGGCCGGTGTTGCGCGCGCCGTCGCGGCGGGTGACCAAAAGGCGCTCAACGAATTGCGCGCCTTATTGGACATGTGCTGACCCTGCGCTGTCAGGGGATGAAGCAGCCGCACCCACAGTTATTGTCGAAGACGACATACCCGTTACCCAGAGGTTCACAACTCATGGCCACGCCGGCTGGACCGAATAGGCCCAGAATGGCCGGTGGGCCCTGACACAGCGCCGGATCTTCGGAGAAGTAGACCACGGAATTGACGTTGTCGACGTCGGGGCATTGATCGAAGTCATCGCGCTCAATTCTCCCGTCGGGGCCCGGCCCGTTTCCACAGTCGAGTTCGTCTCGATCGTCATCACAGTCGGGCTCTCCGTCGCACACCCACTGGAGGGGAATACACTCGTCGCGTCCATTGGGACAGGCGAACTCACCGGGACAGATCAACATATCGCAATCGGCCTCGTCGCTCTCGTCGGCGCAATCGTTCTCTTCGTTGCACTGCAGCGCGCCGGGGATACAGTCTCCGTTGCCGCAACGGAATTGGTTGCGACCACACTCACCGTTCATTCCACAGCCCTGCTCGTCCCGCCCATTGTCACAGTCGACGATGCCATCACAGCGCCATTCTTCGGGAAGACATTCGGGCTCACCACACGGGTCTCCCTCACAGGCATCGGCGCCTTCGACGCACCAGCCGACCGGCGGGCAATTGGCCTCGATACAATCCGGGTCGGGCGCCTGTACGTCATCGACGTTACACGCGCTGCCGTCTGCGCAATCATCGTTGCTGCGACAGATGGGCAGACACTCGGCGCCGACGGGCAAAAAGCCCGCCTCTTCGCAATCCGCATCGTCGCTACATTCGACAATGCACTGACCCTCTTCACCGCAGAGGCCCCGGCAGAGAACGTCATCGGGCTGACCACAATCAGCGTCGGCGTCACATTGACCCTGGGCAACGCAGTGACCCTCGTACTCAAAATCGATCTCGATGCACTCGGCGAAACACGCATTGGCGTACGTGACGCCATCGGATCCACAGACCGGCTCATTTAGGGCCGGACACTCCGGGCACTCAGGCGCGGCCACACAATGTGTATCGACGCACACCATGCCGCCCATACAGTCGCCGTCGATCCGGCATTCGGGCGGTGGACACCCGGCCTCGTCGCTCCCGTCACGACATTCGTTCCGTCCATTGCAGCGGACACGGCCGTCGAGACATTCGCCGTTTTCGCAGGTGTATTGGGTATCTTCGCACCGGTCCTCTTCGCATTCGACCTGGCAGCTGCCTGCTCGGCAGAAGGCGCCGCAATCGGGGCGACCGGGCTGAACACAATCATTGTCGGCCTCACACTCTGGACCGGCCTCACATTCACCTTCGTTGACCACCTCGGTCATGGCGCATGCGGCGAAACAGGCATTGTCGTATTCACGACCATCGGCTCCACAAACGGGCATATAGAGGAGCGGGCAGACGCACCCGTCGGGCGCACACCGGCCATCGGTGCATTGCTCTCCATCGGCGCAGTCCTCGTCGCCAACGCATTGAGCGTTGTCCACGCGGATGCAGCCGCAGCCGCAGTCCGGATCGTCGAAGGGTCGCTCTCGTGGACCGCATTCGCCCAAGACATCGACGTCGCCACACTCACCGGCATTGGCTAGATATCGCACGCGGGGATCCTCGGCGTCCGGGCATCGGAGCCCATCACAATCCGCCTCGCATTGCTCGTCTACGCAGACGGCTACACAGTCGTCGTTGGGCGGTGCGGCGCAATCGGCGTCTTCGATACAGGCCTGAGGCGGTGCACACTCGACCACACACATACCCGCCATACACGACGCGACGCACCCGTTGGGCGGTGAACAATCGCCGTCCTCTTCGCAGACCATGATTCGCGGCTCACAGCCGCAGCCACATACGGAAAAGAAGGCCTGCTCATCATTGGTGCAACCCAACGCCAAGCCCGGACACTCTTCGACGTCTTCGGAGACGTAGCGAACCCCCGGTGCGTCCGCATCGGGACAATTGGGCCCTTCGGCACACTCACAGGTCTGGCACCCGTTGTCGTCGAAGACATACCCGTCAGCACAGGGATCACAGTTCATCTCACCGCAGATACAGGGTTCATCGGCCACCACCGCGACGCCGGCGCACAGGGCCTGACATTGATTGTCGTAGGTGGTCCCGTCGGCCCCGCAAACCG
>Ga0115011_10003260_pt1 | contig 11035 bp, 8 predicted proteins | sample TroAtlMetagenome_2_FD_88705 | JGI IMG/M metagenome (GOLD analysis project Ga0115011, IMG submission 88705) | Marine eukaryotic phytoplankton communities from Atlantic Ocean - Tropical Atlantic ANT8 Metagenome | ecosystem: Environmental > Aquatic > Marine > Oceanic | place: Tropical Atlantic... | reverse complement strand
TTTTCTGCCCCGACTTACTATTCCGACGTTTCGCAATCAATTGTTTTTAAGTTTTCAGCTTTTAATAAGCCTGTTCACCTATGTTTCATTTTAATCGCCAACAAACAGCTTTCCAAAGCGGCACCGAGAAACTCATTCCACGACGCTGTACCGACACTCGGAAACGCTTGGCAAAGATCACCGCTCTTTTTAAATTTCAAGTTTTCTGTTCTCAATTTCCCAATCTCTTTGTAGCCCTCTGCTTTTAGTTTTTTGTTCCCAGCTATTTCGTTCAGTGGCTTTCATCGGTGGGTGTTCCACGGCCAGTTCAACCAGCCACTGACACAGTTCGGCAAAACTGGTGCCGCTCGCCGCCGCCGCCTTAGGCAACAGGCTCGTCTCGGTCATGCCCGGCAGAGTGTTGACCTCGAGAAACACAGGCTCACCATCCGATCTCACGATAAAATCCACGCGAGCGCAGTTGCCTCCGCCCACGGCAAACAACGCCTGCTCACCGGCGAACTGGATACGAAGCGAGGCCTCCTTGTCAAACTCCGCCGGGCAGGTGTACTCGGTCGCCCCGACGGTATATTTGTTGGCGTAATCATAGGCCCCGCACTTAGGCGTGATCTCAATCACCGGCAGCGGCTGGCCACCGACGATGCCCACCGTGACTTCCCGGCCCTCGATCCGCTCCTCGACCAGCACACGGCCACCACCCTCGAGCGACTTTGCCAAGCCACTTGGCCAAGAGGCAGCCGACTCGACAAACTCAAGACCTATGCTAGACCCTTGACAAACCGGCTTGAGCACCAGCGGCAACTCTAGCCCGCAGGGTATGCCAACCTCTGGGTCATCAACCACGCAGTAGTTCGCCGTGGTAATCCCCCACCCCGCGCAGGCTTGCTTGGCCACCACCTTATCAAAGGCCAGGCGGCTCACCGCCTCTCCGCAGCCGGTGTACGGCACGCCCAGCGCGTCGAGCTTAGCTTGCACTGTTCCGTCCTCCCCGTACGTACCGTGCAGCGCCAGAAACACAACGTCAGTGTTTTGCGGCAGCTGAAACTCGCCGTCCACAGGGTCGATTTCACTCACCCGGTGGCCAAGCCCCCGCAGCGCTTTCGACACCGCAGCTCCAGATTGAAGCGACACCTCCCGCTCGCCGGATGGTCCCCCAAGCATCACGCAAATTTCAAGTACATCAAGCACGCCCGTCCTCCCTCCCGATGATTTGCACCTCGGTTTGCAACTCGATGCCGCGCTCGCCCAGCGCCCTGTCCCGAATACGATCGATCAACCGCAGAATATCCCCCGCCGTCGCGTCGCCATTATTAACTATGAAGTTGCCGTGCTCCTGCGACACCATCGCGCCACCCTCAATTGCGCCTTTTAGCCCCAGCTCATCAACCAATTTTCCGGCAGGAATCCCTTCAGGGTTTTTGAAAATACAACCTGCGCTACGCGCCTTGGGCTGGCTGCTCCAGCGTTTTTGACTGTACTCAGTCATGCGGGCGGCAATTCCCTCGCTAGTATCCGGCTCGCCCATAAGCACCGCGCCGAGTGCGATCTGGTTTTTCAACAGCGGACAACTTCGGTATCTGGACTCGATCGATTCCGCCGGCATCTCGAACACCTCGCCGGCGGGATCCATGAAGCGCACCATCACCACTACGTCAAACAATTCACAGCCCATCGCCCCGGCGTTCATGCGTAGACCGCCTCCGATGCTTCCCGGGATGCCCTCAAGAAATTCCATCCCCGCCAACCCGCAGCGCTTGGCCTCGGTGGCTACTTTTTTCATGCGTGCCGAGGCACCGCATTTGAGCCGACTGCCGTACGCCTCGATCCCGGCGAACACCCCGGCGCTCAACCGAACGGTCATTCCGCGCACACCGCTGTCGAGCACGAGAAAATTCGATCCCAAGCCAAGCACCGTCACCGGCAGGCCGTGTTCGCGGCAGGCTCTCACCAACGCAGACAAGTCGCCTTGACTTTGCGGCTCAGCAAACCAGTCGGCTTGGCCGCCGACCCGGAGTGTCGTCAGTTCCGCCAGCGAGACGTTCTGCTGAACGACTGTCCCATCGGCAACGGCGGCCTCGAGTAGCAACTTCAAACCATCTCTCGCCGGGGAAACCTGCTCCGCGACTCCAGCGCTCATGCGGCTGCCTCCTTTCCATCTGGCAAGTCAAACATCAACTCATCCCCTCCGTCGTCCTGCCATTCGCATGCCTTATAAATCCGCTGCACGACCACCTCCGTCGCCTGTGCGGCCTTCCATTTTTTCATCGATGCAGCCATCGCACCGAGCTTGGCTGGGCTGCCGAATAACTCGCTCAACTGGCTGACGATCAGATGAGATGTTAGTTGTTTCTGGTGGAAACACCTCGCCGCTCCGATGTCCACAAACGACTGCGCGTTGATCCGCTGATGGTCATCCACCGCAGTCGGGTATGGGATCAGGATAGCCGGCAGCTCCATCGCCGAGAACTCCGCCAGCGACGACGCCCCCGAGCGACTTACAGCGAGGTCAGCCGCACCCATCGCATACTCCATCTCGGTCAAAAAGGGACGCACCACCGCGCGCAAGCCAAGCGCATCATACGCCTGGCGCACCATCTCGACACTTCCTCCTGTCAAGTGGATGAACTGCAGGCCAGGCACCGCCTTGACCAAGCGCGGCAGCGACTCGACTAGCGACTGGTTAATAGACTGCGCCCCCTGGCTTCCGCCCATCACGAGCAACACTGGCTGGTTCTCCGCCAAGCCAAGCGCGGTCCTTGCGTCTGCCTTTTCGATCGGCTCCATCGCCGAGCGCACCGGCAGACCCGTAGCACGAACATCGGTGCTCAGCACCCTCGGCATCGCGGCAGGAAACTGGACGAACACTTCATCCGCCAACGGCGCCAACAGCTTCACCGCCCGGCCTGGGATCGCGTTTGCCTCGTGGAGAAAAATGTGCGCGCCGATCAGTTTACCGGCGATCACAGGCGGCGCGCTGGTGAACCCGCCCATCGCCAGAACGGCGTCCGGACGGTTTGCTCGGAATAGCTTCCGGCATTGGCCAAGCGACGACCAAAAACTGGCAGCGAACCGGGGCAGATTGCGGCTCAGGCCAACGACCGGCAGTGACTCGACCTCCATTCCATAAGCCGATTTCACCCCTGTCTGGTCGACCTCCCTCGAACTGACGAGCAGCGTGACCTCACAGCCACTCGCCACAAGCGCGTCCCCCACGGCCAAGCCGGGGAATAGGTGCCCACCGGTTCCGCCGCAGGCGATTGCAATACGCTTGAGTGTGGGTTTCATGACTGGGTACCTGCCCTGAACGGGGAGTAGCTGTCTGAATCCTGCAACTTGCCCGCCTTGGACCGCCCTTGCTGATTGGCAAACCGCGCGATGCTCAAAAGAACGCCCACGCAAAACAACATCGCCACGAGATTCGTTCCGCCCCGACTGATAAACGGCAGTGGCAGACCCTTATTGGGTAGCATGCTAGTCACCACTCCGATGTTAATGAACGCCTGCAGGGCGATCAAAAAGGTCAGCCCGGACGCCAGTAGAAAACCGAAAAAGTCGCGCGCGCGCATAGCGATGAACGCCCCGCAAATCAAAAACAAAACAAAACCGACAACGACCGCCATCGTAGCGATCAGGCCAAGCTCCTCGCCGATCACGGAAAATATGAAGTCGGTCTGGTGCTCCGGCACAAAGCCGAGTTTTTGGCGTCCGTTGCCAAGGCCAAGGCCGCTTGTCCCGCCGGAGCCAAGCGCAATCAGCGACTGCCACGCCTGATAGCCGACACCCTGTTTAGTACCCTCGGGATCGAGCCAACTCGTAATGCGGTTCAACCGAAGGGTATTCTGCGAAAGCAGATAGCCACCAGCAAACATTACCCCTATCACCGGTATTGCCATGTAACGAATCTTGGTTCCAGCCAGTATCAGCATCAGACCGCAAACGGCTGCCAGTAGTGCCGTTGCACCCCAGTCCGGCTCGATGAAAATCAGCCCGAGAAACAACCCCAACACCAGGCCGGGAATCAGCAATCCATTCTTTAACGTGCCCATCTTCCGTCCCTTGCGCTCGCAGTAATGAGCCAGCGCAATGATTACAACCAGCTTGGCAAACTCCGACGGCTGAAAAGTCGTGCCCGGCAACTGCACCCAGCGGCGAGCGCCGTTGCGCTCCAGCCCGATACCGGGAATCATCACAACCACCAACAGGAGCAGCGCCAGCACCATCGCCGGCAATGAGACTTTTTTTAGCAGTCGGTAATCTGACATGGCCGCGCCAAGGCAGACCACCACCCCGATGCAGCACCACAGCAACTGCGAACTCCAAAACCCGCCACTCCGGTGGAACATAGTGGCGCTATAGAGCATCACCAACCCCAGCGCAAGCAGGGCGGAAACGACAAACACCAACATGGTCGAGGCAAGCTTCATCGGGACAGATTTACCCCCGGCTAGTTCTCGGTTTCTGGCGAAGGAATACTGAGTTTTTGCCTCGGTCGAATCTTAGAGGTGCTCAGGTCATTGGCCTTGCGTATAGCCTTGACCGTGGTCTTGTGCTCCTTGGCGATAGCGTAAAGGCTGTCACCCGGTTTGACCTCGTATACCAACGTACCCTCGGGTAGCGAGGGCCCAGGAGGCTTGGCCTCTGGCGAGGGGATAATCAGCACCTGGCCAATTTGCATGCGGTTCGAATCCACCGCCGGATTGGCCATAATAACGGCCTGAACAGTGACACCGTGCCTGCTGGCGATGTTGGTGAAATTGTCGCCCTTGGCCACCACGTACTCGATCTCACCGGCAGCCACCGGAACCTCGAGTCCCTCAGATGGCTCGGGGATCAACGGCACAATTTCCTCCACTGTTTCCGTGTCACGCGTCACGGGCGGCGGCTTGGGTTCGCTGACCTTGGCATCCGGCAGCGGTGGCGCGGCGGGCGCCTCCAGCACCGTCACCGTATTGGTCTCTGCCTGCGGCGAAGTCACCCCTCCCCCTTCGGGTGGCAGAACAGGTATCGCATCGGTGCCGGGTACTGGTTCGGGGGCCGGTTTTTCCGGGCGGCAACCGGAGAACAACAGGCCTCCAAGAAAAACCACGTGTACGGCCACGATGATCATTACCATCTGTAGGCCGGAGCGGCTCTTCGCTTTCTGCTCAAGCAGGGAACTTTTGGGTCGTAAGGGATTATGACTAGTCATGATAGTTTACTCCTTGGTTAAAAAAAATTGTGTTGCGCGAGGCCTAGCATACGGAGGAATACAAGATATTGTGGTTGATAGGCACATCTCATCGCGACAAGAGGTGCAAGGTTTTTGAGGCTGAAGGGGCCTTGCCGGTACTTTCGTCTTCCGTTGAAATACCGGCCAAGAGTTCGACTGAGCGTCGGAACATCTCGCCACGATGTTGATAGCCATTAAAACTACCGGAATCCTCGCTCGCTGGCGAGAGTAAAATAACATCGCCTTCTTGAGCCAATTCTGAAATCTGACGAATGCCTTCCTCCAGCGAGTCCACTAGGCGGCAGGGCGTGAAAAGACTCCAGGCAGCGCGAAGCTTTTCGCGGGTTTCACCCATCAAAAACGCCGCCTTGACCCCTTGCGAAAGTAACGGCCCAATGTCGTGGTAAGCCCCGGCCTTGTCGCGGCCGCCGGCCAGCAACCAAATGTTTGGACGGCCACCAAATCCCGTTTTCATTGATGAAAGTGACCTCTCTAGAGCAGCGACGTTGGTGGATCGGGAGTCATTAATATAACTCACGCCACCAATCTCTGCCACGAATTCGCAGCGATGCGGCAACGCCGGGTGATTCCGCAGGACAAGAGCCGATTGCTCCAGCGGAATCCGCAGTACGCGCCCAACGGCCAGCGCCGCCATGATAATCTCCGCGTTGTGAGAGCCCTGCAACTGGCATTCGTTGAAATCCAGCAGCGGCCCCTCCCAGCCCGGCACCCGGCTGACGATCAAGCCGCGATCCAGGTAAATGTCAGCACGACGGTTGCTCGAGCTGAAGGTGATGATCTTTGACTGGATTTCTATCCCGAGCGAGCGGATCTGCGCCAGCGCCTCGCTCTGGATGATCGCCCAGTCGAACGGCTGCTGGTTGGCGAATATTCGCGACTTCGCTTTCACATACTCTTCCATGCTCCCGTAGTGGTCCATGTGGTCTGGGTCGATGTTCGTCAACACAGCCACCGTCGAGCTGAAAAACTGCGTCAACTCCAACTGGAATGAGTTCACCGCGAGAATCAGGTAGTCCAACTCTTTCGATTCGACCACGGTGTCGCAAACAGGGCAGTCCACCTTGCCGGCGAGGCGGGTTTCGCGTTGCGTTCCCGAGAGAACCCTCTCGATGAGCTTTGCCGTGGAGGTCTTGCCGTTGGTACCGGTCACCGCGATGTTGAGGCAGCGTAGTTGCTGAAAACCCAGTTCCAGTTCGCTGATCATCGAGATATCTAATTTCTGCAAGGCACTCACCCAGGCTGTTTCACGAATGCCGCCCACGCTAATCACTGCCAACTCAACCCCCTCAAGCAGCTTGGCCAACGGTTTAGGCAAGCCCAGGTGCACCTCCGCACCCAGCTGCGCTAATGGCTTGATTTCGCGTTGGAGTTGCTTGTTATCCTTGCAATCCACAGCCACCACCGAGGCGCCACTGGCGCAGAGCAAGCGGCAGGCTGAGCGGCCCCTCGAACCGAGACCGACCAATAAAACCCGTTTACCATTTAACTTGAACATTACCGTCTAAATCACCTCAATTTCAGCGTACTCAAGGCGAGCACAGCAAAAAGAATTCCCAAAATATAAAATCGGGCAACCACCTGAGACTCGTACCACCCTTTTTTCTCGAAGTGATGATGCAGAGGCGCCATCAGGAACACCCGCCGCCCTTCACCGAATTTTCGTCGCGTGTGCTTGAACCAGACGGTCTGGATGATCACCGAACCCGCCTCGAGCACGAACACCCCGCCAGCGATCACCAGCACGAACGGCTGATGAATCAGCACTGCAATTACGCCGAGCACGCCGCCCAGCGCCAACGACCCGGTGTCGCCCATAAACACCTGCGCCGGGTGGCAGTTGAACCAGAGGAACCCCAGCCCGGCACCCACCATTGCCGAGCAAAACACCGTCAACTCTCCCGCCCCCTCGACGTACGGCACGCGCAGGTAGTCGGCCATAATTTTGTTGCCGGCGATGTAGGTGAAAATGATGAACACGAACGTCACGATCAGCGTGCAACCGATGGCCAAGCCATCGAGACCGTCTGTCAGGTTCACTGCGTTCGAGCTGCCGACGATGGCCGCCGTGGTGATCAGTAGTCCAACTAGCCCAACGCCGGCAAACACAATTCCTCCGCTGTAAAACGGCACCACCAGTTCCCCAATCAAATCGCTCTTGACAGGGTCGGGGTGATTCCAAAGGTACAGGCTGATGAACAAGCCTAGCGCCAACTGGACTCCCAGTTTCACCTTCGAGTGGATGCCGGCCTTGTCCTGCTTGGTGAGCTTGACCCAGTCATCGTAAAAACCGAGCGCCGCCAGCACCACCACAGACATTAGGCTCAGCGCTAGAAACTCGTTCCACTTAGCCCAAAGCAGCGCGGTGACATCCAGCGAGAGCACAATCATGATTCCCCCCATCGACGGCGTGCCTTTTTTGCTGAGCACTCGCGCGTGCAGCCCGCCGGCTTCCTCGGCCTTATCCGAATATTCCTGACCGAACTTCAGCCACTTGAGTAGCGCAATGATCTTTGGGCCAAGCCACCAGCAAAGCAGCAGCGCCGTCACCGCCGCGCCAGCTGTCCGGAAGGTGATGTACTGGAACACCCGCAGGAAGGAGAGCCAGTCCGCCCAGACGGCGTGGCCGTTTTCGGCCAACCACTGTGGAACCTGGCTGAGATAAAAAAACATTCTGCCTCGCTATGTGTTCATAGCCTCCGAAAGCACCTCGATGATGCGCTCGATTTTTGCCGTACGGCTGCCTTTGATAAGCACCGCGTCACCCGGTTTCAGTTTTTTACCCAGCGCCTTGCCGGCCACGGTGACGTCGTCAAATGCCGCCACGTTGGCCAAGCCAGCCTCTTGTGCTGCACGCACCGTCGTGTCCGCCCATCGACCCACGGCAATGAGTCCGTTCAGGCCGAGCCCGGCCGCAAGCTGGCCCGCCTCAATGTGGGCGGACTCGCTGGCTTGACCAAGCTCGGCCATGTCGCCGAGAACGGCAATGCGCTTTCCCTTAACCGGAAACGACCTGATCGTTTCCAAAGCCGCCAGAAGGGAGTCCGGGTTGGAGTTGTAGGCGTCGTTAATTATGCGGACACCGCCGAGTGTCTGCATCTCCATTCGCATCGTTGCCGGACGGCAACGCTGCAGGCTCTGGTCCAGTTCCTCCCGGCTCAGCCCCAGTTCCGCCGCAAGCGCAATCGCGAGTGCAGCGTTCCGGGCATTTTGATGGCCTAGCAGATTGACGCAGTATGCCCCATTCCGATCTCCCTTCGGCGAAATTATTTCAAAAGTAGTTCCCTCGTCGTCGGACCTGATATCCTTGATACGCCAGTCGCAGCCATCCCTTTCCCCAACGGTCACGACCGTTGCACAGCAACGGCGGCGGATCTCCTCTAGCCCTTCAATATCTCCATTGACGAACAGGCAGCCCTCCGGCGGAAGCGCTTCCGCCAACGAGCCCTCCTCCTCGATCACTCCCTCAATGTCTCCAAAAAATTCCAGATGCTCGCGCCCGATACTCGTCAACACACCGTACCTCGGGCGGATGAGTTGCAAGAGTGAATCCAATTCGCCGGGATGGTTCGAGCCAACCTCGAGCACTGCCACCTCATGGGCTTCGCGCAGCCGCAGTAATGTGATCGGCACGCCGATATCGTTGTTGAAACTGGCCTCACTCGAGAGCGTCTCGAACCTCTCCCCCAGCACCGTGGCCAGAATTTCCTTGGTGCTGGTTTTACCGTTGGATCCGCCTACCGCAACCACAGGCAAATCAAAATCCTGTCGGTAACGCGCAGCCAATTGGCCAAGGGCGCACCGCGTCTCGTCTACTCCGATCATCGGCCCGGCAATCTCCACCTGCCCAAGGCGGGAGCGGTTGACCAAGGCCGCCTCAGCCCCTTGGCCAAGCGCATCGTTAAGATAGTCGTGCCCGTCAAACCGGTCGCCGCGAATCGCAACAAACAAGTCTCCCTGCTTAGCTAGGCGCGAATCGGTACAAATGTGTCGCACACTTGCTGAGCGCTCGCCCGCGACAAGCTGCCCGTTGCAGCTCTGCTCCACAAAACCTAGTGTCCGGGGTTCCATCATCTCAACACCACGCGGGATTTCTGTTCCGACATCGACTTGACAGGCACCGACGGCTCAATGCCAAAGTAGTTGGCCGATTTCTCAGCAATCACCTTGAACGTCGGTCCAGCCACCACGCCGCCGTAATAGCCGTTGTGCGGCTCGTCCACAAACACCCCAATGCACAACTGGGGATTCTCCGCCGGCAGGAAACCGATGAACGACGAAAAATATTTTCCGTCCTCGTAGCCTCGGCGTGTCTTGGACGGCTTCTGCGCCGTGCCCGTCTTGCCAGCAACGGTGTAGTTTTGAAGCCATGCCTGTCGTGCAGTGCCCTCGGCGGAGACCACCGTCACAAGCGTCTCCACCATCTGCTGTGCTGTCTCGTCGTGAATCACCTTGCGAACAACGTTACGTTTATACTGCATCACGACATTCCCATCCCGATCCACAAGCCGATCCACAAGCAACGGCCGCATCAGGTTACCTCCATTGGCCATTGCGGACATCGCCATCACAAGCTGCAGCGGCGTTGCTGCGATCTCGTGTCCCATCGGAATCCGGGAGATCGACAACTTGCTCCAGTTCCTGAGCGGATGAAGGATGCCTCGCACCTCTCCCGGCAATGGCACCCCGCTGCGCTGCCCAAAACCCAACTCGGAAATGTATTTGTGCAGCCGCGGCGCCCCCAGCTTCATCGCCACCTTGGCCGTGCCGATGTTGGATGACTTGGTAATGATCTCCCGCACGGACAACGGGCCGTACGCGTGGTGGTCGCGCAGCACCTTACCGGCGAAGTAAAAGCGACCGTTCTCGCAATGGACCTGGTCATTCAGCCTCACGACATTCTCGTTGAGCGCGCCGGACACCGCCACGATCTTGAAGGTCGAGCCCGGCTCAGACACGTCGGCGATCACCCGGTTTCGGCGGTTGGCCGCGTTGGAGTCACCGGGCTTGTTGGGGTTGTATGTCGGCCGGTTGGCCAGCGCGAGAATCGCGCCGGTTTGAGGGTTCACCACCACGACGCAGGCGCCCGCAGGAGTGTGCTTCGCACAAAGCGCCTCGAGCGCCTTTTCGGTGATGTACTGGATGTTGGCGTCGATAGTCAGCACAACATTCATTCCGTCGCGCGGCTTCACATTGTGCTCCCTAAAAGCCACCACCTCGCGACGACTACTGTCAGTCTCGATCTCGCGCCAGCCACGCACGCCCTCAAGTTCCGAATCAAGCATCATCTCAATACCGTGTTTCCCCTCAAGTCCGATCACTGGCACGCTCGATCCATTCGAATCCCGCACACCGACAAACCCCACCACATGCGCAGCGAGGTTGCCGCTGGGATAAACCCGCAACTGTGAATCGACGCGCTCGCAAAACACAGAACGCCTGACGTTGTAATATTTCAGCCGCTCTTTGCGGGGCAACGATTTCACGTCGACATCAAACTCGATGTGTGCCAGCGCGTTGGTGATACCCTGCCAATCCTCGAGTAGTACCTTACTCCCAAGTACGACGTGCTTGTCCTCCCTCTGGCGTCCCTGCGCGTCGGTGTACACGCGGCGCTGCATCCGCTTTGCTAAGCTGGCGGCGTCTCTGCCAAGAAACGGCGCGATCGCCCGGGCCACTAGGTGTTGGTGTGTACCAACCAGCGACGGATCAGCGCACACCGTCTTAGCAATGCGGCTCGTCGCGAGCACCGTGCCGCGTATGTCCAGAATGTCCCCGCGTCTCGAGGCGTGAATCACCTTGCGACGA
>Ga0115011_10003259_pt1 | contig 11036 bp, 5 predicted proteins | sample TroAtlMetagenome_2_FD_88705 | JGI IMG/M metagenome (GOLD analysis project Ga0115011, IMG submission 88705) | Marine eukaryotic phytoplankton communities from Atlantic Ocean - Tropical Atlantic ANT8 Metagenome | ecosystem: Environmental > Aquatic > Marine > Oceanic | place: Tropical Atlantic... | reverse complement strand
GATATTGCCATGACATACCTCAATGCAGCTGGGATAACCGATGCATTAGGAAACCAATGGAGCGATGAAAGCCCGGATATCTTTACTGTGGAGGAGTTGGAGGGGGAGTCAGCTGAGGCTCCCCATACGGATGGGGCGCTGTTTGATGGAGATGGAACCCCTCAATACTGCCAATTGAATTCCATGCATTGGAAAGAGCAGGATGCTGCGGCTTTGCCCGGAGTCATCAAGGAGGTACGTTCGTTTCTCAGCCATCCCACTCACCTGTTTGCGGAGTGCCAGGCGGTCAACGCATTTGAAAATTCGGAAGGGGGTCAATTTCTGACCACCGGCGGTTTGGTCAAAGGGACGGAACCGGCCGCAGTTTCCCACCTGACTCCGGACTTTGCCCTTGCCCAAATGACTGGACTGTTTGAAACGGTGGGGGGAAGTGAACCGTCTTTTGGACTCGCTGAGGGAAGCGTTTACCACCAGGGGGATGGTGTGATGATCAAGGGGTTGATCAATCCGAAGGGAGAGAGAGACATCTGGATCGGTGGATACCTGGATGGGGCCTGCCCCTTGTCCGAGGGGTTTTGCGCTGCCGGGCTCAATTTATTTCCGGGAATGATCACGTATTTGGGAGGGCATGAGTACTCCACAGATCCCAATAGCAGCAAGAGTCAGGGACTTCGCCTCTTCTTTCAAAGCATTCTTGATGCCCCCTGCGCAAGACTCGACTATCAACCCACAGTGACATTGACCAAACTGGCCCCGGAAGAGGCAACGGACTCCCAGGTGGTCTTTAGCCTGGAGTACACCAATGTGGGACCCGGTTTTATTTCCCAGGTGGTGATCACGGACCTGCTTCCAGTTGGAACCACTTTTGTTGAGGCCTCGGAGGGGGGCCTTCTTGAGGGAGAGAGTGTGACCTGGAAGCTGGAGAGTCTCGCTGCAGGAGATGGGGGCGAGTTGACGCTGACTGTCGAATGGGATGGGGAACAGGACTCTATCTCCAATGTGGCCACCCTGGACTATAACGTGGGAAGAACCCCGTACACGATTCAGAGCAACACTACGGAGACCTTCCTGGTATCCTGTGACGATGGTCTTCAAAATGGGGATGAAGAAGACGTGGATTGTGGGGGATCGGAGTGCGAACCCTGTGAAGAGGAGGGTTGGTGCGAGACCGACGATGATTGTGAATCGGGGAGCTGCCTCGGCGGAGTCTGTGTGGGGAATAGTCAGGGTGCGGATTCCGACGGAGATGGAATCGTTGACGACAATGACAATTGCCCCGCCACAATCAATCCCTTTCAAGTGGATGCCAACGGAAACGGGGTAGGTGATGCTTGTGAGTCCTTCGCGGATAGCGATGGCGATGGGGTGAATGATGAAAATGACAACTGTCTGGGCTGGTTTAACCCGGATCAGAAGGATGGGGATGGAGATCTCATTGGAGACCTGTGTGACGCAGACCTGGATGGGGATGGAGTCGCTAATATCGATGACAATTGCTCCACCACTCCAAACCCTGGGCAAGAGGACCTGGATGAGGATGGTCTTGGGGATACCTGTGATGCTGACAGAGATGGAGATGGGGTGGTCAATGAGCTAGACAATTGTCCAGACGTCGACAATCCATTGCAGGCAGATGAAGACGGAGACGGCCTTGGAGATGGGTGCGGTGAGGCCGAGACGGATGGGGACGGTGACGGGATTCCAAACGAATCAGACAATTGCCCCTCGACCTCCAATGCTGACCAGAAAGATACGGATAAAGATGGAAAAGGGGACGTTTGTGACTCGGATGTCGGAGGAGCCGGTACCTTCAATCCAGAGGAGAATTGCCCTGACTTTCTCGAAGGTACCAACGCTGACGGGGAATGTTCTCCGTTATCCGGTGAGGACATTATTTGTGAACTGGGGCCCTCGGGAGAATACCTGGACTCTCGCTGTGATGTGGATACGGACGCAGATGGTGTTCCCGACCCCGTGGACAATTGCCCTGAGTCGCCCAATGCCAATCAAGAAGACCTTGATGGCAACGACATTGGGGATGCCTGTCAGGCCGGGGGAGTCAATGTAGGCGGAGGTGGCTGCCAGGCGGGAACGCCAGGGAGTGAGGGTAGAACTCCTTATGGATGGGCCCTCCTATTGGTTTTATTGATGGCCTTGCGTCAACGGGGGTGGCTTTACCCAGGCTCCGTGATGGGAAGTGCGCTCATGGTGATGACCCTTCTTCCATCCCCGGCCGTGGGGGACAGTGTGAGTGTATTGGGGACCCGTTATTCTCCGTTTACAGGGGACTTTATGGAATTGGGGACCCTGGAGGAACCCGTTTCGGGCCAATGGGGAGCGGGGGTCTTTCTGGATTACCAACACCTCCCCTTTGCGTTGAGAAGACTGTCGGATGGGGCCATATTGCGGAAGGTGGTCAATGACCATTTGGGAATTCATCTAACAGGGAGTGTGGGGCTCACCTCATGGATGGAACTGGGACTTGTGCTTCCAGGAGTGTTGTACCAATCCGGGAAAGGTATAGCTCCCGATGGTGAATTGGCGACCCTGGGACTGGGGGACCCGCGTTTGTACAGTCGATGGGTTCTTTATCAGGAGGAAACATCGCTCTTTGCCATGGCGTTTACTCCAGTGTTGAGCCTTCCTGTTGGCGAGCATTTCGACCCGTATATGGGGGACTCGGGAATCACGTTTACCCCCACCCTTGAAACACGGATCGGAAGTCAACAAGTGGGATGGTCGTCTCATGTGGGATTTAGGCTTCGGGAGCGGGCTCAGCTGGGAAATTTATCCATAGGGAGTGCCTACGTGGTGCGACAGGCAGTGTGGCTGTCGGTGGTTCCTGAGGTGTTGCGGTTGTGGATGGAAAACTCCATGGACATTCAGGCGCAAGCGCCGTTATCCGCCTTGAATGAGACCCCTATCCATCTTACGGGAGGCTTGGAGTGGAGGGTGAATTCCTCTTTGCGCACCTATGTGGCTTCTGGCGGGTGCTTGACCAACGCCGTTGGAGCTCCTCTCTACCGAGTCATGGGAGGCATGCGATGGTCACCGAAGGCCTCTATTGAGCAGCGGGAGGTAGACGCGGATGGGGACGGAATTGCGGATTCCCTGGATCGCTGTGTGAATCTGCCGGCTCCAGATACGGGAGATGGGTGTCCGAATCCGGATATGGACAATGATGGGATTTGTGACCCCTGGGTGGTGGCCACAGGAAGTCTCTATCTCTTTGATGACTTGTGTGTGGGTCGAGATTCCTGCCCTGATATCCCTGAGGATAGGGACCAATTCCAGGACGAGGATGGCTGTCCGGACCCAGACAATGATCAGGACTCCATCTGCGATCCCTGGGTAGAGGAATCGGGGGCTCTGGAGCGGTATGCACAATCTTGTTGGAAGCGGGACCAATGTCCCAATGAGCCGGAAACGCAGAATGGCTTCCTGGATGAAGATGGGTGTAAGGACTCCCTCCGCCTTATTCGTGATGATATCCGATTTGAGCAAGGGGACGGGGGACTTCAGGCAGACGGTCTCACCGCCATTGATGAAGTGATGGTCATCCTTCTGGCCCATCCCAATATTCAACGATTGCGGGTTCGGGTGGCGGCCTCTGAGTCGTCGAGCAGCGAGGGAAACCTGGCCCTGTCCCAGGAACGTGCTGAAACCCTGGTGGAATACATGATTTTATCCGGGATCGATGAGAGCAAGTTGGTGTTCGAAGGCATTGGCGAACCCTCCTCTGGCGCCCCAGAACGGGCAGAGTTTATTATCGAAGACATTGTCATGCCCGAACGACGAACCCAATAGGACACTCACCTCTCCAATGGGACGCCTGAATATTCCCCCTCCATGAGTCGTCTTATGGGCGGGGGTGGTGACCGGGCCCCTTTCTCAAATCATGTGGATAGTAGACATATCCGCTTTGCAGCGAGACCTCTGTAGAGAGATGTGAAATATTGATATACACGGGGGTAAAGGATAATGTTCCCCCCGTTGTTAATGGAAATCTGGAGAGAAACGCTGATGAAAAATAGCTTCACGTTGGTGCTTTGTGTCCTTTATTTAGGATGTGGTGATGGGGCGGTGGACCCCATTGCTGACTCGGAAAACACCTCCGCTTTGGACGGGGCTGCAGGAGAAGAGATTCTGAGTACGGATAGCGGAGAGGAAGGGGGAGGCGAGGATTCCCCTTTGGATGCCTTTGAAACGGGCTCAGATGGAAGTGACTCAGAAGAATGGACAGATCCTGAAGAAGACACCATAGAGCCCGAAGAGGATACGACAGAGCCCGAAGAGGACACCACGGAGCCCGAAGAGGACACGACAGAGCCCGAAGAGGACACGACAGAGCCCGAAGAGGACACCACAGAGCCTGAAGAGGACACCACAGAGCCTGAAGAGGATACGACGGAGCCTGAAGAGCTTCCGGAAGTGCCACCTGTCTCCGCGGAATGTACCCTGGAAGGGGATTACACCATCAACAATGCAAATGACCTGGCCAATCTGGCCGGTATTTGTGCCATTACCGGTACCCTGCACTTCGAAAGCGACGACAATGTGGACCTCATTCTTCCCGATCTCGTGGAGATCGGCGGCAGCCTCGACGCCATGAATACCGGGAACTGGCTCTCTGAGACCGGGATCCAGGTCATGGATTTACCAGTGCTCACCAGTATCGGTGGGACCCTGAATTTAATCAGCGTCGAGTACCTGACAACCCTCGACCTCCCCAACCTGAAAACAGTGGGGGAAGATATCGAACTCAGGAATAGCCATGAGGTCACCACCGTGACACTCACCAGCCTGGAGCAAGTGGGTGGCAAGCTCTTACTGGGAGAGGCTCCGGAGGTCACTTCCATCGCACTTCCTGCCCTCAAAGAGGTCGGAGGACTCTTGCATTTCTATGAGGTGGGCTATTCGGAGGAAGAACCCCTCAGCGACAAGGTAATGACCTACGATTTTCCCCTCCTGGAAACCGTAGGGGCAATCCGTTTGATTACGAGACGCGTCGACACACTGGCGTTTCCGTCTCTCAAAGAGGTGAAGTGGGAAATCGACATTATTGGACTCATGAAGCACCTCTCATTCGATAGTCTGGAAACAGTCGGAGCAAAGTGGGAGGAAGCTCCGGTGTACTCTGGCTATAACAGCGGAGCCTTGATGGTCGATGGGTACGCCTTCTACGATTGGGATGACAATCCTCCCGGGACTTTTGGAGAGGAGCCAGTGAAATACGACAGCGAACTGGAAACCGTCACACTTCCCGTGCTCGTCCACGTGGAAGCGACGGTTGCAGCTCACCCCAGCAAAAGCCTGGAAGCCCCGCTCCTGGAAACCGTTGGCGGGAAGCTCCTGCACCATGAAACCTCAGGATTTTTATCCGAGTGGGCCCCGGACGATCCTGCCGAGCCACTCGTTCTTTTTCCGTCTCTCGTCTCTGCGGGTAGTATCGACATCAACACGGATCATACGCTGTCCTTTCCGATCCTGAAGAGTATTGAAGGGACTCTCTATTATGATTCACCCATGGAATTCCCCGCTCTGGAGAGTGCGCGAACGGTCTGGATGGATGGGCCTCCTGACGGGTGGGAAGAGATCTCTTTTCCCTCCTTGTTGTACACGGAATGGCTTTTTGTGCGCGATGCAGATGATCTGGTGACCCTGTCGTGCCCGCAACTCATTGGCGTTCCACCGGGGTCGGACGAAAACTTTCGCCTGGATATCGCGAAGTCTCCCAAGCTTGAAAACCTGGAACTTCCCAACCTGGATCCAGAAGTATTGACGGTCGAGATCGACGGCTCATTGATTCAGCATTTGTCGTTCCCGGAAGTCACCGTTGGCTTCTTGATCGAACTCAGAAAGATGACAGAGTTGGAGAGTTTCTCGGCTCCGAAAATGGAGTCCACCGGCCTTCTTGAGATCACGGGTCCCAATGCGCTCACGACGCTTGACCTCCCCCTGCTCCAATCCGTGGTCTCTGATATCAAGATTCTCGGAACCCAACTGAACGCACTTCATTTCCCGGCCCTCGAAAGCGCCAAGAGTCTGGAACTGGAGTTGTCCGTTGCGGAGACCGTGAACTTTCCGGCATTGATGGCCGTCGAGAAGGAAGTGGAACTGGACAAATCGCCGCTCCTCAAGGAATTGCTTATGCCCGCTCTGGAATCGGTTGGAACCTCCGGAATCCGGATTGAAGCCTGCGAGGTGCTTTCCACCCTCGCTCTGGACAGTCTCACGGAGGTGTCGGGGGATGTGGTCATTGGAGACCTCCCCAATCTCGCAATGGTATCGCTTCCTTCATTGACGACCATGAAGGGGTTCTTCCTGGAGGACACGCCAGCCACCAGTCTGTCCATGCCGAATCTCATGACGGTGGAGACCTCCATACAGCTGGAATACAACAGCGAATTGGAAGAGGTGCAGGCACCCATGCTGATCTCTGTGGGGACGTATCTCTCCGTGGACACCAATCCCAAGCTGACCACCTTGAACCTGAGCGGCCTCACCAGTGTGGGAGACATGTTCCTCATCGCCGAGAGTCCATGGTTGCCTCAATGTATGGTGGACCCTCTGGTAACCCAGCTCACTGAAAGCGAAGGGGGCGCACCGGCGGTCATGGATGTGAGTGGTCTCCGACAGGCTTGCACATGTGCGGAAGAAACGGGGCCTGTGTGCTTTGCCGAGTACGTGGTGGAAAACCTGACGGGCAATGACATCGTCTTCGAAGCCCTGGGACTCGACGGATTGCCCGCGCCCCTCAATGTACTCTTCATCGGAGACTTTCTGGAGTTCTCCATTCTTGATGTTCAGGGTATGGGAGAGTTGCGTCCCTCTGCATTCTTGAGCAGTTTCCAGGTATACGGGCCCACCGTGGCCGAAGGGAATCTGCTGTACTCCGGTCTGACCAATGAGGACTGGGAATTACAGGAAACAGGAGACCTGTCCAAGGAAACCTACAAGCTGGTGATGACTCAGTAACCCGTCTCGTTAACGGATTTTTCGGCAGATTCTACTCCGTCACGTATTGATCACAGGTGGTATCGATTCCAGCGCTGACGACCTGAGTCAATACGAACTACTCCACGGCTCGTACCCGAACAGCTGTGTAATAGAATTGTCGGTCCTCGCTATACCAGGTGCCCACGACTTTCGCCCGCTTGAGTGCAGCGTTCGACCGCTCCAGGGTCCATGTCTTCACCAGTTTTTCGACCACTTTCTGTCGTTTTTTGCCCTCTTCTGTCTGGACAATTCGGGTGAACTTCTCTTTTTCGAGCGTGGTCTTGGTCTCAATCTCTGTTCTGAGCCAAAGACTGACAGTCTTCTGGGCTTCGACTCTCCCCCGGGTTCGGGTCATGAGAAAGGCTTTTGGATTATTGGGCTGGGACTTTGCCTTGTTGGCCACCACTCCCACCGCGATGAGTACCTCACCTTCTCCCGGGATGGTCACAACGGAGATTCCCCCCTCCATCAAAAACGGGTCAGAGACAATGGCCTCCTCGTAAGGCTTCTGTATTTTAAGATCCTCAACCCCCGAGGGTGTTTGTCCCATGGCTGAAAAAGAGAACAGAAGGAGGCAGGGGATCCAGAGCATGGTTTTGCTTGTCATGGGGTTGTCCTTTGTTTCATGTGAGCTTTTTTCCGCAAGGTCTCGATCTTGAAGCGTTCCTTGAGGCTTCGTCTTGCATAGGGGCTCAATGGATATTTGTCCGAGAGGTGGCCGAGCACCTCCAGTGCACGGTCAAGTTCCCCCTGTTTCCGAAGCTTTCCGGCTTCCAGGTACAGCTTGGCAGCTTCACTTTCCTGGCTGTCTGTGTCGGAACTCTCGACTTTTTCCGCGGAGGGGATGTCCTCCCCCACATTGCCGGAGGAACCGGGTTCAGGAGCGGTAGGGGAAATGCCTGAAAGAGGAACAAAGTACGTCGCTTTCAGCGTTTTGTCTGCCCAGGAGTGTTTCACCCGGGTCATGCCCTGAACGTCAAACTGATACGTCCCTTGTGTACGGTCCGGAATCCGCAAAAATCCCGACAGCAGATCAAGGGCTCGCAAGCGAGTCTCCTGAAGGAGTTCACCTTCTCGTTCATCGTCAAAGTGTTGTTGAGCAGAGGCCGTAATCAGGTAGCCGGGGCTCGCCTGGCGATTCAGAAAGGTGACCACCCCGGACTGAAAGGCTTCGGGATGTGTAGCCTCCAGGGCCGTTGCATCCATAGCCGGTGCCGCCGCGCCGGTCATGGGATTGCTCAACAAGCCCATGGCCAGTAAAGCGCATGTGAGAGGACGACTGAACAAGGCTAGAAGTCTGAATTACTTTTCTGATTCACCCCTGGATGGCCAGAGCCGGAAGGGGAGCCAGCGCCCCGTGCGCCAGCTTTTCCAGAACCGGACCCGGCGGCTGGACTGTCTTTCAGTGCTTCATTGGTGCGATTTCTAAAGTTCTTTGCTGCATCCAGGGTCTTTTGACTCTGGCCAAGCTTTACCTTGACCTCGCCGTTGTCTCCATACCATTTGGACTTCACTTCCAGGGTAATAACACCCGCCAGAATGGCGCTGGCAGAACTCTTGATGCTCGTCAAAGTTGTCTTCATGGACTCCTTGGAAACAGAGCTGCTCTCTTGTCCGTTCTTCTTGCTTTGGGACTTTTTCTTTTCCACCATCCGGTCCATTTGTTCACTGGATGAAATGCGCTCATTCATGAACTTTGCCATGGCCGCCTTGGCATTCAGGATGGCCTCCTGAGTCGCATCGCGGATTTCATCACTGTCATTGAAGTCAAAGGTTCCCGTTCCAATGGAAATGATCTTCCAGTTGTTGGGGTTGGACAGGTCAATGGATGTCCCGTCGGGCTCACCCAATTCCGCTACGACTGCGGGGGCCGCCGCTGCTTCTTTTAGTTCTGCTTCCTGCGCAAAAGCCACCTGACTGATCAGCATCAATGCAGCGATGGCTGCGAACAACAGTTGAATCTTTCTCATGATTCCCTCCGTATTTTGTGTGGGCCGATAATACTCCAACGAACAGTTCGAATGCAATCTGGACACCCTTGAGGCATCAAACCTAGACTTTCCACACACAACGAAGACGGATGCCAGCAGGAATGCATTAATGTAGGAGACTGGAATGAGATGGATTAGCGCGAGCCTTGTTGCTCTCCTCGTGATGGGAGCCGTGGGTGTCGTAACAGCCCAGGAGACCATCACAGTTCGAGTGGAAGGAATGGGAGCAGACCCGGACGGGGCACTCAAGAATGCCTTCACAAGGGCGATTCAGGAGGCTGTGGGCACCTTCGTGGATTCAGAGGCCATTGTTTCCAATGACAAACTCCAGGAAGAAATTCTGACGTATTCCGATGGAGTCGTCACCCGGTTTACTGTCGTGAAAGAAGCCACACGAGATATGAACCTGGGTGGCCTGTTCCGGGTCGAAATTGGGTCCACTCAAATAAGTGCTCAAATACCGGGGAGTTATTGAAGACAATGAACCAGGGCCGTGGTCACCACCGCTCCATCTCGGAATATATTTCCTAAGCAAAGACAGAAACGCGCCCTTTGGACTTATTGGAAGAGATAGCGGATGAACTTGGGAACGGACTACAAACCCACATCCGACGGAGAGAGAATCCGGGCCTTGATTTTCTTCAGGCTCTTCAACTCGTCCGCTGTGAGAATGACGTCTCTGCGGTGGACGCCGTAAAGTGAAGTTCCTTTCAAACGGTCTCCATAGCTGGAAACCATATGCATGTGGGGTGAAAACCGAACTTCTTCATACCTTTGAAATCTCATCTTGTATCGAATCACCGAAAACGTGGTTCCGCAGTTTCCACCACCGGAATCTACAACCAGGGCGGTCTCTTTTAACCGAGGAGTCGGTTTATCCGATGACTGATAAAAGGCACCAATCAAAGCTTTTGCTTTAATACCCTCTACCCCCTTCTTAATGTAAAGCGGGGAAAAATCCTCGGCTGTAGGGCCAAACCGGTCTAGTTTATAATTGTGGAAAAAGTCCATTTGCTTCCAATCGGTGGTGATTGTCTCTCCGCCGTTACCTGTCAAAGTAACTTGAATGATGAGAGGCTGATTCTCTTTCTGATAGGCTTCAAAAAGATCAAGATATTCGTTTTTCTTGAGAATGAATGAACGGTAAAAGAGCTTCTTCTTATTCTTGGACTGCCTGATTAACACACGGACAGGAAAGAAGTCAGTGCCCACTCTCCCGACCTTTTCAAGGGCCTGATCACAATTCGTTTTGAAGATATTTCCCTTGCCAAAAAGCTTTTCCTCAAACGTTGCCTGGCATGAGGTCTCCACCTTGATGGCCTTGTGAGCAATTTTGTCCAGCAGGGTCACCAATCGCGGTGCATAGTGGTTGAAATACTTTTTGTGGTTGTAGGAAATACTGAGGTTGTAGGCTAAATACACCTCCCCCGTTTGGTAATTGGTTTCGTGAGCGAGCCCTTCTCCGGTCTTGTTGATTTTGCCCTTGTCATCGAGAATCCGGGGTACCCATAGCCCACGGGTGGGGTTGTCATCAAAAAACTGCTTTAACAGTCTCCGGCCATCCTCCACATTTTTCACCTGGGAGACATGCTGGGCCCAGAGCTGTTCTCCTTCGATGCCCGACGCGGTTCCCGAGGTGCCCTTTACTTTTTCATTGAGCTTTTTCCGAAGGACAATGGCTGTAATCTTGACCCGATAGCCCTGGTTGGCATCTGGACCCTCCTCCATAATTTTGTGCTTTTTGATGGTGGCATCGGAGTAGGTATTGGTACTCTCCTGGATGTCGTCATTGGTGATGCGGGTGTCTGTGTCTACAAAAAGTCCCACTCCGGCCTCAATGGCTCTCGCAAATGCATCTTTGAGGGCTGCATCCTTGTTTTTCCCGAATCCTTCGATGTTGCGAACCGTGACTTCATTCTTGTTCTTCTTCCTCTTCTTTTTCCCCTTCCTCTTTTTCTTTTTTCCGGCCTCTATCCCCTGCTGGGTTGAGGGCGTGGCGAACGCTTGTGGAAGAACGGGAAGGGTCAGAATAAACGCGAGACACAG
>Ga0115011_10003258_pt1 | contig 11038 bp, 13 predicted proteins | sample TroAtlMetagenome_2_FD_88705 | JGI IMG/M metagenome (GOLD analysis project Ga0115011, IMG submission 88705) | Marine eukaryotic phytoplankton communities from Atlantic Ocean - Tropical Atlantic ANT8 Metagenome | ecosystem: Environmental > Aquatic > Marine > Oceanic | place: Tropical Atlantic... | reverse complement strand
GCGGCCACTGGCATCTCAGCATTGCTCAATACCCAAGAGACTCATGCTCACGCACCACTATCGAGGTCCGGCTAGCATCCGAGACACATACGGCACCCCCAGATCTCCAATGGATCGAAGTCGATTGGCGGCCGCTCTTGCTCAGTTCGCTTCACTGGCCGATAGCAGCTTGCCGCTGCATCAGATCCAGATGGTTCTATTTATCGGAGAGCACGGATCCGCCGGATGCACCTACGCGTCGATTGAAAACCGGCTCAGTCTCAGTAACGCCGCTACATCTCGGTCGATTAATTCGCTGAGCACTCACGCCAGACACCGCAAAACAGAGCCGGTGGGACTCGTCGAGAAAATAATCGACCCTGATGAGGGCAGAAGGTACAAGGTGAGGCTTACGAAAAAAGGCCTCAACTTGATGAAGGCTCTCGACCAGCTGTAAACCAACCCAAAACCAACCCACGACCAATGGAAAACAAAATCAGACGAAGCGGCAGCAAATGGCTGGCTGACTTCATTGACCCTGCTACAGGCAAGCGACGCCGTGTGACTGCTGCAACGCGGCAGGAAGCAGAAGCACGCATGAAGTTCGAACTGGCCGCTATAGGGGACGCTGAGCCCCGTACAGCTGCATTTACTATGAAGGAGGCAATGGCCCTTGCGCACAAGATGCGGTGGGCTGGCAGGGCTTCCGAACGCACCGCAACAACCAATTGCAAGCAGGTCGTTGAGTTCTATGGCCCTGGCTTCCCTGTAGCCAAGGTTGACGCTAGGAGCTGTATGCGAATGCGTGAGTTCTTCAAACGGAAAGGCAACGGCAACGCGGCCATCAACTGGAAGCAGAGCACCCTTTCATCAATGCTCAGATGCTCTGAGTTGATGGGACACATCAAGGCAGCACCAAGACTGCCCGATGCGCTGCCAGTTGCAAGCCCAAGAGATCGCGTCGTATCGCCAGAGGAGCAAGCCGCGTTTGTCGCTTACTTCCAAGCGATTTGTGAGCAAGAGGCAGCGGACATGTTCACCTTTTTGATTGAAGTTGGCTGCCGATTCTCCGAGGCAGAGCGGATGAGATCAGGCGAGATTGACTTAAAGCGTCGCTGCGTCTATTTCCCCAAAACCAAAACTGAGCGCCCTAGGACCGTGCCGCTTACCGCTTTGGCGTTGAGCGCTATTGAGGGCAGGCTTTCGCCGATCAAGAAATACAGGGTATTCAATTTCACCTACAGGGAATATTCATATATTTTTGCCAAGGGGAAGGCTGGGGTTGGCCTGGAATACGACAAGAAGCTGTCGATTCATACGTTGCGCCACACCTGTGCATCACGGCTGGCATCGAAAGGAGTCAGCCTGCCAGCCATCAAGGCCTGGGGTGGCTGGAGCAGCCTGGGAGCTGTTCAGAAGTACATGCACATCGACATCACAGGTTTAGAGATGGCACGCCGAGCGCTTGAACCAGAATGTTCAACAAGTAGTGACTCTGAAAATGCCATGGCAGACGCTTGGCAGAGCTTGGCAGAGCAGGCCTAATAACCAGTCCAGGATTGAATTTGTATCACATTGCTGAAGTACAACACGACCCCTACAGCCCCGTAATACACGCAGAAGTGAGGCCCTGAGGGGCCTTTTTTAATGCCAAAAACTTGCATTACGGGGGAGGAACATTCACGCTGTTCTTGGCAGTACTAATAAGCGTCTTGGCAGAAATGTTGGCACCAGACGAACGCCTTGAGTGGGAGCAGCGCCAACGACAGGAGAAGGCCAGACGCAAATCAGAGGAGGCCAGAGCCACCAACCAACGCAGGCTGAGGGAGTTCGGAAAGGAGTCAGCCCTGCCCTATGGCCAGCACCTTTACAAGCTCATCGTTGATGCTGTCGCTGATTCGCTGGCGGCATCGTTTGAGGACTTTGTGCTGAATCCGCGCAAGGCCAGGCAGCACGCCAGCGCAATACCTTTCTTTGACAATTTCTCGTCGGTCCACCACATAGCAGCTGTCGCAACAACTGCCGCTATTGATCAAATGAGCCGCAGGCAGCGGTATCCCACGTTTCTGCAGCACCTGGGCTTAGCCATCGAACGTGAGAACCGGCTGATCAAGCTCGGCAAGAAAGCTCCGATGGAGATGCGCAGCATGATGCGCCACGGCATGAGCCGTAAAGGCATCTCGAAGAAAGAGGTGATGCGTGCGTTCAACTGCCCGGTCCTGGAGTGGAGCGATATGACGCGGCTGCAGGTCGGCGCATTTCTGGCGCAGCCCATCTTTGACACGGAACTCTTGACCACGATCCTGGTGCGCAAGGGCAAGACGACGCCACGACTGGTGGTGCCCACAAAGCAGGCAGAAGGATTTATCAGGAGCTGCAGGCCAAAGGCTTATCGGATCAATCAGCTGTCGATGCTGGTGCCACCCCGTGATTGGCAGCCAGATCTATATGGAGGAGGCCAGCTCGATAATCAGGAGCCGTTCGTCAAACCCGTCCTTTATGACGCATCCGAAGACTGTGCCCTGACGCATTACTTGGCGGCAGATCTGTCGATGCAGATACGAGGGATGAACTTCCTGCAGAGCCACCGGCTGAGGGTATCGACTGAGATCGTCGCTGCCCAGCGTCCGGCCTGGGATAACGGCATCGAGGGGCTGTGGCCTTGCAGCAGAAACCCGCCCGAGGTGCCGGACCGTCTTGGAGATGACCCCAGTGCGTTCGAGCTGAAGGCCCGTAACCAAGCCGCAGCAGCAGCTCACCGCGACCGTGAGACCAATAGGCACAAGCGCATCAAGATTGAACGCTCGTTGCAGATTGCGGAAGAGATTTCTGGCCGTGAGATCTGGCAGAGCTGGTATGCAGATTTCAGAGGCCGGTGGTACACGAGCAACGCTTGCGGCTCGACTCAAGGTCCTGGCTATGAGAAAGCCCAAATCAGCTTTGCCGAACAGCTCCCCGTCAATGATGAAGCGTTTGAGTGGCTGCTGAAAGCAGCTGCTGGCCACCACGGGATGAGCCGTGACACCTGGGAAGCACGACTGTCGTGGGGCAGGAAGAACGTTGATCAGATGGTTGCTGCGGCCGAAGACCCGCTCGGAAAGCTGGAGCTATGGCGATCCGCCAAAGACCCGTGGGAATACCTACAGATGTGCTTTGGCGTTCGTGAAGTCAGAGCAACAGGCAAGACCGGCGTCCCGATTCGACTTGACCAGACGACATCAGGACCGGGGATCCTTTCAGCGCTGACCCGTAACGCTGAGATTGGGAAGCTCTGCAATCTGTACGGCGACACACCACAGGATCTTTATACGGTCGTTGCTGAAGCCTGCACCGCAGCTCTGACCAAGGATCTGGAACTTGGAGATGAGAAGCAGAAGGCCCTGGCAGAGCTATGGCTACAGCGTGGCGTTGATCGGGCATTGGTCAAGGGTCCGTGCTTGAAGGTGCCGTATGGGGCCACCTGGATGAGCGTCGCCGATGGCCTAGTGGAAGCGATGGAGCAACACATAGGGCAGGTGCCGCTTGAGGAATACATCTATAGGGTCTCAATCCCATCGAAATACATGGCCTCAATTGTCTGGGCTGAGATGAAAGCCGTGATGACTCCGGTGCTGGAGGTGAAGGCATGGCTGCGGGATAGCTGCAAGCGGGTGCTGGGCAAGCAGCAGCCAATGGAGTGGAGTTCACCCAGTGGCTGGCCGATGCGTGCAGCAGAACGTGAGCCAACAAAAAGGACAGTTGAGACGTTGTTGTATGGCAAGAAGGTGGGCATGAATATCTCAGACCAGCCGATCGATTCACCGCTAAGTGCAAACCAGTCCAATAGGGGGTTAGTGGCTAATACGATCCATGCACTGGACTCAGCATTGGTCCACAAAGTCCTGTACAGGGCTGTAGAGCAACAGCTCCCCGTGCTGCCAGTTCATGACTGCTTTGCCTGCCATCCAGCCAATGCAGGACAGCTCCACAAGATGCTGCTGCACGAGTTTGGAAATATGTACCGGTTGCCGGTGCTGGAGCAGATGAAGGCTGAGGTTGAGGACAGGACAGGCATTCAACTCAAGCCTGTACCGAACCATGGAACCCTTGATCCGATGGCGATCGGCAGCAATCCATATCTATTCAGCTGAGGGGCTGTAAACCTCTACGTATACGTATTACAAAGCAAACTCACGCAAGTGACTTGTCCTCTAGAGTAACGGGGCAGCATGTCTGCAACCCTTCAAACACATACGCTAAATGGCTTCAGACCTATTGCGCACTCCGGTGGCGGAAGTGCGTTGGTGCAAGTTGCTGGGCGATGCCCGCACTAACAAATTCGAGCCTTCAACAAAACCTCCAACCTGGGAGATCGAAATCGTGCTGGATAACGACAACCCAGAGCACATGGCCTTTTGTGAATTCATCGAAGCTCAGTACGAAGTAATCCACGGAGCAGAGAAAAAGCACGCTCACTGGTTGCCAATCAAGCCAGACAAAGAGCAGCCAAGAAAGCGTCAGGCATGCCGCTTCAAGCTTTCGCAGTTCACTTTCAAGGACGGGAACAAATCAGAAGGTCCTGTCGTTTACGACGAGAAAGGTCGGTATTGGCCAGAGGAAAAGCTGATCGGTAACGGCAGCAAGATGCGCATTGGTTTTGACATCTACGGATGGAAAAGCCCTACAGGCTGTGGCATGACGCTGCAGCCCAAGGGTGCGCAGGTTGTCGAATGGCTGGCAGCACCAGACAAGAAGCCAACAACTGCTGCTGACTTTGGTTTCGATGTGTCCCCTGAAGCGGAGGCCGAGAACAGTGCCATCCCTTTCTAGACCTAATGGCAAGCCCTACTTCTCGCAGGCTGACGAAGACGCAGCTGTTCAGATCCAGTTACTCACTGAGATCAAGCAACTCCTGCAGAGATCTGTCAAAGCACAGGAGTCTCCGACGCTTCCAGATATTCCAGCGCCAGCTCCACGCCGCGCTCCTCGCAAGATACGGAATGGAGAGTCGTGAATTTCGGCTGCCGCTGCAGCCAATCAGTAAAGCCAGGCCACGGTCCTTCCAGGGCCAGGCCCGGCCATACATGCCAGCGGCCTACAAAAACTGGATCAAAGACGCTCGGATGTATCTATCCGAGTGGTGGACTGAAGAGCCGCTTGATCACGTTCAGATGATGTACGTCAACTTCCATGGCCCCGCAAGGGGCGATTTGGATAACAGGGTTGGCTCGGTACTTGATGCAATGAAAGGCCTGGTGATTACTGATGACAACGTGAACGTGATTCCACGGCTGCGGCTGGCATTCGCCAAGGCCAAGGCAGCTGATGCGCACGTCTTCATCCGTTTGGTCTGGGGAGAGGACGAATGATCCACTGCCCTACCTGCGGACACCCTCATTCAAGGGTGGAAGAAACACGCAATCGTGATGGCTTCTATCAACGCCGTCGCGTCTGCAGTAATTGCGGTGCTGGGTTTGTCACCCGCGAATACAGCGCAAGCCAGATCTCAAAGTTTTTGAGTGAAGCCCAAGAGAAAGCTCTCGATGTCGCCACCCGAATCTTTGGAGGGCGATGAGTGATAGTTCTTCCTCTCGTTTTATTCGTCACGCTGCCTGCCCTAGCTGTAACAGCAGCGATGCGTTGGCAATTTACGACGATCACGAACACTGCTTTTCCTGTAATTACGACAAGCAATTCAAAGAAAAAAAGGAAGCGCCTTCCGAGGCGAGAACTTTTTCGCCAATGAAGGAAATCCACTTTGACCTCACCGAGCCACATCGGGGCTTGGATAAAAGAACGCTGGACTCCTATGGGATCGGTTTCAAGGACGGTTTCATCGTCTACCAGTACCGGGACAAGAACGGCCAGCACGTTGCTCAAAAGATCCGGGCCCTGGAGCCTGGTGAAGATGGCAAGCGTCTGACTCAGTGGAGGGGTTCAGCTAAAGAGGCCACTGGTTTCGGCCAGCACCTAGCCAACCCGGCTAAGCACAAGTCAATCGTGATCTGCGAAGGCGAGCTAGACGCACCCAGCGTCTATCAAGCGTTTGGCGGCAAGGTTGCTGCGATCTCAGTGCCGAACGGTGCGCAGAACGCTGGCAAGTTTGTTCGTGATCGCCTTGATGAGTTCCTGAAATTTGAGTCCGTCATTGTCTGCACAGATAACGACGACCCAGGGAATGCTGCGGCCGAGCAGATCATGGGATTGTTCGAGCCTGGCAAAGTCAAACGTGCTGTGCTCCCTTGCAAGGACGCAAACGACACGCTTCAGGAGATGGGCAGCCATGTCCTGAAGGAATCAGTTGAAGCCGCCCGTGAAATTCGCCCGGATGGGATCAGGCCAGCCAGCGATTACGCCGGACTGGTGCTAAAGCCACCCGATCGCAGGGCCACTGACTGTGCTTTTGCGTTCTGGAACGCGAAGTGCCCGTTCTTTGACAATCAATTGATCGTCTTGATCGCTGGCTCAGGCGTGGGGAAGACCACGTTCGCTCGTTCCCTCTGTCTCCACGACATGGAACGCGGGATCAAATGCGGCTGGATTGGCCTGGAGGAAACAGCTGAAGAAGCTGTGTTCCGCTTTGTTGGTGCAGCTGCTGGCATCCAGCTCCATGCAAGGCAGGACTACAACGGCCTGACCGAACAAGAGCTGAAGGACATCGAACAGGCTGATCGCTTCATCACTGGCAGTGGATCGCTTGAGCTGTTTGACCACTTCGGGTCACTCGATGAGGAATCAATCCTCAACCGGATGAACTACATGGTCAGGTCGCTGGGTTGCCAGCACATCTACCTGGATCACCTAACGATCATTGGCTCCGGCCTAGCGCAGGACACCCGCCACCTGGACAGCTTGATCACCAAGATCAGGTCATTTATTGCTGCAACTAAATGCACGGTGTTTGCCATCTCCCACCTCTCCCGATCACAAGGGCAGAATTTTGAGAATGGCGACATCCCTGAGTTGCAGAACATCCGAAATAGCCATTCCATTGTGCAATTAGGAGACACAATCTGGGCGCTTGGTCGTAAGCGTGGAACGCAGTTGACTCACTCTCACTGTCTGAAAAACCGCATGCTCGGGCGGCTGGGATATGCGGGATCTTTTGAATTTGACGAAGCAACTCAACGCCTTGACCACAAATGGGTAGACCAGGCCAGCCCCTTCTGAGCATGACCGATCTCAAGATCGGGCAACTCGTTCACTTCTTTACCGGCGCAGGCTGGAAGAAGGCAACAGTCCTGTCACGGACTGACAAAACAGCCAAAGTTCTTTTCACTCAAGGAAACAATGAGAGGCACCTCTCGATCACCGATCTCCGAAACATCAGAACAAAAGATGACACGGATGGAACAACTCTTCAACAAGACGGAAGTCGAAGTATTGACGGACGACATCAAGAGGCTCTTGATTTGGGGTTATGAAAGCTATGACGATTCCTTCAGAGCAGGCGACATCAAAGAGTCGATGTACTGGGATGGCTACATCCGTGCATTGCATCACGTCCTCGAAATGGAGGGCCAGTGATGGCCAAATCAACAGCGTCAAAGGTCTATTGCCCAAACTGTGGGACTCAAATGCACACTTACTGCAGCAGCAGTAGGAAGGCTGGTGCCAAAGTCAGGTACAGAAAATGCCGTGCTTGCGGCACCAATCTCAGGACCATTCAGTATCTCGACAACCTTGAGGCAGGTGAAGAAGTCCTGCCATACCGCACGCCGGAAGAGATAAACAGAAGCCGCTCTGAACTCATGTCCAAGCACCAGAGGGGCAGAAGAGAGGCGAGGCATCGCATAAAACTGACTGACCGAGACGTTGCAGAGATCAAGTTCCTCATCCACAACGAGGTCCAGACGCAGGCTTACACCGCCATGCAATACGGGGTGGAAAGAACCGCCATCCATCGGATTGTCAATGGCGATTGCTTTGCCGACATTCCCACCCCACGCTCACTGGCAGACCTATGACACCTAAGATCTACATCGACATTGAACCTTTGTCGTTTGCTGCCAGTAGGCGGCATGAACACGAGTTTCAGCTCAACGAATACGTCTGGACGTATCACACTCGAATTGATTACTGCTGCAAGGATTTAATTGGTCAATTGGAACAACTAGAAAAACATGCCCCAAACCACACGCAAGTGCTGTGCATGGGGCACAAGAGCAACTTTAGATATGCAATTTATCCGCGTTATAAAAGCAACCGCCGTGGCATCCGTCGTGCTGCTGGTTACAACGCCCTGAGGGAATGGCTGGCTGATCACTACGAGTCCGTAAGGCTCCCCAATGTTGAAGCCGACGATGTGCTCGGCATCATGGCTGGCAAGGATGATCTCATCTATTCAGAGGACAAAGATCTGCGCACCATCAAAGGAGTCCATATGGAATCCAATGGTGAGCTGTCTGAAGTGACGGAGCTTGAAGCCAACCGCAACTTCTACAAGCAGGTATTGACCGGCGACAGCACCGATGGGTATCCCGGCTGCCCTGGCATTGGCAAGGACGCCAAGCTTTTCATTGGGGATGAATGGCTTGAGTGTTACACCGAGGCCAGTTTCTGGAAGTTCGTCCAGAAGCAATACATGAAAGCGACCAAGAAACTATTTGAGAGGCAGCAGGTCACAGACCCCATGCGGTTCTGCCTTCAAATGGCCCGTGTCGCTCGAATCCTTCGGCCAGGGGAATACGACCACGACAACGAGAAGCCTGTGCTGTGGAACGGGCCAGGCTAGAAAGGGAACATCTACTACCCCGTAGAGATGATCGCCCCTATTCAGCTGACTGAAGCGGCAAAGTTCTACAAAGAGCAGAGCCAACAGGTCAAAGCCTTTCAGTGGCTACAAGAACAGCAGATGCCAGGAGTGATGGCCATATTCGCGGAGATGTATCGCGACACTCCTGAGCCACCACCTAAGCCAGAACCGCAACCTGGCTACATCACGCCTGAGCTGATGCAGGGAATCACTGGGCATCCAGCGTCGTCATTTGATGCCAGCTTCTGCAATGACTTCAACGACATGCTGGAGTCCACCGGCTTTGACCAGCACCTGGACGCGATGCAGATGCTGATGGCGAATCTATGCCATGAAAGCTGTGGGTTTGTCTACATGAAAGAGATAGATAGCGGAGCATATCTAAATTTCAGGAAAGATTTAGGCAACATATATCCGGGCGATGGTGAACTTTTTCGGGGCTGCGGACCGCTGCAAGTAACTGGACGTAATCACCACCAGTCAGCATCAGATTGGCTACGTGATCACCGAGGAATAGATGATGGCAAGATCATGGATCTTGGTACTGATTACTCCGCTGAGCATTATGCTTTTACCATTGCAATTCCTTGGCTTCTTAATAACGATCTACTCGCTGTATGCCTTCATCAAGGTTTTGAAGCCTGCTGCGTCAGAATCAATGGCGGACACAACGGATACGACGATCGCTGTCAGTGGTACGAAAAATGCAAGCAGGTGATGAACTAATGGTTGGCCTCTGTCGTCTCTACTGCTATCGCCAGGGCGTCTTCAAGCTGGTTGATGTCCCTATAGCTGAAGCCAGGAAAGTGCAGCGTGAGCTAACCCTTGATGATTGGGTCGTCACTCACACTGAGCACGTTTAATAGTTGAAGCATTGCCCAGCCTTCTCGCAGGTCTGGGCTCGCTCCTGATGCTTCAGGCAGGAGAGGACAAGTCACTTGCGTGAGTTTGCTTTGCAATTCTACTTCTCTGCCGCATAAAGAGCGAACGATTGAGCGACGATGACAGCTAGCAATTCACTGACGTTCTCCCCAGAGCACCGCGCATTGCTAGGGTCTCGATCTTGAATCTTTGGATAAACCAAGAAGCAACCCGCCAACACTCCCCCGATCAGGATTAGCTGAGAAGCAATCACTGAGGAGAGGAGAATAAAGGCTGCGCGTTTCATCTCCCCAAAAGCTTTTTGATCTCAGCAGTATCAATCCCAAGCTTTTCGGCTTGCTTGATCGCCTCCTCTCGCTTCTCTTCGGCTTCTTGGCCAACCTTGACCTCAGCCCGGTTGTTATAGGTAAGGAACTTAGCTTGTGTTTCTACAAACTCTTCATTGGTTTGTGACCTAGTGTCAGGCGGTGCAGCAATGGCAACGTAAATAAAATCTTGACCGACATATGAATTATCCAGGACTTTAATTGAATCATCTGATAATGTGTATTCAAAGTCAATATCTACATTAGGTGTGTTTGGAGATAATGCTTTATTTTGAGGAAGCCTTTTATCCAGAATATACCAGTTCCTTGCATTGTCTGTTGCTTTTATCAATACCCATTCTGGTTTAAACCCTGGTTCGATAGCGCCCATCCCGGATCCCCAACCGCATTTAATCACTCCAGGAGTATCTGCTGCGAAGAGGTAAGCAATGTAGTCATTGCCAGATTCATTTACGGTAGTGTAATTGTTGACACTAAATACTTGATCATTAATGGTTGGAGGGTTTGAAAACGGGAACGTGTCGCCCATGGCAGAACTGGGCGTGTTTAAGAGTAAATAGCTTTCACCATTATCAAAATCTAGATCTTTATGCCAGACCATCCAATTTCCATTGAGGGTTGTGCATTTGACAATAATCAGGCCAGGTGCTGTATCTAACCCATGTGGAATTAAGCGTCCCTCGACATCATCACCGCTCCACTCAACCACATCGAAATAACCAGCAGCCTTAGCAAATGTCCAGGCTACATAAAGGTCTCCATCATAATTAAATGAGGGTGCGTCGCCTAAGGAAAAGCCGTTATTTTCAAATTGGACAATACCGTTGTTATCAGGTTGACTTGAATTAGGCGAATTCACAGTGCCCATAACGTAACCAGCACCACGCTTAGTATCCTCAAGCTGGTGATCATTAGTGGAAGATCGGTTTTTAATCCAGATCATGCCATCGTTTCCTAGAAGGTCAATGCCAGTAACAATTGTGTTAGTTGTACTGTTGCCCGTGTAAAGCGTTGTCAGTCCAGCAAGTTGGATATCCGGCTCGCTAGGTTCAGGTTGAACTGTTGCTGATATAGGGCCAGACGTTCCAGCGATATTCTCTGCGGTAACTTCAACAGT
>Ga0115011_10003256_pt1 | contig 11044 bp, 15 predicted proteins | sample TroAtlMetagenome_2_FD_88705 | JGI IMG/M metagenome (GOLD analysis project Ga0115011, IMG submission 88705) | Marine eukaryotic phytoplankton communities from Atlantic Ocean - Tropical Atlantic ANT8 Metagenome | ecosystem: Environmental > Aquatic > Marine > Oceanic | place: Tropical Atlantic... | reverse complement strand
TCTACAATGACCTCCTCGCTGCAGGTATTGCGAAGGAGTGTGCGAGATTTGTTCTCCCGTTAGCAACACCGACCCGTATATACATGACAGGTAGTGTTCGGTCGTGGATCCACTATATAGAATTGAGGTCTGCACACGGTACTCAAAAAGAACATATGGATCTAGTACATGAAGTAAGACAGATCTTCAAACAGCAGTTTCCTATCTGTACAAACGCTTTGAATTGGGAGTTTAAATGATGCCAAATTACGCAGTAAAAAATTACGATACAGGTGAGGAAAAAGAATTCACCATGACCGTTGCTCAGTATGAGCAATGGAGATCCGACAATCCCGAATGGGAGAAGAACTGGCAAGCTGGTTGTATGTCATCTATCAGTGAGATAGGTGATTATCAGAACAAGCTTCCGCAAGGTTTCAAGGATCGCTTGAATAATGTTAAGAAACACCACCCTTACGCTAAATTCGACAAGATCTAGTATGCCTGTAAAAAGCAAGAAGCAACCAACTATGGTTGGACTATCGACCAGACAAATGAGACGCAAACCCATTGGAACAGAACATTTAATAAACATTAAACCTTTAACATCTGCACAAGAGAAGGTGTTTGAGGCATGGGAAAAGAATAAGCACCTATTTCTCTATGGGTGTGCTGGTACAGGTAAGTCCTTTGTTACAATACATCTTGCTCTTAAGGAAATACTTGACGAAAAGTCACCTTATGATAAACTGTACATAGTAAGGTCTCTTGTACCTACTAGAGAAATTGGTTTCCTACCAGGTGACCATGAGGATAAAGCAAATTTATATCAGATACCATATAAAAATATGGTACGGTTTATGTTTGAGATGCCTGATGACGCATCATTTGAAATGCTTTATGGCAACCTTAAGGCACAGAATACCATTTCATTCTGGTCTACATCATTCATCCGTGGTACTACATTAGATAATTGTATTGTCTTGGTTGATGAATCGGAAAACCTTAATTTCCACGAACTTGACTCTATCATCACACGTCTAGGAGTTAACAGTAAGGTTATATTTGCAGGTGACGCTGCCCAAACTGACTTGATCAAGGCACACGAGAAAACTGGTATCATGGACTTCAAAAAAATTATTGATGACATGGATGAGTTTGAGAGTATTCAATTTAATATTGATGACATCGTTAGGTCTGGTCTAGTCAAATCCTATTTGATTAGCAAGATGAACCTTGGACTTTAAACATTTAAACTTACACGATTTTCCCGATCTAAAAGCAACAACTACTAAGGAGGGTAGGAGGTACCAAGTTGAAGGTGCTTTCTATCCTTCTGTTACTACTGTCATAGGACATTCTAAAAAGAAGTCCATCATGGAGTGGAGAAAGAAAGTTGGAGAAGAGGAAGCGAATAGAATCTCTAAGAGAGCATCTACTAGAGGCAATAAGTGTCACAAGCTTTGTGAACTATACTTATTAAATCAAAGTATTAGCAAATACAAGGATGACCCACTATCCATGGGGTTATTCCATCAGATCAAACCCTACCTAGATAGTATTAACAATATACATGCACTAGAAGCACCTTTGTCTTCTAAGATGTTAAAGATGGCAGGACGTGTAGATTGTATTGCCGAGTATAACGGTGAGCTTGCTATAATTGATTTTAAAACCTCAACTAAGTACAAACGTGAAGAATGGATACACGACTACTTTGCACAAGAGACAGCTTATGCTATAATGTTTCAAGAGCTAACTGGTCAACAGGTCAAGAAGCTCGTGACCATAATTGCATGTGAAACTGGGGAACCCCAAATTTTTGAAATTTATGACAAGTTTAAGTATGCTCGCAAACTTAAAGAGTACATTGATGCCTATCGGAGTTACTATGGCGAGTGGTAAAATTGATGAAGTTTTTGAAGAGAAATTTATGACAGCCGCTAAGTTCTCTGTGGAGATAGAGAAGATTGTGAAGCAATCTGAACTAAACTACATTGAAGCGGTTGTACAATTCTGCGAAGATCAAAATATAGAATTTGATGGTATTGGTAAGTTAATATCCAAACCACTTAAAGAGAAATTAAAATATGACGCACAGCGTTTAAATTACATGAAGGCAACCTCACGAGGTATGTTGAAACTGTGACGGGTTTTGAAGTTTACAAGATGTATCTTGCTCTGAAACTTCATTTTACTTCCGACAGTTATGATTATTTCCAATACGGTGGAAATGCTAAGGCATCTCAGGTCTCTTTTGACCAACGTAAGGATAAGTTCTTTTTTGTCAAACTGTCAAGGAAGTTCAAGGACTTCGAGTTACGCGATTTTTTCGTAGCTAATATGGTCGCAGAGGACAAGGTATATCCAGCAACCCTAGTTCGAGAGGGTGCTAGTAATTACGCTGATTTCATCAGAAAGAAAGATAGTCTCTCATATATCTTTAAGAATGATGTTCAAACATTATATGATATAAGTGAGGACTTTGATGGATTGTTTAGAGTGGATGGGGTTCACCCCCCCTTGCTAAAATCATTCTTAGGTGCTAAAATCACCATAGAAACACTAACAATTTTTAACAAGATCTTCCAGTATGCACCTCACTTTGATAAAATAATTAAGGAGGAGATAGTCTGGAAGCCTTTACGAAATAAAGTAGTGAAGTACACACCCTTTCTTAACATAGATACGGGTAAATATAAGAGTATTATCAAATCCCAATTTGTATGAGTAACTTTTTCAAATCTGAACTAGTTCAAGATGAACTCAATCGTATGCAAGATCTCTATCTTGACATTAATAAGATGGGTCTATTACTTTCAGTAGATCAGAAGAAAGAACAGCTTGACAAGATGATGGAGTTGATTAATCTCCAACAAACCATGTACATGAGGGTTACATTATCTGATGATCCGCAAGCTAAAGCACTTGTTGAACAAGTGAAATCAGCTGCAACAATGTTGGGTATGCCTCCTTCAGAAATTTCTCCTAGATTTTATGATAAATTGAAAGAGAATGTACAAAAAATGATAGACCAGTTACCAAATTAACATGCACTTATTACTGACTTTGATTTGTATCACTCTTATTGGTGTTGCTCTTGGATATTCAATAGTAAAACACTATGACCCTCATTAAATTATGGAGGGTGTGGAAGTATTCATTAGGGAGTTTTAATGACGAAACAACAAGAAGGTACGACAATACAGTTGTTATTGTCCGTAGCATCATATTTATTACTTACCTTATCACTAATTGCTTTATTATTGGTGGTGTCATTAGGCATTGGAATAGTTAAATGAGTAAAAAAGAAGAACCATACACTAAGATGGATACACAGGGCATGGGAGCACCCATGTCACCAGAAGATCTTAAGAAATGGAAAGCATCTCCTGAGTATAAGAAAAAAGTTCACAAACCCGCTACTGTTGTTCCTAGGAGGATACACACTCCTGAGATTGCAAGGGAATTAAAGATTCTTATCAATGAAGTTCTTGATGAACGAGAGTATAAGAAGAGAATGAAAGGTAATTATGATGTTGGTGGGTATGAACTACCACCATCATACTTTGATACTAAACATTTCCAACATCTTGTTGGAGAAGAAGAACCACCGTATGAGGATTGGGAACAACCATGAGACTAGCAGTTTTTTGTTCAGGCAGCGGATCTAACTTTGAGAACATAGTTAGGACTTGTAATGAAGATGAAGTTGTGGTTATGATCCACAACAAAGAGACCTGTGGTGCCGCTAAACGAGCTCGGAAGCTTGGTATACCACATGCATGGGTAGATCATGATGATGAAATATCCATGATTAAACTGCTAACAGCATGGAACGTAGATCTCATTATCCTAGCAGGATGGATGCGAATTGTAACAAAACGACTAATTCAGGCATTTCCTGATAGAATAATCAATGTACACCCATCGTTATTACCTAAGTATAAGGGGTTACATGCCGTAGAACAAGCAATGGATGCTGGTGAAGATTTCACTGGATGCACTGTGCACTACGTAACAGAAGATTTGGATGGTGGTCCTATTATCATGCAATCCAAAGTACCCATACTTCCAGATGATGACGTTAAATCACTTACCAAGGCGATCCAAAGACGTGAATATGCAATTTTACCAGAAGCTATCAAAAATGTTAAGCACAAACTACAGGAACCGAATAGTGGATATCTGTTGCAGGATGATATCTACGGATGGACAGGTGGATCTGAAAGAAAGGATCTGGATGAACAAGTTATGCGACCACAACCTGCAAGCTAAGGAATTAGCTGGAGCTTTATTATGTCCAGATTTTATTGATGACCGTATTTAAAAAGATATGCATTCTGGGTGGAGGAACTTCAGGATTTGCAACAGCATCCATTCTTTCCAAGTATAAAGAGTTTGCCAAGCATAAGTTTGATATAACTGTGATCCATAATGAGAAGATTGGATCAATCGGTGGCGAATCTACTCAGGTTAATATTAATCAACTATTTGCTTTCCTTGATGTTAAAGACAAGGACTGGATGCCTAAGTGTAATGCCACATATAAGATAGGCACAAGATTTCAAGATTGGGATTTAGGAAAATATTTCTTCAACACCTTCGGACCTTTAGAACCAGATCCGAGGGTGTGGTTTGTTGCAAAGGATAGATATGATCTACCTGTAGAGAAAGCAGCATACTATTTCCTACCTAGTACTGTACAAGGATTTACTAATAAATTAATTGATGAAGATAAGGATACATTTAATCAGAATACTGCTTATCATTTTGATTCAGATCTCTTAGGGAAATACCTTAAAGAGTATTCAGAGCAACGTGGTGTTAAATGTATTGATGGTAAAGTAACAGGTGTAGTTAAGAAAGGTAATGGCGATATTGAATCAATAATATATGGAGGTAAAACATTATCTGCTGATCTATTCATTGATTGTAGTGGATTTAACTCTATACTGATAAATTCATTCCTACCATATGAGGATTGGATCTCATATGATTCCTTACTTAATAATAAAGTACTTAGATCTAACATACCATATAAAGATAAGGAAGAGATCACTAACTACACAAATGGTGCTGCCTTAAAGAATGGATGGTGTTGGGATATACCTCTATGGGATCAACGATCAGTTGGTTACGTACATACAAATCAATTTGCTACACAAGAAGAGATTGAAAATGAGTTCTTCAGCCATGTAGGGCATGTTGACTATGAAGCGATTGAATTTAAGAGTGGTAGATTTAATAGAGGGTGGATTAACAATGTAGTATCTGTTGGATTATCATATGGTTTCATTGAACCATTAGAAGCAACTGGTATTGCATCAACTCTAACTAATGCCTTTGCTTTACTTGAATGTATATCAAGGAGAGATGGTTTCATCTCTCAAATAGATAAAGATCTATTTAATCAGAAGGTTGGTGAGACTTTGGATTTACATCGTGACTTTGTTGAACTTCATTACTTCTTATCATCACGTAGTGATAGTAAGTACTGGAGGCATATCACAAACTCAGTTACATATAACTCGGAAAAATTTCTCAGGCAAATTTTGGACAATAGGAATTATAATTCTGAAATTGCAGAAGTTCCTTCCGCATTACTCATATGTGCAGGAATGAACTACTCACCTTTATCAAAGGATGTTATAATACATCCAGATAGCGGAATAGTCATTGATTTTGACCCAGATAAGTTCAATAAGTATATTGAAGATTTGGAGAATAATGCAAAGGACTATCCATCATCATATAAGTACTTATTAGATAATGTATACTCATGACCATTTGGAAGAATTATATTAAAGCACTTGAAGATACCTTTCCTGATTTAAAGGTAGAGGAAGAGTGGGCAAGGTGGGAAGGAAAGGATGCTAAGTTAGTGGCAAACCTTCGTCGTGGAACTCACTTTATTAAAGCAAGAGAAGCTCATATAACAGATCCTAAATCTGATATTTACAATACCATACTATACCCCAAGACTGGTGCTGATCTACCTTGTTTCGGTATGGATCTTATGAAGTTTAGTGATAAGAAAGTCATTCTAGTATTTGACTTCCAACATCCAAGAGAGAAGTATCTATTCTCAGTTGATGGTCTTCCAAAAGATGATGGTAAGTACAGGTTCTTTGAGATGGGTAACCATTTCTCTGAGAATATATTTGTACGGTACTGTGAACCTGATGGGGTTGATGAACATCTACCTATGTTTAAGGAGTACTTGACTAAGTACAAAAATATGGTAGAATTAGAGAATCCAACAGGTGAAGACACCTCAGTGTATACTGATTTTGACAACTATATGACTGAGTTGGATCCTGTTAGGGGATATTTAAAAGCAAAGTTTGGTGAGGAGAAATCCGAATCATTTGTAACTGATTTTCTATTCTGTTATGGAAGTAAAAGCGAACCCGAATAACAATCCTGATAAACTTCATAGGATTATCATTAAGCACCCTGCATTGACTGAGGGTAAGGTTAAGAGTGTCTATGATGTGGATGCTCAGAGGGTAATGATCAAGTATCGTGATGAAGTCACTGCATTTGATGGTAAGAAGAAGTCTAAGCCTGAAACTAAGGGTAGGATTTGCTGTCTCATATCAGAACTTCTCTTTACTTATTTGGAGAAGCAAGGCATAAAAACTCATTATATCGATTGTCCTTCTCTTGACACGATGCTATGCAGGAAACTTACTATAATACCAATTGAGGTTATTGTTAGAAATATTGCTGCTGGATCTGTCGTTAAGAATACTACTCTAGATGAAGGTATGGTTCTATCACCACCCCTCGTAGAGTATTTTCTCAAGGATGATTCTAAAGGAGATCCATTACTTACATATGATCGTGTGAAGTTGATGGGATATGATGCAGAAGAGTTTATTGGACCTGCATTAAAGATTAATGAAGTATTGATAGAAGTATTTCAGAAACTTGGACTTGATCTTGTTGATTTTAAGTTGGAATTTGGTTATGATGCTCAGGGTGATCTTTATCTTGCTGACGAAATCAGTCCTGATAGCATGAGACTATGGGGCAAGAAGGATGGTATGAGCAAGGATAAGGACATCTTTAGGAAGTATGGATCAGATGAAGCACTTATAGCTGCATATGGTGACATCCTGACAGGTCTACGTCAGTTCACTTGACAACTGCCCTCAGAACGTGCTATAAATAGTATGTTGGACGCAACACAGGGAGTGACTGAATAAACTTACTGGCATATAGCTGGTTAAGGTGATGAGACACAGGTGGTGCTGCTTCTTCGGAAGAATCGACTTACCAGTCGGGTCTCAGGCAGAGGTGATTTTACTAACTGTAGTAATGCCCTCCTCTTATTGGTAATACAGGAATCCAATCTCCCACTTTTCATTCAACTGCGGTTACCCCCTTGCTGGTTTAGGGTAAGCGGCGATAGGAACCAGTAATATACAAAATACAAAAATACGGAGAATACGTATGTCATTTGCTTCACTTAAGAAGTCCTCTTTTCAGGATTTACTTTCTAAAGCAGAAAATCTCAACAAGACCGAAAAGACTGGTCCTGATGAGCGTCTCTGGAAACCAGAGGTGGACAAAGCAGGTAACGGTTACGCAGTTATTCGCTTCCTTCCTGCACCCAATGGAGAAGACCTTCCATGGGCACAAGTGTGGACACATGCCTTCCAAGGACCAGGTGGATGGTATATTGAGAACAGTCTAACAACTTTAGGTAAAAAGGATCCTGTTTCAGACTTGAACAGGGAACTCTGGAATTCTGGTGGAGAAGGATCCACACAGAGAACACAAGCACGCAACCAAAAGCGTAAATTGAACTATTACAGCAACATCTATGTTGTTAAGGATAGTGCAAATCCTCAGAATGAGGGTAAAGTCTTCCTATACCGTTATGGTAAGAAGATCTTTGACAAGATTATGGAATCAATGCAACCAGCATTTGAGGATGAGACACCAGTAAACCCATTCGATCTTTGGAAGGGTGCTGATTTCAAACTCAAGATCACTAAGGTTGCAGGCTTTTGGAACTACGACAAGTCTGAGTTTGATAAGTCGTCTGTCCTTGGCGGTTTAAATGACAAAGAATTAGAAGCACTATGGAAGACCGAGCATAGTCTCGCTGCTTTCACTGCTGATGATCAGTTTAAATCATATGATGAACTTAAGGAACGTCTCGAAAGAACTCTTAAAGGCAACTACTCTGCTAAAGTGGAGGAGGAGCAATTCCAAGAGGAATCAACTCCTGAACCAGTGGTCAGTAGAACTTCTACCCCATCCAATGACGGGCAAGATGACACCTTATCTTATTTCGCTAAACTAGCAAATGAAGATTAAACCTCTTAAACATTGTCGATTATCCCAGATGAAATTCTTCTACTGGGATCCTAAGGACGATCCAAGAGAACCAGAATTTTGGGAGACCCCTAGTGGGTCTCCTTTTTTTATGACAAGTCTATTGAGTAGAATGAGTTACCAGCAGATATCCTACCACCTTTTATTTGATTTTTCTTATATACCTTGACGAAATCTTCTATGTATGATGGTTTAACAATTTGTATTTTTTCTTTCTTAGCATTTAAGTCTGCTTCATGATTATAATAAGTTACACTGACAACTGGATTAGCAGTTACAGTAACACTTCCATTCCAATATGCTACTTGGAATGACGATGGAACTATTTTACCTGCAGGTACAATGACGTTATCATTCGCATCTTTAACTTCTGTAGTTACATAATGCTTAGTTGCCATGGGGTTATCGTATTTGGCATACACGTATTCATTTAATTGTCTTGTTGATTTTGGCCATTGCTCATAAAAATTAGTTATATCATTAATGACTAGAATTGTCCAGTTATAAAATGGATTTTTGTAAAACTTAATTGCAATATCTTCTGGTTTCTCACCTTCCTTTATGATATACTCATTGAATATAGTCATCGAAGATTTATATTCTCTCAATAATTCAGCACGTCTCCATAAATTCTTACCAACTAGTACCTTTGGGTCAGTTGGAGAATTCCTGATATTGTAGTATAAGTTAGGAAGTGAGTTAAGCATTAGTAGTTGTAGAAACCGTTTTCTTTTCTTTGATTATATCCATCCTTAGTCAACCCACGTTGGTTAATCTTAGGTACATCAATTTTATCTAAACCAAAGTCTGCTTTAGTAAGAGCAGTGAGTTCAGTAAAGGTAAGGCTCATGGTGATTAATGGGAATGAACCATCAAAAACTGTGGTTAGCTGTGCCATTGGAGTAGCATTGACTTTCAAATTAGTCAATGCACATAACTTAGTCTTAGGTAGCATAGGATGCCTTACTGGCTCAAATTTCTCTTGTTTGTCGTCTTTTGCCGCAACAAATTTTGGACATAGTTCAAATACATCAGGGAAATCTAGTAATACTGAAGATCCTGATGACTTTAAGGCACCAGGATGCATTGCGACTTTAAACCATTGGATAAGAGATTCAATTTGTGTAGATTCAGTCCCATTTCTTGCAGCTAATTGGAAGTTGAAATCAAATGATCTGAAATCCATCTTCTTAAAGAACTGCATAGCATTTTCATTCGGTGCTAGTCCAGCAAGTCCAGCAAAATTTTGTGGATTTAACTTTGTCCCTACACTAAATGGATCTGTAGCCCATTTTACACCACCACCAAAAGCTTTACCAAGATCACCAGTGGTTGAACCTGCGGTAGCCATAGTTGCAAAACTACCTATCATGTTTGTTATTCCTGCAGTTCCAGCAACTGCCACTGCAGCTCCTGGATTTTCTGCTAATAAAGCTAGTGTACCCAGTTTGAAAGTATTACTCCAGTCTGCACCATATCCATATTGGAATTCATTGGGAAGTGCTAGATTGCATGAATCTGGTTTTCCATTAATTATATTAACTAGACCCTTTTGTTGTCTTGCAAATTCTTCTTCTCTTTCCTTTTCAGCAGCTAATGCATCTTTTGCCCATTCAGTTCCATTCAGTCTTTCATTAATTTGATCATCACCAAGATTTTCTATAAAAGATTCAGCATCCTCTCTAGCAGTTCTAACTACTTTCTCTCGGTCCCAAGACCAGTCGCTATCTTCTTTCTGTGCATTGATTGCATCTTGAGCTGTCTGGTTCGCCTCACTTATCATCTCCTTCCTAAGGACATCTCTTATTTGATCTTCAGTGCTAGTAGTTTTACTTGAGGTAATATCTTTTCCTACACTATCGGCCAGGAAGTTCTCAACTGCTTCACTCGCATTGAAAGTACCACTATTTGCTAGTAGTCCTGAAGCATCTTTTTGATTCTTCATTACCTCCGATTGAGCTTTATCATAACTCCACCTTTTTATCTCTAAAAAAGAAGCATAAGGAATTTGATTGATCGTAGCTGGATAACTATGAGTTGTCATCTATTTCTATGGAATTTCTCAAGTGGCAGTTGGCTTAACAATTGTACTTCGCTTTCTTTAATCTCAAAGAAAATAGCCTCAGCTCTTTTCGGTATATAGTAGTGTAGCGTAGACGCAGGAAACTTTTTATTATTTATCGCACTTAATCGGGAGTTTGTTTTGATATAATGGAGATTTGCCCCCAACATGTTGTCTTTTTTGACATCTAGGAAGTGTATTAGTGGATATTGATCCCATTGTTTCAATTGATCTTTGAATTTTGGGTCATATTCAAACAGATACCACTTACCTTCTTCGGGTTGATCAGTTGCATCATCATATAATTTATTGAATATTTCGTCTCGTAGTTTGGTTTTAGTTATTTTATTACCCTTTAATCGTTCGATTAGGGCATCAAACCTTGAGCTCTCGCTCTGTGATGATTTTGAACTCCCAAAGCCTGTCCCTGCAGTACTCTTCTGCTGCTTCCCACTTTGCTTTGTTTGTGGCATACGTCATTACCTCAGTTATATAACGTTTGGTGTGCTTCTTTTGAGGAGTTGGACCATCGACCTGTCTTTTTGGTTTAACCTCAACTAAGTATGATTGTATTTTACCATTAGTCTCTTTGACTTTCATATAGAAGTCGGGAAAGTATCTTCTCCACTTCTTAGATACTGGATCTTTATA
>Ga0115011_10003255_pt1 | contig 11045 bp, 12 predicted proteins | sample TroAtlMetagenome_2_FD_88705 | JGI IMG/M metagenome (GOLD analysis project Ga0115011, IMG submission 88705) | Marine eukaryotic phytoplankton communities from Atlantic Ocean - Tropical Atlantic ANT8 Metagenome | ecosystem: Environmental > Aquatic > Marine > Oceanic | place: Tropical Atlantic... | reverse complement strand
TATATATCCCTATCATCTTTTGAGAATAACCCACATGAAACATCATGCGTATACCAATGATCCAGAAAAAGACCCTGACTATCTTAATGCGCATGCCGGTTCTGTGCTCAAAGTTATTAAAAACAGTTTAGATGGCTCATCAGTAGACTATGGAAAGTATCTTGAAGTTTTTTCAGCTGACAAGGCTTTTGTAAATTCTTTTGAAAAAGCAATTCCAATCGCGCTTTTGTACAGATTTACTCTCTTAGTTCTGGTTATTATCTTTCCATTAGAAACCTTATTGTTATGGTGGCTGCCCGCAAAGATAGGAACGGTTTATACAACAGTATTTTTTGCTTACTTTCCCCATCTAGGGACTTCAACCGGTAGATATAAAGATACTCGATTTTGGTCACATTGGATGCCAAGGTATATTAATCACTCTATGCAGCTTCATTTTATCCATCATCTTCACCCAAGCATTGGTCATTATGATGAGCCCAAGGCTATTGAAGAACTCAAGCCCTTTCTAATTGCAAGAAAAGTTCCTGGGGCTGATCAGATTCCTGATAGGATAACTCTCAACCCTTTGATTAAAATATAAGGATTTTTTAGTGGAAAAATCAGCATTTAAGGCTTACTGGAAAGCCAATATTAAAATATTAATTTCTTTATTAATAATTTGGTTTCTAGCTTCATTTGGATTTGGAATTTTATGGTCAGATGAATTAGACCAAATTCAAATTGGAGGATTTAAACTGGGTTTTTGGTTTGCTCAACAAGGCAGCATTTACATCTTTGTCGTGTTGATATTTTTGTACGTTCATTTGATGGATAAACTTGATCAAAAATACAAAAAGCAAATTTCAAAAGAGCTAAATAGAGAATGAGCACTCAAGAGCTAACATACCTTTTTGTTGGTCTTTCTTTTGCTCTTTATATAGGTATTGCCTTCTGGTCTAGGGCTAGGTCTACAACTGATTTTTATGTTGCTGGGAAAGGGGTGAATCCAGTTGCAAATGGTATGGCAACAGCTGCTGACTGGATGTCTGCAGCTTCATTTATCTCTATGGCCGGATTAATCGCATTTATGGGTAAAGATGGTTCTGTTTATTTAATGGGTTGGACAGGAGGGTATGTTTTACTGGCATTATTGCTTGCTCCATATTTAAGAAAGTTTGGTCAATTCACTGTTCCTGATTTTATTGGTACTAGATATTACTCTAGAACAGCAAGATTGGTAGCAGTCTTATGCCTTATCTTTGTCTCATTTACCTATGTTGCAGGACAGATGAGGGGAGTGGGGATAGTTTTTTCAAGGTTTTTAGAAGTTGATATTAATCAGGGCGTGGTTATTGGGATGATCATTGTTTTCTTCTATGCTGTTTTAGGCGGAATGAAGGGAATTACTTATACTCAGGTTGCTCAATACTGTGTTTTAATTTTTGCGTATCTAGTTCCTGCAATCTTTATTTCTATTTTAATGACAGGAAATCCTATTCCTCAGCTCGGATTTGGAGATACATTGATTGATAGCCCCACATATCTATTAGACAAACTAGATCAGGTAACACAGGAGCTAGGATTCTCAGCTTATACTGAAAACATTAAGAGCAATATTGATATTTTTTGCATTACTGCAGCTTTGATGTTTGGAACTGCTGGATTGCCTCATGTGATTGTGAGATTTTTTACAGTACCAAAGGTTAGCGATGCAAGAAAATCTGCTGGCTATGCTTTGGTATTTATAGCGCTCTTATATACAACCGCACCCGCCGTCGGTGCATTTGCTCGAGTTAATTTTATTGATTCTGTTCAAGATACTAAATATGTAGATGCGCCTTCATGGTTTAAGAATTGGGAGGATATTGGACTAATTTCTTGGAATGATAAAAATGACGATGGCATTATCCGCTATGAAGCTGGTAATGCTTTTAGTGACGGACGGCCTAAATTTATTGATGAGCATGGTAAATCTGGTGAGCGAATGACCGCTAATATCTCTGATACATCCAATCAAAATGAAGTTTATATTGATAGAGATATCATGGTTCTGGCTAATCCTGAGATAGCAAATTTACCAGGCTGGGTGATCGCGCTTGTAGCAGCAGGAGGTCTTGCTGCGGCTCTATCTACTGCAGCAGGGCTACTGCTGGTTATATCAGCAGCTATTTCTCATGATTTAATGCGAAAGACATTCAAACCGGATATCACTGATAAGCAAGAACTTTTTTATGCCAGGTTAGCAGCTGCATTTGCAATATTTATCGCGGGTCTTTTTGGAATATATCCTCCAGGATTTGTTGCGCAGGTTGTTGCTTTTGCGTTTGGTTTGGCTGCGGCAACAATTTTTCCAGCCATTTTTCTGGGAATCTTCTCAAAGACTATTAACAAGGAAGGAGCGATTTCAGGAATGTTAGCGGGACTAATTTTTACTTTTTCTTACATATCATATTTTAAGTTCATCAACCCATCATTTAATCAAGAAGAAAATTGGTTTTTTGGTATTTCGCCAGAGGGGATTGGGTTTTTAGGAATGATTCTTAATTTTTTTACGGCCATAATTGTAAGCAGATTCTATCTCCCTCCACCGCCTGAAGTTAAACAGATGGTTGAGACTATTAGACTGCCATAGAAAAATACTTTTAAGAACTAGCTAGTCATTTAATTTTGCTTCAAGTGCATTTACTCTTTTCTCAAGAGCTTCCAATTCAGATTTTTTTACGAATCCAGATTCCTTCATAAATTTTTCTAAAGCAGGTTTAAGCATCTTCTCCATGCCCTTAATATCTCCTGCCATTTTTAATGGGTTAAACATATATTTCTCCAATTTGTTTAATTATGGGGATTGCATTAATTTTTACAATTATTATCTCTTCATCAGATACAATTGTTTAAAATAGGAGGTTGTATGAGTATTTCAAGTTATTTAGATAGTGTGGTTAAACCCTTTCAGGGACTGGCCCCATGGATTCTGAGAGCTGTATTGGGCGTTTCATTTATATTACATGGCTTAGGAAAATTTCCATTGCCACCAGAAAAAATGGTTACTTGGTTCGAAAATATGGGAATAGTTGCTCCTGAGATTGTTGCAAGCCTAGTTGCTGTAGGAGAGGTTGGTGCCGGAGCTGCAGTAATTTTGGGTGGTTTTTTTGGTAGTGCTGGGCATCTAATGACTCGGCTTGGTGGCGGAGCAGTTCTTGTCATTATGATTGGAGCATTTTATTTAGCACATTCTGACTGGTTTATTACACAAAAATTGTTTATGAGTGAGCAAATCTTTTTATTTGCACTGGGACTATATTTCGCAATTAAAGGAAATAATTAAAAAAAGCTTGTAAATCTAAATGAGAATGATTATCATTACCATTCTCAATTAGACTTGTTGTCTTCTTGAGCATTTTTCAAGGAGACAAAAATGGAAAATTGGCCTAATACTCATACTAAAATTAATTTAGCAATCATGGGGTTGTTAACAATCCTTTTCTTCGTTCCAGCATTTGCTGATGAAGACTCTGAAGAGGTTATTGAATCAGTAACTATTATTGGATCAGCCGAGGATCAAAGGAAGCTTGCTGGATCTGGGCAAATCATTTCAAATGATGACTTGTTAAAAGCTATGGATACTGATATTCAAAAAATCCTTACTGCAGTTCCTGGTGTATATATGAGAACTGAAGAAGGGTATGGGCTTAGACCAAATATTTCTATTCGAGGTACAGCGATAGAAAGATCTGGAAAAGTTGCCATTATGGAAGATGGTGTTCTTGTTGCCCCTTCTCCATATACTTCATCATCAGCATATTACTTCCCTACAACAGGAAGAATTCACTCAGTAGAGGTCTTAAAAGGGCCGGCAGCTGTTTCTCAGGGTCCACAGACTATCGGGGGAGCTATTAATTTAATCAGTACTCCTATTCCAAACAAACCTTCAGGTAAATTTGTTCAAGAATTAGGTGAAAATGGAATGATGAGAACTCATGCATATTATGGCGCAACTAGCGGAAATTTTGGCGCTTTAATTGAAGTTCATGAGCACGAAAGTGATGGTTTTGATTCTATAGCTAATGTTGGTGGCGATACTGGATTTGATAAATCAGATCTTATGGTTAAAGCTAAATATGAAAGTGGGAATCATTCCTTAACTTTTAAAATGGTCGATCTTGATGAAACGTCTAATCAGTCATATGTTGGGCTATCTCAAGCAAGTTTCAATGCTAATCCAAGACAAAGATATGGTGCTACTGCATACGATAAAATGATGAATGATGGTGAGCAAACCTCGTTAACATATGTAGGTGATTTTGATAATTTTGATGTGATATTTACTTCATGGCAAAACGACTATCACAGAGACTGGTTCAAAGTTAGTGATTTTAATAATGATAAAGAACACGGAGAACAGGACGATATTAATGAATTAATAAGTGATGCTAATAATGGAAGTGCAAATGCCCAGGCAATTTTAGACGGCCAGCTTCCGGTTGAAATTGAGTACAAACATAACAATAGGTTTTACACAAACGAAGGATATCAATTAAGCATTAATACCTCATTGGGTATTCATGACTTAACTATAGGCTATAGAGATATGGAGGATTCTGAAAGCAGAGTCCAAGCTTATGAATATGCAGACCAAGCTTCAGATGGCTCATTGTCACCTCTATATGGGTACGTTGGATTAAGTGGAAGTAATAACAGGTTAAGAGAGTCTAGCGCTACATCATACTACCTTCAAGACACTATGGATTTTGGTAAACTTGATATAACTTTGGGTTACAGATCTGAGGATTATGATCAGCGCCACAGAAGATGGGGTGAAGGGGCTGGGCCAAACCTTACAGCGGTAAGAATTACAAGTGTAAGAGATACATTTGCTACCAATGATCATACAACTCAAAGTGTTGGAGCTACTTATGAAGTAAATGAGAAGCTTACCTTGGTTGCTGGCTTTCATGAGGGAATGACTCCTATGTTTGGGGCAGATCCAGAAGAGGCAGACAATACAGAACTAGGTATTAGATATTCTGATGGCGCAACTGATATTGAAATGTTCTATTTTTCCAGTGAATATTCGAATCTTGCAGCTGAGTGTACTCTTGTAAGTGGAGCTGCTTGTAATGCAGATGAGTCTGCTGTCTTTAGTGGGGGTTCTGCTGATGTTGAGGGTTTTGAGTTTAGCGGTTCCTGGATAATAGAAGGCGATGGAGTCAGTTATCCAATAGCTCTTGCATATACATCAACAGATGCAACTTTTAATAATAGCTCAGAGAGTGATTACTTTGGAGTAGTTGCTGCTGGTGATGACTTACCATATATCCCAAGCTCATCTATGTCTCTAGTTGCTGGCTTTGTTACTGACAATGGTCTGAGTGGAAACATGAGATTAATTGATGTTGGCAGCTCATGTTCAATAGCAGCATGTGGAACTTACAATAAGATTCATGCTCATTCAATTATTGATCTAAACCTAAGAAAAGCTTTAAGTGATTCTATGGATATATATGCAATCATTGAAAACATTTCAGATGATGCTGACATTATCTCAAGAGCTCCATCTGAAGGCGCTAGATCACAAAAACCTAGAACTTTTAAAGTTGGATTTAGTTATAAGTTTTAATTAATTTCTCATAGGAGGCTGCCAAAAAAAAGTTGTGGTAGCTTTACTCCCTGAACCCTTCACACATGTTCCCTAAGACGAACACAGGGTTTATGGTAGCCTCCTTTGAGGAGCCAAACTCAAGGGGGGTTGGTAATAAGAAAAATGGTAATTTTATCTCCCCAAGATACCAAGTTTGGATTTTTTATTAGCCTTTGGCTTTAATATATTTCAAGATTTGGCGTTTATCAATCCCTTGCGAGCCATCGATTGCTTTTCAAAAATAGCTTGTTGCACTGAAAAAGATATCTTGTACAATTGTTCCCTCGTGTGGGGCTATAGCTCAGCTGGGAGAGCACCTGCTTTGCAAGCAGGGGGTCCGCGGTTCGATCCCGCGTAGCTCCACCATTATTCTATAATCATTAAATCTTCAGCTATTTTTGTTTGTCCGTCATAGGTTAAACTTACTTCACTTAGAATTTCATCATTTGTTGAGCCCCAAAAAAGTATATGAGATAAAAGTAATAGTTTTGGTTTTGCTCGAGCGGCTATCTCGCCAACTTCGAGGGTAGAGGTATGATGACCTTTATGATAATTTTGCCAATCTAGTGTTTTTTCTTGAAATCCAGCATTGGAATATACCTCATGAACTAATATATCTGCTCCAGTGGCAAATCGTTCTACAGTTTTGGATGGACCAGTATCACCAGAGAAAACTATGACTTTATCGCTCGATGTAAATTTAAATCCATATGCATCATCAAAACTTCCGTGTGGGACTTTAAATGCTTCTACAGAAATATTTTTATCCTGGTAGATCAACCCCTCATCGAGTAAATGAAAATTAAATTTGTAGCCTATTTTGTTAGAAGGTTGTGTTCCATAGATACGGTAATTTATATCATCTTCAAAAGCTTGAAGAGTAGAGGAGGCCATCTCTTTCAATCCAATGGGGCCATATAAGTTTAACTTAGTATTTCTTCCCATAATCCATGGCGTTAGTAATAGGTCAGCCAAGCCTGCTGAATGGTCGGAATGAATGTGAGTCAAAAATGCATGCTCAAAATTTTTGACTGTCATGGCTTCAATTTTTCCACCCCAAGGTGGAGAGAGGGATGCTGCTCTTCGAATAACTCCAGGACCAAAATCAATCAAATAAGGCGTTTCATTAACAACTATCGCATACGCTGATCCAGCTCTACTGGGATCAGGATTTGGCGTTCCTGAGCCAAGAACTATAAGTTTTGTTTCACTATATAGTAATGGCGCTATAAGCAATAAGAGCAATAGTTTATTTTTCATTCAAACCCTACTTTCTATGTTATTTTTATAGAATATAACCTAGAAAAGATATTAGTAGTGCATAAGTAATGATAAATTCAATTTCACTTATAGGAATGGCTGGGGCAGGTAAGTCCTCAGTAGGGAAAGAGCTTTCTAAGATGCTTGGTTTCACATTTATTGATAGCGATGATCTTATTGAAGCCAAATATGGAAAAAATTTACAAGAGATCCTTGATGATGAGGGATACATCCAGCTAAGAAAAATTGAAAATTTGATTATTAAAGATATTCACTTTGATAAAACAATTTTATCGACTGGCGGAAGTGCAGTTTATAGCAATGAAGCAATGGCACATATCCAAAAAAATTCCAATGTTATATTTTTAGATGTTCCATTCAATCAAATTCTGGAAAGAGTACCCAGTTTTTTGGAAAGAGGTTTTGCTAAAGCTCCCAGCCAATCTATTGAAGACGCTTTTACGGAGAGACAAAAATTGTATCAAACATATTCTCATTACAGAGTTAGCAATGCTAAAGATTTAGATTCATGTATCACTAAAATAATTGAACTATTCTAAACTTAATGGGATTTAGGGCAGTTCTTTATTTTTTCTAGTACACCGATGGCGTTCGCATATTCACGATTATTATTATATTTACCTTTTACCCCAGCTAGGTCGAGCCTTTGATTAATACCATTCATTATTTCAGAAAGGTAGGATGTTCTTCCTGTGAAATAGGCTGCATCTGATCCTATTAAGAATGCATTTAAATAGGCTACTGTTCCAATCACTTCCCCAACCATGTTACATAATGCTGCTGCAGTATTCTCTATTGTATCTGCAGACGATTGCTTTGCTTGACCAAAATTAACTGCAGTTATTTCAGGAGCAAGGTTACCAATCTTATTTACCACATCTCCAATTAAAAGATCTATTTCTGAGCGAGAGCCTTGATTCGCAAATTCGTTTATCTCAAGACCGCTTGAATTCTTAAATAGTAAAGATCCTAGACCCTCAAGCATGCCACCACCAACCGCAATCCCCCCTAGATGATTAAAGTCATTTCCTTGAATGTGAACACATGCCGTGCCTGTGCCAGCACTAACAACAAGAGCCGGCTCGTCTTTAATGCCATATAATTTTTTTGCACCCAAACCAATCGCTTCAATTTCATTAATTTTTAGGATTTTTATTCCCTCTAAAGAATTATCTAGATCGGATGATTTGCCGCCTGTTACTCCAATTATCTGAACGCTTGAAATAGGTATATTGTGTTTTTTAAATAAGTCCCTAATTGTATTGGGGCTTATAGCGGTAGATAGGGAGGGAGCAGTAAAGAAAGAAATCTTATCGTTTTCAGAAACTGCTATGTCAGTATTAGATATTCCAAAATCTATAGCGGCGTACATTTTATTAAATTAATGCTTTGTTTTATCACTAACTTCCTCTGCACTGCCTTCAATAACCTTTGATCCATCTCTATTTTCATGAATATTTGGTTTGCGTCTAGAACTCCACTTAATTCTGTCATCTCGGTTCATCTGCTTTTTTGATGCTTTAATTTTACCAAGGTTCATAAAAATAAAGAGTGACACTATTGTTAGAATTCCAAAGAGAATACTGTTCATTTATCTACTTCTTAGCTTCATCAGTAATCTTAATATCTCAATGTACAGCCATACCAATGTCACCATCAAGGAGAAAGCTCCATACCATTCCATATATTTCGGCAGGCCTCTTTCAGCGCCTTCTTCTATAAAATCAAAATCTAAAACAAGATTAAGCGCAGCTATACCAACAACAAATAAGGAGAAACCAATTCCAAATAATCCATTAGAATGAATGAACCCAATCCCGGAGCCAAAAAAAGACATGATGAAGCTAACTAGATACAAAAGCATGATGCCCATCGTTGCTGAAAAGAGCATTAACCTAAAATTTTCTGTTGGCTTTATAATTCCACTCTTATAGCAAAACAGTAGAGAGGCAAGAATTCCAAATGTTAGTCCAATTGCTTGAATACCAATTCCAGGATATTGCATTTCTGCATAAACCGTAATTCCCCCAAGAGCCATCCCTTCAAAAGCAGCATAAAATGGTGCTGTAGAGCCTGCTTTAGCTGGATTTCTAAAAATTGTCACAAATGCAAGAATTGTGCCTATTATGAAGCCGGGCAATGTCAGAGAGGGAACATTCCAACCCACAAATGCTCCAGCAAAGCACAACCCTAATAAGATTGCTGTTTTATTAACCGCTCCATCAAGCGTCATACGCTCAGATTGTGAGAAAGCTTCAGTATTATCAAAATTCCTAGTGAAGGCTGGATTTCCAGATCTTCCAAAGGTATTTAATGCAGAATGTTTAGACATGCAATATCTCCAAAATTTAATAGTTATTATGAATTATTTATGGGCTTATAGACAAATTAAAAGGCTAGAGTTTATTTATCCAGTCTTTAATTAGTTTAATTCCAGCCTCGTCAGCTAGAGCTCGACCTGATTCTGGCATCATGATCCCTGGATCTAATGACTCCATCCTAAAAAGCATGATTGAGTCATTTGAATGGCCAGGGACTATGGAGTATTTTAAATTTCCACTTGCTCGGCCGGCTGCCACTGGCTTTTTATAAATTCCAAGCTGCTTATTATTTTTTTCCATTAAATTTAAATATAATCCTGTAGTGTCTGCAGACCCACCAGGAATATGACAGTGCCCACAATTAATATCAAGATAGGCTCTTGCTCTATCATCCAAGGACGCATTAACATCTGTGTAACTTGAGATCGGAGTTGAATCGAGTTTTTGATCAATCCATCCTAATGCTGCCCAATAAAGCAATTGATTCATTTCGCCTGATTGATAGCTTAAAACTTTATTCATATTTCTTGCTTTGGGGCCTATAGGAGTCATCACTTTATTAACCTGATGACACTCCTTGCACTGGTTCTGATTAGGAGCTCGATAGCGTACATCTACCAGTTCTCCCTGAGAGTCGATAAAAGAAGTCGGTATAGTGGCTCCTGCTATGGCTCTTTTAGCATCAGTTTGCTCCTCATTCCAAACATAGCTAATTGCCTTCCAGCCCTCATTGGTATTAATTAATAAGCGAGTTTCAAGCAATTGTTCCTTTAAGGGACCATTCTTATTTAGGTATGCGAAGGTCTTTATTAAAGTAGATCCAACAGGAAAAATAAAAACTTTATTTTTTACATAGCCCAATTTTTCTCCTTTGGGAACATATACAAAACGAAGCTTATCTGTTTGATCAGAAAATAAGGGACTAACCAGAGAATAGGGGTGCACACTTTCGGCTGGAATCTGATTTTTCATATCTTCAAAGAAACCAAATTCAGATAAGAATTTTGGTGCTTTAGAGAAATTTTTTAAATCTATTTCAATAGCACCTTCTATTTGAGATGAAAAACAGACTATAAAAAAAAATAATAAAAAAGATTGTTTAAAAATTTTCATCAAACTCAACTTTTGCAAGCGGCAAGATTTCTCCATCAAATTCATTAATATCTAGTATTGCTGGCTCTAGGAAAGGAACCATGTAACCAATAGGCTTAATTGCAAGCAATGAAGCATCTCCATTATTACTTATTATCATTTTTTCATTTTCAGGCTGTCCAAAAATAAGTTGAGATATTGGCAATAACCCATCCCAAAAAATATCTGGCATGTTGCCCCCTGAAAGATCAAAAAGAATTTGGGCCAACTCTCCCTTGCTTGTATCAGGATTGTAACCAGTTGGACCAAATTTATTTCCGTGTATTTGGATTGATTTTGGATGAGGGTAGTAAGTCTTATCATCGGTTTCATTTCCGTAAGTTACTACTGCAATATTAACCGTGTCATTATCACCAATTTCATTATTAAAAATTTCCACATCGGAATTTGCCTGCACAATGATTCCGGTACCTCTTGGAACTTCGCCTACTATATTTCCTTCTGGAGCAAAATTATCAGTATTATTTCCGATAGAGCGATTGCTAAATACTCTAACATGATGGCCGCCTTGTTGAGGTAGTCCCGGTAGGTCAAAAACCAATATGCCCCCGGTATTGTTAGTAGCAATATTGTTATAAACATCTGCATAGTATGAGTTTTCAATTTCAATACCAGCGACATTAAATTCAGCTCTGCTATTTCTAACAATGATGTTTTGTGATTGCCCTACG
>Ga0115011_10003254_pt1 | contig 11046 bp, 6 predicted proteins | sample TroAtlMetagenome_2_FD_88705 | JGI IMG/M metagenome (GOLD analysis project Ga0115011, IMG submission 88705) | Marine eukaryotic phytoplankton communities from Atlantic Ocean - Tropical Atlantic ANT8 Metagenome | ecosystem: Environmental > Aquatic > Marine > Oceanic | place: Tropical Atlantic... | reverse complement strand
ATCGAGCCAAAGCATTTGGGCTCATCGGCGTGGCCTTTGGGCTGGGATTTGTTCTCGGCCCTTTCCTCGGCGGACTCTTAACTGAGCGCAACCTGATTTTGCCTGCTTTAGCCGCTACAGCTTTTGCAATCACAAACCTGATCTTGGTCATCGGGCTCCTACCTGAAACTCACCCGCCAGAAGCACGCAAAGCTCTGCCACCCAAAGGATTACTGAACCCAATTACACAATTGAAAATCGTATTTACGAATCCAATTGTACGAAGATTGTGTATTGCATTCTTTCTATTTTTCATGGCCTTCAATGGCCTCACAGCCATGCTGTTGCTTTACCTCGAAGAGGTATTTCAATGGGATGGCATGTTGCCAGGACTGAGCTTGGCCGTTGTAGGAGTCGTCGCCATGGTTGTGCAAGGCGGTCTGATCGGGCCACTCGTTAAATACTTTGGCGAATGGAGGCTCACACTTGGTGGCATTGGTTTCGTGATCGCTGGTTGCCTGTTAATCGCCATCGCCAAGCCGAGCAATTCCATACCGGTTGTGTTTAGTGCATTGCCCTTATTAGCCATCGGCACTGGGTTGGTTGTTCCGTCATTAAGAGCCCTCGTCTCCAGACGGCTAGACGGGTCTGGCCAAGGAGCAGTCTTAGGAAGTCTTCAAGGACTTCAGAGTCTGGGGACTTTCTTAGGAGCTGCTGCTGCTGGCTTGGCCTATGAGCAAATCGGCCCGCGCAGCCCCTTCTGGCTTGGCATCATTGTGATCGCCATTGTTGGCGTGTTAGTGGCAGGAGGGTTGCCAGGAACAAAAAGCAACACAGCAATCAAACAATCGTGATTGCTACGTTGAATCAATCGTTCATGAACAGCGTGGTTTTCAATGGCTGATCCAGCCCTAGCTCCAGAGCTATATATCAATCGGGAATTGAGCTGGATCGCCTTCAATCAACGCGTACTTGCCCAGTCTCTGGACCATCGCACCCCACTACTCGAACAAGCCAAATTCAGCGCAATCTTCAGCAACAACCTCGACGAATTCTTTATGGTTCGTGTCGCCTCACTCAAATCACAAGTCGAGGCAGGAGTCACCAAAACAAGCGCAGATGGGCAGTCTCCTTGGCAACAGCTCGTATCGATACGCAAACACCTCATTCCGCTTTTAGAGCAACAGCAAAGTCACTATTGCCAGCAGTTAAAACAGCAATTAATAGAAAATAGCATCCATATTCTTGGCTATGAGCAGCTCAATGAAAGGCAGCGGGTATGGATAGAAAATTATTTCCTAACTGCCATTTTTCCAGTCCTAACCCCACTCGCCGTTGATCCAGCCCATCCTTTCCCTTTTGTTAGCAACTTAAGCCTCAATGTTGCTGCAGTCATCCACGACCCAGAAACAGATCAACGACAATTCGCTCGCGTCAAAGTACCTCAAAAAACAATGGACAGATTTGTAGTGCTGCCTACGGATCTGAGTGACATAACGCCTGAGCCGATCTACACAGCTTTGCCTCTTGAGCAGGTTGTTGCGTTCAACCTCAACCTCCTCTTTCCAGGAATGACAATCGAGGAGCATTACTTCTTCCGTGTAACCCGAGATGCCGATCTTGAGTTAAGAGATCTAGAAGCTGATGATCTGATGATCGCCTTGGAACAAGGCCTCCGCAAACGTCGCATGGGTGGAGAAGTGGTGCGACTAGAAGTCACCGACGAAATGCCCCAATCGATGGTGGAGATGTTGATGGAAGGAATGGCAGTGGAAGAAGAAGATCTTTATCGAGTTGATGGGCTTCTAGGGCTTGATGATCTTTTCAGCCTGATGAGCCTCTCCATTCCCAAGCTCAAACACGAACCTCACAGCGGCACAACCGCAAAAGTTCTTGCGCGCACGCAACGGGGCATGCTCGAAGACGGATCAATCAAAGAAGAGGAGTTCCAAAATATTTTTTCAGTCATTCGTCGCAAGGATGTACTTCTCCACCACCCTTACGACTTATTTGCAACCTCAGTAGAAGAATTCATCAATCAAGCCGCAGATGATCCTTTGGTGATGGGGATCAAAATGACGCTGTATCGAACCTCTCAAGACTCACCAATGATTGCCGCGCTCATTCGCGCTGCAGAAAACGGTAAGCAGGTGATGGCACTGGTTGAACTGAAGGCACGTTTCGATGAAGACAACAACATCCAATGGGCTCGCCACCTGGAACGCTCTGGGGTGCATGTTGTCTACGGAGTCATCGGACTCAAGACCCATACCAAAATCGTCTTGGTCGTACGCAAAGAAAAAGCACGGCTTCGCAGCTATGTGCATATCGGCACAGGCAACTACAACTCCAAAACATCAAGGCTTTACACAGATCTCGGCTTGCTATCGGCAAATCCAGAGCTTGGCCAAGACATGGTTGAACTATTCAATTATCTGACTGGCTTTTCAAAGCAGCAAAGCTTCAGAAAGCTTCTCGTCGCACCCGTAACCCTTCGGAAGGGGATGGAATCATTGATTCTTAGAGAGATCGATCATGCACGAGAAGGAAGACCTGCACATATCCGAGCCAAGATGAACTCATTGGTGGATCCCGCCATCGTGAAACTGCTGTACGAAGCCTCTCAAGTTGGGGTTCGTATTGAACTCATCATTCGAGGCATGTGCTGCCTTTACCCCGGGAAGCAAGGAATCAGCGAAAACATCAGTGTGATCAGCATCATTGGCCGCTTCCTAGAGCATTCACGCATCTTTTGGTTTGCCAATGGAGGAGAAGCAGAAGTGTTCATCGGCAGTGCTGATTGGATGCCCCGCAATCTGGATAGACGTGTAGAAGCGATTGCACCGATTGACGAGCCGGAATTAAAAGAGCGTCTGGAGAATCTGCTGAGCATCTACCTAAATGACAATCACGGAGCTTGGGATATGCAGAGCGATGGCAGCTTTGTGCAGCGCATGCCTGATCAAGAAAAACGCTGCGCTCAACATCAATTAATCAAGCTTTGGAATCAGGGACTCCCTCAGAAGTAAATAAAGAGCAACAAAATAATCATTGTATTTTTACTCATGCTCTTTTCCCATTACAGGCAAATCAATAGCAACAACAAGAGTATTGATTGGATTTAGACAATCAATTGCATCAGCGATTTGCTTAGCTACTGAAAAACTTCCAATTTGCGCATGCTGCAGTGGCTAAGCGGTGCTAAATTCCGGCCAAATCTAATTACAGGAGGCCAGGGTGATGGGGATCCCTCTGGAATCTGTGAAGACTGTTTCTAACAGTTCTTCTACAGAGCTTTCATTGCCAGCTACATCAAAGCTGCGTTCAGAAAAAACAGCTCGAACCAATCAAGTCTCCAAAACTCAAGGCCGTCAGGCTGGAAGACTTGGAACTGACGCCATTGGTTTTTACCTGAGCAGCATCGGACGTATTCCCCTGCTAACAGCAGCAGAAGAAATTGAGCTTGCACACCATGTGCAGGGCATGAAGGAATTGCTCGATTTACCTGAACAAGAACACACCCCAAGACAACGTCACAAAATTCGCATGGGCAAGCGCGCCCGGGATCGAATGATGGCCGCCAATCTTCGACTCGTTGTCAGCGTTGCCAAGAAATACCAAAACCAAGGTTTAGAACTTCTCGACCTTGTTCAAGAAGGTGCGATCGGACTGGAGAGAGCTGTCGACAAATTTGATCCCGCGATGGGCTACAAGTTCTCGACCTATGCCTACTGGTGGATTCGCCAGGGAATGACGCGTGCCATCGACAACAGTGCTCGCACGATCCGTCTACCCATTCATATCAGCGAAAAACTCTCGAAGATGCGACGCATCTCACGAGAACTTTCTCATCGTTTTGGGCGTCAACCCAATCGCTTGGAACTCGCCAGCGCAATGGGTATTGAACCTAGAGATCTTGAGGATCTGATTTCTCAGAGTGCTCCTTGCGCATCGCTCGATGCACATGCACGTGGAGAAGAAGATCGCAGCACGCTGGGGGAGCTGATTCCAGACCCGAATGGGGCAGAGCCCATGGAAGGGATGGATCGCAGTATCCAAAAAGAACATCTTGGTGGCTGGCTATCACAACTCAATGAACGCGAACAAAAGATTCTGCGGTTGCGATTTGGTCTTGATGGAGAAGAACCTCTTACTCTTGCGGAAATCGGACGCCAAATCAGTGTTTCACGTGAACGCGTTCGCCAACTAGAAGCCAAAGAGATTCTCAAACTACGTACGATGACCAACCATCAACAAGCAGCTTGAGTTAAAGCTTGGGGAACATCAACGCGCTGATAGCCATAGGGGCCTGGATGGCTCTCGTGCTATCAGCAGCAATATTGTGCAGAAAATTTTGGCCCACTGAACGTGAACTCAGCCGCAAGGTTGTTCACATCGGAATTGGACCCATCATTCCGCTGGCATGGTGGCTCAAGGTACCTGCTGACTTGGCGATTCCGGCTGCGGTCCTCGTCACTGTTTTTGTGCTCATCAACCACCGATGGGGTTTCATCCCCGCCGTTGAAGACATCAAGCGTCAGAGCTATGGCACCGTCGCCTATGGGCTCGCCATCACCATCCTCTTAATTCTGTTTTGGCCAGCTCAGGCGGCAGCCGTTTGTGCAGGCGTGATGGTGATGGCTTTTGGAGATGGCCTGGCTGGACTAATTGGACCCAAACTGCGTTCACCAAGTTGGTTGGTCTGGGGTCAACGCAAATCAATCGCAGGCACAACAGCCATGACCGTGATGACAGGGATCGTTCTCATCGGCCTGATCATCCTGATTGATGCACCTATTCATCCCATACGCATTCTTATCGTCACAAGCATGGCCGTCAGCTTGGAACAACTAAGCCGCTGGGGAATCGACAACCTAACTGTGCCTATCTCCATTGGATTGCTTTGGTCATGGATGACAAATTTCTAGACTTATCTATCTGAACTTCATCAAGCGGTTGGTGCCAAGGTCGAAGCAGAGACAGCCTCAGCAAGGTCTCCAAGAAGCCTTGCCGTTGTCTTGATATCGATGCATGCATCTGTGATGCTTTGACCGTAAGTAAGGGTGGATAAATCAGACGTTAACTTCTGATTCCCCTCCACAAGATGGCTTTCCAGCATCACGCCCATCACATGATTGGATCCCAATTTCATCTGACTAGCAACTGCTTCTAAGGCATCAGCCTGAAGGCGAAAGTCCTTATTGGAATTGGCATGGCTGCAATCCACCATCAAGCGATCAACCAATCCCACCTTGGCCAAGCTTGCTGCAGCTTCTTGAACAGCTTCAAGGTGGTAATTCGAGCCGCCTTTCCCACCGCGCAAAACTAGATGGCCATCAGGATTACCAGTGGTGCTAACAATCGAAGCATTTCCGTCGCTATTGATGCCTAAAAAATGATGCGGTCGCGCGGCCGCTTGCATGGCATTAATAGCAATCGATGCACTCCCATCAGTGCCGTTTTTATAACCAATCGGCATCGACAATCCAGAAGCCATTTCACGATGGGTCTGACTCTCTGTCGTTCGGGCTCCAATCGCCGTCCAACTGATCAAATCTGCGATGTATTGGGGAACCACAGGGTCCAAGAGTTCCGTCGCTGTAGGCATGCCATCACGAGCAAGATCAAGCAACAACGATCGAGCACGTCGTAAGCCTGTATTGATGTCATAAGACCCATCGAGATGAGGGTCATTAATCAAACCTTTCCAGCCAACTGTGGTGCGTGGTTTTTCAAAGTACACCCGCATCACAATTTCCAACTGGCCAAAATAACGCTGGCGCAATGGTTCTAACTGACGGGCGTAATCCTTTGCCGCCGCAACATCATGAACCGAACAGGGCCCAACAACGACCAACAAGCGGTGGTCCTCGCCCCGCAAAATCGCCTGAATACGACGGCGAGATTCGGCAACCGTTTTCAGGGCTGCGTCATCAAGAGGCAAATCTTGATGCAATTGAACCGGGGGCACCAAAGGCCTCGTATACACCACATGCAGGTCTGAGGTGGTGGTCATTCCGGCAGATTCAATCACCCTCAAGGCTAGGAAATAAACAAGGCGAAGGCAGCCAGCACTTGCATATCCGCATCATCTCTCCCGAGAAGGGTCCGACGACACACAAGAATGGTGAAAGCGACGCCGTTGAGGAATCCCGAAATGCTGAATTCTTATCACCTGCTCGCTGCTGAAAGAGAAGCCCAAGGGATCCCCCCCTTACCCCTGACTGCTGAGCAAACACAAGCTCTGACCCTGCTTCTGCAAACCCCCCCAACGGGGCAAGGCGATGAACTCCTGGACTTACTGAGTGAGCGCATCCCTCCAGGCGTTGATGAAGCGGCCTATGTCAAAGCCACCTGGCTGAGCTCCATCGCGCAACAAACCAGCCTTAGTCCACTCATCTCACCCCTAGAAGCCACCCAACTACTGGGCACCATGATTGGTGGCTACAACGTTGCTGCTCTCATTGAGCTGCTGGAAAACTCTGATCAGCTTCTGGCTGAATGCGCTGCCAAAAGCCTTAGCCACACGTTGCTGGTCTACGACGCCGTCAATGACGTCATGGAACTGGCCAAAACAAACCGCTTTGCCAAGCAAGTTGTTGATAGTTGGGCAGCAGGAGAATGGTTCACATCCAAACCAGAACTAGCAACTGAGATCACCGTTACCGTTTTCAAAGTTGAAGGCGAAACAAATACCGACGACCTGTCACCAGCAACTCACGCCACCACGCGACCAGACATACCTCTACATGCTCTGGCAATGCTGGAAACCCGCGATCAAGAAGGTCTCACTACGATCACTAAGCTTAAAGAAAAAGGACATCCAATCACTTATGTAGGCGATGTTGTTGGCACAGGAAGCTCTCGCAAGTCAGCCATTAATTCTGTGCTTTGGCACATAGGAGATGACATCCCCCATGTGCCCAATAAGCGCGGTGGCGGGGTGATTTTAGGTGGCAAAATTGCACCCATCTTCTTTAATACCGCCGAAGACTCTGGAGCCCTACCGATCGAATGTGATGTCAGTGAACTCAAAACCGGGGATGTCATCACAATCCGTCCACAAGCCGGAACGATTGAACGGGCAGCAGGAGAAAAAAAGGCTGGTGAAATTGTCAGTCACTTTGAACTAAAGCCAACCACCCTTAGGGATGAAGTCCAAGCAGGCGGTCGTATACCCCTAATGATCGGCAGAGCGCTGACAGACAAGGTTCGCTCTCAACTTGGTCAACCAGCATCCGATCTGTTCATTCGCCCAACCGCTCCAAGCGATACCGGCAAGGGATACACCCAGGCCCAAAAAATGGTCGGCATGGCCTGTGGGCTGCCTGGAGTCAGGCCAGGCATGAGTTGTGAACCGGTGATGACCACGGTCGGCAGTCAAGACACAACCGGACCCATGACCAGAGATGAAATGAAGGAACTGGCTTGCCTTGGCTTCTCTGCCGATCTTGTGATGCAGAGCTTCTGCCATACAGCCGCTTACCCCAAACCTGTTGACCTGAAAACACAGAAAGACCTGCCCGATTTCTTTTCACAACGCGGTGGCGTTGCCCTTCGCCCAGGCGATGGCATCATCCACAGCTGGTTGAATCGCATGCTGTTGCCAGACACGGTTGGCACAGGTGGCGACAGCCATACCCGCTTCCCGCTTGGTGTCTCCTTCCCGGCAGGTTCAGGCCTCGTGGCGTTTGCCGCTGCGATCGGCGCCATGCCACTGGACATGCCTGAGTCGGTGTTGGTGCGCTTTAGCGGTTCCCTACAAAACGGGATCACTCTGCGTGATGTTGTGAATGCAATCCCTCTGATTGCCATTCAAAGAGGTCTGCTCACGGTAGAGAAATCCAACAAGATCAATGTCTTCAATGGCAGGATCATGGAAATCGAAGGATTGCCTGATCTCAAACTCGAACAAGCCTTCGAATTGACTGATGCGAGTGCTGAACGATCCTGCGCCGGCTGCACGATCAAACTTTCAGAAGCAACGGTGGCGGAATATCTACGCAGCAATGTGACATTGCTGAAAAACATGATTGCCCGTGGCTATGAGGATGCCCGCACCCTGGGACGACGGATTCAATCCATGGAAGCTTGGTTGGCCAAGCCAGAATTGCTCGGCGCAGATGCCGACGCAGAGTATGCCGAAATCATCGATATCAACCTCAACGAACTGAAAGAGCCCGTTCTTGCTTGTCCAAACGACCCAGACAACGTCAAGCTGCTCAGCGACGTGGCAGGTACGCCAGTTCAGGAAGTTTTCATCGGCTCTTGCATGACCAACATTGGCCACTATCGAGCCGCTGCCAAGATTCTCGAAGGTGCAACTATCAACAACGCGCGGCTGTGGGTTTGTCCACCCACGCGGATGGATGAAGACATGCTCAAAAAAGAGGGCTACTACAAAACCTTCGAAGATGCAGGCAGTCGAATGGAAATGCCAGGCTGTTCTTTATGCATGGGTAACCAAGCGCGCGTCGACGACGACACAACCGTCTTCTCAACAAGCACACGCAACTTCAATAATCGACTCGGTAAAGGTGCGCAGGTGTATCTAGGCAGCGCTGAACTGGCCGCTGTGTGCGCATCGTTAGGTCGCATTCCAACTGCAGATGAATATCAACTAATTGCTGCTGAGACGATTAATCCTCTCTCAAATGAGCTCTATCGCTATCTAAATTTCAATCAAATCGATGGCTTTGAAGATGAGGGAAGAGTCGTGAGCAAGGATGAAGAAGCCATGTTGACTAGCCGATGACATTGCCATGGTCGATCTAAGAGAACTTCAAGATCAACGCCATTTTGTGAGCTCCGGCCGCAGCATCCGCAAACTCTTAGAGCAGCGCTGGTTTGTTGTTGTGCTGGCTCTGATGCTGACGGGCCTTGGAGCTGCCCTCACAGGAGTGCTTTTCAAAGCTGGTATCTATAAGCTTCTCAAATGGCGATTGGAGCTTCTTACGCTTCTTCCAGCCTGGATAGTTTTACCAGTCCTTGGGGCCACAGGAGGCTTGGTTTCAGGGTTGCTTGTTTCCGGTCTAGCACCAGCGGCGAGCGGTTCAGGTGTAAGCCACATCATGGCTTTTTTACACCATCGATCCGTGCCGATGGGATTAAGAGTTGGATTGGTCAAACTAGTCGGAGGAGTTATAGCCATTGGCAGTGGTTTTCCACTTGGTCCAGAAGGTCCAGCCGTGCAAATGGGAGGCTCTGTCGCTTGGAAATTTGCTCAATGGTTAAAAGCACCTATCGCCTTTCGCCGAGTCATTGTCGCGGCTGGAGGGGGAGCAGGCCTAGCCGCTATTTTCAATGCGCCAATTGGAGGCTTTGTTTATGTCATTGAAGAGCTGCTTCATTCAGCAAAACCTGCTGTTTTACTACTCGTAGTTGTCACCACATTCTGGGCTGATACTTGGGCCGATGTGTTCGGATTTCTAGGACTAAGTCCAACAACTGGAAGTCTTAGCCAAGGCATGGGCTTTCAAGTTGAACGTGAATACACACCACTAGTTAACTTTCTACCAATTGACCTGGGCTACCTAATAGCCCTTGGTTTGGTCACTGGGGTTTTAGCGGAATTTTACTGCCGTTACGTCCTAACGATGCAACGCAAAGGTAAAGCCTGGTTCGGCAATCGACTCGTTTTAAAGATGGCATTGAGTGGTGGTGTTCTCGGATGCCTCTATGCAGCTCTTCCTGAGAACTTTAGAAATTTGGATAGCCTCCAAGATCTGGTCGGTGGAGGAGAAGCTGGGCCTCTCATGGCTCTCTGCACATTCGTCGTACTGTTTTTGACCACTGGGATAGCAGCTGCCTCAGGAGCACCAGGAGGCTTATTTGTCCCGATGCTGACCCTAGGAGGGGCCATCGGCCTAGCCTGCGGAGACTGGGTAGAAATGCTCACTGGCCACGCACCTAGTACCTACGTTTTTGCAGGCATGGGAGCTTTCGTAGCCAGCTGCTCACGCACACCGATAACAGCCATGTTTTTAGCCTTCGCGCTAACAAAAGAATTACTTATACTAAAACCAATTCTAGTGGCCTGTCTATCTAGCTTTCTCGTAGCCCGCCTCTTTAATGAACACTCAATCTATGAAAGACAGATCACAATGGAATACGCTAAAGATGATAAAAAGGACTCAACAGAAAACAACAATCAAAGCTCACTTAATTGAAAAATCAATAAGCAAATAAATCATGATTACGCCAGTTTATACGAAGACAAGCCATTCGCTAAATAGAATCCAAATAAAGCCTCAAAGCAAATCTGAAGAATGAAAATTGCCAGTCAACAACAATCCTCAATAAGTAAGCCAGCCCTGCAAGATGAACTGATGTTGCCAAGGTTCCCCTCCTGAACAAGGAAACCCTGCTATTCACCCCCGCGATTCCCAAGCCAGGGGCTCTAAAAGCGGTGCTGGCCTTCCCAAGCACCTACAGCGTGGGCATTACCAGCCTTGGATATCAAGTCGTCTGGTCAGTCATGGCCAAGCGTCAAGACGTCGACGTCAGGCGTTTATTCACTGATCAGGGTGATCGTCCCCATCGCCAATGTGAACTCTTTGGCCTTTCCCTGAGCTGGGAACTGGATGGCCCCGTACTTCTCGATCTCCTGGAAGACCACCACATTCCCATCTGGAGCCATCAGCGAGGAGAAGAGGATCCGATCGTGTTTGGAGGTGGGCCAGTGCTCACCGCCAACCCCGAGCCTTTAGCCCCTTTCTTCGACGTTGTTTTACTCGGCGATGGCGAAGAGCTTTTACCGGCCTTCATCGATGCTCTACAAGAGGTCAAAGAGCTGCCAAGAATGCAGCGCTTGCAAGCGCTTGCAACAATTCCAGGCGTTTATATACCAGGGTTTTATGCCCCTGAATACGACTCTGATGGAATCCTTTTGGCCGTCAAGCCGATCACAGCTCATGCGCCCGAATCCATAAGCAAGCAAACCTGGCGTGGCAATAGCCTTAGCCACTCAACAGTGATTACACCAGAAGCAGCATGGCCTGATATCCACATGGTGGAAGTTGTGCGCAGCTGCCCTGAACTGTGTCGCTTCTGCATGGCGAGTTACCT
>Ga0115011_10003250_pt1 | contig 11050 bp, 5 predicted proteins | sample TroAtlMetagenome_2_FD_88705 | JGI IMG/M metagenome (GOLD analysis project Ga0115011, IMG submission 88705) | Marine eukaryotic phytoplankton communities from Atlantic Ocean - Tropical Atlantic ANT8 Metagenome | ecosystem: Environmental > Aquatic > Marine > Oceanic | place: Tropical Atlantic... | reverse complement strand
CGTGTTGGATACTGAAGTATTACCGGGTGAAGCTGTATAACTTTCAAAATATTCATGCAGATCCGGATCTACATTTACATTAGATTGACTAAAATCATCTACTCCAAATCCTATACCACCATTATTAAATTGATCAGCTGCATCGCTTGGTTGAAAGTTGTTACCATTATAGCTTACCTGAGCATCATTTGAATAATAAAAGTTAGTCCCAGGAGGAACGGTATAAGTAGTAACAATATTATCTGGACCATCATCACCATGCTGACTATGAACATATCTCTTTTCTACTTCTAATCCCATTACGTGTAATAATCTTGAACTTGCTACTGTTCCAGTTCTAGTTTCTAAAGTACCTGCTGCTGCATATATAGCTGTTGCAACACTAGAAGCATCATTTTTGTTAGCTGCTGTAACATCTAACAGCATCACTTCTCTTGAACCAACTTTAAATTTACTAGAAGTACTATTAGGTATTATTAGTGAACCAATAATCTCTCCTTTAGCGTCTGATTCTAATTCTCCTTTTGTATCTGGATGTGTAGTTTTTCCAAACAACGTATTTCCATAATCAACTGGATTATCAGCATGTTTTACAAATGTACTCTCTTCTTTAACAAATTCTGCCATCGGTTCTCCATCAAAAAACATAAAGTGTTTAGTATTAGGTCTTAACCCGGTAGCTTTAAAGAATATCTTTCTTGCTCTTATATAAGGAATTAAAGTACTTTGAACCAATCTGTCTTCTATAACGTCTGTGACACTTTCTGAAGCTATCACCCTATTAACCATTCCAGAGATCTCATTAGTCATAGAACCTAAACCTAAGTCTTCTACAGACTGTCCTTTCCAGTTCCAATTCCAATTATCCCAGTTATAAGCGTTAACTCCACTTATTCTAGTAGTCCCAGGAACAACCTTGTCGTTTACTCTTTCTATGTCTTTCCATTCGTCTGAAGACGGAGATATTTCTAAGACACCATCATAAGTAGCAACTGCAAATGGATTTATTGTTATAGCTTTCGTTCCTAAATGTTGATTTATATATAATGTTTCATCATAGTCTATATAAATGTTATCGCCTTTCTTAACAACGTTTGTAGAAGCAGAATCGTCATACATTAATTTAATATTGTCTTCAGAAAACATAGGACGAACTCTGTGTAGTACTGGATCTAGTGAAGCTCTATGGCCAGCACCAGGATTTGCTAGAGTCAAAGAATGATCTGTAAAATTATCAATGACAAATCCTGTTTTTGTTCTATCATTTCCAGCAGAGTCTAATATCTGCATATTCTTAGTGTCGTGTTCTAATAAAGTTAGAGACGTTAGTTCTTCTATTTGATCAATTCTTTTTTCTAACTGACTTATATCTTTCATGGTAAATCTTTTATGATTAATCTTAGTAGCTTTAACATCTCTAGAATTTAAAGTATTTGCTCCTAAATGCAAATCATATAAAGATAAAGATAAGTCAGGTTTTGCTGGTACTTGCGGATTAAATCCTGGGACACCCTCTATAACTTTTAATTTTCCTTCAGTATCTATGACTAACTTTGCAGCTTTTCCTAAGTAGTACGTATTGTCTGAAGTGATAAGACTTGTAGGTTCTGGCTGATTTATAGCTCGAGCTCCAGTTGAACTATTTGTAAAAGCTCCATCTGAGTCCATCACAGGTCTAAAGTCTAACATATTTCTTAAATGCAGGATATCACCTGTTGGCATTTTAAAAGATGGAATCGTATTGTAGTCAATTCCAGAATATGAATTTGCTGCAAAAAAGTCTCCATTTGTAGTATGCTCAAAATATCGGTACTTGACTTGAACTGTAGTCGCAGGAGCAGTTTCCCCTGAATTTAACTTTAACTTACCTAAACCATAGTGACTCGGACGCTGGCCATAGTCTACAGTAAATTTGCTTTTTAAATCAGAACTATCACTTAATAGTACAATATTATCAACTTGATGGATATCAGCTTGTCTTAGATTAATAAACTTAATATTAGTTGGTGTTACTGGCGTTGTAGTTCCACCATCAGATTCCATTAAGAAATTTTCTGTCTTAGTTGCTAAAGTTTTAGTTTTTACCGTTGCAGAAGCTTTATTTACATAAGCTAAGATCTTCATACTAGTGCTATTAGGTAAGTGATTAGCAGTAGTAGCCGTTATTGTAGCAGACTGAGTACCAGCTCCTGTTACAGATAACCCTTGAATTACATCGCTGTCTGCTGCTGCTACTACCCAATCGCCAGTGTTTGTAAAAGTTTCACCTGAAGCTGATAAGGTGATAGTTACGCTATTACCACCGCCACCAGAAGTTTGTGTAAACAGTCTTTGAACACCAACTTGTATGTCTTCTATAGTTTGCGGTCTTGGTTTAGGTAATGCAAATAAACCAGTATTTCCTCCAACATCTTTTAAGACACATTTACTATTTTCTAATTCAGGATTAAAATAGTTATTTGAATCTGCTCCAATAGACTTTACATTTCTAAAAGCTTTTCCAGAGTTCATTTGAATATCAAATAAATGATATCGTAACTTTGAACCGTCTTCTTTTATAGCTTTAAGTCTTGCTGTACCTATTTTTCTATCAGCAGCCCCACCATGCATACTTGCACTGTCTCGTAATTCCAATTCAGAAAATAGTGTTGGAATTCCTTGTGTAGAGCCAGCTCCTGTAGGAGCTGCTGTTACTGCAGGATTTACAAAAACAAAATTACCAAAATTAGCAGGAGCAACTTCATTTTCAAGTTTTACAGTTGCAGTCGATTTTGGAAGTTTTATTATTGTTGGAGAATTTCTAGCAGCTCTATATCCATCTACTACTACTATACCATCACTAACTCTTAATTGTAAGTGTGTAGTACTAGAAGAGTCAGGAGCAATATTAACAGTAAATGGCTTTACTATATAGTCTCCAGAATTTTCTTTTATTCTTTCTGCAATTATAGTATTTGGAATATTATAAGCATCTGAAATCCCTACAGCATTGTATATAAGACCATTACGTACACTCGCTATATGTATAAAATTTTCATCTGAGTTTACTTCTGATCGCTCTGCTATAGTTAATCTAATTCTATATCTATCTGCTCCGGGAGCAGATATATCTGGAGTTGAACCTTGATTATCATATAAGTCTTGATCGTCTGTAACAGTAACAACATCTTCAATAGATTTAAATCCAATATCTGTTGTTATATTATCTGAATATTTTGAAATTATTTTTGATTGGTCTTCGGTATGTACAAAATGACCTCTTGCGTAGTATATACCAGATTTTATAGTTGCTAATACTCCAGTTCCAATAGCAGGATTAACTGTACTATTAGTAGTTTGTACAGTTAAAGTTACACTACTAGCTGTCCCTTGCCCTTGAATATTTTCTCCTGGTGTCATTCGTATAGTACTAGTACCAGAAGTTGCAGATGAAGTATTAATATATTGTACATATAAAGTAGCTGGATCTCCACCACTAGCAGCTACAGCTTCTATTACTTTTACTTCTACTGAAGAAGTAGTCCCTGCAAATATTGCCCCAATCATATTAGAAGTATCAGTAGGTAAAGCATTTGATGCAGTATTTAGTTTTATAAACTCATACTTTTGATTTAAGTTTGCACCACCCGGTTTTACTACTGCTCCTTCTTTAAAGATATTGTCTCCAAATCTTGAAATTTGCTTTTGTAAAAAAGTTTGTATTTGAGTTAATTCACGAGCTTGAAGAGCTTTACCTGAATTAAATAAGACTCTATGATAGCCATCGCTATCTTTAAAATCATCTTTATAAGAAGTTGAGAATGTATTATTAGTTAGAGTTGTCGCCATTTTTTATACCTTATAACGTGATTACCACTTTAATATCTTCTGTTTGATCTTTGCCTCTATCAACTGGTGCTCTATTTTCTATATATAGAAGTTCTCCAGATGTTTTATCGACATCACCTACTTTGAAACCAAAACCATTTGCACTATCTGCTAGAGTACCAGACCCTCCACCTGTACCAGTAAGAGCTTCTCCTCCTTGAAATCTACCAAATCCTGTAGTTTCAGAATCTTGATGAACTATCAATCTTGGATGAAAACCAGTTGTAGCATCAACTGCATCAATTATAGCTTTTGCTCCAGAAGTACCACCAGTTATTACTTTATCTATAGCAAATGAATTTGTTTCAGTAGAATCTGTAAGTATTAAATGTTGTAAGAATAGTCCAGAAGCAGCTGTAAATAGCGGTGGACTTGCACTATCGTCATCTGGATTAATACTATTTTGTGCATATTTAGGATTTCTTATAAGAGAAACTTGTCTAAAATTTTGATTAGTAGTAGGAGTTGGAACAGGTTGTCCTATTAAGAAAGTTTTTCTACTTAGTGTTCCATTTGCAACTTCTCCTTCTGGTTTTATATTAAACATTAAAGAAGTTGCTTTAAGTTCGTCTCTTGGATCTCCGCCCATTCCACTATCAGGACCTATTATTGCTCTAGCTGTGGCAGTTGTTCCAGAACTTGGAGCTGCTATAGATACACTTGCAAAATTATATCCATGCCCCATATTCATACAACTATCTGCACTAGAGTCAAGTTCTATTTTAACTACTGTACTACCACTAACTACAGCAGTTGCTGTACAACTGTCACCATCACCTAAAATAGTTACAGCTGGTGGAGAACCAGTAGAATAGCCAGTTCCTCCATTAGTAATAGATATTCCTACGATTTGACCCGGAGTAGCATTACTATCAACTTGTTTCTGTTGAATTTCTGTTGCTGTTAAAGACCCTGGAGAAGACCCGTTTGCAGCACTCTGTCCAGCAGAATCGCAAAGTACTTTCTCAACTGGCATAAAATTAGATGATAAGAATTTAGAAGCTTTTGCTGCGCTCAGTGCATATAAAAATTTCCATTTATAACCATCAGCAGTTTTAAAAGGTTTTGTTACATCAGTTACAGCTGGTTTTACTGTAGATGCGACTGCAGTTCCAGTACCGTCTCTACCTTGTTGTAAACATATATAAACTGAATTTTCATCAGTTATAACATAATAACTATTTGTTGGAACACTTGTTACATCATCATCATATGCACTATATGTTGTACCTGAAGACCAGTTATGTCTTGGTATCACATAAGAAACACCTTCAACTTTTTTTATAGATTGTATAGCAGTCCGTGCATCTCTTAAAGTCTTTGGAGTATCAGTAGGTGTAGGAACAGCTTCTGTTGCATTCCATTGACTTGATTTTCCAATCCCAATGTAATAATTATTTGATGTGCCAGTTGCTTCTTCAAAGATGTTTTGCACCATTTGCTTTTTTAAAATATCTGTAATTATTGCTGCCATATTCTATTCCTTATCTTATGCTATTGTCATTGCAGATTGATTTCCAACTAAAAACCAATTAGAACCATCCCATACACATGTACACCCTTCATTTTGTGCTAGTGCGAATGATGTACCTCCAGCAAAGTTATCTGGAGTTACTGTAGCAACGCCTGCTCCTTTATTAGTAAATATTCTGTATTCTCCAACTGTTGTTCCATCATTTAACCCGACGGCTAAAGCAGAACCTTTATTACATATTATATATGTCGCCGTATCAGACGCGTCTCCATTAGCAGTTATTGTAGCTGATGTATATGCAGCTTTTGAAACCTGTACTGAACCAGTACCTTTTGTTGTTAAGAATATATTTAAATTAGCTCCGCCTCCAGTCGCAGAAAGTGTTGGTCCAGTTGTTGATGCTCCATTTGCAACTGTTAATTCATTTACTGCACTACCAGTTGCAGTTATTTTTATAACTTCGTTTCCTGATGTATCATTAATAGCTGTTCCTACTTTTGGAGATGTCAGGGTTTTGTTTGTTAGTGTGTCAGTTGTAGCTTTACCAACTAATGTGTCCGTTGATGCTGGTAACGTGAGTGTTACGTCTGCTGTCGCGGCTGGACCTATAAGAGTTACAGCATTTGTACCATTGTCGGTATCTTCTTTAAACAATATTGATCCTGCACTTGCACTCGATCCTGTCAGTACTGGTGCTGTTAATGATTTATTTGTAAGAGTATCAGTTGTATCTTTAAAAACTATAGTTCCAGTAGCATCAGGTATTGTAACTGTTCTATCTGCGGTAGCGTTTGCTGCAAATAATCTAGTTTCATAGGCATCGCTATCTCCTTCAAATACTACTGCGCTATCTTGAAACTTAATCCTTGAAGCTAAAGTACTACTATCTCCTTCAGTTCCTAAAAAGTTATATATTTCAGTAAAGTTTGCATTTATCTTATTTCCAGCAGAGCGTAAAGTATCGCCTGTGCCGTCGTTTGCTGAAGTCCCTACGCTTATATCTTGTCTTGTCATTTATTAATTCCTAAATAATAGTTCTATTTATACTAGAAAGTTGAGTCTACTAAATAATTTGAGAACATTTCATTATCCATAGTCTCAGTTGTAAGTGAAAAATCTGGTCTTGTACCTCCAGAACTGTCATGATCGTCAAACTTAAATGAGTTAACACCAATAAGGTTATTTATTGTTCCATAAAACTTATTAAGTTGCGTTGGTGTTAAAGTTTGATATACGCTTACTAATTGGTCTAATCCTATTCTAAAGTCAGGTGTTCCATTTCCGTCTGAATCTATTAATGCTGTCATTTGTGTAAATGGAGCTAATGCTGTCATAGAAGCTTGAGATATTATAGTAACATCTCCAGAATCAAAGTCATTAACAAATCCTTGAGCTGTTCCACTTAAACTTGCTTCAGCATCAGAAGTAATTCTAGCTCCAACAAAGAATCCGGCTGGATGCATAAACTTTTTATATAGTTCTTCCCAAGTACTTGTAGATAAAGCTGTTTTTATTAAAACAGAAAAAACTTGATAAAGTTGACCATTTTGTATATATTTTAATGATTCAGTTCCAATCTTTGAACTTCCTACTGTAAATATGTCTTTTTTAGGAAATTCTACTTCTACTGTATCTTGAAAAAATAATCTAAAAAATTCTTCTACTGCAAATCTTGTTCCTTTATTTCTTTGTAACTCTGCTAATCTAGTTGCTGCATATCTTGCATCTGTAAAAGCATCACCATTACGTAATCCACTTGCTATTTCTGATATCAAGCTATTAAGTTGTGTAGTTGCATGAACATCTCTTAAATCAAAAGCTTGTTTAATTTCTTTACCAAAGGAAGTAGTTCCATCAGAATCTAAAAACTGATAATACTTTTCTAAAAAAGTTATAAGTTTAGGATAATCTTGTGCATAGTACTCTGGAAGAGCTTCACGAACTTTTCTATGTAAAAAGTTTTTTGGTCTTCGACTATGATGATACTCAATTGTCATTATAATGTTACCGTAGTATTTTGTAGATCTAGAATTGCACTTGAATTTGAATTTAGAGTATCAATATCAAGTATATGATTACGTAATGGTCTAATAGTACTTTGATTTGCTGGAGTAGCAGAAAACTTTATAGAAGTTCCTACTATTGCAGTAGGATTAAATCCTACAAGAGAGATAGTTCCTTTTGGTGCATCATAACTACCTATATTATCAATCTCGACTGTACCATCTACAGAAATTATTTGAAGCTTATTGGAATCTAATTTATTTTTAATATTGCACTCTTTTGAGTTAAATGTAAATTTAGTAGAAGTTACTATATGCGTAGAAGGGTCTGGATTAGCAATAGTAGCTGGAAAATTAATAGTATATGATAAAGAGGTTCCTATACTTGGTGTAAATGCCCTTTGCATCTTAATAGTCATTTTTGAATTTAATATAGCACTATCTAAATCATCTATTAAACTTAACAAATTAGATCTTCTAAAAACTCCACCAAATTTTCCTAAATTAGTAGTAAAATAATTATTTACAACAGTTTGTACATTTGCTTCCATAGCTGCTGCAGTACTACTTGTTAAATCTGGATCTAAATTAAAATTTGTTAAAATTTCTAAGTTTGTAGTTTCTACATCAGCATATACTAAATCTATTGACATAATAGCTAAATTATCTGATAAATCTTGTGTAATATCAGTTTTTACAGATTCTTGTGTGGAAGCTGCTATATTAGATTTAAATTTTAATCCGGCATATACTTTTCCATAAACTTTAGGTTCATTATCATGACCACCCCAAGCTATAACGTCATCTAAATACGACCCAAAATTTTCTAATATTTGAGCTTTATAATCTTCTGCAGTAACTAATCTTCTTTGAGAACTAAAAGCTATAGGTGCATTTTGTCTTATTGATTCAATACTTTCTTTATAAGACCCACCAGCTGAAGTGCTAGTAGTGCTAGCAGTTAATCCATAATTTACTTCATTAACAGTTACTTGAGCAGTAGTAGAAAAAGAAGTTGCACCATTAGCAACTGTTCCATTAGTAGATAGATAATCTATAACTACTTTATTACCAGTAACTGGTGCTTTACCACTACTAAGACCATCACCAAATATTACTTCATAATATCCATTTGGAACTTCTTTTATTTGATAGAAAGTTGAATCGTTAGTAATTCTTATTGCTTTTGAAATATTAGTGTAAGTTTTAAAAGTGGTTCCAGTTGCAGTATCAAAGACTCGAACTCTCATAGTAGAAGTGTCTATAGTAGTATCAGGTATTACATATATTTGAGAATCAGTTGTTTCTCCTATAAAAAAAGTTTTAGTCTTTTCAGTTCCTTCATATATTGGTATATCTGATTCAGAAGTTGCAGTTACAAAAGTATAATTTCCGTTACCATCATCTGTTCCAATATAATCTTCACGTGTTTGAAAATTGTATGAAACTTCATCAACACTTGCTGTGAATTTTGTATTTCTATCTAGAGTAATAGTATTAGGCCTAGCAGCATCACTAACTGTTACTTGTATATTTAATTTTGCTTGAGATGAAGAATAAGATCTTGGTACATAACCTATTGACTCTGCATGAGATACTAATGAGCTTCTTAATTGTGCCGTTGTAAGAAAACTTTCATTTAAAGCAAAGTTAGCTAATAAACCATTATAATGAGTATTATATGCTAAAACATCTAGAATATTACTAAGTCCTGATGCTTCAAAATTATAATCTGAAAATTCTGATTGCGCTTTTAAATGCTCTTTTAAGTTAGCTTTTATATTATCAAAATCTAATTGAGTGGATGTAATTGTTGTTGCCATTATCTTAACCTTGTTAAATTAATTTCTACAGATGATTCTTCTTGAGTACTTATAACTTTAAATGTTATAGTAGCTCGTACTTCGTTACTATCTGGACTTATTATGGTATTAATATTAAGAACTTCTGCTCTTGGTTCATATGTTTCAATAGCTTTTATAATGTCATCTTCTAAATTATCATCATCAATTTCAGTGCTTAATCTAAAAAGCATAGAAGTTAAGTCTCCGCCAAATCTAGGCAAAAATGGTTTTTCTGAATAATTAGTTAATAATAAGTTTCTTACTGCTTGCTTAACTGCAGCTGCATGTTGTTTCTTATAAACATCTCCAGATCCTTTTTTAGCAAAAGATAAGTCTATGTCAGAATAGACTTTAGTTCGAGCGGTGTTAATACTAGCAACACCAATATTTCCATCTTCTACTGCAAAAGCTCTTGTTGGCATGTTTTAAATTCCTTTTATCCTATTTATATCAAGTTATTACAATATTTTCTATATTTTCAGTTGAATCTAATATCTCTATTAACTCATTAGTTGCTTGTACTGTATTATTAAATCTTGTTTCTATTACATTTTCATAAGTTACAGTCCATGGTGCTACTATTTTTGGCATTTTTAATATTATACAAGCGTGTAATGTTCCATCTGGATTATAAGTATCATAATCTACAGTAAGTTTTTCAAAATTTAAATGGTCTTTCCAATACATAGCTAGATCAAATGTTTTTTCTATAGCTATATCGCCAGAATTATTAGTTAAGTGATATACTACAGTTTGTCCATTAGTTTTAAAGTGATTAACACCATCAGTAACATCTAAAACTTCAGTAGCTTCTGGAACATAAAATCCTTCTAGAACTTCAAGTCTAAAATTTTCAAATTCTTTAGTTCCAGTTGCTTCATTTATAGTCTTCATAGCTTCAGCATGTAATATGTATTGTTTTGCTAGATTAAGTCTATCTGATTTATCATTTAAACTATTCATTGTAACTGGGTCACCATAACTACCTAAAAATTTTGCCATTGTAATACCATCACCAAGTTTTGTTCTCGATGTAATATCATGTTGATGCATAGGATTATACTTATGGTCTGAAACAAATGTTGTTTTAAAAGTATAGTTTGGTAAATCACCAGTTCTAGTTGATTGAACTTTAAATACTTTTGATTTGCCATCTTGTGTGCCAATATCTTCAGCACCTCTCATAGCATTTTTCTCTGGGCCAACTATTCTTCCAAATTTTATAGGAGTTGGAACTGCGAAATTTTTAGATATTATATTTTCTGCTACTAATGCTCCAGTGAATGTTTGATTTTTTAAATTATTAGGGTCTCTTAATTTTGACCTTGCTCTTTCAGTAGTTAAATTGACTTTTGATAGTCCACCATAATTACGAGAACGATCAATCTTTTCTGCAAAATCATCATTAGGATCTATTTGTATTCTTCTTATTCCTAATTCTGTTTTATTTAATATGTCTTGATTCACTTCTTTAGTTACGTTTCCTGTAACTTTATTTGTTGCAGTGGTACTGTTTACTGTTGGTGTTCCACCTGAGCCGGCAGGTCCTACTGCAGCAGTTCCAGCTTTATTTGCTTCATTTGCTTTTTCAGCTGTACCAGTTAAATCACCGTGAAATGTCGTTGCAAACATTGCAGTAGCGTGAACTGAAGTAGAATTGACTCTAGGAATATGCGCTGTTTTTCCATAATATACTATATCTGCGCCGCCCACTGTTCCACTATCACCTAATACTGCAAGTGATGAAGCAGTTGCGTTTATACTCTTAGATGATAATATAACTTCTTTTTCAGCTGTCATTTGCAAAGTATCTCCTGAAATTATATCAACAGAACCTTCAGCATATAAATGATTTCGTCCTT
>Ga0115011_10003247_pt1 | contig 11059 bp, 11 predicted proteins | sample TroAtlMetagenome_2_FD_88705 | JGI IMG/M metagenome (GOLD analysis project Ga0115011, IMG submission 88705) | Marine eukaryotic phytoplankton communities from Atlantic Ocean - Tropical Atlantic ANT8 Metagenome | ecosystem: Environmental > Aquatic > Marine > Oceanic | place: Tropical Atlantic... | reverse complement strand
CGCGGCCTGATTTGCCTGGCGATGAGCCAGGAGCGGGTCGAGCAGCTCGATCTCAAACTGATGTCCAGCGACAACCGCTCGCGCCATCAGACCGCCTTCACCACCTCGATCGAAGCGCGCGAAGGGGTCACGACCGGCATTTCCGCCCATGACCGGGCGCGGACGATCGAGGTCGCGACCGACCCGTCCAAGGGCGCCGACGACATCGCGACACCGGGCCATGTCTTCCCGCTGGTCGCCCGCGATGGCGGCGTGCTGGTCCGGGCCGGACACACCGAAGCCTCGGTCGATGTGGCGCGGTTGGCTGGCGCCGGCTCGGCCGGTGTGATCTGCGAGATCATGAATGAGGACGGCTCGATGGCGCGCCTGCCTGATCTGGTCGCCTTCGCACAGCTGCATGGCCTCAAGATCGGCACGATCGCCGACCTAATCGCCTATCGCCGCAAGAATGACCGTTTCATCGAGCGCAGGATCGAGAGCGAGTTCTCCTCGCAATTCGGGGGGCCGTTCACTCTGTTCGTCTTCCGCAACACGCTGGACGGATCCGAGCATGTGGCTCTGGTCAAGGGCCAGCCGAATTCCGGTGAGCCGACGACGGTGCGCATGCACAAGGTCAGTTTCGTCGATGATGTCCTGCACGAGAGCGGGCCGCGAGGGGCGCTGGTCGAGGCCGGTATCCGTGCGATTTCGCAGGCTGACGGGCCGGCGGTGATGGTCTTCATCCGCGAGACCTCCCACACGGCCATCATGGAGCGTCTGGGCGCTCATCCCGTGCTGCCCCAGGACGAGCGTGAAGCCCGCCGCTTGCGGGAATATGGTGTTGGTGCGCAAATCCTGCTGGATCTGGGTGTGCGCGACATGGTGCTCCTGTCGACCAAGCCGCAGACCATTGTCGGCCTGGAAGGGTATGGTCTCTCAATCCGCGAAGAGCGGCATTTTCCGGAGGGTGACGCATGAGCGCGCCAAAATATCTCATCATCGCTGGCACTTTCTATCGCGACATCGCCGATGGCCTGGTCAAGGGCGCCCGCGAAGCCATCGAGGCCAAGGGCTTCGCCTTCGACATTGTCGAAGTGCCGGGTGCGCTGGAAATTCCGGGCACGATTGCCCAGGCCGAGAAAGCCGGCGCCGGCTATGACGGCTATGTGGCCTTGGGCTGTGTGATTCGGGGAGAGACCTCCCACTACGACTATGTGTGTGGTGAATCGGCGCGTGGAATCATGGACTTGAACCTGCGGGCGATCCCCGTCGGCAATGGCATCCTGACCGTCGAGAACCGCGCTCAGGCCTTGAAGCGCGCGATCGACAAGAATAAGGGCGCGGATGCAGCGAATGCGGCGATGATGCTGATCGAGCTGCGCAACCGGTTCAGGAGCGCATGAGCATGGCCACTGCCAGCAAGGAATCACCATCTGAAAACCGCGCCCGTCTGCGGCGCGCGGCGCGGCTGTCGGCCGTCCAGGCCCTCTATCAGATGGAGATCGGTGGTCTCGGAGCCAGCGCCGTCATCCGCGAGTTTCGCGAGCACCGTTTCGGCGCCAGCGATGAAGCACCCGAATTCGTTGAAGCCGATGAAGATTTCTTCGAGAGCCTGGTTGCCGGCGTGGTCGAGCGTCAGGCCGATGTCGACCCGGCGATGGATGCGCTGCTGGCTGACAAGTGGCGGCTTGAACGGCTCGATGCGACCGTCCGCGCCATCCTGCGCGTGGGCGGTTTCGAGCTGCTCTATCGCAAGGATGTGCCGGCCCGCGTTGTGATCGACGAATACATCGAGGTCGCCAATGCCTTCTTCGAAGGGGCCGAGCCCAAATTCATCAATGCGGCCTTTGATCGCTGCGCACGCGGCGCCCGTCCGGACGAATTCTAGGCGATGGCCGGCGACGGCGAGTTCGACTTCATCCAAAAGCGGCTCCTGCCGCTGACAGAGCGTGATCCTGCCGCGCTTGGCCTGGCTGACGACGCCGCCATTCTGCAACCCGGGCCAGGGCAGGACACTGTTCTGGCCTGTGACAGCCTGGTTGCGGGCGTCCATTTTCTCGCCAGCGACCCACCGGCGGTCGTCGCGGCCAGGGTTTTGCGGACCAATTTGTCTGACCTTGCAGCGATGGGCGCTCGCCCGCGTGCCTATCTGGCGGCGATTGTCTGGCCGGAAACTCTGGATGCCGACTGGCGCGAGGCCTTCGTGCAGGCGCTTCATCGCGAGCAATCCCGGTTCGGTCTGACCCTGATCGGCGGCGACACCACGTCGACGCCCGGGCCATTGACCGTGTCGCTGACTTTGGTCGGGCAGGTCGCGACCGGCACCGCCATTCGCCGGTCCGGGGCAAGTCCCGGTGATGATGTCTGGGTGTCGGGTGTGATCGGCGATGGCGTGCTCGGCCTGTTTTCGGCGCGCAATGGCGCCCGGGCGCTGTCTGACGCGCTGTCGCGCTACCAGTCGCCCGAGCCGCGGCTGGCTTTGGGGCAGGATTTGCGCGGTCTCGCCAGCGCAGCAATTGATGTGTCGGACGGCTTGCTGGCAGACGCCGGCCATCTCGCGTCGGCAAGCCGGTGCCGTCTCGCGCTCGATGTTGATGCCGTGCCAGTATCGCAGACCGCCACAGCCTGGTTGTCGAGTGGTGGCGATCTGGAGGCCTTGCTCACCGGGGGCGATGATTACGAGCTCCTGTTCACGGCGCCCGCCGATTGTCGCGACCGGGTTGCGGCCCTGGGCGAGGCCGCAGAGCTGACCTTGACGCGCATCGGGTCGGTGCGGCGGGGCGAGGGCGTGCAGGCCCGTCATCGCGACGGCCGCCTGATGCAGCCCTTGAGGGCCGGATTTACGCATTTTTGAGGCAATCCTGTCAGTCTGCTCGGGATTGAGAGGCTGTCATGCGCGTACTTTTTGCCGTCCTGTTGTCCCTGCTGATGTCGCCGCTGACTGCGGCACCCGTGTTGGCACTGGCGTCCCCGCCGGCAGAATCGGGCGGTGGATCGGATGACAGTGGCAGTTCGAACCGCATCCTGACCCTGTTCAACCTGGCCGGATCCGACGATGAGGACGAAGCCGAAGAAGACGATTCCGATGATCCTCGGGCGTTCACAATGCCGACCGTCGTCGCCCCCTTGTCGCGTGACGGACGACTGACGGGCTATGCCTATGTCCAGCTTCGGGTCCGTGTGACCGACGGTCAGAATATCTGGGATGTCCGCGAAGCGGCCCATTACGCGCTGGACGCTGCTGTACGCGCCAGCTACCGCAGCTCTGTCTCCAATGACGACGGCTCCGGTCTCGACCCGGAACGCGCGGTCCAGGTCTGGGAAGCGGCACTTCGCGAGCATTACGGCCCGCGGGCGATTGACCATGTGGAGATTCGCCAGGCCGACACCCGGATTTTCCGGCGCTGAAACTATATTGCACTGCAGCAAGTCAATGCCCTGACAGGACAAAGAGCGCGTATTGCACCGCCCTGTTCCATTGGGCATAGTCCCCCCAACAATAAAAAGAATAACGGGGGAGATGTCTAAGGTCGGCGTGGTCACACGCGCATGCTTTCCCGTTTTCCTTCCGAGACCATAACGTTGTGAACAAACGGGGCTGGAATCCATGAACATGCTATTATTGGCCATTGCGGCCGCTGTTCTTGCCATCATCTACGGGGTCGTTCAGACCCAGCGGCTGATGTCGGCAAGCGCGGGCACTGAAAAGATGCAGGAAATCGCATCGGCCATTCAGGAAGGCGCGAACGCCTACCTCAAACGTCAATACACCACCATCGGTATCGTCGGCATTGCCGTCTGTGCCCTGATCGCTGTCTTCCTTGGCTGGCAGGTCGCACTGGGCTTCGCCATCGGCGCCATCCTGTCGGGAGCCGCCGGCTTCATCGGCATGCTGGTCTCGGTCCGCGCCAATGTGCGCACGACCCAGGCTGCCAGCACCAGCCTCGCTGCCGGTCTCGCCGTCGCCTTCCGCTCCGGCGCCATTACAGGCATGCTGGTCGCCGGTTTGGCCCTGCTGGGTGTCGCTGGATACTACTGGGTCCTGACAGGCCCGATGGGCCTCGTTCTCGGAAGCGATGAAACCGGTCGGGTCATTATCGATTCGCTGGTCGCGCTCGGCTTCGGCGCCTCGCTGATCTCGATCTTCGCCCGTCTCGGCGGCGGTATCTTCACCAAGGGTGCGGATGTCGGCGGTGACATGGTCGGCAAGATCGAAGCCGGAATTCCCGAAGATGATCCCCGCAACGCCGCCACCATCGCCGACAATGTCGGCGACAATGTCGGTGACTGCGCCGGCATGGCCGCGGACCTGTTCGAGACCTATGCCGTGACCGTGGTCGCCACCGTGGTGCTGGCTGCGATCTTCTTCACCGGCGAGCTCGCTTCGACGATGGTGCTCTACCCGTTGATGATCGGTGCGGCCTGCATCGTGACCTCGATTGTCGGCACTTTCTTCGTCAGCCTGGGCAAGGGCACCAATGTGATGGGGGCGCTCTACAAGGGCCTCATCGTTGCCGGTGTCTTGTCGATCGGCGCCCTGTGGCTGGTCACCGACTTCACCATCGGCATGGGCGACATCGCCGAAGTGAACGGCAAGATGATCACCGGCATGAACCTGTTCTGGTCCGGCATTATCGGCCTTGTCGTTACCGCGGCGATCATCTGGGTCACCGAATACTATACCGGCACCGAATACCGTCCGGTGAAATCGGTCGCCAAGGCGTCCGAGTCCGGACACGGCACCAATGTCATCCAGGGCCTCGCGGTCTCGCTGGAATCGACGGCGCTGCCGGCCCTGATCATCATTGGCGGCATTCTGGGCACCTATACGCTGGCAGGCCTGTTCGGCATCGCCATCTCGGTAACGACCATGCTGGCGCTGGCCGGCCTGATCGTGGCCCTCGATGCCTTCGGTCCGGTCACCGACAATGCCGGCGGTATCGCCGAAATGGCGGGTCTGGACGAGAGCGTTCGCAACACGACCGATACGCTGGACGCGGTGGGCAACACCACCAAGGCCGTCACCAAGGGCTATGCCATTGGTTCTGCCGGTCTGGGTGCCCTGGTCCTGTTCGCTGCCTACACCACCGATGTTGAACACCTGCTTGGCATCCAGCCGGACTTCTCGCTCGAGAACCCGTATGTGATCGTCGGCCTCTTGTTCGGTGGCCTCCTGCCTTACCTGTTCGGCGGCATGTCGATGATGGCGGTTGGCCGTGCGGCCACGGCTGTCGTTGCCGAAGTGCGGCGTCAGTTCAAGGAGATCCCGGGCATCATGGAGTACAAGGCAAAGCCGGATTATGGCCGCGCCGTGGACATCCTGACCAAGGCGGCGATCCGCGAGATGATCGTGCCGTCGCTTCTGCCCGTCCTGTCGCCGATCGTGCTCTACTTCGCCATCAATGCCATCGCCGGTCAGGCGCAGGCGCTGGCGGCTGTCGGCGCGATGCTTCTGGGGGTGATCGTCAACGGTCTCTTCGTCGCGGTCTCCATGACCGTCGGCGGCGGTGCCTGGGACAATGCCAAGAAGTATATCGAAGACGGCAATCACGGCGGCAAGGGCTCTGAAGCCCACAAGGCCTCTGTGACTGGCGACACCGTCGGTGATCCCTACAAGGACACCGCCGGCCCGGCCGTCAACCCGATGATCAAGATCACCAATATCGTGGCCTTGCTGCTATTGGCCTTCCTGGCCCACTAGTCGACATCATCAAGACTGTCTGAGAGCTCCGGCCAGCGGCCGGAGCTCTTTCTTTTTGCCAGGGTCTCGCAGCGCAATTTCCAGGTTTCCTCGGCGTCGGCATAGGCGGCCTGACAGGCAGGCCGGATCAGCCTCTTTTGGCGAGGGATGATCGTTTTATGTTCTGCGGAGTGATCCGAGAAGGTCCAAGACAGGAGAGGAAATATGAGGTCCAGGTCCTTCCCCTTGATGGGGAAGGTGGCCCGTCGCCTAGCGACGGGTCGGAAAGGGTGAGACGCTCAGCGTTCCTTCTCCAACCGCCCGTTACGCACTCCGTCTCGCCGCTGCGCGCCGATCCACCTCGCCCATCAAGGGCGAGGACCTGTCGGTTATTCCTCTCCACGCATGCGTTTCCGTACCAATTGCGTGGGGCTTTGGCTGACGTTGCCGTTTCAGACAACAAAAAACCCCGGTCAATCGACCGGGGCTTTTTCTGGATGTTACGCTGTCCTGTCGACCAACTACTGGTCGCGACGCGGGCCGCCGGCGCCGCCGGGCAGGTTCTGCTCGCCGCCGAACTGATCGGTGGGGAGGCGTCCGACATTGCCGAGCAGCTGCTCGAGGAAGGTCAGCTCGCGGCCGCGGGTCGGGGTTTCGCGGTCGGCGATGGCGACCACGCGGCCGTCTTCCAGCCCGTACTCCGATACATCACTGACCAGGCCATTCTCGTCGAAAGTCACTGCGATGATGCGGCGGTCACGCGTTGCCGGGCGCAGATAGGCGAGGCTCTCGCGCGTCGCCGAAATGTAATACCAGGTGTTCTCTTCGAAGGTGCCGCGGGTCGATGGGTTGCCGAGGCGGGAGAGTACCGAGCTCTCGGTATCTTCGGCGACGACGATTTCGGGCACGTCCTGGGTTGTGTAGCGATAGCCGTGCGAGCGCAGGACCGGGTTGCAGGCCGAGGCGCCGATCGCACAGGCGGCGATCAGGATTGTAAGGCTAACGCGACGCTTCATCAGGAACTCCTGCAAGATGGTGCGACCCCGCGCGACGCGGTGTCGCGTGCGGCCCTGTCTTGACCTAACCGGGGGCGAGCTTAGCTTCAAGCGCCAATTCTTGGGAGTGCGGATCGCATGTTGAACCGTCTTTTCGGCAAGAAGCCGGAAAAAGCGCGCGCCGAGGCGCTCTACCGGCATGTGGTCGCGGCCGCCCGGACGCCGGATCTGTACGCCGGGCTGGGTGTTCCCGACACGGTCGAGGGCCGTTTCGAGATGATCATCCTGCATTGCGCACTTGTTGTATTGCAATTGCAGGCGCTCGAGAACGAGGAAGCCCGCAAGCTGTCCCAGGCCCTGTTCGACGCCATGTTTGATGATTTTGATGCCGCCATGCGCGAAATGGGCGTCGGGGATTCGGGGGTCGGCAAGAAGATCCGCTTCATGGCGGAAGGGTTTTACGGTCGCGCCGAGGCCTTGCGGCTGGCCGCGGGTGACGAGGATCCGGCTCAATTGCAGACGGTGCTGGCGCGCAATGTCTACAATGCGGATGGCGAGGATGCGCGGGCGCCAGCCCTTGCCCTATACGTCAACTCGGCCATTGACCGGCTGGACGCGCAGGGCGGGGCCGCCCTGCTGGACGGTGCACAACCCGATTTCCCGGCGCCCTGATCGCCGCCTTGCCGCCTTGCATTGCTTGGGTCATGGGCTAAGTTCCGCGGGCTTTTTTGGCGCTCCGGCGCCTCTGTGAGGGACACGGCACCGCTACTCATGACAGCCATTCCAACGATTTCGGTCGACGCCATGGGCGGCGATCTCGGACCGGACGCGGTCGTCGAAGGTATCGGGCACGCGCTCAAGCGCTGGCCGGACCGCAAGGCGACCTACCTCCTTCACGGTGACGAGGCCCTGCTTGGGCCGCTTCTGGCGAAACACCCCAAGGTCGCCGCGGTTTGCGAGCTGCGGCATACCGAGACCCTGGTCCAGATGACCGACAAGCCCAGCGAAGCGGTTCGCCGCGCGCGGGGGTCGTCGATGTGGAACGCGATCCAGTGTGTGAAGTCCGGCGAGGCCGGTGCCATCGTGTCGTCCGGCAATACCGGCGCCCTGATGGCGATCGGCAAGGTCATCCTGCGCATGAAGAAGGGCGTCCATCGCCCGGCGATCTCGGCCAACTGGCCGACCCCGAAAGGCCACACCGTGGTGCTCGACGTGGGTGCCAATGTTCAGTGCAATGCGACCCAGCTGGTCGAGTTTGCGATCATGGGCGAGGCCTATCACCGCGCCGTTTTCGGCGGCGAGGCGCCCAGCGTCGGTCTTTTGAATGTCGGCCAGGAAGAACTCAAGGGCAATGACACCGTGCGCGAGGCCGACCAGCTGATCCGCAAGGCCAGCCTCGACATTGCCTATCAGGGTTTCATTGAGGGCAATGATATTTCCGCCGGCGGCATCGATGTCGTCGTCACCGATGGTTTCACCGGCAATATTGCCCTGAAGACCGCCGAAGGCACGGCCCGCCTCGTGGCCGGCTGGGTGCGCGATGCGCTGACCAGCTCGCTGCTGGCCAAGCTGGCCGCCGGTCTCCTGTCGCTGGGTGCCCTGGAGCGTCTGCGCCAGCGCATGGATCCGCGCTATATCAATGGCGGTGTCCTTTTGGGTCTCAAGGGTATTGTGGTGAAGTCGCATGGCGGCGCCGACGGGGAAGGTTTCGCCTCGGCGCTGGGCCTTGCCTATGTCATGGCGCAAAGCGACTTCATGGCGCAGATCCGCGCCAATCTCGACAAGTTTGCCAGTTTTGAAGAACAGGAAGTCGCAGCAGCGTCATGACTGAACTGAGTGCGCGTATCGCCGGCATCGGCTCGCATCTGCCCGAGCGGATACTGACCAATGACGAAATCTCCGCCATGGTGGACACCAGCGACAGCTGGATCCGCGAACGCACCGGCATTCGCCAGCGCCACATTGCCGGCGAGGGGGTCACCACCTGCGACCTGGCCGAGCGTGCCGCCCGGCGGGCGCTCGAGGATGCGGGTATCGCGGCGGAAGAGCTCGACCTGATTGTCGTCGCGACCACCACCCCGGATTTCACCTTTCCCTCGGTCGGCACCATGCTGCAGGCACGTCTGGGCGCAACGCAAGGCGCGGCCTTTGACGTCCAGGCCGTGTGCACCGGCTTTGTCTATGCCCTGTCCATGGCCGACAACATGATCGCGCGCGGCCAGGCGAAAACGGCGCTCGTGGTCGGCGCCGAGACCATGTCGCGCATTCTAGACTGGACCGACCGTTCGACCTGCGTGCTGTTCGGTGATGGCGCCGGCGCGATGGTGTTGCAGGCCGCCGAGCCAGCGGGTGAGGGTGCCGAACGGTCTGGCATCCTTGGCACCTATCTGCGCTCGGACGGGCGGTTCAAGGACCTGCTCCATGTCGATGGCGGACCATCCTCGACGGGAACGGTCGGGCATTTGCGCATGGTCGGCAACCAGGTCTTCCGTCATGCGATCACCAATATCGCCGAATCCATGACCACTATCGCCTCGCGCTCGGGCGTGACGATTGAAGAGGTCGACTGGTTCGTTCCGCACCAGGCCAATCAGCGTATCCTTGAGGGGGTGGCGCGGCGATTGTCGATCCCGACCGAAAAAGTGATCTCCACTGTTGCCGATCACGGCAATACCTCTGCAGCCTCGGTACCGCTGGCTTTTGACCGGGCTGTGCAGGACGGTCGTATCAAGCGTGGCGACCTGGTTTTGATGGAAGCATTGGGTGGCGGATTCACCTGGGGCGCCGCCCTCGCGCGATATTGATATCTTATTTCACCAGTTTCTCGCACCTAACCAAGACCTTGGCGTTGACCTGACCCGGTCTGGAGGCGTAGCCTTGGCTCGTCTTTGTGGGGATGCCTATGTCGGATAAAACCTTGACGCGAGCGGATCTGGCGGAATCGGTCTACCGGGAGGTCGGCCTGTCACGCCAGGAATCAGCGGATCTGGTCCAGTCGGTCCTGGCCATGGTGTCGGACAATCTGGCCGCCGGCCAATCTGTCAAACTCTCATCGTTCGGCTCTTTCCTGCTCCGCGACAAGCGCGGGCGCGTGGGCCGCAATCCCAAGACCGGGGTGGAAGTGCCCATTGATGCCCGCCGGGTTCTGGTCTTCAAGCCGTCACAAGTTCTCAAGGAGCGCGTCGACTCGGCTCTGTCCAAGGAATAGGGCGGACCCGCAGACTGACGCGAACAGCGCATGTCGGTCACAACCAAGTCTGCAGACGCGTTTCGGACGATCAGCGAAGCGGCCGAAGAACTCGATATCCAGGCGCATGTCCTGCGCTTCTGGGAAAGCAAATTCCCCCAGATCAGCCCCTTGAAGCGGGCCGGCGGTCGCCGTTTCTACCGGCCGCAGGACCTGCAATTGCTGCGCGGCGTGAAGCGGCTCCTCTATGAGGACGGCTACACGATCAAGGGCGCCCGCAAATACATCAAGGACCAGGGTGTCGCCGCGGTCATGGCGCTGGGTGGTCTCACGGCAGTGGTACCGCGTGAGCCCATGGCTGTTGACGCCGCCGACCTGGAACATCCGATCGCGTCGAGACCGTCACGGACCCGCCCCGCCGATGGTCCGAACCGTCAGCTCGATGACATTCTCGCCGATCTGGAGAACGCCCAGGCCAAGCTGAAAGCCGCGCTCGAACCCTAATCCGGCGCGGTCTTCCATGCCATCCGCACATGGCGCTGACAGCCCTGTTGCCCAGCGGCAAACCTGCCCCTATAAGCGACTTCCCCATCGGACGGGCCTGCCTGTCCAGCAAGTGAGTGTCGGAGCGTGGCGCAGCCCGGTTAGCGCACCGGTCTGGGGGACCGGGGGTCGCGAGTTCGAATCTCGCCGCTCCGACCATTTGCTTGCAATCCCATGGTCATGGACAATCTTCCCCGCAGGACACAGGCCAAAGGGACATGATCCTATGCGCTGTCCTTCGTCATGCTAGTCCGGCGCATCGCGCAGGACCATCCATGGATCGCTTGTCAGCCAGCGGATACGGCGTACTCACGGCAAGCGGTTTATGGCGAAGTGTGCGCCGCGCGCGCATTGGGTGCCACTGATTCCTGATGCGCCGCCTTAAGCCCCCGCCAGCGCCGCCTTCATCACATCCTTCATCGCCACCTCCGGATCCGCCAGTGCGCCCAAATCCGGCTTGGCGCGTTTGGCGATCATGATCTTGGCGGCCATGAAGCTTTGCGGGTCATTGATGCAGTCCGCCGCGATGAGGACCCCGCCCGCGAGGTGGAAGAAGCTGCGCGGGGTTTCTTCGCTGCCGGCGCGGATGATTGTGCTGTCGTGATCGCCGATCAGGCCGGCGGTCTGGAGTTTGAGATCATACTGGTCGGACCAGAACCAGGGCACGTCCGGCTT
>Ga0115011_10003242_pt1 | contig 11081 bp, 4 predicted proteins | sample TroAtlMetagenome_2_FD_88705 | JGI IMG/M metagenome (GOLD analysis project Ga0115011, IMG submission 88705) | Marine eukaryotic phytoplankton communities from Atlantic Ocean - Tropical Atlantic ANT8 Metagenome | ecosystem: Environmental > Aquatic > Marine > Oceanic | place: Tropical Atlantic... | reverse complement strand
GTAAGATTGTGAGGCGGATTTCCGTGGGAGTTGATCCAGTTGGATTAGCCCTCCGTCCGGATGGGCTTGAGCTATGGGTTTCGAACCACGTGTCGGATACTGTGAGCGTAATTGATCTCGCTAAGGAGAGCGCTACGCGGTTTCACGTCATAGCTACTATCCAGGAGATTGACGGACGGACGAGGGGAACACGGTTTGACGAGCCCGTTGGCGTAGCCTTCGCCAGCAACGAAAAGGCATACGTGGCCCTTTCCTCAGAGAACAGGATCGCGGTGGTCAATACGCGAACCCGAAAGGTAGAGAAGCGGTTGAGAATCACGGGGCAGGACCCAAGAGCCATTATGGTAAAGAACGGATTACTCTACGTTATTCCGTTTGAATCGAACAACAAGACCCAGCTCTCCGGGGGCTATAAGATTGACGATGACCTGGTGACCTTCAATGCGCACGAGCACTCGATCGCCAACAACAACGTGCTCTCCCTCGGGCATGTAACTGATATCGTCAAGCACCCACGTGTTCCAGACCGCGATCTTTATATCTTTGATACCAGGACCGACCGCCTTATCAGGACCGTGGATACTCTTGGAACACTGCTCTATGGCCTGGCAGTGAATTCGAAGGGAGATGTGTTCATTGCCCAGACCGATGCTCGGAACGACATCAATGGTCGGGCAGGGACAGGAAAGCATGGGCTTGCGGAGCTGGGGAATCGGGCCTTCCTCAATCAGGTCACAAAGGTTCCTGCAGGGGAAAAGGCCAAGCCCGAATTCTATGATTTGGAGCCTCGACCGCCCAAGCATCCAAAGCGGGGCGAGGCTTTGGCCACCCCCTATGGCATTCAGGTGAGCGCGGATGATGCCACTTTGGTGGTGAGCGCAGCGGGATCCGACATCGTATGTGTCGTCAATGCGGCTACTGGCTCCGTTCTGGGACGGGTTAAGGTTGACTCCGTGCCCCGCGGTATTGCTCTTGTTGAGGATGAAAAAGGCTCCCCGACCGGGGCGTGGGTGCTCAACGCGGTTGCGAATACGGTCTCGGTGCTGGACCTCAGCAATTTGTCCGATCCGAAGGTGAAGGCGAGTATCGTTCTCGAAGATCCCACTCATCCGGAATTCAAGATGGGAAGAATGGCTTTCAACAAAGCTTCCGCTTCCACAACGGCGACGTTCTCCTGTGCCAGTTGTCATCCGGATGGCCACACCGACCAGCTTCTCTGGGTGCTGAAGACTCCGGTTGTCACCGGGGGGAATCAGATCATGCCGCGTTCCACGATGCCAGTGCGGGGCTTACGGGATACGGCGCCCTTCCATTGGGACGGTATTCCCGGGGATCCCTATGGAGGAAACAACAGTGCAAATATACGGAGTCATGAGGCTCCTAACAGCGATCCCGCAAAACCAGAGAGTGCGACTCGGCACGTCATTGACGGCAGTCTTGCGACAACAATGTTGATGGTAGGAACGAGCACCGAGAACGACGAGGGCAAACCTGGGCTTCTGTCGGCAAAGGAGAGGGACAATATGGCAAAGTTCCTTCTCAACATTACTTACCCACCTGCGCAGCGACGGGCTTTCGATAACAAGCTTACCGAGAGAGCAGAAGAAGGCTTCAGGCAATTCCACATCGTAGGTAACAAGGAATCGAAAGGGATGAATGTTTGTGGGGATTGCCACCGGATGCCCTTTCTGGTCAGCACCAACACACCCGGGACGGGGATGGATGCTCCTACCTGGAGGGGCGCCTATGACCGTTTTTTGATTCTGCCGCAGGGCCGGTTGAATATTATCGATTTCGATTTTTATCGGCGAGTTGCCGAGGCAGGGAATTCCGAGCGGGCGATCTGGCAATTCTCATGGCAGGGACGCGAAGAGTTTGACCCGGTCTGGGAGATGGTTACCGAAGGTAGCACTGGGTTTTCTGGGTCGTTCGCAAGGCAGGTAACTCTGAACCGGGCGACCGCGGGTGAAAAGTTGACCCTCGAGCTGATAGAAGCCTTGGAAACCTCTGCCCGGGAGGAGGGGATTATTTTACAGTGTGATGGAGTGGAAACCCGGGAAGGGAAAGGTCATCCGGTTATCTTGCAATTTGATGGCACTAGCTATGCCACTACTGGTGAGCAACGCAGAGCTATTAACCGGGAACGACTGTTGGAAGCGGCCGCCGCGGGAACCTTCGTCGGAACGCTTACCGGGCGACATGGAGCCAATGATGACTACGACCATCCGCAGCCGGCTCTCTGGACACGGGGCTCCCTCCATGCTCAGGTCGGAAGACAGCGCTTTCCGAGACTGAATGATAAGCAGAAGACGATGGTTCTGGGTGCCCGGCACGTTCGGGATGGAGCGGTGGTTGTGGTAAACGGGAGGAGGGTGTCCGCAACTGTAAAGAACCTCAGAACGGACCGGATCTCGATTGAGCTTGAGACCCTCCCGGCTCCGGGAATGCACTTTCTTCAAGTCCAGAACCCCAGTGGTCTTTTCAGCAATGACTTTATCTTCCATACCGGAAGCGATGAGGCGGCGCCTCGCGAGGCTCGCTCCACGAATGACCCCTCTGGATTACGGGACAGATTAGCGGAGGCGATTGAACGTGGCGATATCGCGGCTGTCCGACGCTCAATTCGGGCTGGAGCGCCTACTAATGCCCGTCGTTATGGGGATGGAGGCATGACGCCACTCTCTACTGCGGTCTTCCATGGCCGGATGGACATCGCAAAGTTCCTCGTGAAGGAGCACAAAGTCAGCGTTTCCTATCACAATCGTGATGGGAATACTCCCCTGCATCTGGCTGCGTTTCTATGCAGAGAAGACATGATTGAATTCCTTCTGGCAAACGGAGCATCGCTCACTAAGAAGAACCAGCGGGAGGAGGTTGCGGTTGACACCGTTGCCGGTGCGTGGAGCAGTGGACTGCGCCAGTTCTATGAGGGGGTTATCGGTGGGTCCAACCTCGATCTTGACGTTAGATTGATTCAAAAGCAGAGGCCTAAGATCGCCGGGATGTTGCGCGAGAGAGCCTCCGGGAAGAGGCGCTAGCCGGTGAGCGTTACCGGGGTCAGTTAAAGAGGCATCGACCTTGGGCGCGATGTGGGGTTCACTGTGCTGAAGACACCATTTTTTTTTGTTATGAAAGCATACTCGTTTCTCCTGCCGCTGGTCCTTCTTCTGTCCCTGGCCCATGGTGCTGATGAGACGGCGCCTGCCCGGACTGGTCAGGGTGCCGGGATCTACGAAACGGTTCCCGGGTGGCCCAACTATCCGGAGGGCAAGAGGCTGGGGAACCTCCATGGCGATCTTGCCGCTGACAGCAAGGGAAACGTCTACATTGCGACTGGCAGCACGATCCAGGTGATTGGGCCGGATGGCAATTACCGTGGGGATATTAGAACCAAGGGAGGAAAGGTGTTCAAGGGGGTCCATGGAATGAAAGTGCGACGTATGGCCGGAGAGGAAATACTGCTGCTGGCGATGCCGCGGATTAAGCGAGTGGTTGCGGTCAAACCGGACGGAACCGTTGTCTGGCAGATTATCGGTCCTCCAGAGGTTCCCGGGATGTATAAAAGCAGGGGAGAATATAATCCCACGGACATGGATGTCAGTCTGGATGGAAGGGTCATCATCGTGGACGGCTACGGGAAGTCGCTTGTGCACCTCTACGATAAGGATCGGAACTACGTGAAAAGCTTTGGAGGAAAGGGCAAGGAAGAGGGAAAGTTCGACGTCTGTCATAATATTCTGGTCGATTCCCGAGGGGAGAAACCGACTCTGCTGATCAGTGACCGCCAGAACAACCGGTTGCAGCACTACGACCTGGAAGGAAATTTTATCAGGACCATCGATGACCAGCTGGGTCGGCCCTGTGCCGCAGACATCCACGGGGATGTTCTTGCAGTAGGCGAGCTGGATGGGCGGATTTCTCTTTATGGTAAGGACTTCAAACTGATTTCCCGACTTGGGGATGAACGGAAGGATCGGCGGAAAGCGAGTAACCAGATTTCTCCGGAGCACTGGCATGAGGGAGATCTAGTCGCGGTACATGGCTGCACCTTCGATGTGAATGGTGCTCTTTACGCGCAGGAGTGGAATGTCCATGGGCGCATTACCAAATACGTAAGAGTAAAGGCTCCATAGAGGGCTCTGCTCAGGGCCTTGCGATCAGCAGAGCCGCCTTATAGTCCGGCAGGCGCGGATTGTTTGCGCCCCCGCAGGGTTTCCTCCAGGTTTTCCGCTGGAACTTCCTGGAGGACGTTCGGAGGGATTTTGTTGGCAGCAAACCGCACAGCGACGAGGTATTCACCCTTTTCCTGTCCAGTGCATAGAAGAATGGAGTGGCCGTTTTCAGTATGCCAAAGGTGTGAGCCCAGAAGTTGTCCGCCGGTGAGATCCTCCGCTGGAGGGTAGCCGGTGGCCTGCACAGGAGAGCCATGACTACTCGTCAGACTGGAGACGAGACCCTGCCACTGCTTCCGAAGGCCTTTTGCGTATTCAACAGAGGATGCACTCTTTCCTCGAAGGGTAACTTCCCGCAGCTCATCGTCGTCGCTCCATTCAAAGAATAACTGGTATTCTTCCCCGGCAACGGAGGTGTGGTAAATTCCGTTCAACCCAGTGCGTCCGATAAGCTGTTCGTCGAGGGTCTTGCTGACCACTGGACTATCGCGGAGCTTTTTTTCCACCGCTGCACGACCGTCGCCGTAGGTGAGAGTATCAAAGCAATCACCTGTAATTCTCGCCTCTGGTTTGGCTTGGTTCCGTTTCAGGTATTGCCTTACCCAATCCCGGTCAGAGGAATGCAGATTGTTGAGAGCGACTGTCACGGTTTTGCGGTCGGGCTTTCGCAAAAGCACACTGGATCCATCGGATGAGATGAATTCCGCTCGAAAGCTCTGATTTCCATTCGCGCTGCGCCATGAGCGGCTCTCGGCATGAAGGAGCACCCCTCCCAGTAGAATCATTTGTAGGGTGGTGAGGGCAGTGATCCGGGTCATCGAAAAAGAGTCCTTTTGGGAAAGCCTGGGAGTTAGCAATGGAAGGGAAAGCCTGCAGCAGTCCGGGATGGGATCACGGTAAGGGTGCCGTCCAAGCGCTTAACGACGAGGTGTCGCGGAGCAGGATCGGTCCCGGAAAGCGCTGAATCCTCTGCTCCGGAATAACACTCTCGGCAGATGCCAGCGAATGAGTGTGGCTGAGTTGCCCACTTTTCAGATTAAAGCGGTAGGCCAACGGGACATTGTCTCCTTCCTGGACGATCTTGATGATTTCGTGTGGGCCATTACGGGCAAGAACCCCGGCCTTGTTATGGGGCATCTCCGGGTCCCCCGGTTTGACGATAAAACGTTTCCTCTCAAGTTCGGCAACGACAACCGGTTTGCCCATGATGAGACGATCGTTCTCGAGGGAGAGGGTAGAAAGGTCGAAGTGGGAATGGGGGCCGAGCTCAAAGCGATAGTCCGGGTTGTCAAAGTGGCGAACCACCAGCTGGTCTCCTTCGTGAACCATGAAATAGGGTTCTTTCATGTGGAGGATGCTACCGTTCGTCCGTATCCGGATCGCAGGACTTCCGTCCAGTTTGTAGCGAAAGACGTTGAGGGGCTGGTTTGGACTGGAGCGACTCTCGAAGACAATAGATTTGTCTGTGGCATAGACCTGATCCACCCGGGTCTCGTTGACCATGAATCCTTCCCCTACCGGATTGCCCCAGTTTTTGCCATCGTTGCTCACATGAAGTTCGTATTCTCTGATCAACCCGTTGTTGTTTACGATCACGGCCGGAAGATAACGGAGGGCGCTGATCAGCCGTTCCTTCTTCATATCGATGACAACCGAGTGGGGGTGGGGAGGGATCGCTCCGATCCATTGTGAGTGCCACCAGGTGACCGGGTCGTCATCAATCACACATTGTGGTCGCGTGTCGTATCGTGCCTTTGTCTCGGAGTTTGAGGCAGTGGCAGACCAACCCTCACGGGGAAGATTTTCACCATCTCCTCCCGCAATCTGTAGCTCGGCAATCGATGCCCACCCGCGGCCGTTAATCTCAGAAAGGGCAGTAAAGCGCACATAACGCGCATTGATGGGATTGATTTTTACCTCGTAGTAGCCGCCTGCAATGGGCTTGGCGTTGCGCGCATCGGTAGATGTCTTGGCTGCGATCTTGCGATTACTCAGGGTGGAACCGGTCGGAGGGTCTATTACCACGTGGCTGGCAGAGCGGAGCCTGGAGACGAAGAAAATATGAGCCTTGGTTCCATCGAAGGTCACTCGCATCTGAAATCCGGTGCCGAAGTTGCGCTCCCACGCCCGTGTCCCCGTACGGAGGTCTACTGCGAGAACGCGGCCGATAGCATCATGGAAGATCTGGGTATCACCGCAGTTAAGGGTCGAGGTGACCGGTGCGTTGATTGCGTGCTCCCAGAGCGTTCTGCCAGTCGCCGCGTCGAAGGCAACAAGGCGATTGGTCAGTCCCGGAGCATTTCCAGCGGAATAGTCGATGGTCAGAAGAGTATTACCGATAATATGAACCTGCGGATTCGTTCCATCGATGAACCGTTGCCACACAATACGGCCAGGCCCCGCCGGCTCCACCCGTTCAAGAATGCCCCTCGAAAAAACATAAACGCTTCCGGCCAGAGGAGACCCGGGAGGGGGAAGAGAAATCTGCGGATTGTAACGGGGCAGGGACCAGGATCGCGAGAACGGTGAGGCAGATGACTGGGCCTCGTCATTCATAGATCTATTCAAAGGCGTGCCGGTCTGTTGGAACGCTGTCTCGGCGGGCTTGTCGGTAAGAAGAAAAAGAGTGCTTCCATCGATCGTGAATGCCCGGGGTTTCTCATCAACCAGCTCCCAAGGCCGGCTTTCCATCGTGCGCCCGGTGGTGGCATCGATTCGATGTAGGCCATCGAGTTGAGCAAGATAAACCGAATCGTTAAGGAGGGTAAGACGTCCAATAGTATGGGCGGCTGGGCGGTACCAGCGTGCTTCACCGGTATCGAGATCGAGCCCCGCTAGGATGGACCGCCCACGAATGATGAGCAGGTTTTCCACTGTGCCAATTATCTGCACCCCGAGGACAAGGGTATTCTCCCACAGGAGACGGCCTGTTTTTCGGTCAAGGGCAAATATACCCCTCGCATCCTTTGGCATGCAGATCACCTTTTCTTCGGTGAGGAGTGGAGCCGATCCATGGTTCAGGACGGTTCGATTATTCGGGGTAACAGGGTCGTAATGGTAGATCCAGTCGGTGCGCCCATCTCGAATGTCGGAGCGAGCTATCAGCCCACTGTTGGAGTTACTGAAAACCGCTCCCTCGGAGATGGTTACGCTGTTTCCATAAATAGCGAAAGCCGGCTGGCTCCGTTCGAGGCTGGCAGTGAGATCAGACTCGCGCCCTGCGCTGGCGATTGGAGCTCTCCAGCGGGTGGCGCCTCCGGATGGATCGAGGCAAACTAGATTGAGCTCTCTACCCCGGCCTTGATTGACGTCGACTGGAGAGCTCCATTCAAGGTGGTAGAGAAGACCATTTTCTGGAACGGGATCTCCCAGGGGAACATTTAGAAGGCGTTGAGGATCCTTTTGGACCTCTCCGGTGGACCACTGGGCTATTCCGCTCGAGCGATCGATAGCAGCGATTCCCCGTGGGGGCTCGCTACTGAAGCCCCAGCGGGTGTAGAATCTTCCGTTAGAAAGCCGGGGCCTGAAGAAGCCGGGATGATTGGTATCCGGGGTTTTGGTCTCGGTTAGGGAGGGAGGCGGAAAACTGCTCCATAGTGGCGCCTCGGCATCTTTGGTGTCGAAAAGAGCGAGCATGTCCCGGCCGCTGACCAGAAGAGTTCCCTCCGAAGTTGTCAGGTCCATCTTGCTGGGGGTTCGGCTGTTCCAGGCTGCCCTAGGGGGGATGCGGATGATTCGTTGGACGAGTTCGAGGAGAGGCGTTTCTGGTGAAGGAGGAGATTGTTTCGGAGGGGTGGCTTGATTGGCAAGGAGCTGTCGGCAGATCTCGATTGCCGTGGTCGGCTTGCCCAGCCAGGACAACTCGCGGTCGGGATCTTCATCTCCAAGAAGTTCTGAGGCGGTCTGCGGGGACTCGATTTGATTTCGAGCCGTCCAGATTCCAACCTGCGAGGCATCCTTCGTTTCTGCGTCTAGGGCATGGCTCAGGAGGTCCTGGAAACTACGCAACGCAGATTGCGCATGGCCGCCAAACAAATCTCGGTTGGCAAGGTCACGCAGATTCTCCTGGGACGAGGGGGACCATGGGTAACGGCGAAACTGGTAAAGGATTTCTGTATCAGTCGGGGTATCACGGTAGTCTTCCAGCTCGTAGCGTTCCTCCTGAACCTTGCGCAAGTTCATCAGATTTTCCGTGGGCTGACTCAAAAGATGCAAGTCGAGGGCGCGAACCGGATCGGTGAGACCGGATTTGTCCCGCCACGGTACGATCTGGGGTACGGTCAGGGCCTTGGCAGCCAGACGATCGATAAGGGGGGCCACGATTCGGGCTGAACGAGTAGCGACGGTGTCCCATTCCAGATCCGGATCGTCTGGTTCCATATGGGGTAAAGGACTCCCATCGAAGAGAGGCTGGATGGCAAGCGGTAGAGATTCCTTAATCGAGGCCCACTGCTCGTCGAATTCCTTCCAGAGTTTTCTGATCTCCGGATCGGGATGGTTAATATCCATCTCATTTTTGAGCTTGTTGAAAAGAGGTCTCGTTTGGGCTGAATTCAGGCGTCGGTAAACCTGTGCTTGCAGAATCCGCCAGAAGAGATCGTGGGAGTTTTCTGCGGCGTATCGGTCGATCAATTCCTGAGCTTCGAAAAGTCTGCGATGGTGAAGGTGGTGTTCGAGAAGAATAGAAGCGGCATGCTTCACTGATTGATGATTAGCTGAAACGATACCGATCTTTTCGAGCGAACAGAGTTCACGAGCGGCCCTCTCGGCTGCCGGGTTTTCCGAAAAAGGAACATTGGGTTGTTCGGCTCGAAGCTTCGCGTCACTGCGGCGTGACTGCTTCAGGATCTCGTCGAGGGTATTCAGCGTCACCTCCATCTTGCTGGCGTTTTGAGCGATTACCTGATTCAGGTAGAGGTGCCCGGTTTCGATATGGCCGGCCTGGTACGCTTCTGCAGCAAGTTTACGCAACTCCCCATCTTCACGGGCTGCCGCCAAGGCAGCGAATGCAAGCCCGAACCAGACGAGGGCCATCGATATGCCAGAAGTCATCCCGGCAACTCCACGCGTGGAAGGCACCGGAGTCAACTTCAGAAGGAAACAAGGAAGGAACACGACGAGATGAGGGTGGTCAGGAGGCTGCACCAGTCCTTCCGGAAACAGCAGTCCTCCACCCTTTCTTAGCCCTCAAACCAGTGATTCCAGTCCCCTCTGTAGCGGTGCTGGATAAACTGCTCGGCCTCAGCGCAGTTCGTGGCCTTCATGGCTCGATAATCCCAGTCCAGTTTCTGGCCGGCGCGGAAGGCGACATTACCAAGGAGAACAGTCTCGCTCAGCGGCCCCGAGTAGTCGAAGCGACAGGTGGTCGATCCTCCAGTTTTAATGGCGTTGATCCACTCTCGATGATGGCCTTTGGAATTCTGAATGAAGGGAGCTGGCCGAGAGAAGTCCTTAAACTTTTTCTCAGGAAGCAGGGCATGGCTTCCGTAGTTGGAGATGAGCTGTCCCTGAGTGCCAACGAAGAGAATGCCAGACCCCCACCGTTTATGTTGTTCCGGGGTCAGGATGTGATCGGGATAGCGGCCGTGATACCAGGTGAGTGGGAGCGCCTTCCAATGCCGGCCGGATACCACTCGATCGGGAAACTGGTAGTGCACTTTCAACCACAGAGGGGCGGAGTCCTTATCGATGGGCGGGCCCTCTGCCTCTGCGGAGATGGCATGGCTCAGATCGAGGGCCCAGAAAGGAAGGTCCATGTAGTGACATCCGATATCGGCGAGGGTGCCGCCACCAAAGTGCCACCAGTGCCGCCAGTGGAAGTGCGTCCAGCCTGGGTGGTATGGTTGTTCGGGAATGGGGCCGAGCCAGAGGTCCCAATCAAGATTCCCTGGAATGGTTGCCGGGAACTGGGCGTAACGTTTTCGTCCGCCGGTGCTGGATCCGACCCAGACGTGAACTTCGCTGACTTCGCCGATCGCACCCGAGCGGACGAGTTCCACAACCCGGCGATAGTTTGCGCCAGCGTGAATCTGGGTGCCCATTTGCGTGACCCGATTCGTTTTGCGGGCAAGTTCGGTAACGTGCCGGACTTCCGAGATGGTGCGGCAAAGGGGCTTCTCACAGTAGACGTGTTTACCGGCCTGCATGGCGGCGACACTGGCGACGGCATGGGTGTGATCGGGAGTGGCAACCACCACTGCATCCAGGTCCTTCTGCTCTACCAGCTTGCGAAAATCCTTGTAGGTTTGGGCGGAGGGAAACTGCTTCGCGACCGGGGCGAGGCGGTTCTGGTCGACGTCGCAGAGGGCTGCGATGTTTGCGATATCCTTGAGCTGCCCGATGCTGTAACCGCCCTGCCCGGAAGATCCTACAACTCCGATGTTGACCTTCTCGTTTGCAGAAACTCCCTTTTGGGCCCGCAGGATTGTGGGTGCGGATATCCAGCTTCCAACAGCAGCAGCACCGGTGGAAACAAAGTGTCGGCGAGGGAGAGAGCTTTTGTTCATGGAGAGAGTGCTGACCCTAGCCTTCGAGGTTGGCCCGGCGAGCAAAACCCCGCTCGACACATGAAAGAATGATGGGGGAAATGCTGGGGCGGCTGGAAATAGTACGGGGAAATCGTCCGCGTAACCTAGGGAGCGCGGCCAGAAGTTCGACGATGGGCAGCATTGTCCACATCATCTCGGGGAAAAGGGGCCCTCTGCATACACATGACATCCATCAAGTCTGAGGAGTCCCCGGACGAGGGAGCGGCTCAACTTGGAGAGGAGAGACCAATTATTGACAGCGGAGGTTAACGGGACTACCACCCGGAACGCTCTGAGATGGCGGCGTAGCCAAGTGGCCTAAGGCGACGGTTTGCAAAACCGTTATTCGTCGGTTCGAATCCGACCGCCGCCTCCAGCGATT
>Ga0115011_10003241_pt1 | contig 11081 bp, 3 predicted proteins | sample TroAtlMetagenome_2_FD_88705 | JGI IMG/M metagenome (GOLD analysis project Ga0115011, IMG submission 88705) | Marine eukaryotic phytoplankton communities from Atlantic Ocean - Tropical Atlantic ANT8 Metagenome | ecosystem: Environmental > Aquatic > Marine > Oceanic | place: Tropical Atlantic... | reverse complement strand
TTTAGTTGCTGGAACAGGAATGTTGGGTAGTGACTCTGTTAAAATATCTGTAGATTCTGCCCAAGCTATTGTTTATGCTAGACAACTACAAATAATGGATGCGGTTCCAAAGTTTCGTCTTGCGGGTAAACCTATTCGAGATCCTAATGCTAAAAACATAAATGATGGAAGTGGTGCGGGTGATAGGAAAGAAAATAAAGGTGTTACTGTGGCTGATTTAAATGAATTAGTAGATCAACCAATAAAAGATCAGGTAGAGCATGTACAAAGTTTATTAACGCCTGGAGAACAAGAAATCGAATGGGATCCTAGAAATCCTAATAAAGTAATTTTGGTAGATTTCACTGGAGACGAACAAGGTAAAGAAACTGTTTATTATTTGAATACTAAAACAGGGGAAGGAATACAAGGAGCCACTGGAGATGGCGTTGGTGGTAGAAATCAATGGGAAGATCGCGTCATAGAATTATATACAGGTAATACGGCGGCGGATAGAAAATTAGAATTAGATTGGAGAAAGCAGAGGGAAAATCAGAGGAGGCTTAATCAATACCTACGTTAGGAATGAAAGAATTAGAAGAAATTATTCAACGAATGAAGGAAGCTGGTGAAACAGAAGAAGACATTGCTTGGGTAGTTGAAGAGTATAAAGCTCGAAACAACATAGACAAATCTGACACTACAGATATAACCGTAGAGACTGAAGAGGAGGTTGACGTTATTCCTATTAACGAAGCTGATCCCGTGGTAGAAATCGATGAAGAAACAGTAGTTGAAAATAATGGTGAAGAAGAAGAAGAAGAAGAGAATATTGAAGTGGAGGATAATGATGGAGACTTTTTTGAAATTAATGAAAATATATCAGACCTTAGAGAGCCAGATATAGTAGAACGGTTAAAAAATGCCTATGAAGATGATGGTTTTGAAATTGAACATTACGGTGGTCTTGGTTATGGTAAGATAAAGATAACAAGTCCTAATGGGGTTGAAAAAAAGTTTGATAGTCCTAACAGTATAGACGGTAGACGAGCTGCCGGCGGAACCCGTGCAACAAAAGAATCTTTACAAGTTTATAAAAATGATAGACTATTTGAAATTCAGGATTTTATAGTAAACAACAAAGATGAAGAAGCAAATAAAGCCTCTTCGGCAATAAGACAAAAAGCTGAATTCTTTGGTAATAATATACTGGAGATGGGGGATTGGAGAGAGTTCCCTTCCTTACAAGATTCATGGTTAGAGAGAATGGAATTCATAGATAGTGATGGTGAAGTTTCTATAGAAAACATAACCTTACTACAAAAAGACCCTGAAAAATTTCAAGACTTTAAAGACGGTTTAAGAGATGAAATAAGAGATAGATATGAATATGCGAACCAAGGACAGACATTAGAAACCGCTGGTTTAACAGATTATCAACTAGATAAAGTATTAAATAATGTTATTGATAAAACCCTTCAAGTTGAAAAGGCAGAAAGAGATAAAAGAAATATAGAAATTCTCAAAGAATTTGATAAAAAAAACGAATTTACTCCATCACAAAGAACTGAATATTTAAAAGGTAAAGCTATAGAGGAGATTATAACTCCAGAAAAAAGGAATGTTGCACAGGCTTGGAGTAAGTTATATGAATTACAAAGACGTCAACAAGATGGTACTTCAACTACGGCTGCTGCCGATGCGGTTCAATTGGCTAATGAAATTAGGGATGCAAAGATTAATGCCGAGTATTTAACAAAAGCATATAAAGGACAGAACACTAAATCTTGGTTTGAGTACGTTGACGGTGTAGCTATTAATAAGTCTGGAAACAAAATTCCTAAAAACTCTAATGCTATTGATATTTCTGAAAATGTTAAACTAAGTAAAGCTGAACTTGCGGATATAAAAAGTAGAGATTTTTCTTTGTTACAAGAAAGCTTTGATATATTTCAGGTTGATAAGTTTAATTTTGAAAATAAACTTAATACAGAAAAATATAATGTTAATGTAAATGGTCCTCAAGGTAGATATAGTGCTTTAGCTGCAGCGTTAGCTAACAAAGGTTATAAGGAGGAAAACGGAACGGTTAAAAATGTGTTGTTAAGAGATATGGTTGCGTTGGCTCAATATCAAAATGATACTTGGGGAAAATTTGATCAAATAAATCCAATAACAGAGAAAGATAAAGACAAAGATTTAATTTCACAAGGCTCTATGTATGAATATGTTAATATTCTAGCCGCTCAAGCTGAATCAAATCAAGCAAAAAAGATAGCATATGAAGATGTCTATCTTTTAAACATAGATCCAGCTTCGATAGAACGATCTGGTTTCTTTGAAGCAGGTATAGATACTAGTGTATTTGATTTAGGAACAACAGAGTCAGAGGGATTAGATGTTATAGAGGATATAATGGGAGAAGCTGGCATCACTCCTACATCTTCCCAAAAAGAGAATTTTAAAAAGACCTTGTTAGAAGAGTCCGGAGAAATATTATTTAGTCTCCCGAAGATTGGCGCAGAGTTCTATTTAGCAAACCAATTAACGGGTGGTCTTGCTACGTTGTCGGGGTTAAATAAACTACAAAAAGGATATAAAGCTGTAAATACTTTTGCTAGTAGAACTAAGGCTTTATCTATACAAGCAGCTAAAGAAGCTTTTACCATGGAACTTGTTACCGGGGATGCTGTAACGGGGGCTGGTTTTGCTATTGCGGGCAGTCAATTTGCTAAACTATCTAAAATATTAGGTGGTAAATTTAGTGGTGTTTATGCACCTTTAAATAACGTGCTATTGAAACCTGGTCAAGCTGGTCTTTCTTTTACGACTGCATCACAAGCTAGTTCTTTTTTAAAAGCTGCTACGGATGACTTAATTGGGAAGCAAGATTTTAAAACCTTTATGGATGAAAAATTTAGTGACATCCCTTTATTTGATGAAGGTGGTTTAGGTAGAGAATATCTAGGAGAATTGATGACTGGTTATGCGTTTGGTTTAGCTAGGGTCAAAAAATACGATATAAGTTTATTACTAGGTAAAGGAGAGGTTGTTAAAAAAGGATTACTAACTCAATTACAGAAAGAACGAACAACCTATAAAACTACTGTTTCTCCTGATGGTAAGAAAAGTATGTCAGTGAACAAGAACAAGATTAATAAGCTACAGGAAGCTCTTAGTTATGTTGATAATATTTTGTTCGATATGCAACAAAAAAAAGCTAGTATAGATCCTAAATTAACTGCCGTAAAGGTATCTAACGATCTTGAAGTTATACAAAAGAGATTAAAAAAAGAAACTGGACAAGAATTCGAGTTTGAGGTTAGAGAGAATGGAGAAAACATGGGTGGTAAGCCAGCTGAATTTAGACCTAAAGGTCCAAATGGTAAACCATTTATAATAGTAGATGCTAGTAAATATAAAAAAGGAATGATTCCTCATGAAGTTGTTCACTTTGTATCTAAAGATTTAGGGTTGAATTCTCCTGAAGCAATGGGTAGATTAAGAAATATTCTAGAACCTACCATAAACAAAGCAATAAGAGAGTTAGAGGGTCTTGAAAGTTTTGACCTTAAAAAAGAAATTGCTGAAAATTATGGTGATCAAAGTAAATTAACTCGTCCAGAGGAATATATAACCAATGTTATAGAGTTACTTCAAAAAGAACCTAGATTCAGACAAGCATTGACTAGGGGAACAATACTTGGAGATTTAAAACAAAAAGTTGTTAGTGTAATTGAAAGAAGGTTTAAAGGTACGCCATTAGAGGGACAAAAAATTGATTTTAAAAATCCTACGGAATTATTACAATTTTTAGATAGACTGGGTAGTGATATGGGCAAGGTGGGATCTGGGAAACAAATACAAATGTTAAAAAACCTAGTGTATGATGGTAAAAGGATATTTGATACTAACACCAACAAATACACTGACAACTTAAGTTCGCGAGATGTTTTTAATGAAAGACTTACCACACCAGAAGAAAAAAAGATATCTGAAAGAAATAAAGAAATAGCCAGAATAAATGCTGAGTTAAATAAAAATGAAAATTTAGTAAAAAACGATAAAGGAGAATTAGTACCTAGTGAGTCTACAAAACTTAAGCTTATTGAAAACAACATGCAAAAGGTTATGCAGTTAGCTAATAAAGCTAAAAATAATCCTAATATATTAAGTTTAGAACAGGGGAAAAGAATATCCCCAGAGGATTGGATATCAGGCTATAAAGAACAACTAATTAAACTTGTAAATACTTATAGACCTGAAAAAACATATGGAGATTTTGGAGCTTATATGATGAAGAATCTTCCTAGTAGGTATGGAGATGTTTTAAAAGAAATTAAAAAAGGAGATGTCCAGGCACAAACACTAGAAGGTACACAAGTTAAAGATATTATTAGTGAAGAAGGTAACACGTTTGAAAATTTAGATCTTAGTGTTGGTAATAGAAAAAAACTCACTAGTGAAGAAAGGAAATTAATAGCACCTATTTCTTTTTTAACAAAAGGAAGAGTCAAAGAGGGAGAGGTATTGGAAAATATTATATTAAGAGATATAGAAGGTATAGATTTATCCAAAAAAACTTATTCAGATTTAACCCCATCTCCTCAACTAATTGATGCTATAAGTGATATTTTTGCTGGTGGTAAAAAATTAAGATTTAAAAAAGAAGGAGGGGTTCAATTAACTCCTGAAGGCAAACCTAAAACGTTTAAAGCAAATAAAGAAACTATAGATTCTCAAAAAGAATTTATAAGAGAAAATGCTAAAACGCTTTATAATATGCTTCCTTATGCTGCTAAAAAAAGGGCAGTTGGATTAAAAACCTCTACTAAAATAAAACCAGTTATTGTAAGAAACTTATATGAAAAAGGTGAAAGAGTTAACCAAGAAATAGGTACCACAGCTGGTTTAGCTGAACAAGTAAAACCGCCTTGGAGTCCTAAGGTTGAGAAAAGATTTTTAGCATTATTTGGAGCAAATAAAGGGGCAAAAGCAAGTAGAAATCAAAAGACAGCGATCAAGGGTTTAATAGAAGAAACTGCAAAGTCTACTTTAAATAGCGTTGCTAGGATAAAAAGTGTAACTAAAGAAGACCTAGCACTGTATCAACAAATTGCTGATGGTAAATCAGATTTTCTAGCTTCTCTTGATATAAACCTTCCATCAAAAAAGTTTAATGTGAATAAAATTAAACTTGCTGCTGGCTTATTGGCTGATAATAAATTTCTTGAAGCTTCAGCAAAATATCCTATAGAAACAAGGATTCTTGATAGTTATGTTTTTGAAAAGAAACAATCTGAAGGAATTGATCTAAAATCAGAAAATCCTACCTTTAAAAATCTGTCAAATAAATGGAAAAAAAGTAAAAACCAAATCAAAACCGAAAAATTTGGAGAAGTATTAAAAGACGAAATACTAGATGATATTACTGGTTCTGGTATGAGGAAGGTTCAAAAAAGAGATGGAAAAAAAATAAGAGAAACCTATGATATTGATAGAATAACTAAACAAGTTGAACTAGCCAAGTCTTATGCATCTACATTACCAAAAGAATTATCAAATGTTGTTACACTTGAAACATTACTACAATCACTAGGTTCAGGAACTTACGCAACCGGAAGAAATATAAAAAATGTGACTGGAACACCTAAAATCGACTTAAAAACTGGTAAAAAGATTTCAGAATTTCCTGTAATAAAAAATCAAAGCTCTCAATTGTTAGAAGCTCTTGGTACAGGTAAAATAACTAAAGCTTTTGAGGGTCTTTTAGATTTTAAAGTCTCTGGTATTGGTCAACAAAAAACTAGTTTTAAAAATCTTTTAACAAAAGCTAAAACTGAACAAGAAAAAATTAATATAATAAAAAGAACCGTAAGTTCGTTAGATAATAAGGCAAAAAAAGAATTATACAATGCTTTCCAAACATCTTTACAAGAATGGTTATATAGTTCTAAAAATAAAAAAGAATTTATAGATAGAGCTAAATTTATTTTTCAAACCGCTGCTGACAACTCTAGTTTAGTTATGGGATTTGGAAGACAGTTGGTTGGAGTAGAGGCGGTTTTATTTGAATCAAGCAAAAAACTTACCAAAAAAGAAAAAGAAAAATTAAAGATAGAACATTTAAAATCTTCCTTAAAACAATCGTTTGATGCCGCAACAGCTGTTGTTGAAGGCAGATGGAAGAAGGAGGGTCCTGAAATAACGAAAGATTATACTGGTGTTTTGTCTTATAAAAAATATTTAGACGTAATAGACCGCGCTGGAGGAACCACAAACTTAGCTGGTAGAGATAGAATGACTTTTGATTTTGAAAATTTAAAAAAATATAGAACAGTTGAAAGTGATTTTACACAAACTTTATATGATAAAATGCTAATAGATGCAGCTAAAGAATTTAATACTACTGCAAAATTATTAGGCGAGAAATATTTAATAGATGATTTAGCTTTATATGGATTTCTTCCCAAGGCCTCCAATAAATTAATACTACAAACTGCTATAAAGAATAAAAAAGAAAATTTAAACACTTTAAATAGCAACAAAAAATTAGCTAAACAAGCAAAGATTGGAGAAACAAAAGATCTATCTAATCTTCAAATAGTAGAAAAGCTAAAAGAAAAAGATAAAACTAATCAAGAAGAACTAATTGAAAGCTATGCCTCTAAAGATTTAGATTTAGCTTTTAATGAAATAATAGAGGTTAAAACTGGCATTGGTAAAGAAAAAGTTTATAGTAAAGCTAAAGCAGCTGTTGTTGGGGCTAAATCAGGTAAAGTTAAACTTATAGCTTCATCAGCTCAAGATTTTGAGGGTTTAATGTATAGAACTCTGGGTAAAGGCAAAATAGGTGAAACCCAAAAGAAATTTTATGAGCAATATCTTTATCGACCACTAGCTCAAGCTGAAGCTAATTTAGCAACAGACAGAGTTACTATGTCTAATAATTTCAGAGCGTTAAAAAAACAACTTAAAATATCCCCTAGAAACCTCAGGAAAAACATAGAGGGTGAACCCTGGAGTGTAGAACAAGCCGTAAGAACATATATTTGGGATAAACAAGGTATGACTATACCTAATATTTCTAAATCGGATTTAAAATTATTAACCGACTTTGTAAAGAAAGATCCTAAACTAGAAGCTTATGCTGAAGAAATAATTTTATTAGGTAAAGGAACTCCTTATGCAGAACCTGGAAAATATTGGGAGATTGGTTCTATTACTAGTGATTTAATAAAAAATATACAAAGTGTTAAAAGACTAGAATATTTAAAACCTTTTTTGGATAATGCAGAAACTATATTCAGTGAAAAAAACTTAAACAAACTAGAAGCAGCTTTTGGTACTAAATATCGACAAGCTTTAGAAAACTCCTTAGCTAGAATAAAAGCTGGTAAAAATAGATTATTTTTTAATCCCGATTCTGGAAATGCATTAGAGCGTAGGGTGTTAGATTATGTAAACAATTCTGTTGGTACTGTAATGTTTTTTAACACAAGGTCAGCGGTTCTTCAAACTATATCAGCTGCTAATTTTGTTAACTGGAAAGACAACAATCTTTTAGCTGCTGGAAAAGCTTTTGCTAACCAACCTCAATATTGGAAAGATTTTTCAAAATTAATGAATTCAGATTATTTAGTTGACAGAAGACAAGGGATTAAACTAAACGTAGCTGAATCTGAAATAGCAGATGCGGTTCATGGCCAAACAAATAAAGCAGCTGCCGCTTTAAATTATATATTAAAAAAAGGATTTTTACCTACTCAATTTGCAGATAGTTTTGCTATTGCTTCAGGTGGAGCTACGTTCTATAGAAACAGAATAAAAAAATATGTTAAAGAAGGAATGTCTACTAAGGAAGCTGAAAAAAAGGCTTATATAGATTTCATGGATATTGCTGAAGCTTCTCAACAGTCTAGTAAGGCTCAAAGAATTAGCATGCAACAGGCTAGCAACCTGGGTAGAATAGTTTTAGCTTTCGCTAATACCCCTAGTCAATATTTAAGGTTAACACAGAAAGCGGCATCGGACTTACTTAATAATCGAGGGAGCAAGGTGGAGAATATAAGTAAAATGGCTTATTATTCGATGGTACAAAATTTACTTTTTACAACACTACAACAAGCGGCTATTGGTTTATCGTTTGATTATGACGAAGATGATGCGGCTCAAGCAAAAGAAAAACTACCTAGTGTTTTAAGTAGTGCTGTTGATAATTTAGCTCGTGGCGCTGGTATAGCTGGAACAGCAGCAGTAACAGCTAAATCTATTGCAATGAAGGTGTATAAAGAATCTTTAAAGAATGGAAAAAACACAAAATATCAAGATTCTGCATACGAATTATTAAACTTTTCTCCTCCAATACGATCTAAAATACAAAAACTAAGATCAGCTGGAAGAACTTTTGATTGGAACCAGAAAGAGATAAAAGAAAAAGGGTGGGATCTAGATAATCCAGCTTATTTAGCTGCTGCTAATGTAGTTTCAGCATTTACAAATGTTCCTTTAGATAGAGTGGTTAAAAAAGTAAATAATTTGAAAGGTGCAATGGATGAAGAAAATGAAATGTGGCAAAGAATAGGTTTGTTAGGTGGATGGTCTGCGTGGGAATTAGAAATTGAAAAAGAAAAAACCAAAAAGACTAAAAAACCTCCAAAGAAAAAAACAAAGAAGAAAAAAATAAAAAGGAAATTTTAAATGATAAAAAACGGAAGAGCAAAAGATATAAGACATTATATAGGGGCAATAGGTATATTTGTATTTGTTGTAGGTATTTTAACATTTTTATCTTTCCACGAGATACCTACTGTTAATAAAGATATTATTGTTTCAATAATAGGTATGATTGTCGGATCACTATCTGTAGTGATAATGACAGTAATAGGGAGGAACCCGGATGAGGTTAACGAACTTAAAAAACAAAACGAAGGGTTAACATCAAAAGTAGAGCATTTAGTAGCACAAAAAGATGAACTCGAACAAATGCTTATAACTATACAAAATAATATAATCGATCAACTAACGCTTCTTGGAGCAAACGCTTTTGATACTATATATAATAAGAAACTTAAGTGTACTTGTGGAGAAGAGTCTTGTAAATGTAAAGGTAAATAATATGAAAAAATTTATAGATAAACTACAAGCATTTTGGAATGCTTTGTTATACAAATTAATGTTTAAAAAATACAGATGAGATATTTTACTATTACTGAGTTTGATTCACCAGATGAGGTAGGTAGTGGGAGATTGATGAATGAAGAATTTTTGGAAAAGTTAGACTTAGTTAGAGCTAAGTTTGATAAACCTATAAAAATAAATAGTGGGGTAAGAACAGAGGCACACAACGCTAAGGTGGGTGGAAAACCCAATTCATCTCATTTAACGGGTTATGCAGCAGACCTTCACTGTAATAACTCAAGAGATAGATATGATCTAATTAATTGTTTATTAGATGTAGGTTTAAATAGAATAGGTGTAGGTAATACTTTTATTCACGTAGATTCTGATCCTTCTAAATCATCTGATGTGATGTGGACATATTAAAAAAAGGAACAAGATAAAATGGGCTCCACCACCCAAAGTTCCTGTATAAAGGGAGATCATTACGGTCTCCCTTTATTGTTTTATCCATCACACGCTAAACAAGATTCATCCATAGCTTTTGCGGCAATGTCTCCTCTTAAGACAGATTCAGTTCTCATATAATATAAAGTTTTAATACCCTTTTTCCACGCTTCTAAATGAACTCTATTAATCCATTTAGGTGTTGCTTCAGAAGGAAAAGCTAAATTAAGTGATACTGATTGATCAACATATTGCTGTCTTAGTCCTGCTTGATTGATTAATTCTAGTTGGTTTATTTCTTTAAAAGTTTTAAAAACTTCTTTTATAGGTATTTCATTTGATAAATAAACATCATCTAACTCTTTAATACCTTGGATAGATCCTCCATCCTCTAAAATTTTATCCCACATCTCAGTGGTATTTAATTTATATTTCCTAAGAATTTTTATAAGCGTTGGGTTTTTTCTAATAAAAGTTCCTTTAGCTGATTGTTCTGTGAAAACATTAGCAGCCCAAGGTTCTATACCGGGTGATACATTACCTGATAATTTGGAATTACTAACAGTTGGTGCTATAGCTCTTAGATGAGTGTTTCTCATTCCGGTTCCAACACACCAAAGTGGTTCACCATATACTTCAGCTAAAGTTCTAGACGCTCTTTCAGATTCTATTTTAATTTGACTAAAGATTTTTCTCGTTTCATACTGTGCCAATAGCCCTTCAAATGGTAAACCTTTTTCTTGTAAGTAAGTATGCCATCCTAGTACTCCAAGCCCTAATGCTCTACCTTTTTCAGCAGATCTTACTGAGTTTTCAAACCCAATCTTACCTTTAGCTTTCTGAATGAATTCTTCAAGAACCCCATCAAGGAACCAAATAGCATCATAAATAATATTAGTATCTTTCCATTCTTCATATTTTGCTAAATTTAAACTTGATAAACAACACACGAAGCTATGTGATTCATCTGTTTGTAAAACTATTTCGCTACATATATTAGTCATATGTACTTTTAAACTATTTTTCTTATATGCTTCTGGATTAGATTTGTTTGTATTTCCTTTAAATAAGATATATGGTTCTCCAGTGGCTTTACGTTTTTGTATAAGCTTTGACCATTTTTTCCTTGCTTCTCCATCTCCTGCTTCAAGTTTTCGCATAAATTTATCACCAACAACAGCACACTGGTGCAAGTTAAGAGATTGTCGATTGACATCTCCTTTAGGTTCTCTAATTTCAAGCCACTCGAGAAAATCGTGGTGTTCAATATTGATATTAACGCTTGCAGCTCCTCTTCTAACGGAACCCTGGTTGGTCGCGAGTATAGTTGAGTCGTATATTTTGCAAAAAGGGACAACGCCGTCTGAAGTTCCATTACCTGTAATTTTAGCTCCGGCAGGACGAATCATATTAACTCCGATACCCACACCCCCGCCGTGTTTTGCAAGTAACATCATTTCTAAATTTTTTTGACCTATATCGTTTATACTATCAGCTACATCAATACCGAAGCAGCTTATAGGTAAACCTCTATC
>Ga0115011_10003239_pt1 | contig 11084 bp, 10 predicted proteins | sample TroAtlMetagenome_2_FD_88705 | JGI IMG/M metagenome (GOLD analysis project Ga0115011, IMG submission 88705) | Marine eukaryotic phytoplankton communities from Atlantic Ocean - Tropical Atlantic ANT8 Metagenome | ecosystem: Environmental > Aquatic > Marine > Oceanic | place: Tropical Atlantic... | reverse complement strand
GTTGCAAAAAATACGGTAAAGGGCCTTCCTGCTTTTTGTTTGTTTAATGAGTGGCCGATTAAATTCTCTATCAGTCGATCATGGTCTTGTTCGTTCCAAAGTTGGATAAGGCTGAGCGGTCCTTCAGAAGAATTTGCTTCCAAAGTTCCTGACCAGTAGGTCCCATAGTATTTTTTTATGTCTGGATGTATTTCGATTTCTAACGCATTCTCCAAGCCAGCAAAACTTACTGGAGCCTCTTGCCTAAATGGGCTCCAGTAACTGTAATTTTTCTCTTGGTAATGCTCACATAATGACCTCCAATCCTTATCAAAAGGCTTTCTAAATAGACGTCCTTCTCGACTATCCAAAGCGAGTTTTATAAATCTTTCTAGAGCATACATATCGAGGATTTAGTTTTAATCTTAAAAAGCTAATAGTATCAGCAAACCGAGTTAGTTTGCCCTTCCCTTTAAAAAGGCTTGAACACAACCAGAAAGAGGATTGGGAGGAGAAAAATTAAAGCGGCCTCATTGTATAGTCTTAAAAAAAGCGATGTTTTAATAAGAAGGTTTTCTTTCATTTTTTTTGTGTAAACGTAGGTTTGCACCTGATAAATTACCAGTAGAATCACGAACCCAAGTTTCGCGTGCAGCCAACTACCTTGATAGTCATAAATCAGCCAAAGGCAGATACCAGAGATAATGGCCAATGCTGCCATAAGAGCTGAAAATTTATTAAGGCGTTCACCCATGATTACCAGTCGTCGGACGTCTTCGCCTAGCTCTCTTCCTTCGATATAGTGCACCAATATTCTTGGAGAATAGAAGGCGCCAGCCATCCAAGCCATAACAAAAAGGATGTGAAACATTTTTATCCAGAGAATCATATTAAGTCCAAGGCGCCACCATCGACTTTAATGTTTTGTCCGTTTATAAAAGAGGCAAGGGAGCTGGCTAAGAACAAAACTACATTAGCGACCTCGAGTTTTGTAGCCATTCTTCCCGTAGGGTTCGGAGAGAAATTTGAGACGATCGTCCTTTCAGCGTCCTCGAAGGTAGATCCCCAGCCATTTTCTATTGCGATTTTCAAGTAGTATTTCTCAACTTCTTCAGTTCTAATCAGGCTTGGCGAGACCAGATTTACTGTTATCCCGCGTTCCCCAATCTCTTTCGCTAAGCTTGAGGTAAGATTCGCTAAAGCTGCTTTTGACGCATAATAGTGAGGCATGACTCTCCCAGGACGAGTCGAGCCAACGGTCCCAATATTAATGATACGTCCACCCGAGGAAAGAATAGGGAGGAACCTGTTCACCATCCTGACAGTGGAAAGAGTATTTTTCTGATAGGATTCGATCCAATCATTGGTTGAGGTGTCGGTCCATTTTCCTGGGCTCCCCGAGCCCAGATTATTTACCAAAATGGAGAGTCGTTGTGATTTTTTTTTAAACTGAGACAAGACTCTGTCTGAACCTGAGTCACAAGAAATATCTCCCCAAAGGGGCTCCCCGAATCCGATTTCTTTAACAGTACTTAAAGAATCTCCTTCTTTTAAACTATGAATAAAAACTTCGGCTCCATTTGCTATAAAATTTTCTGCTATACACCTGCCTGTTCCTCGATTTGCTCCAGTGATGATTACTGTTTTCTTCATGAAATCCATGATCTTTAACGACTCAATTGTTTGATTAAAAAAAATGATCATTGCATTTTTGCAAGGCATTGAAAACGAATTTTTGGCACCTATTCTTGAAAAATAAAAAACTCGGTAACGAAGAAATGCTTTTTATTTTTTCTGTACGTTTGCGCCTTAAACGTTAGATAATTAAAGAACCAATTAGGAGTTACCTTTGTGAACGACTTTGAAGACATAAGGCCATTTAACGACGATGAGGTATCATGTGAGCTCAAAAAGTTAGTTAATGATGATGAGTTTGTTGCCTTTTTGGCCAGTTGGTTAGCCCCTTCTTTGGCTCGATTTGCCCCTTCTACAATTCGATATCTCCTCAAACTATATTTACGAAAGCTAATAAGTCCAATCAAAGACGTAGATGGTTTCCAGTCTTTGATAGCACGTTTCGCTACCAAACTTATAAGGGAGGGAACAGAAGGCATTAAATATGAGGGCTTTGAAAAACTAGATCCAAGTCAAAATTATCTTTTTATAAGTAACCACAGAGATATTGCTTGTGATTCGATGTTTTTAGATTATGGACTCTACACTAAGGGTTTCGGTACCGCCCGGATCGCGATTGGTGACAATCTAGTGCAAACAGACTTTGCAACATCTTTAATGCGACTTAATAAAGGTTTTTTTATTAAACGCTCTGTCCAAGGAAATAAAAAGATTTATGCGGCCCTCTTGCAAGCATCTCGCTATATTAAAGAATCCATTGAATCGGGGAACTCGGTTTGGATTGCTCAAAGCGAAGGTCGAAGCAAAGACGCGATCGACACTACCGACCCTGCATTAATCAAAATGCTAGGCCTAGCCAAAGGCAAGGCAGACCTTAACTCATTCATACAGAGTTTGAATATTGTTCCGCTATCCATTTCTTATGAGTTTGACCCGTGTGACGTCCTAAAAGCAAAAGAACTAACTATAATAGAATCAGGCGAAACCTACCAAAAACCTGAAGGTGAGGATTTGATTTCCTTAGCGAAGGGGCTCTCTGGGAAGAAAGGTAATGTGAAATTCTCCATAGGGACTCCTCTCGACCAAAACTTCGACGATGCATCTGACATCGCCCGAGAGATAGACCGCCAAATCTTATCAAACCTTGAGTTTTATCCAATAAATTATTGGGCGCTTTCCAAACTGGACGAAGAACCTTACAAACAACTCAGAAATAATTACTCGGTTGATTTAAGCGGAAAAGATGCCGACCTACTTGCTGAAAGGCTCCAAAAATGTCCTGATCAGTATCGAGAGCAATTTCTTAGAATTTATGCAAATCCTATTTTAAATAGAGAACGCTCAAACATTTAGATTGATACTTTCTTCTTCTTCAATAATTTCTACTTGTTCTGAAAGCTGGTGAAGATGTTCTACCCAGTATCTCTCGGTGTTGAAGAAAGGGAAGGCTTTAGGGAACGCAGGATCATCCCATCGTTTTCCGATCCACGCCGAATGTCGCATTATTCTGAGCGCTCGTAAACTTTCTATCAGGGCGACTTCACCGAAATTGAATTCTCTAAAATCGAGATAGCCGCGAATAATGTGTGTCATCTGTCGAGATCTTTCTGAAACGCTTCCAGACAAGAACATCCAAAGATCTTGAACCGCAGGCCCATTTCTCGAATCGTCAAAATCGACAAAGTGTGGTCTCTGCTCGCGCCAGAGTATATTTCCTAAATGGCAATCCGCATGTATCCTTATATTTTTGGCTTCGTATTTTGAGTACTTTTCTTCAATTCTACTTATCAACTCATTGGAAATCTTTTCATATTGTTTTTCTAGATTTATAGGGATGAACTCCGCTTCGAGCAACCAACTTCTTGAAGATTTACCGTAATCATCAACATCAATTGAAGGCCGATAAAGGAAAGGCTTTGCTGCACCTACATTATGAATTTGCGAAAGCGTTCGCCCGAGAATTTCTAGAGAAGATTCACTTTCTATGAGTGGGGTTCGGCCTCCACGTCTTTCGAATAAAGCTACCATGAACTTGCCAACCTGAAATTGAGTCGTGTTCCCAAGGCTAATTGGTGCGACTACCGAAAGCTCGTTCGAGGCGAGTTCCAACAAGAAATCATGCTCCTCTTGAACTTGATCTTGGCTCCATCGATCGGGCCGATAGAATTTCGCTATAATCGGCTCACGATTTTCTATGCCGATCTGAAAAACTCGATTCTCGTAACTGTTAAGTTCTAAAATTCTCGCATCCACTCTAAATCCTCTTGATTCTATTGCATCGAGGATGAAGTCTGGGCTTAGTGCAGAGAAAGGGTGGTTTTCTGGCTTCATCTCTTATTTTGTACCGTTAAGTTATTTATCTGGATATAAAGCGTTTCCTTTTTTTTTGGTGACAAGACTTGCAAAGATTTTCTTGGAACTCGCGCCGATAGAGATTGAGTTTTCTTTGTGAATTCAATGATGGCAAATGCCCCATTACCGGGATCGTTTATTGAATGAACAGTGACAGAGAATTGATTTAACACACTTGATTTTTCTGTATAAAATCTGCTCACAACTATATCTTGTGTTTTGATTTCTGCCTTAATTGTTTGGTTTTCGAGCAAGTCATCTTGTTCAACGTATAGACTTTCTCCTTCAAAGTTTAATCTCGTAAGCCCATTAATCGAATCATATTCGCAGACTTTGCAATCAATAGTTATCGTCTCGGTCTTGTTTGTTTCCCTAAAATATCTAAGACTAAATTGGCGGGGGCTTAACGGTGGTTTATTTTCTCCGTCTTCAATCTCATAGATGCGGTCCGAAATTAAAAGCACCTCATCTGCTGAGTGACTAACGAATATCATAGGGACGTGAAACTTTTGGTTAATTTCTTTGAGGTAATCCAGAATACGTAACTTGCTATCCGTATCTAACCAAGATAAGGGCTCGTCTAAAAGAATTAAGTTCGGGTTTGATAACAACGAACGGCCAATAGCTAATCTTTGCTGCTCGCCCCCGGAAAGGGAGCTTGGGAATTTTTTTAGTAGGTCTTTGAGATCCAAGATTTCGATCACTTCACTCTCGCTCACAAAAGGTTTTGCCCTTGAACGTTCTGACGCAAACTTCAAATTCCCTTCGGCTGATAGGTGAGTAAAGAGATTCAGGCTCTGAAAGACATACCCAATCTGTCTATGCTCTGGCTGAACGAAGGAAGTTTTATCTTGGAGAATCGTCTCGTTGACCTTGAGAAAGTTGTTTGGAAATTTTTCAAAACCGGCTACATACCTTAGTATGCTGGACTTTCCAGACCCCGATCTTCCAAAGAGAGCCATAATTTTGTTCCCTTCGAGATCGAGATCAACATCGATACCGAATTCCCGCGATCGCTTAAATTTCGCATTAATTTGGATGGTCATTTGTAAATGAACTTTTTATCATTCCAAAGCCTGTCTGTTCGGTAAAGAAGAGCCAAGATAAGAAAAGAGAATAGTAACAAGGATCCTGATAAAAAATGCGCTCTTTCGTAATTTAGAGTTTCTACCTGATCAAAAATAGCGATCGAAATTACCCTCGTTTCCTCTGGTATGTTACCTCCGATCATCAAAACTATTCCAAACTCCCCGATTGTGTGAGCAAAGGATAAACAAAAACCGATTAGGAAGCCTTTTTTTGATAAAGGCATTATAAGCGTGAAAAACCTGTCAATTTTTCCTGACCCAAGGTTTGTTGCGGTCTCGATTAACTCTCTCTGAATTGACTGAAAAGAGACTTGTACCGGTTGAACATAAAAGGGAAGGGAGTAGATTATTGAGCCAACTACCAGCCCTGAAAATGAGAATGCAAGAGGAACTCCGGTTGTATTTAGCCATGCGGCCCCGAAGAAACTCTGAGGGGAGAAAGCGATCAGCAGATAGAAACCTATTACTGTTGGCGGAAGAACAATTGGGAGTGCGACAAGAGGATGGACAATGTTCTTCCAAAAAGATTTAGTTTGGGATAACCACCATGCGAGTGGAGTCCCAATTAGAGCTAGACAGAGAGACGTAACCGAAGCCAGTTTAAGAGTTAGAAATAATGAAGCTAAATCATTTTCAGTCATCTAGCCTGATTCCCCTGTACCCGGAGTTAATAATGATTTCTTGAGCTGCCGGGCTTAAAACCCAATCGACAAATTCTTCTGACCAGTCTTTCGCATTAGAAGTAATAACAAACTGTTGTTCAATTTTTGAATGCAATGATTCAGAGATTATCAAGTAATTAATAGGAGAAAGATTTTTGTTCAATGCCTGGCTAAGAGATATGAACCCCGCGTTTACACTTCCAGTTTCGATATAAGCGAAAACCTGATTTACATTCACCCCGTAAGCTAAATTAGATAAGTCATGGTTAAAATTCTCTAGGATCTCTAAGGCAGCTTTCCCGTAGGGAGCAAATTCAGGTCGCGCGAGAGCGAGTTTTCTATTGCTTTGAGATAGAGATTGTTCTTGCACGGGTTCATCTCTTTCCCAAAAGACTATGCGACCATATGCATATGCTTCCCTGGCACGGGTCAGACCCTTAGAATCTAGCATTTTGGGACGATCTCTATCAGCCGAAAAAAAAATGTCATAAGGGGCTCCATTGACGATCTGCGCGAAAAGGATGCCGCTGGAACCCGAGATAATATTGATTTTTATTTTCTCTTTTCTTTCGTACTGGAAAGAGATTTTCTCTAAAGTAGAATTGAAGTTTGATGCGACAGCGATATTTAGAGAATTGTCTCCGTGGGAAGGTTTGATAAAACTAAGAAGTATTAAACCAAAAAAAAATTTCCCCATTAACTCTCAAGCTTTTTTAAGTAGTCATCGATGAGCCAGCCCGATATTGACATCATTGCTGGTTTGTTAGGCATGTCTCTATAGTGAAACCACCTTGCATCAGCGATTTCTTCTTCTTGGATTTTTATTTTTCCATCCAAGTATTCGGCGTGAAATCCTAACATCAAAGAGTTTGGGAAAGGCCATGACTGGCTCGAAAAATACCTTAAATTTTTAATTTTTATACCTACCTCTTCAAAAACTTCTCTGTGCACTGTCTCTTCGATGGACTCACCAGGCTCAACAAACCCAGCTAGGGTGCTATAAAAATTTCCTTGTGCATTTGCATTTTTGGCGAGCAATAATTCCTCGCCTTTAGTTACTAAAACGATTATCGATGGCGATATTCTTGGATAGAAGGGGATGTTACAATTCGGACAGTTTTTTGAACGATCTGTTGTGGATTCCAAAGTTTTTGATCCACATGCGCCGCAAAATACATGCTGCTTGCTCCACTCTACTACCTGTTTTGCCCTGCCCACTAGATAGAAAATCGGAAGCTCTGTTCCCGTCAAAAAATTCCACAGAGGATTCAACTTATAGCCTTCAGGTTCGAGAAGATCCTCTCCAATCTCTTCTGCAAATAAAGGAGTATTATCTCGAATCATGCCCAAAAAATGTGTTTTGATAGACGAAATGCCTGACCATTGCCACTCCTGCATGGTTAGGGGGCGTAGGGCTGAGTTTTCCCTTGTTGTCAATATTTGGTTTCCTGATACAGGAATGTGCCAGGAGTCTTCATACTGTTTTGAATTATGCACACCTGGATCGAAATCATTAATTAAATCTACTAATTGCCAATCCATAGAGTCAGTCCAACGAAAAATAATATTCTAGCTTTTTATACTCGCTGTGTAATCTTTCAAAATTAGGGCTTTTTTATCTCAGTATTAATTTCCCGGATTTGGGGCGTCAAGAGTTAATTGATATCTCTTTATTTTCTCGTTCCGGGTTGTGGTTACTTCAATCTTATCCCCGGGTTCAAATTTTTCTAATTGCTCAAGAAGCGTATCTTCGTCTGAGACCAATGCTCCGTTAATATCTATAAGTACATCGCCTAAGTGAATTTTACCTTGCTTGTCATAGCGAACTCCTACCATGCCAGCTCTTTCTGCGGGAAGCCCTTCAATAACCGAAAAAATTGCTACCCCGCGGGCGCCGAGCCTCTTTGTCCAGTAATCTGATAATAATTCTACGCCCATTACTGGTCTCACTACCTTCCCATGTTCTATTAGCTGAGGCACGATATTTTTTAATGTGTTTATCGGGATGGCGAAGCCAATACCTGCGCTGGCGCCAGAGGGCGATCGGATAGCTGTGTTTACGCCGATTATTTGACCACTTGAATTTAACAGAGGGCCTCCTGAGTTGCCTGGATTAATCGCCGCATCTGTCTGGATTACGTCTCGAATAGTTCTTTGATTTAAGGATTTTATCTCTCTGCCAAGGGCTGAGACTACGCCAACGGTTAGCGTGGAATCTAAACCAAAGGGGTTCCCAATCGCTAGTACTTTCCTTCCAACAGCGAGGGCGGAAGAATCTCCCAGCGGGAGGGGTTCAAGAAGTTCCTCAATGGCATCGATCTTTAAGAGAGCTATATCTTTCTCTGGTGCCGCTCCTATTATCTTGGCTTCATAACTCCGATTGGAATGAGTAGTTATCGTGATTTTGTTTGCTCGATAGACGACATGAAAGTTTGTGACTATTATTCCTGATCGGTCCCATATGAAACCTGTGCCTGTGCCTTGTGGTATCTCCGAGACATTCAGAGAAAATCGTTGCCTCCTAAATTTAGTGTTTGTAACGAAAACCACACTGGGACTGGCCTTTTCGAATATTGCAGTGTTGTTCTTTTCGTCATTCGTAAACGGGAGCTCTGTGAGACCTGAAGATTTTTTTTCATCTTTGGTTAAGCTGATAGACGAAAAGCTTTCCTTTTTATTGTCGTCTTCCCAATTTATTCCTGTCGCAAATAACCCCGCACTGCATATTAAAACGACTATTCCAATGAATAGATTTTTTTTTAACATAAGCTCTAACGCGTTAGCTTGGTTGTTCGATTTATTGTTTGAGTCGTGTCTAAGAATTTATTTAGATTATAGATGTCCTCCGGCGCTAAAACTCCAACCGTTTGTTTAAGTTTTAAGGTGTTGAGAACATATCGATATCTCGCGCTCGCATATTGAAACTGGGAAAGAAATAAACTTCTTTGTGCGTTGAGCACGTCCACGATATTTCGGGTGCCGACCTCGTACCCTGTCAAGGTTGCTTCGAGAGCGCTTTCGCTTGATTCGATCCCTCGCTTCCCCGCGGACACTCTAGCGACGTCGGTATTAACTAATCTAAACAGACTGCGAGTATTTTCAACGACTTGTCTTTTTGTTAAGTCTAGAATCTTGCGGGCTGCTTCTAGATCATGTCTTGCTGTTCTTACTCCCGATCTCACCGCGCCTCCCTGAAAGATAGGCATGGAGAGATTAAGTGTTGCTGTTTGTTGATCAACTTCTTGCCCCAAGAAAGATGTTCCTCCAGATTCGTTATGAGAGTATGAAACTTGGGCATCGATCGTTGGAAGATGTCTTGACTTTGCTGCTTTAAGGCTTCTTTCCCCAGCATCAACGAGAGCTTCGTTTGCCTTAACCGTATAGTTATTTTTAAGGGCTTCCTCTACCCAGTCTTCTTCGTTATTTGGGTCTGGTGATTTCACAGGAAATTGATCGGATAGGCCATATACAAAATCGAAGGCTCTTCCTGTGAGTCTAACTAGCGGTTCAAAGCTATTTGATTGCGCTCCTTCGTCTTCGATAACACTCACCGTAGAACTATCAAATGCAGCTTTCGATTCTAAAACGTCAGTGATAGCAACAAGTCCTACATCAAATCGCTGTTGAACTTGCTCGAGTTGACGTTTTACAGCCTCTCTTTTCGCTGCTGATGCAGAGAGGGCTGCCTCTCTTTCTAGGATCCGGAAATAGATTTCGGCAACTCTTACTATAAGAGCTTGTTGTTCTGACGAAAACTTTGCTTGAGCCTCAGAACGTAAATTTTTCGAGCGCTGCAGCTGATACCATGATTCTAGTCTAAAGACAGGCTGGCTAAGAAAACCGGACCATCCATTCTCGTTAAAATATGAAGTAGTGCTTGCAGGATTGGTTGGGAACTCCCTGCGATTATCTGAGGTCTGCGCACGGACGCCTATTTGGGGAAGTAGTTGTGCACGACTGAGCGGGACGACTTCTTTTCTAGAGAGATATCGAGCTTGCGCGGCCGCTAATTCGGGATCATTAGAAACTGATAACGCATAAATCTCTGACAAATTACCTGCAAAGGAAGTCTTCGAAAATAAATTGCATATTATAAAGCCCAGGAAAAGAAAGTGATTTCTGATTGTTTTTTTATTGCTTATCGTCATGAAGTTTTTCCTGCGTGTTTTTGACGAGAATCCGCTCTTTCAGTTTAGACCTGATGATAACAGAATTACGCCCAGCTTTTCTTTATGGCTTATTAGAAAGATTCGTTATTGTAATCAAGTTCTAATTCTAACCCAAACAAAAAAGTTGGACCGAACTTAAAAGCTATGAGGAATCTTTCTCGATCGAAAGAGAAAATTCATGTTCGTCGATTTCAAAGGAAAACCTTTGTTCCGTCGCTGTGAGGTTTAATTGGGTGGCAAGAGTTTCGTTTTTGATATATTTTTCATGTTTCTTAATTACTGATTGAAGAACGGGACCGACCTTTAAATACAGTTTGATCCTGTCGCTCACTTTAAGCCCAGAGTCTTTTCTTGATTTTTGGATTCTATTTACCACTTCCCTAGCCTGACCCTGCGCTATAAGTTCGCTGTCCAAGTTACAGTCCATGTCAATGGATATAAATTTGTTGGATACCGTGTTGGTTCCCTTTTTTGCTTCCCTGAAAATCAGGATTTCCTCTAGATTAAAGTCCTTATTTTTTAACGTTATCTTCTCTTCTACTTGGAACCTGTTAATGTCGACAGAGCTAAGTTCCTCGATCGCTCTTTTATATTCCTTAAAATCTTTTCCAAGTCTTTTCCCTAATATTCGCGAGTTCGGCTTTGCATAAAGTTCTATGAAGTTCTCTTCATTTGTTGAGTATTTGACTTCTTTCGCATTAAGTTCTTGTTGTAAGTAGTTTTCAAGTTTGGATATTTCTTTAAGCAGCTTCTCGTCTGGATGAATAATGGTAACTTCTGATACTGGGTATTTCGTTTTTAATTTCTCCTGATTACGTTTCTGTCTCCCGAGCAAAATAATATGCTGCATTCGTTGGACAGCAGACTCTAAAAGAGGCTTTATCCTTTTTTTGCTTACCTCTGGGTAAGAGCAAAGGTGAACGGATTCTGGCAACTCTAAAGATGAAAAACCTTTAAGTTCTTGGTACAAGGTTTCTGATAGGAAAGGGGCAAACGGAGCCATTGAGATACTCAATTCAAAAAGTGCTTCATATAAAGTGTGATATGCCGAGAGTTTGTCTTGAGTGGCGCCTTCAGTCCAAAACCTAGCTCGGTTCAGTCTAATATACCAATTCGTGAGGTCCTCGATAAACTCAAACAGGGCGGGGATCACATTATAAAGCCTATACCCTTCCATTTCGTTGGCTACAGACTCTTTT
>Ga0115011_10003238_pt1 | contig 11085 bp, 8 predicted proteins | sample TroAtlMetagenome_2_FD_88705 | JGI IMG/M metagenome (GOLD analysis project Ga0115011, IMG submission 88705) | Marine eukaryotic phytoplankton communities from Atlantic Ocean - Tropical Atlantic ANT8 Metagenome | ecosystem: Environmental > Aquatic > Marine > Oceanic | place: Tropical Atlantic... | reverse complement strand
GTGGCATCCATGTAGGGGACCGGGGTGAAGATGAGGAGCATCACCCCCATAGTGTGCACCTCCCCTCCAAAACGCCGGCAGGCGTAGGCATGACCGAATTCGTGCAGAGCCTTGATGGCGACCATGGCGAGGTAGAGTAACGGGAGGTTGGAGGGGGCAAGCACTCCATCCGTCTGTATCGCAAGGGCATCAAAATTATCGATCGCCACCTTGATCCCGTAGCCCACCACCACTAACCAGAGGCATGCTCCAAGCGGGCTGATCAAGGCCCGAGCAAGCAGAAGTGTGCGCCGGAGAAAGGCGTCTGGATCAAGCAGGGGAATCCTGAGGAACATCACGCTCGCCAGCTTCGACTTGATCTCCTTCTGGCGGCGCTTTTTGTAGCGTTCGAACAGTTTGCCAGTGTCTCCCGCTACGCCGGAACGAAGAAGATTACTGTGGTAGAGCTGAGCGAGTAATCTGATTACCTCTTCCTGGCCCGGAGCTTCGTCGGGAATCGCTTCCATCGTCTGCTCCCACGCCTCCTGTACAGACCGATTCCCTCCCAGGCGGGCGATGAACTCGTAGGCAGCCGGGCGAATCCTAAAGAACTGGTTGGCGAAGGGGTCGTGGAGGACATACCACCGCTCACCACGAAAAAACTGCCTGCGGATCTCAACACTGGCTCGGAGGGAAATCCGATGACCAGCCACACGATACCACGATTCATCAAAGGTCTTCATCCTACCACCAGAGTTTCATCCGCAGATACTCCACGGTTCGATGAGTCAGCATCCAGAGATAACTGCGTCTGTCCGACTCAATCTTACACAGTCCACTCATGCCGGGCCGCCACCAATCAGGAACAGAACCTTCTAACTGGCAGCGAATTACAAACATATTTCCTTCTTCCTCGGGCATGGCAAGAGGCTCTATCCGCTCAAGGATGACTGGAAAGCGTTCGTCCGGACGACTCGCGAATGCAATTTCACCACTCGCGCCCTGATCCAGATAGTTGATGTTTCGCTCGTGCACCTTGCCTTCTGCGAACAGACGATCCAGTTGCGCGATCTTGAGCAACACTTCTCCCTGCTTCACGGGTGCACCAATGCGCTCGCGCAAATCACCCTCCACCACCACTCCGTCAAAGGGAGAGCTCAACACGGATTGCTCAAGACGATACTCAATCATTTCAATCCGGGCCTCGGATTGATCTGCCATCGCCTGCGCACTGCGCATTTTGGCCAGTTCACCCTCCGCCTGCGCTCTCTGGGCGTCGCTCCGATGGCGACGCAACTCGGCCCTCTCGCCGGCCTCCTGCAGGAGCAACTCCTTTTGATCAAGATTCAGAAGAGGCTCGCCGGACGGAACCTGATCGCCCACATGGAAGTGAACCTGCTCAATGTATCCATCAAAAGACGCCGGGATCTGGGCGAGGGTATCACTTTTAAGGATAAAAGGGGCCTCAACCCGGTAATTACTTCCTCCAAAAAACAGAATGCAGAGCCCAAGGGCGATAATGAGACTAAGAAGTTTCCATCCGGTATTCTCTACTCCCACCAGTCCCGACGCTTTTTCCCGGATCGCAGCCCAGGCTCGGGCGCCCATCCAGCGGTCACGCTTTCTTAACTCCTCGAGTCGAGTAACTACCTGATCGCACAGCGCACGTAATGTCTGCATCTCAGCCTCGTTAAACTCATCTCCGGATCGCTCAAGGGTCAGCACCCCCTCTGGTTCCCCTACGTGCCTCATTGGAATCGAGGCGATGTTGATGCCCCCCTCTCCGCCCGCAAACTTGTTATGACACCGTATCACTGTGTCGCTCCCCGGCTGGGCAGGAATCATCACCTCTTCATCCTGATCGAGAGCCTCTTCCATCACTTCTTCGAGACTCAGAACAGCTTCCATCTTTTTCTCGATCTTCTCCGTGTGACTAATTGCTTGTAGACGCACCTGATTGTTTACAAGAAAACCAAGAGAAACCCGATCACACCGAAAGCGCGCGGCCACTTCATTACAAAGGGTCATGGCAGCTTCCAGATAACGCTGCCTTGCGTCCATTACTTGGAGCAGATCAAGAATAGAGGCGAAGGACCCTACCGAGTCCTCAGCACGGCTCAAACGACGCTGTAGGGAATAAGATGTGGCGATTTCACGGGCCAACCCAAGTCGGACCAGGACGTCCGCAAGCGATATAGCTTCCTTTTCGGGGAGGTATAGCAATGCCAGCGCCTGAGTGTTCGAACCTTCCGGCGTAAGGTTAATAACTACCCGGCGTGCCGTTGCCTCCTCCCCTACCATGACGGGACTTGCCATCACGCCATTCCGAATGCTCAGCTTCACATCCTCCTCAAAATCATGGTCCGGGCGATTCTGCTCATCGAGAATCTTCGCGCCCTTTGGCTGAACCACAATCGGCTTCCAGCCCTCCGCCCGGTTGCGAATAAGAATCCCTCCTCTCTCAGCCTTCGCGAGGGCAATCAGACCGCTGAGATACCTCGGCCAGAACTCCACTGGTTCACCTTCAAAGCTACGCAGCTGGACAAAGGTCTCGAGCTCTCCCGAAACGATCTCGCTGGAATGGTTTCCGTTGCCCATGATCTGGTAGTTGTTACCTTACAAATGCTTCGCATTTGCCGGAAACAACTGAACGCAGAACTCCCGAGGAGCACCACAAAATTAGGCGACGATTTCGTGGCGGCGGGCGCGGAGAAATTAAAGAAACGTTTAGAAGATGCTCAGCGGAAAAAGCCCCGCTCGCTCATGGCTTGGGATCTACCTTCCAGCTATTATTACGTCTGAGGCCATAATAGGGATAAAAATCCCAAGGCGCATCCTTTCCGAGCGCCCGGGGATCTCCCGTTTGAGTAAGATAGTTCCTGAGCTGTGAGGCCAGTTTTTGACGGATTTCCTCGTATTCCGCTTTCCCCGCCAGATTCACAATCTGTCCGGGATCCTTTTCCAGATCATAGAGCTCCTCTGCGGGGCGCTTGGCAAAGGCGAGATCATAGAAGCGCTTGAACCCGGGCTTGTCCTTGTTGTCCATTAGCAGGGTCTTGGTGGGCGAGGAGTCCACTTCCCCGAAGGGAATGTAACGCGCGCAGAACTCACGATCCGGATTACCCGCCGGCCAGCGCTCTGACATGTGATTGAGAATATACATGAAGTCACTGGTCCGGATGGCCCGACAGGGATACCCCTTCCCTCCCTTCCGGCATCCATCGTGGCGTTCCATTGCGATGAAGGCCGCTTCCTCCTCTGCGTTCTCTTTGCCCTCCATAATATCCTGCAGCCCCCTTGCGATCATCATATCGGGAATTTTTAATTCAGCCGCAGCAAGGAAGGTTGGGGCAAGACCACTGAGGTTCACGCAGGTATTTACCACTCGACCCGAACCCTTGATTCCCCTGGGCCAGCGTATGGCCAGCGGCACCCGCGATCCCTGGTCATGCAGACTCGCCTTAGCCCGGGGAAACGGCATCCCGTGATCACTGGTTACCACCACGATGGTGTTGTCCAACTGACCAGCCTTCTCCAACGAAGCTATCGCCCGCCCCACCATCTGGTCGAAGTGCTCCACCTCCACGTAGTAATCCAGGATATCACTCCGCACCACGGGATGATCCGGAAAGATCGGAGGCACGACTACCTTATCGGGATCCTTCCCTGTCCGCTTCCCTGATCCCGCCTCGAATCCGCGATGAGGCTCGCTGGTCCCAAGCCAGAAACAGAAAGGCTGGTCATTTTCCACCTGGGCGAGAAAGTCATCAAAATTCGCGGCATAGTCCGTGTTCCGCATCGCCTTGAAGGGAGGCTTCAACCGCCGTTCCCCAAACTCCCTACCCGCCGGGTTCGAATCGCGACCACCAGCCTGCAGGCGCCCAGGACTCCACCCCTTGCCCGTATAACCCACAGAGTAACCCGCTTCGGCCAGCACCTCGGTGTAAGTAATGAACTTTTTCGGCAGAGTGCTGTGAATATTCCCCGCCTCCTCCAATCGCCATATGGGCTGCCCAGTGAGAATCGCACTACGGGAAGGCCCACAGGTTGGAGCATCACAAAAGGCATGGGTAAAACGAATCCCCTCCCGGGCTACCCGATCGAAGGCGGGTGTCTTGACCACCGGATCGCCATTGGCGCCCGCGTGGGCATAGGATTGGTCGTCTGAAATACAGAACAGGATGTTGGGTCGTGAGTTGGCCAGCAATGATAGCACGACAAACGTAAGCAGAGAAAGAACTGGAATCTGCGCTTTCAACGCCTTCAACCATAAGCAACCCATTTCGGATAGCGAGCCCCTAACGCGAAGCTAATTACCGGGAAAATTTACCACATCAACAGGTTTTCATTCAACGAACCCGCCCTATCATGCGCCCATGGCGGCATCCATAAACCGGCGAAATTTTCTCTTCTCCACCAGCATGCCTGCAGCAGCTGTTTTGGTGGGCGGAATCCCTCAAGGTCATAGCAAACCCGTGGATCCGATCGGCACCTTCGAGCCATTCATCCAGCGGGATCGCCTTCCGGATCCGGTGATGATCGACTCCCTTGATCTCCATGAACGGGACGGCAACTGGTTCATCCGTGCCCGATCCAAAGATGGTGCGGAAGGTTGGTCGGTTGGACATCCCGACAAGATGGAACTGAGCCAGCGCATCTTTACCAGGGTGATCGCCCCCTACATGCGTGGCAAGGATGCGCGGGATCTCGATCGGCTGGTCGATGGCGTCTTTCTCAGCGGCAGCAATTACAAGATGCAGGGGCAACTGTTCTGGGTTTCTCTTGCAGCAGCCGAATTCGCAATCCTCGATCTCCTGGGCAAAGTTGCCAAATGCTCGGCGGCAGACCTGCTAGGCGGACAGCGACGCAGGCAGATCGATCTCTATATCGCTAATAACCATCGTTCCAAGGATCCCCAGGAATCCCTGCGCCGCATCACCAAATCAGTGGCCAGCATCGAAGCTAAAGCATTGAAGATCAAAATCGGAGGGCGGATGAAAGTGGTCGACCAAGTTCCTGGTCGTACCGAGAAACTGATCCCCATGGTCGCTGAATCCCTGGGGGAGCGGTGCACCCTCTACGCCGATGCCAACAGCTCCTACCTATCAGTCAAAAAGGCCATTGAAGTCGGAAGAATACTGGAGGCAAACAAGTTCGCATTCTATGAGGAACCTGTGCCCTTCGACTACCTCGACGAAACAAAACAAGTCGCCGAGGCCTTGGATATTCCTATCGCCTGGGGAGAGCAGGAAAGCAGCCAGTGGCGCTTCAAATGGATGGTTGAGAACAGCGGCGTCCGCATCTTCCAACCCGACCTCTTCTATTACGGTGGTCTGATCCGCTCATTACGTGTCGCCCAGATGGCAGCAGTCAGAGGCCTTGACTGCACTCCGCACATTTCCGGCGGGGGCCTCGGATTCCTCTACATGGGGATCTATGCTGCATGTTGCCCGAACCCCGGACCCCATCAGGAATACAAGGGATTGAGCGGCAATTTCCCCTGGGAATCGACCGGCGACAAGATCATCGTCAAAGGTGGTTCGATGACCGCACCCAATGGTCACGGTATCGGGGTGAACATCGACACCGGCTACCTTGCGAAAACCGACAGAATCAAATAGTCCACTCCGACCTCAGTCGGCCTGCAATCATGCAACGGGAGCCCCTGCCTTACGGCTGCTTGCTCTTCACCCTGATCACATCGCCGCTCTCTGGCTTTCCCTTCTCGTGGCAAACCATGTCGAGAAACTGACTGAACGACTGATGGGTTTCCTTGTCGCGGGTCTTGGGGCTGAAGAGTATCCGCTTGGCGGGCACGTGTCCCATGTGGGCGATATAAACCATCTTGCTCCACACCTTGTGCTTCTCCAGCGCCGCCTGGATCTGATGACCTTGTGACGCCGGAGTCTTGGGGTGCTCCCTCCCCCCATACATCACGAACCCGGGGGGATCTCCGGGACCCACCTGTTTGATGATCGCCGGCGACAATCCGGGGCTGTTCCCAAACCACCCCACGACATTGAGCTTCTCTGGCTTGTGCTTGGCACCCGTCGGCCAGTCCCACTTTTTACGGTAGGCGATCTGGGCGCTGATATGCCCCCCAGCAGAAGCTCCTGTCGAAATGATTTTTTGGGGATCGCCACCAAACTTTTTCGCATTGGCCTGGATGTGAGCCACTGCCATCGCCACATCCAGGACGCAATCGTTCGGCGTGACCGACGAACCCTGCTTCATCAGGCGATAATTTGGCGAAACAACAATACACCCCTTGCCCATGTAGAGATCCTGCATGTCCTTGTTGCAGTAGGTCTTGCTTCCATTCTTAAACCCGCCTCCATGGATCGTGAACACAATAGGAGCGTCCTTATACTCAGTCTTCCAATAGACATCCATCACGTTGCGCTCATGAGGCCCGTAGCGGACATCCCGTTCCACCTTGAGCTCAGCTGAGAGGGAGGGGGCAAGGAGCAGCAAGCCCGAGGCCGCCGTAAGAATCGCTGATACTGCTGGTCTATCTTTCATTGATATTGGGAGGCATACCCCGGCTTTGCCCTCATTTCACTAAGAAATACGCCCCGGCAGCCTCAGGACGGCAACTGGCGGAACTCCTCCCTGACGTGGCCGAAGTGGACGGCCTCTTCATGGAATCACCCGAGGGTCCGCAGGCAACTTCACCTTGGGGCCATGAATCACTGGCCTCCTGCATAACCCGGGTCATTTCTGTTTTCCTTGGATAATGGACATTCTTGCGGCCTCGAGCTCCTCGAGCCGCGGGTCTGCATCGTACAGGTAATTCCTGATTGAGTCATTAGCTTCAGCAATCGCCTTTCGCCGTCTCTGAAACTCCTCGTCATCCTTGAGGCTGGCAGCATAAGATTTCCTTTTTTCGACAAGGACATTGACCTCCTCGAATGCCTCGGGAAAAGCCCTCCGCAAATTCACCTCGAGAGTTACCGTGATTTTTTCAAGCTCCACCAGGCGGGAGTCATTTCTCATTGATTTCCGGTGTTTCTCAAAGGCTGCGTAATACAGATGTTTTGGGAGATCTTCCAGTTCTCCGTGTCTTGAGTGGATGTATTCCTTTTCGTTTTTCCGGGCTTTATTGACCGCACTTTCCAGCTCCTTGAATCGAGGCTCACGCTCCTTGATCTCCTTGCGCTTCCTGGCGACACCCTTGGCGAGTTCCTTGTGCGTCCGAAACGCCCTTGGATAATCTGCTTTCAGGGCCACTTGAAGTTTCTCATGGCGGGCGACGAGGTCCCGGTATTTGGTGTCGTTGCGACTGAGTCGATCCTTCAGGTTGAGCATGATGAGGTCGTATTCTTGCCGTGCGTCACGCTTGAGGGCAGGTGGCCGGACTGCCTGGGAGGAGATCAACCCGCCCCTTCTTTCCTGCCAGTCATCTTTCAGTATCGATTGCCAGACGGAAAAATTGTCAAAGGCGGCCCCGCTACCGCTGACCTGAAAGGCCAGATAGGTGCGCTCGGTATTGATAATGGGGTGGCGGCCTACCACAAAGTGCTCCTTGTCGATATGAGCAACGACTTCCTCGCCGTGAAACTCCACCGTCATGGTATACCATTTCCCCTTCTTGAAATCGAAGGCGCACTCCCCCTGCATTGATGGGGCGAATTCGTTGTTTCGTTTTGCGGTGTTCACCTGGAAATGACCCGGGGATATCTGGGTCACGGTGTTATACCCGCCGCCACCACCGGTCATCAACCGGATCTCCGAGGCGCCTTTAAAGCAGAAGTCGAAGCGGAAGATGACATTGTGAAAGGCCGCATCCTTAAGGAAGGTGCGGGCTGTCTCCTGCGGTTCGTGTTCGGTTCGCTTGAGAATCCCCTCGTCAATTTTGTAATATGCTCGAATGCCCCAGCGCTCACTGACAGTGCCGGGGGTGAAGGTTTCACTGAAGACGGCCTTGCCGGGTGAACACATTAGAAAATCCTCACCGGCAGGAGGCCTCGCTGCGACCTCATGCCGGGCGGAGGCAACGAGGATGAAGCCCACGCAGAGCCCCAGAGACACGGGATATTTCTTAAGGTGATTCATGTTAACCCTATGGTTTTAAGGTTTTACAGTTTCGCAGAGTCTTTTCCCTCTGCCTTTCATTGCCCGGCGCCCTTGAGGATCGTTTCCAGGTTCTGCTGAATTCGCTGGGTATTTTCAGTCGCGATCTTGTTGGCCTCGGCCAGCGGCCTGCCCTTTCTCATCGGGCGCTTGTGTCCGATTTCCGTCAACCAGGCATCACGCTTCACACGCATTCGCTCCCGCAGGAACATCATCATGCGGCCGTAGGCATTCGGATCTGGATCCTTGAGAGGCGGCTTGATGGCAAAGAAGTCAATTATCTGCTGCGCCATCAACTCGTGCCCCTCGGCCCCCGGGTGAATACCGTCGCGGGAGTACTTGAACTTCGCATCCTTCGCCCGCTTCTTCGCGAGCTCCTGCTTCATGAAGGTATGAACATCGATCACCTGCCAACCGTCCCTGCGCTTCGAGACCAGCCACTTGGCATAAGCCACCATGACCTCGTCGTAATCGAACTCAGGGCTCGGTTTGTCATAGACTGGTGGCGTCATGAAGATGATCTTCGCCCCGTGGGACTCCGCCTTTTTCTTCAGGCGTTGCACGCCTTCCTTATAGCTGAAAAAGCGCTTCTCCTCGAGCGGCAGGTAGATCCCGCAGTTGATACCGTAGCAGGCGATAACCAGGTCGGGCTTCAAGCCCTTCAAGGCCCGGTCCAGGCGTTCGTGGAGGTCCGGCCGGGGGAAACCGTGCCTCAAATGACCGGGTTCGGACAAACCGGACACCGTTTCGCTCGGCAGGCCCTGGTTCAGGACTTCCGGGCTGAGCTCCGGGTGGTTGACCGTGAGCCATCGCTCGAAGAACACGACATACTCTCCTCCGTAGGTGATGCTGTCACCGAGGAAGACGATCTTCCTGGCGTGTTTGAGTATTTCGAAGTTCTCGTTTGCTCGTACGCCAGCAGGTAAAGCGAGCAGAACAGGGAGAATCCAACGGGAAAGAAACATCTTAGTATCCATACGGGCTCACTCGTTCGCACTATAACCGTGCCATACCCACTCGATGGCATGAGGGAGGAATTGAATCTTGGCGTTGCCGATCCCATGACCGGAATTCTGGCAAAAGAGATACTGGTAGGAATACCCCTTGGCCTTCAGGACCTTGGCCATGCGATGATTGGCTTCAACCCAGTCGTGCATGCCGTCACGCATCACGTTCGGGTTGAGAAGATCATGATCGCCCACCGCGAGAAAGAGGCGGATGGGTTTCTTCGGAGAGCTTGGGATCAGTTTGTCATGAAAGTCCCACGCTCCGCCCGGGGTTTTCGGATCGAAGGGCCACTGCTGGTTCACGAAGGTGCCCGAGGTGGTCAGCACCCGGCGGTACAGATCGGTCCGGTACCAAGCCATGATGAGGGCGGCGGATCCACCTGAACTGCTTCCCATCACCGCCCGTCCGTCGGGATCCTTGGTGAGTTTGACCCCGCAGTTTTTCTCCACCAGGGGCAGAACCTCCGTCTCGATATACTCAGCGAAAAGGCCGGACATGGTATCGTATTCCCTGCCCCGCTCATGCCCCTGGGCATCCCCGCCTCCATTGGCTATCTGGATGACGATCATCGGCGGAACGCGCTTTTGGGCGATCAGGTTGTCCAGTATGTTCGGGATCACCTGGTTGGGTTTTCCCTTCGGTCCGTCGTGACAAACCATGAAGGGAGCCGGGCTTCCTCTCTTGTATTGGACAGGAACGTATACGGTGATCTGCCGGACGTAATCGATCTCGTGGGTCTCGACGATCAAGGTCTTGGGATTCTTCGGGTCGACCTTGCCGAAGACCTTGCGGGCGATCCCGGGGTTGAGCAACTTGGTGTTTTTCGAATCGATGGTGAACTGGGAAACTTTTCCTCTCGGCGAATCCTTGGGAATCCTCCGCTCGGGAGCCGGCCGGTAGTCCGGCCCGATCAGGAAGTTTCCGACCGCATCGACCGGCGGATTGACTCCCGGTTTGTCATCCAAGCGGATGAACTTCGGCGCGCCGGGACCGTCGAATGCACGGGTCGGCGGCTTCGGGCGCTTGGCCTGTAAAGCGGAAGATGCAATTAACGTTCCAAGAGTGACGAGGATGGTCGTGTACGGAATTTTCATTTTCAGTGAGGGCTAAAGCAACAAGATGAATTCACGGATTCGCAGACATGCCGGCATAGACCTCGGCATACCGCTTGCCCATGATCAAACATGACTTGCGATCAAAATGCACCTTCGCGCGAGCAGCTGGACTGCAGCCGGTGGATTCGACAAATCCGGTATGAGGCACCTTTTCCGGCAAGCTTCGAAGGATCTCCCTGATTCTGGTGATACGCGCTACCCGGTCCGGCGCCTTGTGATCCTTGCCGGTGCCGTAGAATTCCGCCAGGTTCCCCACGATAAAGGGTAACTGGGGACTCCCGAGGTCTTTCCGCACGTCTTCGATCAATCGGTGAAGTCTCTTCTCATAGGCATCGGTCCTCGTCTGCTCAACAGTGTCCGATTCCCCTTGGTGCCATAGCACACCCTTGAGGGTTCCGGCTTGCATGGCTGCCTTGGCATGACGGATGGCATCGCTGTAAATTCCAGATCCTTTGCTCAGTTGCTCGATACTCCTGCCACCCCAGGCCATCGGGACCAGACCAACCACCACCCCGGGGTTGCCATCCAGGTAAGACTCCGCAAATGATATCCCGGGCCCGAAACGCTTCTTTTTATTGGGACGTCTGGGGTGAAGGGGATGCGCGCCAGGCTCCCACTTCGGCTCCTCCCCCTCCTTGGCAAAGCTCATCTTCAGCACATGAGGAACCGGTTGGGTATCACCGGCTGCTATCCCAACTCCACCAGACATGTTTGACTGTCCCATCAGAAGGAACAGATGGAAGTCCTTCCTGGAGGAAGGAATATTCACGGGATCTTCCGCCCGGAGCGCACCCGCGGGCACCTCACCTGCTGCCGTGAGGGCGAGCAAGTATAGAGAGCAAGCCAAACAGCGGATCACGGGCTGAGCATTACTCCTGGATCAACTCAAGGCCAGACAGGTTTCAGTTTT
>Ga0115011_10003237_pt1 | contig 11085 bp, 10 predicted proteins | sample TroAtlMetagenome_2_FD_88705 | JGI IMG/M metagenome (GOLD analysis project Ga0115011, IMG submission 88705) | Marine eukaryotic phytoplankton communities from Atlantic Ocean - Tropical Atlantic ANT8 Metagenome | ecosystem: Environmental > Aquatic > Marine > Oceanic | place: Tropical Atlantic... | reverse complement strand
GAAGCAGATAAATGCAGGCGACCGTGCACCAAACGATTCCGACTGTCACTATGGTGGCTCACCTACAGACTGCCGGTACTCGATGGGATCAACCGAGAGACGGAGGAGTAGGGTCGTAAGCACTGCAAGTACAGCGAGGAAGCGTGGGCGCGGGACCGGGCGGACTTCAAATCTCAGTGGGAGCGGATGCTCGCCAAGCGGGAGAGGCGGTGCGGTTGCGCATGATGGCCAAATCTAGCGGTCTCAATCCGGCTTCAATCTTCGCACCTGCATCCGCGTCAGCAGCCAAAGCGCCAGGTGTTACAATTCACACTGCTGCTGCAATCTTTTAGAACATGATTAAATGTAATCAAGGGAGGCATGGTGTTGGATTACTGCAATCTCCAGTTTTCAGTGAATTACCTATAATAGCTTGGCCTGCAGGGCTGATTCGGGGAACCCAGTTTTTTTTATTCGGAGATCGAACGAGTATCCCTGAACTGTATTTGTCGATTAATTTTCCGATTCCCATGCTTGCACCGGTTTTGGCAATTTCTTCGTCCATAATTTTTTTTGTGTTGGGTTGCATTTTTTCCAGGTAACCAATAAACCGTTCATCAGGATTTGCGCAGTCGCCACATGAGAATACCCATGCCCTGACACCTGTGCCGGGCCCTGATGTCGTTTTTATGGGGGGGATGTTTAAATCTGAAGCGGCAAAGAGTTGCCCCGTAATCTCGTTGTAAAACCAAAGCTGACCTTCAGGGCGTCCGGAAGCCGGCTTCCTTGCCACCAGGAATAAAACCACCGCCAAAACAACCAGCAGCAACGTTAGCTGTTTTTTACGATGCACAAAAATTGGGCTTTGATTTTATCCAAAGTAAACATCATCACGGTGAAACTTCGGCAAAACGTTGCCACCATAAACGGTTGATTGGGTCGTGTGATCCAACACTCCCTGTAGTTCGGGCGATTTCACGTTTTTTATCAAGATACCAAGCGCCGTGCCCGTCTCCATAGGCTACATTATAGCCCGTCAAATGGCAAAAGTCCCCAAAGCCGAGTGGGAAAAAATCAGAACTTAACGCCTCATTACTTAGCTCACCCAAGCGCTTTGAATTTTGCAGGTCACTGTCGAACAAGTAGATGTAACTGCAATTGATACCATTACTCCCCCCAGTCGTGTGAAGAGGGAAATTGTTCTTCCAACCGTACGGTCCATCATAGTGCACATTGATGCTCTCTTTGGTTCTCAACGATGGGCAGTAAAACACCATTGGGCTTGGTATATAAGAAGGGTAGAGTTTTCCTAAGCCGGTTAGAAATTCTTTTGCCTGTTTTTCACTTCTCGGTATTTTGTTGTCCGGCGAAAGCGAATAGGGAAAAACCGAACGGATTGGCAGCAAATCGTCAAAGTCATTTGCATACAAGGTCAAGGCAATTGCTTGCTGTCGGATATTACTCAGGCAATTACTACGCAAAGCGCGTTCCTTGGCCTGGGCCAGGGCAGGGAGGAGTAAGGATGCCAAAATCGCAATGATGGCGATAACGACCAAAAGTTCGATCAGCGTAAACCCCTTGCACCTTTTGAGTGACCTTTCAGTCAAACTTGAATGAATAAAGATCGGCATCCTTTAGCTCAAAAATCAATTTAACGGGCTGTCCTGCAATGGAGCCCACGTTGTCAACGATCTTGTCGGATTTAATCCATTCGACCCTGCGATTCAGGGAATCCCCATAAATCCAGGGACAATCATTCAACGAATAACCAGTTAACGGTTTCCCTTCCGGATCGGTAATCCCGACACGAATTCCGCCCCGAGCGGAACTCGAAAAATTCAGCGAAAGTTTGCTGCCGGAAAACTGAATGGGCTTAGATATTAGTTTTCCACCCTTCATAGGTGCGCTGATGGATACAAACCCATCCATTCGAATCGAGTAACGGCGGAGCTTTGCCGCTTTGCCATTTTGTAAGGTCGCCTCGGTCAAATACATGGAGAGTTCATTGGGGGCATCCTCTGCAAGGGTTGACTTGGTTTCGACCAGCCCGTTGTTCTGGTAATTATCGCCGTAAAACCAACTGTCTTTTGTTCTCAATCCCGGGCGTATAAATGCCTCATGAAAAACATGGAAATGCGCACCATCCCTGCTGGACATGAATAGCCCCTCCGTAACGGCAGTACCCTCACGCTTGGAAATATTACTGCGCAATTGGCGATATTTCCATTGAGGTAAGTGACGTGTTGAAGGGGTTAGCCCCCTGTCCTCATATCGCGTTGGAAAACCAAGAAAAATATGTGGTGCCCTTTTGTAGGGTGTGATCTGATTAGTATAGAGTTCGCCTCCTCGACCTGGTGAGTACTCCAAGAAAACTGGATTACTCCAACCTGAGGAAAAAACCTTGGAAGTTTCCGTCATAATATCACGCCCACTCCTAAACTGGCGATGATAAGCTCGGTACTGCCCTCGGATGGAATCCCAGAAGGCTAGATTCTGGGAATCAAATGCACCCTCTTTGATAATCGGCTTGTCAGTTGCTTTTTTCCAGTGGATACCGTCCGCTGAAATCATGGGGAACAAAGGCCCGCCCCCGACCGCCTTGTATCTTTCTGATTCAGGCGCGTCAGGATTCAAATCCAGGAAGGGGCTGAAGTTATGACAGATGTAACCCAGCTCCTTGTCTTTCTCTGTGAGCAAAATGTTGTTGTCCTTTGATCCACCAAACTCCACCAACCCAAGATTTGGGCGTTCCCATTTCACCCCATCCTTGCTGATGGCAAGACAATAGACCTGCTCATGCAATGAGGTTACACCTCGATCATAATCTGCACCGCGATAATACATTTTGTACAACTCCCCATCCTGGAAAACCGTCACATAGTTCAGGCCGTTCCCTTCCCAGGGTCGATCGCTTACTAGAACGACTTCGCGAGGCACAGGGTGATGAAGGATTTGACGCGCTTCTCCCTCAAGCTCCTGAACCAGATACCGGTCGACAAAAAGCTCTCGCCGGTCTGCGATATCAACTACGGTTGAATCTTTCGCCTTCCCTGAAGCCAATGGGGTGACAATGGCGATGGAAAACAAACAATAAATAAAAAGTGTTCTTGTCATTTTAGAGTCTCGAATCGCTGATAACGCTGCTCTTTTTAGTGCAAGAATGCAATTCCTAACGTTCTCTCATCTAACGGATCCCGTTTTCACCATATTGCTGGTTGAATGAGTCTTGGTATCGGCCAAATGCTTCCTTGTCCCTTTGGGCTCTCTCAGAGAAAAATACTAGGGCGAGGCTCTGCCTTGTTCGTTTGCTGGTGTTACTACCGGCCCAATGAATCATTCTTGAGTGATGTGCAACCATGTCGCCTGGCTTCATCAATGCAGCATATGCACCAGCACGATCACCATCTCCAAAGTCAAGGATGGTCTGGGAAAAGCCAAGAATTTGACTGCGACCATGTGGGCGAATACCACCAAGATGACTGCCTGGAGCATAGCGCAGGCAGCCGTTTTCCTCATCTACACTTTCAATGGCAAACCAAAAGGTTACCGCTTCGTCGGGCTTAAGGCAGAAGTAGAATCCGTCCTGATGTGGTGGGGTCGGCTTGCCGGATAGTTTAGGTTTGTTGAACCATTCAACACCGTTAAGAACCACCCTCTGCCGAAGCATCTGTTCGGCAAGTTCCAGCCATCTTGTTTGAAGTGCGAACTGCGAAAACCATTCATCATGTTGATCCATCCGCTGAAGTTGCTTGAGGCTTTCTGGCTGATTATCGTCCTCATAAAATGCCTCTGTGGAGTTCAACTCAGGCAAAATTTCTCGTTTGTAACGCTTAATTTGCCTCTGGGCCACAAGGAGTTCTTCCTGTGATAGGCAGGATTCTACATGGGCAAAGCCATCACGGTTAAAGGATTCTTCGATGGCTTGGGGGTTGTTTAAACTGTGTTGGACACAAATCATGAAAAATACCGGATAGTTTTCGCTAAAATTTCTGCCTGTTGACGAGCACTATCCAAGCTGAAATATTTTGTTTTAAGCATGATTATATACGGTTGAATGGATTCCCAAACAGGACATGAAGTTTCCCTGTAATCGGGCATCCTTCCGGACCAATGCGGAAAGCGATCGGGATTCGATTTAACCAAATCGCTCAGCATTGGGAAAATGGGCTCACGGTGCACGGGTTGATAGGCCGCATAATAACCGTCCCCACCCAAACTGACAAACAAACGCCTCATCTCCGACCACTCGATGTCATCCCTGATCATTCGCATGGCGTATGTCCAGTAACTGTGAACATGATCCTTCGGCGTATTTTGTGGAATCAACCAGTCACAACCGGCTACCACGGACTCAAACTCTCTTGCAGCCTCCTGGCGGATCGAGACAAGTTCATCGATCCGCTCAAATTCCCCAAGGGCCAGGGCAATAGCCAGTTCACTAAGCAGAAAATTATGGCCGTAACTGGTATGTCTTTGGAACGAGGGGTGGCACCGAAGCTCCTTTGGGATGGTCGAGTTACCGGGTTCTGCCGTGAGACTGGAAAAGCCAAGGCTCGACGCCTTGCGTGCCTTGGTGGCGGTTTCCTCATTCTTGCAGAGGAGGATTCCACGCTCTCCGCATGTCATGTGTTTTGAGCCTTGAAAACTAAAACTCGAAAAATCCCCCATCGAACCCACCACCCGTTCCTTGTAGTAGCCTAAAAAGCATTGGGCATTGTCTTCAATGACCACTATGTTGTGTTCTTTAGCCAACCTAAGGATCGGATCCATGTCCGGGGATAGCCCACAGATGGAAACCGGAATAATGGCCCGGGTCCTTGAGGTGATTTTTCTCTCAACATCCTTGGGGTCTAGTGTCCAGGTATCCGGGTCCACATCAGCGACAATCGGAATGGCATTGGCAAACAAAGCTGCTCCCGCTGTCATAAAAACCGTAAAGGCAGGAACAATCACCTCATCGCCCACTCCAATGTCAGAAGCCATAAGCGCGGCCTGCATGGTGACCGTTCCGTTAGACATCAGAATCCCATATTGCTGGCCAAAACGTTCTGCGAATTTTTTTTCTAGTTCAGCGTCAAGGCCCGAGTTCCTGGCATTGTGAATACCTCTATCCAGAACCTTTTTCACATATTCAATGCTTTTTGGTGAAACTCTGGGTATCGATGAAAGTGCCATAAATCTATGTTTCCTGTTTTGTTCTTAAAACGAAACTTGCAACCGTGCCAACAAGGGTTCCTCCAACAAAAGCTGCCGGCATAATCCAAAGAAAACTGATGCCCTTGTGCCCTGTCATTTCCTCCCAGAAGGCAATCAACACCGCAATGGTTATTGACGTTAACACTCCGAACCAAGCTCCACGGGTGTTGCTGAATCTGACAAATATGGCCAGGAAAAAAAGGACAAAGAGTGGGGAGACAAACAAATTCACCACCTTGTTGGCCACCTCAAACAGGTTTCCTGGCAACCGATCCACAATCAAACTCAAGGCAACCACCACCACACCTATAACCCCTGAAACCCAACGGGCTATGACTATCTTGGATTTCTCATCAGATTCATCGGAATGTAAGCGGGAAATAAAGTCACTGGTGATAACCGATGAAGTGGAGTTCATTCCGGATGACAGACTAGACATGGCTGCGGCCAATAATCCGGAAACAACCAGGCCGGTTAACCCTACTGGCAGTCCCTCGGAAATAAATCTAGGGAAAAGTTGATCTGAATTGTTAGTCAATGATTGATTCTCCCCAAACATACCCGGGTTTGCAGTGAAATAAGCGATCAAGGCAAGGCCAACCATGGCCATCAGCAACATCGCAAAAAAATCCGCGACTAAGTTGATTACCAAAACCCTTCGCGCTGCCTTGACGTCTCGTGTCGCAAAATATCGTTGAATGACAACCTGGTCTGACCCCGCAGTGCAGGTGTGCCAGCAAAAAACAGCCAGGAACATACCAACAAAAGTCATGCGAGCTTCTGGGGCATAACCCCAATTCGGCTTTTCCCAATGCGTCAACCACTCGCTGGGCCACAACTCCCGGACACCTCCCAATTCATTCGCTACAAGAACAACAGTCAAAAGCCCACCGCCAAAAAGGATTCCTGACTGGATCACGTCAGTGAACACCACTGCCCGAAGGCCTCCAAGACTGGTGTAGATGATGGTGATCACGCCCATCAGGATGCAGATGGGAACCGTCCAGCTGTCCTCCAAACCAAGGACTGGGGTCAGGACCTTGTCGGTGGTTGCATGAATAATTAGAGCCATCCAAAACAACCTTATCAAGGTGAATAGAGATGATCCCAGTAGCCGAATGCTGAGGCCCAGTCGCTGTTCCAAAATCTCATAAGCTGAGGTGACTCGAAGCTTCATGAAGTAGGGTATCATAAACGAACCCACCACAAAGATCACAAACGGGAAGGCAAGTGCACCGGTAATGAACATCGGGCCGTAACGAATCATTTCACCGGTGTAGCTCAAGTAGGAAATGGTACTTAGCAGAGAGGCAAAAAGTGACAGTCCCACCATGAGGGGCTTCATTTGCCGTCCCCCCAAAAGATAATCCTCTGTGTTATTGGTTTTTCTGGAATAATGGAAGCCAACAGCAATCATCCCAATCGCGTACAGGGCAATGATTCCCCAATCAATGGAACTGATGGCCGCTAGGCTAGTCTGACAAATCGTCATGAGAGTAATGTCTAAGTCAGACGAGAAAAACCGGAATGTTTCACTCCGTTAGGGATTCGCTCAAGCAAGTCGCCGGTTTCGGCAGCCCGCGCAAGTTCAGGCAGAACCTTGCCTGAAGCTTTCAGAAAACGCTCCACATGCTCCTCGCGGTGAGCCAATGAAGCATAGAAACCAGAACCTGCCAGGATTCCTTGTTCCAACATTCTTATGGTAAACAGGGTTTGCAGGGCGCTAGCTTGTGGGTCTTCAAAAGACAGGATCGTAATTGCAGGGTGTCCGGAGAAACGAATATTAAGGCCGAGCCGCTTGCCCAAATCACCAAGCCCCGCCCTGAGGCGTTCAGAAATTGTGGTAAGATGCTTAGGTACATCGACTGATTTCAGTTTGTTAAGGGTCGCCAAAGCCGCCGCCGGCCCCACACCCTCAGTCCAATAGGAGCTGGAGATAAACGAGTATTGCGCAGCTTCCATGACCTTGCCTTTACCAATAACTGCTGCAATGGGGTGCCCGTTCCCCAGAGCCTTGCCAAATACTGCAATGTCAGGCTGCAGGCGATACTTGAGGTGTGCTCCGCCATGGTGAAGCCTCCATCCAGCAGTGATTTCATCCACGACCAAAACAGTCTGTGTTTGATCACATAATTTCCTGACTCCCTCCAGAAATCCCGGTGCCGGCTCATCGTGACGCGTGGGTTCCATCACAACGGCGGCCAATTGATCTGGGTGTTGAAGAATGATTGCTTCCAATTCATCAAGGTGATTATACCGGAACGGCAGAGCGGTCCCACTCAATCCGTCCGGTACTCCATTGGGTTCCAGCCCTGTAAGCAAATGCCCATGCAACTGTCCACCTGAATCCGTAGAAGAAAGGTTTGCCGCCAAATACCAGTCATGCCACCCATGGTAGCCACAAAACGCAATAATGTTTCGCCTTGTTTTGGCTCGCGCGATGCGAACCGCAATCGCCATCGCTTCACCACCCGTCCTCGAGTACCTAACCTGCTCAGCCCAAGGATGAATCTCCAGTAAAGCTTCCGCCAACTCGACCTCTTCGGGATTGTTCAGGGAACTCATGGACCCGGCTTTAATCCGCCTTATCACAGCGGAAGAGACATCAGGATCGTTATACCCGAGCAAGCAGGTGCCGATGCCCATAATCGACATGTCCAATAGGCGGTTCCCGTCGAGATCAATGACTTCACACCCCTTCGCCTCACGGTAGTAGGCCGGCCAATTCTCGGGAGCAAACATTTCCGGCCGTTTGCTGAGAAGCTGTGTGCCTCCCGGTATCAACCTTTTCGCTTTTTCATAAAGAGACTGGGAGGCTGAGATCATGCTTGGAGAATACAAACAAATCTGTTTGAGTTTGGCGACTCATAAAAGGAAACTTTATTTTGTCTCAATCGCATACTCAACTGGCCGGGGTGTTCCCCGTTTTTCAAACACCTTTTCATGAGGGCGAAAGCATTGATTTTGAAACCCTAAAAAAAGAAGTCGACTGGCTTTTTAAACGAGGAGCCAATGGGATTGTCATGGCTATGGTTTCGGAAACGCTTCGGCTCTCCAGCGAGGAGCGAGATGATATGGCTACTCAAGTCTGCAGCATGGCAGAGGGCCTTGGACCTGTTGTGATTAGTGTCGGCGCCGAGAGTCGGCATACCGCCATCCGGCATGCCAGACATGCAGAAGGCTGTGGGGCTGCTGCGGTAATGGCAATCCCACCCGTTTCCATTGCCTTGGGTCAGGATGAGTTGGTTCGCTATTATACGTCGATTCTTGAGGCAGTTGAAGTTCCGGTCATCATACAAGATGCCAGCGGTTACGTCGGTCGGCCGATGCCGGTGGAATTACAGGCAAAAATACTCGAGGATTTCGGACCGGACCGGGTTCTTTTCAAACCGGAGGCGGTTCCCATCGGACAAAACCTTTCAGCGTTGCGGGATGCAACCGTTGGCCAAGCGCGAATCTTTGAGGGATCCGGGGGGATTTCACTGGTGGATAGCTATCGAAGGGGGATTGTGGGAACGATGCCGGGCGCTGAAATGATCGATGCCCAGGTAGCCTTGTGGAAAGCCTTGGCAAAGGAGGATTTATCTGGAATTTACCGTCTGTCCTTTCCAATTTCATCGCTGGTCGCCCTTCAAGCCGGACTGGACGGATTTCTTGCTGTTGAAAAATATCTATTAGTCAAACAGGGTATATTTAGGAATACGATCGTTCGTTCGCCGGTTGGATTTAAACTGGATGAAGAAACTAAAAGCGAAGTCGACCGACTCTATGAAATCCTGTCTAAAGCGGTCGATGAAACCCAGTCATGATTATCGACGCCCATAGCCACGCTTGGAGGTATCCGGATCATTTTCAGGAGGATTTCAGGAAGCAGGCAATCCGGGCCCGGGCAGGGCAGGAGGTGGATCTCACGGTGAAGTTTAGCGAGTACCAGGAAACTTCACCGGAAGAAGTACGCACGATTGTATTTGGCGGGAAGGCTAAACTGAGCGGCCTTTGGGTAGAGGATCAGTACGTGGCGGATTACGTTGCAGCTCATTCGGATTCGTTGATCGGCTTTCTCTCTGTGGATCCAACCCAAAATGGATGGGAGAAGGAATTGTATGCAGGGCATCAAGAGCTGGGTTTAAGGGGCATTAAACTACTCCCCATGTATGCCGGTTTCATGCCGGATGATTCGATGCTTGATCCCTTATGGAGTTATGCAAGTGAACATGCCCTGCCTGTGCTGTTGCACACCGGCACAACTTTTGTTTCCCAGGCTCCATTGGCATACACCCTTCCGCGTCATCTCGATCCGGTTGCCATTCGCTACCCTGATGTAAAAGTCATCCTGGCCCATCTTTCACACCCGTATGAAGCCGAATGTGTGGCTGTGATCCGTAAACATCCGAATGTCTATGCAGATGTAAGCGCACTTCACTATCGGCCCTTTCAGCTCTACAACAGCCTGATGCTCGTTCAGGAGTACGGGGTTTGGGACAAGGTGCTTTTTGGTACCGATTACCCCTTTACCACAGTCAACGAATCGCTTGCCGGATTGCGAAACCTTAATCGCATGCTGGATGGCACGGCGTTACCAAGACTGGACGAGAGCAAAATTGAGAAAATGATATCAAGGGAAACCCTTTCCATTCTGGGCCTGGAGTAGAGAGATGAATTCAACAGGCACAACCATCGGAGTGGCGGGACTCGGATTGCTGGGACGCGGCATCGCTGCATGCTGCATTGCACACGGATTTCGTGTTGTGGGCTATACACAGCCGGATCAACCTCATGAAAAGGCCATTACCTACATCGATCATGCAATCTCAGACCTCATCGACCGGGTAGGATTTGATCCCGGGCTTGCAAAAACTTGGCACTCTAAGTTTGAGCCGGTCGAGTGCCTTGATTCCTTCTCATCGTGCGACTTTGTCATTGAGTCTGTAGTCGAAGATCTGGCATCCAAGCGGAAGCTCTTTGATCAAATTGAAGAAATCGTCGGGCCCGAGGTTCCTGTAGGCAGTAACACTTCCTCCATTCCAATCACGCAGTTGCAGCAATACAGAAAAAATCCCGATCGATTTGTGGGTATGCATTGGGCGGAGCCGGCTCACGCAACTCGTTTTCTTGAGTTGATACGGGGCGAGCGTACTTCTGAAGAAACCTTTGAAAAGATGGTAGTCTTGGCTAAGCGTCTGGGCAAGGAGCCATCGATTGTTCAAAGGGACGTACCCGGATTTATTGTCAATCGAATTGGTTATGCCATGTACCGTGAGGCCGCACACATGGTGGATCAAGGGGTGGCGGATGTGGAAACCATTGATCGCTCATGTCGTAATGCCTTTGGTCTCTGGGCGGCAATGTGCGGACCGTTTCGATGGATTGACATTACCGGTGGCCCCGAACTTTACGCAAAGTCCATTGAACGCGTTCTGCCAACCCTATGCAGTGACAATGAGCGATTGCCCGAATTACTGGAACGCCTAAAACGGGATGGGGCGGGGGGGCAGCCCACAGGGTCAGGCTTTTACGAATACAACCCAGACTCACCGGATTGGCAGGAGCGTTACCACGAGTTTGCCTGGCGTGCGAAGGCACTTTTGGATGAGTTTTATCCCTTGGGCAATCAGCAAGAAACACACTGATTCGCCGATTGAACATGCATGATATCCTGGTCATTGGGGCCGGCTCAATTGGTGAACGCCATATTCGTTGTTTCCTGAAAACGGGCCGGGCAAGGGCTTCAGTTTGTGAAATTGATCGAGCCTTGCTCGACAGAATGGAAAACGATTATGACTTGAGTCAGTCCTATGGGGACTTGGGTGATGCCCTTTCATCGAAACCGAAAGCCGTGGTGATAGCGGCCCCCGCGCATCTGCATATTTCGATGGCAATCCGGGCTGCCGAAGCCGGTTGCCACTTGCT
>Ga0115011_10003236_pt1 | contig 11085 bp, 6 predicted proteins | sample TroAtlMetagenome_2_FD_88705 | JGI IMG/M metagenome (GOLD analysis project Ga0115011, IMG submission 88705) | Marine eukaryotic phytoplankton communities from Atlantic Ocean - Tropical Atlantic ANT8 Metagenome | ecosystem: Environmental > Aquatic > Marine > Oceanic | place: Tropical Atlantic... | reverse complement strand
ACCTCCATAAGTTCAGCTGAGAAACCAACCATTAACGCCCCCGAACAAGACCAACCGCGGGCTGCCTATCCGGGAGGATTTACCCGACCCCATTCCAAGGGAAAGGATTACAATACGTGGAGCGGAGCGAAGGGAGCAGATGTCGGAGTGGCTTCTCCAGATGCAGCACGACTACCTTCCCGGGTAGATAACTCAACGAGAGCTGAGTATCCCGCGATCTACAAGCAAAGATGGGGAACCTGTGGACAATTTGCCTCGGTGGCCTCGATCTTTACCTATGAGATGAATGTCTTGAACGGAACCAAGGCAGATAGTGCTCACACCCGTTTCCCGGCCCATTTTTCCTGGAATATGATGAACCGGGCGACAAACACTGGATCCGAAGCCTATCACGGTTGGGAGGTGGCCAAGCGAATTGGGATTCCCACCGCCGCAAGTTATGGAGGAGTGCGCTTGGATAAGATTGGTATCTGGCCGAACGGTTACAGGATTTGGCGAGAGGCGATGGAGTATCGCGTGTCAGGTTATCGGTATTCCCCGGCACATACAGTTGCTCAACTCAACGAGGCTAGGGGTTGGATGTTCGACCGCAATGCTCCCGCTCCGGGAAAAAAAGTTATTGGCGGAATTTTTGCCCTCGATGGTCGAATGGGAGAACTCAAGAAAGTGACAGGGGTCATTCCCGAGGGCGAATATGCCGCCGGAGAGGACATCTGGACCCGCTGGGGGCCTTCTGGCTACGGACACGGAATCACCTGTGTGGGTTACGATAATCAAGTGGGATACGATGTGAATGGAGACGGGGAAATCACCAATGACCAGGACATCAATGAGGACGGAAAAGTGACTTTGGCAGACTGGGAGCGAGTGGCCTACATCGTAGTGAACTCATGGGGACCAAAATGGTCAAGTGATGGGAAAATTTACCTACTCTACTCAGCGATGATTGATCCGACCTGGAAACGGGGTAATTACCTTGGACGAGCGGAAGTCAAGCGTTACCTCCCCCGTCGGACTTTGCGCTTGAAACTATCTTGCAGTGATCGAACCGATCTCCGTATGACTTTGGGCATCTCGCAAGATCCCAAGTCGTCCACCCCGGATCACGAAATGAGGCCAGAAGCCTTCAACGGGTGGCCTCTCTTTGGTAGGGCCAACGCGGGCCATGTCCCTCTCGCAGGTCCTGATAATAACGTAGCCCTCGAAGTGGGCATCGATCTCACTCCTCTCTTTGATCAGTTAGAACTCGGAGAGCGAGAACGAGCACGGGTCTTTGTTCGTCTTGGTCGAGCCGGAAACAGTCAAGCCAAGGGGATTCTCCACGAGGCTGGCGTGCGTTCTTACGATTCTGATGGAACTTTTCAAAAGGAGGTTGCTCTCGAAATTCCTAGTAAGGCATTCGGAAAAAATGATATCGAGGTGAGCGGTCTAACTTGGCATTTGCCGTAATAGACATTCCTGCCGCACACAAGTGCTCCACATTAAGCCCATCACCGCATCATTTCTCTTTATGCCGTGGCATGGTGATTTCCTCAATGAGCCATTTGGTGAAGCCAAGGATAGAATGCGGGTTGGTTTCAGGACCGACAGGCCGACCTCGCCCATCCGCGTGCGGAAAAGTATTCAAATAATAGTGCATCCTAGGATGGCGCTTCGGTAACCCGGCTTTCCAAAATTTCTGCAACCAGTCCCTTTCCATAAACTCGTAGTAAACTTTCCCTTTCCAACGTATCGGCCCGTAATAGAAGATGTATTCTTTACCCTTTGCCAAAGTCCATCTGGCTCCCCTGATTACTTTTTCCGGCTTACCCCAGCCTGTTTCCAGAGGCCAGTGACGGTTGAACTGGTGGCACTCGTAGGCAATCCCATCACACTTCTTCATGATCGGCAAAAAACGTTTGTCCCTCGCGAAAAAAGAAGGTTCCTGGACCATTTGGATGAGCTTGTAATTGCTGCGTTTGATCAAGTTCTGCTTGTGAGCCTTCTTGAACATGTTCCGTATGTCGTCAAAATCCTTCTCGTAAAGAATGCGCGTGTCTTCCTTGAAAGGCCCCGGTTTGGCATCCTTGTGCCCCCTCTGTATGGCCAGGTCATACTCGCGACAGATCAGAATATGATCCACCTGGGCACCTTGCGTCTCCCATTTGCGGATTGTTTGGATGAGCAAGTTCTTGTTCGGATCGAGATCATCACGAGCCTCACTGAGTCCCCAGTAATGTTCAAAAAAGACGCGCTTGGTCTTGAAATCCCCATCAAGCCACCCCATGACCACATCTAGATTTTTGGCAACAAAAGGATAGTTACCCTTTTGCTCTTCATAAGTGGGAGTACCAGCCCAAGATCCACCGTGGTTATGGCTGTGATCCATCTTAGCAGTCCGGGGCAAGGGACGAAGTCCCACAAGGCCATGGTCTGGATGACTTTCTCCGAAAGCGACATTAACACTCAAAAAAACAACAGCCAGAAAGCATCCAACAATAATATCGTGCCACCTTGTGATTCGTATACTGGTTAAGATTTCCATTACATTCATTTGCTCTTTTACTTTTGGCTAAAACTGAAAGTGCTCATCTACTCCTTGATCAGTTTCATAATATGATGACGATCATTATGATATGTTGGCGAAGCCGGATGTAGTTCAATCCGCCGGGCATCCTTCTCAGAATCAGAAGTGCGATCTCCAAATCGAACTTCGTAGGATTGATTCTTTAAAGAAAGTGTGAATCGTAGATACGAATGAAAGCTAATGGGGTGCCTTTCAGCGCTTAACTTCCACGGAGAAGTATCGGTATAGTTCTTTCCAAGTCGCGTGTAACTGTGAGAAACCTCTGTCCCGGAGAATATAAATGTGCCTAGCTCACCAGACTCCTTGTGTTTACCATCCTTGTTTGGTCCTGAGGCATCTTGTTCATTGGAGTAAATACTTTTCACATGCCAAGTGCCCTGGAGGGATTTCTCTGCATGCCCCAGCTTGATGGAATCGCAAGATTGTAAGAGAGAAGCCAGCGCTAATAGTAATAAGAATCTTGAGACAGACATTTTGATGGTTGAATGGCCATACATCTTTCGTTACTCGCCAAGACTCAGGTGCTGGCATTGTTGCCAATGGTCGAACTTATCGCATCCATTTTTTTATCATATTATAAAAACACCTGCGCCCCTGAAAAATTCTACCTGGGGTTGTCTTTCTCGATAAAGAAGCCGGTGGCACCCTCAAACTTCCTGTCAGCCTCCTGCTTATTGATGATGACTTTGCCAATCGAGATGAAGCCCTTTTTTTTGCGCTCCTCGGTAATGGTAATGGTATCCCACGGTCCGCGACTCTTGTCCTGTTGCCATAGCCTGCCCTTACCGTTAATCAGGTCGATTTCCTTGAGATTGAGCTCAATCCGATCCTTCTTCACATTCACCACAAGGTAATTGGGCTTGGTGGTGCGCCCAATCAGGCCCCCGTGGGCAATTTGCTGGATGCCATCGCGTTGGGTGCAGGTCACCGCATGCACTTCCCCGCAAAGGTAGAGGTCGACACCATGCCTGACCATGGATTTCCAGAAGTTCGAGTCATGCCCCTTGACGGTCAGCATCCCGGATGAACTGAAGGTTCGTACCGGTCGCAGAATGGGGGTGTGCCCCATAACCACGATATGGTCCACCTTGGGCCCATGCTCACCCACCACCTTCTCAAACCACGCGAGTTGTTCGCCGGTCACCCCGGCCGCGATCTCACCCTGGTTGCTTTTACCCTTCTCAAATACATCCACCGATACGAACAAGGCATTCCTGTGGAGCCAGTAGAAAGCGGTACCCTTCATGTGATCAGGGCCGTTGAGAGGCATCTTCAGGTGCCGGCGAAAGGCAGCCTTGTAAAAGTGAATCGCATCCGCTGCAGCTCCCCTCCATGGGTTATCCCTGATCTCATGATCACCAAGAGCAGCGTAGACCTTGAGATCCTGATCTTTAAAACGCTGAACCCATCCGGGGTAATACTTTTTTGCCCAGCGGTCAATTTCCTCCTTCTTCGTGCCCCAGTGCCCCATCACCAGGTCACCGGCCACCATGGCGAAAGCCGGGTCTTCCTTTTTCATAGAGCCCACAATGAACCCCAATGCATCCTCCCAGCCCTTCTGAGGATACTCGATATCAAAATTGAGGAAATCGGGAATACTCACAAAGCTCCAGGCACCAGAATCTTCCTTAGTGGAGCCCGTTGTTTTCTCCCCGGCCGGTAGCTCTTCCCTCAGGAAAAAGACTGCCACCACAAGGATAATAGGAATTTTTGGTAAGGCTTTCATGGCATTTGTTTGGTGATATCGAGCAACAAGCTGCTTTGGCATTGTCTGAGATTGAGAAGACTTGACCGGTAACGTAGAATCATCGCTATGAAACAGGCTCTATTGGTTTTTCTAGCGATGACATTTCAGTTGTTTGGGACTGCAGGCTACCTCTTCTCGAAGCAACGCCCAAACATTGTCTTTATTTTTTCTGACGACCACTCCTATGAGGCTATTTCAGCCTATGGCGGACGACTCAAGGATGTTGCTCCGACACCGCATCTGGATCGGATCGCAAAGGAAGGCATCCGTTTCGAAAACTGCTTTGTCACCAATGCACTCTGCGGTCCAAGCCGAGCGGTAATCTTAACCGGCAAGCACTCTCACCTAAACGGCTTCATGGAAAATGAGCATGTCTTCAATGGCGACCAGCAAACCTTTCCAAAGCTTCTGCAGAAGGGTGGTTACCAAACGGCAGTCATTGGCAAGTGGCACCTCGGTTCAGATCCGCAAGGCTTTGACCTGTGGAATGTGCTGCCCGGTCAAGGAACCTATTATGCGCCGGACTTCCGGACGCCAAAGGGACTGATCCCCGGCACTCCCGGAGAATATGTGACCGAGGCCGTGGTCAACAAGTCGATCGAGTGGCTCAAGGAAGGCAGAGATAAAGACAAGCCTTTTATGCTCATGGTTCAGCACAAGGCACCGCACCGGTTCTGGTTGCCTCCCGTTCACCTTCTTGAGGAATACACCGCAAAGGTCTACCCCGAGCCAGAGAACCTCTTCGATGACTACAAAGGCAGAGGCACACCGGCACAAACTCAAGACATGACCCTAAAAGTGACTATGGATCTGGCACTGGATAACAAGATGGTCCCCTTCCGTCAGGACCGCATGAACGAAGACCAGCGCAAGCAATGGAACAAGGTTTACGACAGGATCCGGGCCAAGGTTCTCCGCAAGCGCCCTCAGGGCGATGATCTGGTGCGGTGGAAATATCAGCGCTACATGGCTGACTATCTAGCATGTATCCGCTCGCTGGACGACTCGGTAGGCACCATGCTTGACTACCTAGACAAGTCGGGATTGGCAAAAAACACCGTGGTTATCTACGCATCAGACCAGGGCTTCTTCCTCGGTGAGCACGGCTGGTTCGACAAGCGCTTCATGTATGAGGAATCCTTCAAGACCCCGCTTCTAGTTCGCTGGCCCGGTGTGGCCAAACCCGGGACAGTGAACAAACACATGGTATCCAATCTGGACTTTGCCCAGACCTTCCTCGATTTAGCCGGCATCGCCCTGCCTGTCGGCATGCAAGGCAAGAGCCTCAAGCCCTTGCTCGAGGGCAATAATCCCAAGGACTGGCGCGACTCGGTCTACTACCACTACTACTGCTTTCCCGAGTATCATGCGGTGCGCCGGCATGACGGAGTGCGCAACAAACGCTATAAGCTGATGCACTTCTATGACCTCAACGAATGGGAACTCTTCGACCTTGAGAAGGATCCCAAGGAAATGCAGTCAATACATGACGACCCCAAATATACTGCAACCCTCAAGCACATGAAAAGGGAGTTGGCCAAGTTGCGCAAGCAATACGAGGTCCCCCCCTCCCCCAAGCTGCGCAAGGGAGAGACCCTTTTTCCCCCATGGCCCGAGTTTGGCACCTTCGAGGTAGGCCTTGGCAACAAGGGATGGATTTCCCTTTTCGACGGCAAGTCGCTAAAAGGCTGGCGCCAGCCCTTCGCATCCAAGCCGGGTGAGCCGATATCGCAAATCGCCGAGCCCAAGGGCATCAAGGTGGTCGACGGTGAAATTCATATCTCTCCCGACCCGCAGGTGTTTTACCTGCATACCCAGACATTCACCGACTTTATCCTCGAACTTGAGGCAAAGATGCCCAAGAAGGCATTTGATTCCGGGATCGGTTTTCGCTGTATTTTGCCCAAGGGAAAAAACCTACCTCAAGGATACCAAAGCGAGATCTCCGACATTCGCAGTGGTGGCATTTTCGACATCGGGGTGGGCTGGATAAATCCGCCTGAGGAGGAAAAGAAGATAGAGGATTTTGTGAAGCGGACTGGAACCTTTCTCAGGCCTGGCAAATGGAATCAGATCCGGGTCATATGCAAGGGACCCAGAATACGCACCTGGGTCAACGGTCAGCTATGCAGTGACATCGAGGATGCCAAGCACAAGAGTGGCGTGATTGGCCTCCAACACCATTCCAAGGAAGGAGTCTACCGTTTCCGCAACCTGCGCATTCGTGAACTGAAGCCCTGAGCGCCCTTTTTCCAAGACAACGATGGAATTCACCGAAGTTCTAATACGCACTTGTTCTAGATCCCGGGGAAGGGACATGAAGCTTTGTCTGACGTTGCTCCTTTGTGCCCAAGGGGCATTGGTTGGGTCTGAAGCACAATGGCAGGTGGAGCGAAAACTTCCCGCACCTGAAGCGCACCAGGCGGCTTCAGCCGATCAGCATTTCGTTTATGCCATCACCAGTGGTGGGGTTGCCAAGTATGACCGCAAAAGCGGTGAACGCGTAGCGACAAGCGAAGGTGCGGCCAAGCACCTCAATAGCGGCTTCCTCTGGAAAGGAAAACTGCTGTGTGCGCATTCAAACTATCCTCTGAAGCCTGAGCGGAGTGAAATCAAGGTGTTGGATATTCAATCCATGCAGCTGACCACCTTCAAGGATTTCGGCAGTGCCGGGGGATCCTTGACGTGGGTATTACGCAAGGATGGTTTCTGGTGGTGCAACTTTGCGATGTATGGAGCGGACAATCACAAGACATTCCTGGTAAAGTACGATGAGCAATGGCGGGAATTGGCACGCTGGACCTATCCTGCGAAGGTCATCAGCCAACTCGGTCGCCACAGTTTATCGGGTGGAATCTGGCGCGGGGAGCAGTTGTGGACGACTGGCCATGATGATCCGGTGGCCTTCCGGCTGGGCTTACCCAAAGCAGGCAGTGAACTAGAATATCTGGGGCAACACGCAGTTCCCTTTACTGGGCAGGGCCTGGCCAATGATCCAGTAAGTGGAGGGCTGATTGGGATCAACCGGGCCAAACAGCAGGTGATTTTTGCCGGCACCGGGGAGGAACCGGTTCGTTTGCGGGTCTTGTGCTATAACATCCATCATGCTGAAGGAGTCGACGGCAAACTTGATGTCCCACGCATTGCCAGAGTCATTTTATCGGTGAACCCGGACCTTGTAGCTCTGCAGGAGGTGGATCAGAATACCAAACGCACCCGAAAAGTGGATCAGGTAGCTGAATTGGCACGACTGACAAAGATGAACAGTGCCTTTGGAGCCAATATCGAATTCCAGGGTGGCAAGTATGGCAACGCGATCCTCTCCCGCTTTCCAATTATCCACCACAAGAATCATCACTTGCCGAATATGGAATCAGGGGAACATCGGGGAATACTTGAGTCGTTAATCAGGGCTTCAGAAAAGGATACCCTTTTGTTTCTGGCAACGCACTTAGACCACCGGCGACCAGACAAAGAGCGGCTTGCCTCCGCAAAATTCATCAATCAGTTGATAGGTGATCGCGACAATGCACCGGCCATTTTGGCCGGGGATTTTAATGCTGTGCCCGGTAGCCGCACCTTAAAGGAATTCGGTAAATTATGGATGCGCACCAATCCGGAAGTGATCCCGACTGTTCCGGTAACCAAACCTGTCCGCCAGATTGATTATATCCTGGTGCGACCAAAACACCGGTGGAAGGTGGTGGAAACCCAGGTATTGGATGAGGCCGTGGCTTCCGATCACCGGGCGATTTTCGCGGTGATTGAGTTGAACGAATAGAATGCGATGCTTTCTGCTGCCGCTTCTTGAGAAGCTTGCCCGTAACGGAATCCAACTTAAATGTTTCGCCTGTCGAATTTTTGATGACGAGAATATTTCCCTCCATCTTCAGAGAAGAAATAATATTCCACTGAACGTCCCTCTCGAGGCGGGGATCGACCTCTCCTCTATAATAAGACATGGGAATCTTCGTTTTCCAAAGAACCTTGTTCTTGCTAATGTCTATTGCCCATACCTTATGCCTGTGACTCTCATACCTAACATTGCCATGAATCAAGGGTCGCGGGTCCGCAATCTTACCTAAGGCAGAAGAAACCGGTAAAAGCGTGAAAAGAATGAAAACAAGCGCTCGGATGCTTTTGTTCATATCTCAAAAACGCTTGAGGGAGTATTTTCTTAGATTTTTTTGAAAAGCTTAAATCTCTTGAGATCGGATATTGGCTAGTTGGCGAATGTCCAATGAGATCTCAAGGGAAATCACTCCGAACCCAGATAACAGAGCCTTACTTGCGCTTATTCCAGAGAATTTGAGTACCCTCTTTTCCGGGAACGACAATCTCCAGATCACCATCACCATCAAGGTCGGCGGTGACAATGTGCAATCCAATCCCCACTTCCTTGGCAGCAACGTGCTTACCAAAGGCCTTGAACGCTTTATCCCAAGTGTAATACATCACAACCGGGACGTCGTCGGCACCCGGATCCCGACCGTTGTGCCCATAAACGCGCTTTCCTGTAATTAGTTCGTCGACACCGTCGCCATCCAAATCTGCAAAGTGAAGCGCATGGGCCTGACTGAAAGAATCGTCGATTTTGACTTCGTCATAAAGAAAGCTGCCTTTGTCGTCTACTCCCTTGCTAAGCCATGCAAAGACGCCGTAATCATGCCCATTTCCCCAAAGCAGATCGTTCTTGCCATCACCGTTAACGTCGCGAATCAGCACCGGGCAAGACAGGCTCTTGGTCCAGCTTTTGTGAAACCTCCATGGACCTGCATAGGGATCGCCCTCGGGTCTCTCATACCATCCCGTACCGATCACAATGTCACTTCGCCCATCATTGTTCAGATCACCAAACCCAATCCCATGGCCACTGTGAGGTCCAATCGTGTGACCTTTAAACTTTCCCTGTTCATCCTGATACCAGACAATCATGGGGGCCTTCTTGTTCCACTGGTTGGCAATCCATTCACGTTTGCCATCACCGTCAATATCAATGAACTGACAGAGTTCATTAGTCTTCTGCTTGGTATCAATCAGTAGATTCTGCTTCCATAACAAGCCCTTTTTGAGGCCTTTCTCTCCCGGGTTCTTATACCAGTTCACTTCAGGAAGCCAAAAACTGTTCGAAACAACGTCAATCCAGCCATCGCCATCGACGTCGTAAGCATGCTCGCCATTAGAATGCGCGTAGCCACCCTTGTCTTCGATGATGCGCAAGGATCTCGGCACCCAAGATCCGGACTTGCCAGGATTGCGGTACCAGTTACGACCGGCGGAGATGTCGAGCCTGCCGTCTTTGTCATAATCCGCAACAGCAATGCCTTCGTTCGCATCAACGGCCAATAACTGCGTCTCAAATTCTACCGGATGTGCGCCAAACAGAGAGGGAATGACGGCCAGACTCAACGCAAAAATTGCAACGTATTTCATATCTTATTCCTTATATTTAGGCAGGTTTCTTTATTACAGAGCCAGTAGCAAGTCGCTGTTTTCGATGCGTTTCCAGCCTTCATAGCTAGAATCCTAGAGCAATAGGTGGAAAACGGACTGAAAGCAACACAAACGACTGTAGGCTCAAACGAGATTTTCGAGCCCAACGAGTAATCAATTTCCAAGGAAATTAGAGCAATCCCATGGCTTGCGATTTGGCTTGGAACACGAGACCAGATCTCAACAAGGCGACTCAAGGAGAAGGGCGTCGCCGTTCCGGCTGCAATGCTTTAGTCGGCTTCGCCGCGTTGTATTGAATCGCCCCGATATCCCAGTTTCCAGTCTTGGGCAATGGGCGCCCGTCAAAATCTGTTTCATAGAATTTGCTGAGGTTGATCGCCTTGCGGCGTAATGGGCTGTCTGCCTTAAGGTGATAATCCTGCTGCTCAAGGTCGACAAGGCCCGGATCGCCGCTGCCCGCCTGGTTGCTGTCACCCTTATATTTAGTGCTCGGGGATTTGTATTTGGAATACCAGTTGGCTGTTTTCAGGGCGCCGCCTGATCGGTTTCCGGTATAAGGAGAGGACGAATAGATAAACAGATTGTTCCTGAAATGGGCCCCCGAAGGTTTACCAACTGGGTTCCCGCCCCGGACATCAATACGAGCGCCGGCATTTTGAGACCTCCCGAATCCATTGTATCGGGCTATCGTATTGTTATCAAAATAGATGCCAGTGCATGGTGCCAACATGAACAGCCATGACTGTCCGTCGTAGCACACATTGAAAGATACTCTCCAGTTATGGATTTCCTGTCGATATCGCGGCCAATCATAATCCCAGCTGGATTCAATGAAGCCAGCATTGCCTTCCGAATAATTATGATGAATGTAGATGTTTTTCTTATGGTATCTGCCGCAATCTATTTCGATAGCGCCGCCGTCTGAGCCCCATGGGCTGTCTTTGGTCCCAAAGTTCTTGATGGTGTTGTATGACACTTCCTGGTTTCCGATGTTTAAGTGTATTCCCATCGGTCCCCAGCTACTTTTTGACGTTCGCCACAGGGCATAACTGGGGCCATCCAGATAATTCTTCGTGATCAAGGTATGCTCGCCAGCTGACATGATGCCCTGGCCGGTCTTGATGAATTCATTGTTTCGGATAATGCAATGATCCGCTCCACGATCAATACGCAGCGCAGCCAGTCTCGTCATGATGAGCATCCCCGATACGTGCTCCCCAGGGGTATCGTGAAAATGCAGGTTTTCTACAATGATGTAGTCGCCGCCAAGGATAATCGCGTTGCCGCTGGCATCGCGGGTAGTGGGATTGGTAAACTT
>Ga0115011_10003235_pt1 | contig 11086 bp, 7 predicted proteins | sample TroAtlMetagenome_2_FD_88705 | JGI IMG/M metagenome (GOLD analysis project Ga0115011, IMG submission 88705) | Marine eukaryotic phytoplankton communities from Atlantic Ocean - Tropical Atlantic ANT8 Metagenome | ecosystem: Environmental > Aquatic > Marine > Oceanic | place: Tropical Atlantic... | reverse complement strand
CGAATCAAGGCGGTTTTGATTGGCTTGATACGCAGAAGTTGCAGCCATTTCATCAACGCCGCCAGGGTTGCAATCAGGGCAAGGAGAAGGATGGGGTAAATCCAGAATCCGCCTTTCTGGATGTGCTCAATTGGGGAAGAGTCTACTTCATCAAGGATAAGGGCTGTTCCCAGTGATGGATCGAAGGCAGGGGAAGCTGCCTTGCCTTCTGCAAGTGCACTGATGTCTGCTTGGGTCGCAACCTCGGCAATCACCTGGGGTTGTAGTTGGTCATTTTCGTTAACCAGTCCTGCGAGCTTACCGTTATTTTCCATGAACCAGGAAACAGGACCGCTCTCAACAAACGTTCCTTCGTGTGCGACACCTTCGCTGTCGAGTGCTTCCCCGGGGAAGACCCTTGGTTGACCACTTTTTGCCATGCGCAGGATTGCGGTCTTAAGCAGTTTGACCTGTGCATTAAGGCCCTCATCTCCGCCTTTGTCCGATGTCAGTAGCTGGCTTCGTATTTCACTCGCGGCAGCAGTGCTGATCTGGGCCTCAAATCCTCGCCTGAAATCAGTCAGAAGGTTGTCGATATAATTGCGTTCGTCTCGCCATGTGGCCACCTCACTGTTCAGTTTTCCAAGTGAGTACACCAGTGCGTCACGCTCCTGCGAAGCCAATTGTGACTGACGCCGTTTCTCGCGGAGTTCGGCGGCAATTTTTTCTGTAGCCGTTGAGAGATCCGGCCTTTCACTGGCAATCTTGAGACGCAGTTGGGCAAGCAATTTCAGTTCATTGTCCAGGTCTTCCTCGATTTCCTCAAGTGCCGCCTTGTAAGCTGCTGCTGGGGCAGGATTGTCCTGCGCTGCTGCTTGGCCCGAGAGCAGCAGCGGGGCAATGATGGCAGGGATGATGAAGAGTTGGCGCATGAATGAAATGGATAGCGTCTATTTAAAACGGCAATTTCACGTAACCCGGGGAGCTTTCTTTGCGGTAAATGTCAATAGCCTGTCTGACTTGTCCGGAAATAGAATTGTCCGGCTGCCACTCCCACCCTTCGGTTGTTGACTTACCGTGACCGGCGATGGTGTTCCCGCGTCCCACATACCACGCTCTGGTCAGCCCCATGTAGATTGTCTCAAGCGCGATTCTTTCCCCCTCCACCTCACGGATTTCCCGTGTAACCGTGATGGCATTATCAAAAGCGATTGATGCGGAAAGGATGGCCAATACGTCGCGATAGCGGTCCTGCAGGGGGCGATCGTTATCCGGATTTTCAAGCCGGTAAATGGCATCCTCTACCTTTTTGCGCAATGGTTGGGGGAACCTGGCAATGCATTCGCGCATTGTCTTTTCCAGTTCAGTGATATTATCCAGAAGAAAATTTCTCCTGTTGCTCAGTTCAGCCTGCTCCTTCTGAAGCTCCCGTTGTTGAGCAGTGGCTTCCTCGAGTCGTTGCCCGGCGGCAGTAATCAGGGTATCAATCTGTTTTATTTCTGTGCGCCGAAGATCGTTAAGCGCGGCAAGCTGCTGCTGTTGCTCCTGCCAACGGGCAGCTTCCTCGCTGCGTTGTTTCTGGACACCTACCCATTGGCGAACCTTCTCCTGTAAAACGGCAGAAGGCGACACCTTGATGGTGCCGCCTTCACTAACCAATTCCTGAGAGTAATAATCCGTCTTTATTAACAGGCTCAGTAATAATACTGCATATAGTCTAAAACTTACCATTGTATCTCGAACCCGACATAAAACTCGCGTGGCGCGTTGTTGCGCGGCCCCTCGGGTATGCGACTGACGGTCAAGACTTCATCCAATACATTGTGAACCCCACCGATCAGCGTTACAGTATCGCTTAACTGAATATTTGCGGCAAGGTCAAAGATCACTCCGCCATCAATTTTGCCCTGGCGGGAACTGCTGCCGGGGCTATTGAGGTTGGCTGCAGTCCCGTAAGTATCGGAAACATAGGTTGCAGCAAGGTCAATTCCCCAGTGCTCTGCGGCAAGTCCTGCACCGAAGGCGAGTTTCCATTCCGGGATGTAGGGAATGTGTGCACCGGCGGCTCCACCGGCCAAGATATCATCTCCACCGCCCTCGGATAGGGCGTTGTTGAGGGTTGCATCCGTCCATGTGGCACTGACAAACATGGGAGTGCTGACTGCATTTCCTGCAAGCGGGTCAAACGTGGTAAGGAACTCCACCCCGTAGACTTCAGCCGCACCGGCGTTAGTTGGATTTGATCCTCCAAGTCCGGCATCGGAGCCTGTTAGGTTGTCAAAATCAGACAGGAAACCGGCGATTTCCACTGCCATTCCTTCACTTTGTTGGCGCAGGCCAAGCTCATAGCCGGTGCTCTCTTCCCAGCCGACCCCGCTTTTCAGGAAGGATCTCGGGCCAGGGGATGAGATGCCACGGTAAATGCTGCCGAAGAGCAACTCAGATTCACTGAGTTCGTAAGTCATGCCGAGACCAGGAGCTGTATAGTCGATGTTGCCGCTTGCGCTTCCGGTCGCAGTATTGGTTGGGTCTTTCTTGTAATCGGTATAAGAGAGGTCAATGGATTCGTGGCGAACACCAGGAATCAGCGTCAATTTACCGAGTTTAATTTCGTCCTCGAGCCACAGGGAAAGTGCGTCGGCTTCCTGCAGGCGGTTGCCTCCGGATCCGGGTATTCCCCTGACCACAGATGGGGCTTTTCCTTTTTCCCCAATAATAATTTTATCATCACGCTGGAAACGGCGAATGGAGTCGTGGTGCAGACGTGCACCGAACTTCAGTTCATGTGTGAGATTTCCGGCTTGAAGGGTATAGTTGGCATTAGCCTGAGCACCATACGAGTCATAGCTGCGGTTATTGGAGCGGATTCCGAGGTCACCCGTGCCGCGCAAGCGGAGGTTATCAAATGCACTTGCATATGCTCCCGGGTTGGCAAGAACCTTGTGAATACTCTGCCCACCTGCCTTGCGAATTTTATACCAGTCGCGGGCGAAGCTGTTGTAGTAACCGGCAAATTGCAGGTTGAGGTTATCAGATGGCTCCACAAAATACTTCAGGTATGTGCGGTGATGCTCAGTGAAGATATTGTCCAGGTAGGTGCCCGCATAGCGCCGATAGGGATTGTTGCGGAGGTCGCGTTCCGTTAAGCCGGCGTAGGTTTCATCAGCATCCAGTCGGCTGTATCCGTATTTGAATTCAAGGCGCTTGTAGATGTCCGAGTTGGGTTCCCAGAAGAGCTTGATCATCGGTTCAGTCAACTTGAATCCGGTATCTGAGGAACCTTTGTAACCGTTGCCTGAATCAATGCTGCGAAAGCCGTCCGATCCCTTGTGGAACAACTCAGCGAGGATTCCCATCCGGCCTGCGTCACTTTCAAAGACATCACCGAAGTGGAGGTGTGAGAGCATGTTTCCATTGCTTCCATAAGTGGAGCGCAGGAAGACCTGCCGACCATCGGTAAATGGAGTTGAGAGAAAGTTGGCAACACCGCCCGTTGTGTGTGGGCCAAAGCGTATCTGACTGGATCCTTTAAGGATTTCAATACCGGACATGCGGGCAGCATTTGGTGAGTAGTAGGCAGAAGGTGCGGAGTATGCTGCGGGAGCGGTAAGAATACCATCTTCCATGACTGTCACATTTTCACTACGTGTGCCGTCTCCTCCACGTATTGAGATGTTCGGAAAGTTGCCGAAGCCGTCCTCTTCCCTGAGGTAAACCCCCGGGACCTTGGCTAACATGCGATTGACATTCAGATAGCTATGCTGCTTTAAGTCAGTAGCATCCAGATAGTAACCTGTTCCGGGCAAATCGAACACCTTTTCGCTGCTGCCAATAACGACCATGGCATCCAGAGACTGGGAACTTGCGGGAGCGGCTTGCGAGGCTTCTTCCTGTGAATGGGACTTTGCAGTCAGGAAACTCAGCGCAATGGCAGAGAGGCTGAGGCCCGATTTAATGAGGCTGGTATATTTCATCGTGTTTATATGGAAAATATCGGTGTTCTTGTTGTTAATGGGACTCATTATCATCATGGAAGGGGGGCAGTCAAGCGACAATGAGACTCATTATCAAATAAATAGCTACCGTATCTTAATATTTAAGGGATCAGACGAGGGGCACTGGTGACCAACGACTTGGGTCTGTGTTTTAGGGAACAAAAAAATGCGGGGCGAAAAACGGACCTGAAAATGTCTATCGCTTATTGGTTTGGATGCTCCACAGTCACGCATGCCCAACAAACAAGGCGAATCCCGCAAGGTTTCCAGATTATGGGCGCCCACCGTTCCATTTGATCCTGCTCGTTGCGCGTTTTTTTATGGGTGGATCATTGTGGCGATGGGAACCATGTCTGTGGTTTTCAGTATTCCAGGCCAGACCATGGGCTTCAGTGTCTTCACGGACATCCTGATGGATGAGCTCGGACTAAGTCGGGTTTCGTTAAGTACAGCTTATTGCCTTGGGACCGTTGCAAGCGGGCTGACGCTGCCTTTTTTCGGTAGGCTTTATGACAAGGTCGGCGCGCGAAGGATGATTGTCTATTCAGCCTTGATAACCGGGGTGGTGCTTTTTTATCTCAGTCAGGTAAGAACGCTGCTTGATGCAGTTGATCGTGTGCCCGGCGTGCCGAGGGTAGTGCTTGCATTTGCGATTATCACCTTGGGCTTCTACATGATACGGGCTTCAGCTCAGGGTGTGCTGACCATGAGTGGGCGGAATGCAATTGGTAAGTGGTTCGACTATCATCGTGGAACCGCATTTGCCCTGAGTGGTCTGTTTACTTCTTTTGCCTTTTCGTTTGCTCCAAGAGGTCTTCGCGGAATGATTGATTCTCTCGGTTGGTCGCAAACCTGGTTGTTTCTTGGAATTTTAACGATGACGATCATGGCGGGATTAGGCTGGTTGCTAATCCGTGACAACCCTGAGGAATGCGGGTTAAGAATGGATGGAGGGGATGATCTCAGGAGCAGGAAGAAGGCGCATGACGATGCGCTGACACACCGAGACTTTACTCGGGCGGAAGCATTACGCACATGGCCGTTTTGGGTTTTCAATTTGTCGTTTGGCTTTATCTCACTCTATACAACTGCTGTCACTTTTCATATCTTGTCGATTGCCAAGCAGACCGGGCGGGAGGAAATCGAAGTGATTGGCTACTTTGTGCCGATGGCCTTTATCAGCGTCATGACCAATCTATTAATGGGCTGGATGAGTTCGAGGACACGCCTGAAATATCTACTTGCTATCATGAATGGGGGAGCTCTGGCTTCAGTGATAGGGGTGATTTATCTGCAGTCTCAGGCTGGAGTGTTTTGTTATATTATCGGTAATGGCATTGCCGGAGGGTGCTTTGCCTGCCTGAGCGGGGTGGTTTGGCCCCGGTTTTTCGGTCGTCGATGGTTGGGAGCGATCAGTGGATTCGGGATGTCAAGCATGGTCATTGCCAGTGGTATTGGCCCCTTGCTCTTTGGTGCATGTCTTTCGTTTACCGATTCATATACACCGATACTATGGGTGTGTGCTGTCATTCCCGCTTCGTTGCTCATTGCAACTGGTCGTTCTGATAATCCGCAAAAAGGCGGCACTGTATCTGCGACGTAATTATGGAAGATTGGAAACTGAAAACAGTTTTAGGGAGTCTTCTCCACAGTGGGTAACAAGGCGATGGTATCAAGGGTAAACTGACTGTGGATGACCTTACTCAGGCCCAGTGGGTGGTGCACGCTACGTTCTTCGTTTAACATTTTTACTGCCTCGTCATATCTGTATTGAGCTACGGCAATACCGATAATAAGCGGTGTTTTTTCAGGAGTGTCCTTAACAAATACAGGTCCGCCACTGTCTCCGCCAAAAGTGTTGAAATCCAGCATGAACGAGGGGTAATGCTTTGCCGGGCTGAGCGGGAAACTGGCGATAGTGGCATGACGTGCCACAGGAAACCCTGCGCTATTTGCCTCGGTGCGTTCTGGGTAACAAAGGACAAAAACGCTGTCGCAAATGGTGAGTCCTTGTTCTTTTAGTTTTTTGCTGTCGGCCAGTGTTTTTGTAGAAATGCTCGGGCAGGGGATGTCATCAGGTTTTTCCTCCAGTCGTAAGGCTGCAATGTCTTGGTCAGGGTGGCGCATCCAAAGTTTTTTTTCCTTGTTGCGTATCTTGATTTGATGATCGTGACGCTTGTAAAGTCCTGACTTGTCTTTCTTCCTGAAGACAACAATAGCGGTTTCCCCTTTCATTTTTTCGAAAACGTGGGCGGCTGTGATAATGATTGGACGATCGGGTGCACTTTCCTGATGCACCAGTAAACATGTTGCTGTTGATCCTGGATTGAAGAGCTTGAAAGTCGAATGCATGACATGCTCCGCCTTGCCGGGGGTAGGGGATTCGGCAATTAACTTGGTAATGGCCAAGGCGATAATGAGAGGATAAAGCAATATTTTCATTTTGATCGATAGTCTGGAAAGGGTGGCTTTAAATCCTTTGGTCATCAAGTATCGGCTGATTCCTTACGCCTTTATTTTTAAGAAAACGCTATGTTTGGCAGTTTACGTTAAAGTGGACTAGGCTATCATAAGCTACCATTTTTCTTTATATGTACCGTCATTCACTTTTTTCCTTTATTGTTACAGGTCTATTGCTTGTGGTGTGCAATGTGCTTCATGCGAATGAGGTGCGAACCTGGACTTCTACGGATGGACGGACATTAGAGGCTGAGTATGTCACGGCAAATAAGGGTAGCGTGACGCTGCGGAGACAGTCAGACGGGCGCCGCTTTGTCCTTCCACTTGAGAAGCTATCAGAGGATGATCGCAAATGGGTTGCTGAAGTCCTTGATTCTGGAGCGTCAGGGGTGCTCGAGAAGAAAGAAGCATCAGGCATCTTTGAAGGCCGGCTTACAGAAGACTGGGAAAAAATGGAATATGAGAGCTTAAAGTTGCGTTTTTATGGGGGCAGGGGGTTAAACAAGAAAAAACGTTACCCTGTGGTTGTCTTTCTTCACGGTAGGGGCTCAGGTGGCAGTGATAACGAGAAGCATCTGCGGAGTGTGCCGAGGATGCTTGTGGATAAGGAATTTTACAGAAAGAATCCATCCTTTGTGATTGCCCCACAGTGTCCTGATGACGGACGGGGTTGGCGAGGTCAGTTCCTTGAAGATGTCATTGGGCTTGTTAATCAGGCCGTCAAGGATCTACCAGTTGATAAAAACCGGATTTATATCACTGGGCTGTCCATGGGTGGATTTGGCACATGGTCGGCCATAGCAGAGGCACCGGATCTTTTTGCTGCAGCGGTGCCGGTTTGCGGTGGTGGTGATCCGCGTAGTGCCAAGTCGATAAAAGATATTCCCATCTGGGCTCATCATGGTGTGGCGGATGAGGTGGTGCCCGTTGCGGCCAGTCAAATAATGGTTGCTGCGCTGGAGAAAGAGAAAGGTAAGATTCGTTATACCGAGTATGACAAGGCGTCAGGAATCAGGCATGATGCATGGACTCCATGCTACAGTAATCCGGATGTTTTTGAGTGGCTTTTTTCCCAAAATAGAGGCAAAAAACAATAAATCTCAAAAGGTAAATAACGGCTAATTCCTTTTCCTTATTGAAGGGGCTTATGCGCTGCCGATTGGCTCGATGGCGACCGGACAAACCTTCAGTTCGGCTGTATCGGTTACCGGATCATACCCGCTTCCGGTAAGGATGTTCACCGGTACACTGGCAAAGCTAAAGCTGGTGAAGACAGTTCCTCTCGGGGAGCGGTCTGTTAATCTCGCTTTAATCTCGATTGTTCCTCGTCGGCTGCTCATTTTCACAAAATCTCCATCATCAATTCCCCATGCGTTGGCGTCATCAGGATGAATTTCAAGGCTCTCCTCATCTAGGAGATAATCAATTCCGCTGCTGCGGCCGGTTTGTGTGCGAGTATGGTATGCCTGAAGGCGTCTCCCTGTTGTCAGCCAGACGGGGAAATCGGAATCGATCACTTCTGCCGGATCGCGATACCCAATCACCTTGAAGAGCCCGCGTCCGTTTTTGAATTCTTCCTCGTGCAAGCGGGGAGTGCCGGGGTGGTCTCTGGTGGGCACGGGCCACTGGTATTCACCGTTCTCAATGCGATCCCAGTCTAGTCCATTGTAAATTGGGCTCAGTGAGCAAAGCTCATTAAAAACATCCCTAGCGCTCTGGTATTCGAAGCCTGGCGTGTCCATGTGCTGAGCGATACCTGAGATGATCCACCAATCTGGTTTTGCTTCTCCGGGAGGTTTCACGGCGGCGCGAAGGCGTTGCACCCTGCGCTCGGTATTGGTCTGAACCCCGTCCGTTTCAGCAAAGGCCGTGGCAGGTAGAACAATATCTGCCATCTGAGCTGTTTCGGTCATAAAAATATCAATGACCACAAGGTGGTCAAGGCTCCGGAGTGCCTGTTCACAGTGTTTTTTGTCAGGGTCGGACACAACAGTGTTTTCTCCATCGATGAGCATTGCGTGGATGCCATCAGGACCATCCTTACCGGAATTATTTAGCGCCGTGACTTTTGTAATGCCTTTTTCACTATCAATTTCTATACCGTAGGCGTCCGAGAATTTTTTCGCATTTGCAGGATCGGCACATGCCTGAAATCCAGGGAAATTTGACGGCACGGCCCCACAGTCCCCTGCGCCTTGGATATTGTTCTGCCCGCGCATTGGGTTAATGCCTCCACCCGTGTTGCCGAGATTGCCTGTCATCAGTGCGATGTTGCAGAGTGATTATACGTTGTCGACGCCGCAGATGTGCTCGGTAATGCCTAGGGTATAAAAAATTGCTGCCGGGGATCCTTCGCCATACCAACGGGCGGCCTTTTCAATCAGGCTTGCGTCCACTTCACATATTGGCGCGGCCCACTCGGGGGAAAACTGCTGGACATGGCTTAAAAACTCGTCACTTCCCGCCGTTCTGGTATTGATGAAATCAGTGTCTATAAGTTCATCCCGGGATATGACGTGGGCCATGGCCAAAAGCAGGGCGACGTCGGAACCCACACGGATTGGCAGGTGCAGGTCGGCAATCTTTGCCATCCTCGTTGTTCGTGGGTCAGCCACTATCATCTTGGCTCCCCGTGCAATGGCTTTTTTCAGGCGTGTGGCAGCGACAGGATGGCACTCAGTCATGTTAGTACCTATGGCAAAGATGACATTTGGGTGTTCCATGTCACTGAGCGGGTTGCTCATTGCTCCTCTTCCGATGGTGGCCGCCAGACCGGCGCCGGTGGGTGCGTGTCAACTTCGACTGCAGTTGTCGATGTAATTAGTTCCAAAGCCGGCACGCATAAATTTCTGCATGGTGTAGGCGGCTTCATGGGGAGCTCGGCCTGAGGCAATACCGTAGACTGAGTGTCTGCCATGTTTCTGTCGGACTGTCTTAAAGCCATCGGCAGCGGCTTGCAGTGCCTCTTCCCATTCGGCTTCCCTGAAACTTCCGTCAGGTTGCCTGATCAGAGGCTTAGTGAGCCGATCGGGATGATGCACAAAATCGAAGGCGTATTGTCCCTTAATACAAAGAGCGCCCTCATTGGCCGGTCCATCCATTGCGGGTTGAATACCCACGACGCGTTCGCCTTTGGTAAGAATGTCCACGGCGCATCCGACTCCGCAATAAGGGCAGACGGAACGTGTCTTGTTAACTTCACCATCGAGGTCCTTTGCCCGAATGGCTTTTTTGTCAGTGAGGGCTCCAGTGGGACAGGTTTGCACACATTGGCCACAGAAGGTGCACTGGGAATCGCGTAGGTCATTGCCAAACTCAGTGGTGATCTGTGTGTCAAAGCCGCGGTTCATCACGTTGATGGCATGATCTCCCTCCTGCTCTGCACAGACACGCACGCATCGATAGCAAGAAATACAGTTGTCATAATCCCTGAGGATAAAGGGATTTTTATCATCTTGGTTGGAATGACCGCTTTTCTTCCCCTTAAACCGCCCATTTCGAGCTTGGTAAAGGTCAAGAAGTGTCCCCAGTTCCTGGCTGGCATAACCGGCAAGTTCATTGATGTCGAGATTTCTGTTCTCGCTGGCTACCATCTCGAGGAGGGTTTTTCGGTATTTTTCAATCGTGTCGGTTTTAGTTCTTATAACCATGCCATCACTGGCTAGAGTGGTGCATGAGGCTACCGGGTTGCGAATTCCTTCGACCTCAACAACGCATACGCGACAAGCTCCGAAGGCTTCCAGCCGGTCATCATAGCAGAGGGTGGGTATGTTACGGCGGGAGCGCTCGGCAATCTGGTAGATGGTTTCCCCTTCATGGAATTCCACTAGTTGATCGTCAATGGTGACACTTCCGAGAACAGTGCCAGAGGATTTGTCCTTAAGGGCGATCATTGTGTGTTTGAAGTCGGTCAAGGATGCTAGCCTATGCCTAGAGGCCAAGGTGCTTTACAACTGCTTTTTCTAGGTCGTTGCCGCGAAGGCTAGTCTCAACAATATTGCCGTCCTTACCAATAAGGAAAGTAGCAGGAATAGACGTTATGCCATATTTTTTTGCGATGGCATTTCCCCATCCCTCACCATCATAAGCCTGTGGCCATGGCATGTTTTTTTCCTTAATGAAGCTCTCCAGTTTTTCCTTATCCGCGGCTCTATCCAGAGAGATTCCGACAATTTCAAAGCCTTTGTCATGGTAGTCGGCATATGTTTTCTGTATGTTGGGTAGTTCCGCAATACATGGGCCGCACCAGGTTGCCCAGAAATCAACTAGAACTACCTTCCCTTTGAGCTTGCTGAGTTCAAATTTTTCTCCCTGTAGGCTGGTGAAATTCAGACTCATTGTATCACCTATTCCGGGTTTATTAAATTCGCTTCCAAGGCTGTCCAGAAATTTGGCAAAGCGTTCAGCTTGTGGGTGTCCCTGAATATCGCTACGTGCCCTCTCTAGGGTTTCTTTGGCTTTTGTCTTTGATCCATTTTCCATGTGCAGGGCAAATAGTTCCTGAAATACGGCAAAGAACTCCGGCGGATCCAGCTTGTTACCTTTCGTAAGGCCCTGGTATTTGCGTTCCAGAAGTTGAGCTTTTCGTTCCGCCATTCCAAGTCGAGAATAGGACTCAATCAGAAAATCAATTGCTTCTGTAGAGTCCTTTG
>Ga0115011_10003234_pt1 | contig 11089 bp, 12 predicted proteins | sample TroAtlMetagenome_2_FD_88705 | JGI IMG/M metagenome (GOLD analysis project Ga0115011, IMG submission 88705) | Marine eukaryotic phytoplankton communities from Atlantic Ocean - Tropical Atlantic ANT8 Metagenome | ecosystem: Environmental > Aquatic > Marine > Oceanic | place: Tropical Atlantic... | reverse complement strand
GCTCAATTAAAACAACAACACAACTAAAACACAGAACCAACCAAAAAAACTTAATTTTTTTGAAAAAAGACAACAAAAAAACAGAAGAAGAATTACTAGAAGCGCCCGCTTTGTTATATGATTACAAAAAGCACCAATATGTTTTAAACAAAGAAAAGATGGTCGCTTTAGAGCTCTATGACAGTAAAAATAGCCATAACTAACCAAAAGGGCGGAGTGGGAAAAACCACTACAGCCGTAAATCTTGCCGCAACACTAGCAAAAACAAAAAGAAAAGTTTTGTTAATAGATATAGATCCACAAGCCAACGCAACTTCTGCAGCAGGAATAACAAAAAACACAAAAGATTCTCTTTATGAATATTTTGCAAATCAAAACAAACTAGAAAATTATATTTTAGATGCTGTCGGAGGATATAAAATCATCCCAGCCAACACAAACCTGGTTGCCACAGAAAAAATAATTGAAAAAACAACCTCAAGAGAAAAATTTTTTACCAAAAACCTTAAAAATATTTCAAAAGATTTTGACTACATTCTTTTTGACTGCCCTCCCGCATTAAATTTACTAACAATAAACGCTATGGAATTTTCAAAAAAAGTTCTTGTTCCTGTTCAGTGTGAATATTATGCATTGGAGGGGCTGGTAACTCTTAAAAATACAATAGAACAATTAAACTCAGCGCTAGACTTAAAAATTAATATAGTTGCAATATTAAGAACAATGGCAGATGGTAGAAATAGACTAACCAGAGAGGTTTCAGACCAGCTAGAAAAGCATTTTAAACGAACCGTTTTAAACACAATTATCCCAAGAAATGTTAGGCTAGCAGAAGCGCCTAGTTATGGTCAGTCGATAGTTGATTATGATATAAAATCAATAGGAGCAGAAGCTTTTTTGAGCTTGGCAGGAGAATTTATAAGGAAGTTTGAGAATGGCAAAAAAAACATCTCTAAATAAAGGCCTTGAAGCACTTTTGGGCGATGTTGTCGCTCCAAAAGAAACCAAACCAACCAAAAAAACTGCAGCCAAACCAACCAAAAAAGATCAATCTTTAGAAATTAGCATCAGCAAAATTAAAACCAACCAATATCAACCAAGAACAACATTTGATGAAAAAAAATTAGAAGAGCTATCTCAGTCAATAGAAAAACATGGAGTAATTCAACCAATTTTAGTTAGAGAAGAGGGAAACGGTTTTGAGCTTGTAGCAGGCGAAAGACGAATGAGAGCGTCAAAATTGGCCGGGCTAAAAAAAATACCCGCAGTAATTACAAAAGTCAGCAACATTCAGTCTTTGGAAATAGCAATTCTGGAAAATGTTCAGCGAGAAGATTTAAACCCATTAGAAATCTCTAAAGGCTATCAAAGACTTAAAGACGAATTTGGTTATACGCAAGAAGAGGTTGCAAAAAGCGTTGGTAAACCAAGAAGCTCAATAGCAAACTCCTTAAGATTATTAACGCTGTCTCCAAAAATACAAACAGAAATAGAGAAAGGAAGCCTAACAGAAGGGCACGCCAAGGTTCTTTTAGGGGTAGATGCAGCACAAGCAAACGTTTTGTTAGAAACAATTCTTAAAGAAAAACTTTCTGTTAGAGATCTAGAAAAGCTATTAGATGTAAAAGAGCCAACCTCAACTTTAGCCAAACCAAAATCAACAGACGAAAAAAACTTAGAATCAGCCTTAAGTTCTAAGCTTGGGTCAAAGGTCGTTATTCAAGACAATAACGGCAAAGGCAAAATGGTAATAAAATATTACTCATACGATGAATTAGATGGAATTATTGAGAAAATTTCAGTTTAAACCTATAAACGAAGACCAAATTAAATTAAAATTACGACACCCATGGCAGCTGACAGTTCAGGACGTACATTTTCAGAATATTTAAGTCACCATTTACAAAATTTGGTGTACGGAAAACTGCCTGCTGGCTATGAAAGATATAACAAAGACGGATCTGTTGAAATTTTAGAAAAAGATACATGGGTTTTTGCTCATAGCGCTGAGGAAGTTGCTGAAATGGGCTTTTGGGCTTTTCATGTTGATACCCTATTCTTTTCAATAACATTAGGAGCAATTTTTTTATTTATATTCGCTAGAGCAGCTAAGAATTTCTCAATGGAAAAACCCACAAAACTACAATCATTTATAGAAATGATGGTAGATTTTATAGACAACACAGTAAAAGGAACCTTTAAGTCTGCAAAAAATACACTTGTTGCGCCAATGGCATTAACCATATTTGTCTGGGTTCTTTTAATGAACTTAATGGACCTTGTCCCTGTTGATTTAATCCCTTACCCAGCAGAACTTTTAGGAGTTCCATACTTAAAAGTTGTTCCAACTACAGACATTAACCTAACAGCAGCCCTAGCTTTATCAGTTTTTGGGCTATATTTATTTTTTAGTATCAGGTCTAAGGGATTTATTGGTTTTATAAAATCAATTACCTTACACCCATTTGGGCCCTGGATGTTGCCAGCAAACCTTTTCGTTGAATTGGTAGATATGTTGGCAAAACCACTTTCGCTAGCTTTAAGGCTTTATGGAAATCTTTACGCGGGCGAAATGATATTTTTATTAATAGCAGGCATGGTTGCTTGGCAGCTTACCCTTTCCGGCATTATGGTTGGAATTTTAGGTACTTTGCTTAGCTTAGCTTGGGCTATATTTCATATTTTGATTGTTGTATTACAAGCATTTATATTTATGATGCTAACAACAGTCTATATGAATATGGCTCACGAAAAATTTGAACAACATTAAGGAGGTTGTAATTATGGAGATAGCATTAGGATTAAAATACGTCGGTGCTGGATTGATGTTTGGTTTAGCTGCAATTGGAGCAGGTGTAGGCGCAGGAGTTTTAAGCTCAAAGCTTATCGAGTCTATTGCAAGACAACCAGAATTAGAAGATCAGCTTAGACCAACATACTTTTTAGGTATTGGTCTTGTTGATGCTGTACCAATGATATCTGTTGGTTTAGCTTTTTATTTATTATTTGTTGCATAGAAAATGAATTTAAACGCGACTCTTTTAGGACAAATGATAGCTTTTGGGCTATTTGTTTGGTTTTGTTGGAAATTTGTTTGGCCCCCTCTTCTTGCCGCGATGGAAGAAAGGGCTAAAAAAATAGAACAAGGTTTAAAAGACTCTGAAGCTAGCGCCAAGAAAATTGTTGAAGCTGAAGAAGAAAGCAAGCAAATGTTAGTTAAAGCAAAATTGGAAGCTAAACAAATAATGGATAATGCAAAAACCCAATCCGAGAAGATAGTTGAGGAATCAAAAAGTAAAGCCACAGAAGAAAAAGAAAGGATTGTTGGCTCAGCTCAAGCAGAAATAGAAAAAGAAGTGGTCAACGCAAAAAAATCACTCGAAAAAGATTTTTCTACAAACGTAATGTCGGCGGTTAAGAAGATTGTTTCAAAAGAAGTTTCTTCTACTAATCACGAGGAAACTATTGATAAGAGCCTTAATGAATTTAGAAAATGAATAAATTATTAGAAGTCTACGCAAAAGGTTTTTTTAATACTCTTAAAGAAGAAGAGATAGAAGCTACAACTATTAAAGCTCAAGACATTTTAGAAAATTACTCGCAAGAAGATCTTTATGATTTTTTTAAAAATAAAACTATCAGAAAAGAAGACAAACTTAATCTTGCGCTGGAGTTAGTTGCCGAAAGCAGCTTAAAAGGATTAGTAAAAACGCTAAGCCTGAATAATCGTTTTGAGCTTATGCCAGAAATATTTAAGTACTTCATTGATTATGCTTCTATAAGGCAAAATAAAATTCCAGTTAAAGTTACTACCAATAAAGAGCCAAACGAAGAAATGAAAAATAATATAAACACCTTTGTTAAAGCAAACATAGGCCCTTCTACACCTATAAAATATGAGGTTAGTAAATCTCTGATAGGGGGCATTGTTTTAAAACACAAAGACAACGAAATTGATTTAAGCATTGATAACAAGCTTAATGGGCTTAGGGAAGCCTTAATTAACTAGGAGAAAAAATGACTACGAAAATAAACCCATCAGAAATATCAAGCATCATAAAAAAGAAGATTGAAGACTATAAAGGAGCAGCTACAGAAGCCAATGTTGGAGAAGTGCTCTCTACTGCAGACGGGATTGTTCAGATTTATGGCCTAGAAGACGCGATGTACGGAGAGCTATTAGACTTTGGAGAAGGAACATATGGGCTTGCTTTAAACCTGGAAACAGATTCTGTTGGGGCAGTAGTGTTAGGCGACTCTGGCCATATAAAAGAAGGCCAAAAGGTCAAAACGACTGGAAGAATACTTGAGGTTCCAGTTGGCGAAGGCCTAAAAGGAAGAGTTTTAGATGCCTTAGGCAGGCCATTAGACGGAAAAGGTGAAATTAAATCACAACACAATGCGCCTATTGAGGTTGTAGCACCAGGAGTAATTGATAGGCAATCAGTAGATCAGCCAGTACAAACAGGAATCAAGTCAATTGATGTAATGGTTCCTATCGGAAGAGGGCAAAGAGAGCTAATAATTGGAGACAGGCAAACAGGAAAAACAGCAATTGCTGTAGACACTATAGTCAATCAAAAAAATTCTGGCATAACATGCGTTTATGTAGCTATAGGCCAAAAACAATCAACAGTTGCAACAGTAGTTAGGCAGCTAGAAGAAGCAGACGCACTTAAAAATACAATAGTTGTTGCAGCAACAGCAGCAGAAAGCGCATCATTACAATTTCTTGCACCATATTCAGGATGCACGATGGGCGAATACTTTAGAGACATTGGTGAAGACGCTTTAATTATTTACGACGATTTATCAAAACATGCGATAGCCTATAGACAAATTTCCTTGTTGCTTAAAAGGCCGCCTGGAAGAGAGGCCTTCCCTGGAGACATTTTCTATCTACACTCAAGACTTTTAGAAAGAGCGTCTAGAGTTAATGCTGATTATGTAGAAAGGGCGACTAATGGAAAAGTTAAAGGTAAAACAGGCTCACTAACTGCCCTACCCATAATTGAAACTCAAGCAAGTGACGTTTCGGCTTTTATCCCAACAAACGTTATCTCAATTACAGATGGACAGATATTCTTAGAAACAGATTTATTTAATTCAGGAATTAGGCCGGCTATTAATCCTGGTATTTCAGTCTCAAGAGTTGGCGGAGCAGCGCAAACTAAAATAATGAAAAAGCTTGGTGGCGGAGTCAAATTAGCGCTTGCACAGTTTAGAGAATTAGAATCTTTTTCACAATTTGCATCAGATTTGGATGATGCCACAAGAGAACAGCTCGAAAATGGCCAAAGAATAACAGAGCTGCTAAAGCAGAAACAATTCTCTCCACGATCAGTCGCTTGTGTTTCTATTGTCTTGTATGCAATTGAAAATAAATATTTAACTAATATTGAAAAAGAAAAGATGCAGTCTTTCGAAGATAACCTTAGAACCTATTTCAAATCAAAGCACAAAGATGTTTGGGAAGAAGTTAATGAAACTGGCGACTGGAACGATGACTTAGAAAAAAAATATAAAGCAATACTTGATGGTTTTGTAAAAGAAGGATCTTGGTAGATGGCCCAAACTAAAGAAATAAGAAAAAAAATTGGCAGCGTACAGAATACGATGAAAATCACTTCTGCCATGGAGCTTGTTGCATCAAGCAAAATGAAAAAAACTCAAGATGCCATGAAGAAAGGAAAACCCTACTCTAAAAAAATTGTTGAATTGATTAACAATCTAGCTGGAGCAAGCTCGGAATATAAACATCCATTTTTTAAGACCACAGAAGAAAAAACAGACATTTATATTGTGGTAAGCACGGATAAAGGCCTTTGCGGGGGACTAAACAGCAATCTATTTAAACTTGCATTAAGCAATATGGCCGAAAGAGAGAAGGAAGGCAGAAAAGTTAAAGCTCTTCTTTTTGGAAAAAAAGCTACAGATGTATTTACTCGTCTAAAAAATGCTGAGGTCATAGGTAGCGCATCAAAGTTAGGCGACATTCCTGTGGCAGAGGATGTGATTGGTTCTTCTCAGATTGCAATATCTGATTTTGAAAACGGCAACATAGGCAACGTATACCTTTATGCAAATGAATTCATCAACACCATGACTCAAAAACCTTTAGAAAAAAAATTACTTCCAATTACCTCAATTGATAATGAAGAGGAGGAAAGAGTTATTTGGGACTACATATATGAGCCCGGATCAAAGGAGATTTTAGACAAACTACTAAAAAGGTATATTGAAACGCAAATCTACCAAGCAGTTATCGAAAACAATGCATGTGAACAAGCAGCTAAAATGATAGCTATGAAAAATGCATCAGAAAACGCTGAAGAGATTATAAAAGAACTTCAGCTTGTATATAACAACGCAAGACAAGCATCTATAACGCAGGAACTATCAGAGATAGTTGGAGGTGCTGCAGCAATATAAGGAGAAATAATGAGTGATACTGGCGTAATTAAACAAATAATAGGTGCGGTTATCGACGTTGAGTTTGATAAAGCCCAAATCCCGAATATCTATGATGCATTGGTCGTAGGTGAAAATAACCTTGTGCTTGAAACACAGCAACAATTAGGAGACGGCATAGTGAGAACGGTTGCTATGGGAACTACTGAAGGCTTGAAAAGAGGGCTAGATGTCAAAAATACAAATGCGCCAATAAGTGTTCCTGTTGGCGAAGCAACACTGGGCAGGATAATGAATGTTTTAGGCGATCCAATAGACATGAAAGGGGAAGTTAAAACAAAAGAAAGAATGCCAATTCACAGAAAGCCGCCTGAATATGTAGACCTAGCTGACTCGAACGAAATTTTAGAAACAGGCATTAAGGTCATTGACCTGGTTTGTCCATTCGCCAAAGGTGGAAAAGTAGGTCTTTTTGGTGGAGCAGGAGTTGGAAAAACAGTAAACATGATGGAATTAATCAGAAATATAGCTATTGAGCATTCAGGCTATTCAGTTTTTGCTGGTGTAGGTGAGAGAACAAGAGAAGGAAATGATTTTTATCATGAAATGACAGATTCAAATGTTTTAGACAAAGTTTCTCTCGTTTATGGTCAGATGAATGAACCTCCAGGAAATAGACTTAGAGTTGCTTTAACAGGACTAACTATGGCTGAAAAATTTAGAGATGAAGGAAGGGACGTTCTGCTCTTCGTAGACAATATCTATAGATACACTTTGGCTGGTGTTGAAGTCTCAGCACTGTTAGGAAGAATGCCTTCAGCTGTTGGATATCAACCTACACTTGCAGAAGAAATGGGAGTGTTGCAAGAAAGAATTACCTCAACGAAAACAGGTTCAATCACTTCAATACAAGCGGTTTATGTTCCTGCTGATGATTTAACAGACCCATCTCCAGCAACAACATTTGCCCACTTAGATGCTACGGTTGTGCTTTCAAGAAGAATTGCAGAACTTGGAATATATCCTGCTGTCGATCCTCTTGACTCAACCTCAAGGCAGCTGGATCCATTAGTTGTAGGACAAGAACACTATGAGGTAGCACAAAGGGTGCAAGGTGTTTTACAAAGATATAAAGAACTTAAAGACATTATTGCTATTCTCGGGATGGACGAACTATCTGACGAAGACAAGAATACGGTCTCAAGAGCAAGAAAAGTAGAGAAATTTTTATCACAGCCATTTTTTGTTGCTGAAGTTTTTACAGGCGCACCAGGAAAATATGTCTCTGTGAAAGATACAATTCAAGGCTTCAAAGAGATTCTTGATGGTGTTCATGATAATGTACCAGAGCAAGCTTTTTACATGGTCGGCTCTATAGAAGAAGTTTTAGAAAAAGCTAAGACAGTTAAAAGTGATTAGTATTAGTTTCATTTCACAAGAGAAGACTTTGTTTGAAGGCCAAGCAAAGATGGTTGTAATGGATGGTCAGGAAGGCCAACTTGGAATCGTCAAAGGACATTCACCTTTGCTAGCTGTTCTAAAGCCTGGCCCAGTAAGAATGATTTCAGACGATGGAGAAGAAGTCTTTTTTACGAATGGCGGCTTTGCCGAAGTTCAGCCTGACACAATTACGATTCTGGTAGACTCTGCAGAAAGAGCAGACGATCTAGATGAAGCTAAGATCATAAAAGCCAAAGAAGAAGCAGAAAAACTGTTAAAAGACAAAAAAGATGAAAAAGATTTTGCTGAAGCTTCAACTCAACTTAGCCAATCTTTATCACAATTACGAGCGATTCAGTCACTCAAAAAGAATATAAAACTCAAAAAGTAGTTTAAGTACCAAAAAAAAACATTAAAATCGGATAATGGGATTAAGCATCGTTCTTCTTGCTGCCGGACAAGGCAAGCGCATGAAAACAACCAAACCAAAACCTTTGGTGGAGCTTGCTGACAAGCCGTTAATTCAATATTCACTTGATACAGCAATGAAGCTTAATCCTGAAAAGATAATTTTGGTGACAGGACACAAAAAAGATGAAGTAAAAAAGTATGTATTAGCTAATAACCCAGGAGACTACATTTTTTGTGAGCAAAAAGAGAGACTTGGAACAGGACATGCAGTAAAACAAGCAGCTCAATATCTGCCTGAAAGCGGCAAAACCCTAGTGCTATATTCAGATGTCCCTTTAGTCACAGAAACAGCTTTAAAAAAATTAATAAAATCATCGAATAGAAAAAAGCTCTCTATTCTTACGTCTCAAATTGAAAACCCAAAGGGCTATGGCCGAATTATAAGAGACGAGAAAGATCAGCCCGTACAAATTAGAGAAGAACAGGACGCTACAAAAGAAGAGAAAAAGATAGATGAAATATTCACCGGCATAATGATCGTAGACAATGACTTTCTTAAAAAAGGATTACAAGGTTTAGTGAGGAATAATGCGGCTGGAGAATACTACCTTACTGATCTTGTAGAGTTTGCCAGTTCCCGAGAACAAAAAATTGGCTCTGCGCAAACACAAGAGAAAGAAATCCTAGGAGCCAATAATAAACAAGAATTAGGAGACCTATATAGAGCGCTTGTGGCACTTAATATAGCTTCAGCAAAACGAAAGGGGGCTATTTTTAAGGACGAATCTACTTGCTACGTATAAGGGACATTAAAAGTTGGCCGTGATGTAAAGATTGGCAATAATGTAACCATAAAAGGAGAGGTAACCCTCGGAAATAACGTGTCTATTGGCTCAAACACTATTTTATTTAATACAAAAATAGGGGACGAAACTATAGTTAAAGATTTTTGCTCAATTGAGAACTCATCTATAGCAAAAAATGCAGAAGTAGGACCTTTTGCTAGGCTTAGAGATGGAGCAGCCCTTTCAAATAAAGCAAAAATTGGCAATTTTGTTGAGGTTAAAAGATCTACAATTGGAGCAGGATCCAAGGCCAACCATCATGCTTATCTTGGAGATGCAACAATTGGGAAGAAAGCCAATATCGGCGCAGGCACAATAACATGTAATTATGATGGCAAAGAAAAACATGAAACAAAAATAGGCGATGAATCTTTTATTGGCACGAACTCTTCTCTTGTTGCGCCATTAAAAATAGGAAAAAAATCATATATTGCTGCAGGCTCTGTTATTACTTCTGATGTTCCTTCAGATTCTTTAGCTTTTGGCCGCTCTCGCCAGAAAATTAAGAAAAACAGGAAAAAGAAATAATGTGCGGCATTGTTGGCGGAACTTCAAATAGAAATATTCTTCCTATCCTTGTTGAAGGGCTAAGAAGGCTAGAGTATAGAGGATACGATTCAGCAGGAGTGGCCTATAAAGCTAATGGAAAAATTTCTTTAGTAAAAAATGCAGGCAGAGTTGAAGATCTCGCAGACAAATTAAATTTAGAAAAGAACAACGCAAAGATAGGAATTGCACATACTAGATGGGCAACTCATGGCGTTCCTTCAGAAAAGAATGCACACCCGCACAGCTCTAAAAACAATATTTATGTCGTGCACAATGGAATTATTGAAAACCATTTAGCGCTTAAAGAAATGCTTAAAAAAGAAGGCTTTAAGTTTTCATCACAAACAGACACAGAGGTTATTGCTCACTTAATACAGCTCTATATGGAAAAAGGGAAAGATCTTGATTCAGCGGTCATTAGTACCATAGCAAAACTTAAAGGGGCTTATGCATTAGGCATTCTAGACAAAAATAACCCTGATACTTTAATTGGTGTAAGGCAACAAAGCCCGCTTGTGATTGGCGAAGGTTTTGAAGAGCGATTTATTGCTTCTGATATTATGGCCTTGTCTAACATTACTAATAAATTTAAATTTATGGATGATGGGCAAATAGCTATTCTTAATAAAGACCACATAGCTGTAACCTCTTCTTCTGGAGTAGCAGCAAAATTAAAAACTCAGGAGGTAGATTCAAACGCTTATACAAACGACTTAAAAGGCTACAACCATTTTATGGAGAAAGAGATATTTGAGCAGTCGGATGTTGTTGAAGACGCTCTTGAAGGCAGGCTAACAAAAAATGAAAGCCAAGAGGGAATCTTTGGGGTCGGCTTTGAGAAAGCAATGAAAAACATCTCAAATGTACAGATTATTGCTTGTGGAACAAGCTTTCATGCAGGCAGAATATTTGAGTTCTGGTCGCACAAGTTCTTAGGAATAAATTGTCGAGTTGATTATGGCAGTGAGTACCAATACCAAGAACCAATCAAAACAGACAAAACGCTATTAATAACCATATCTCAGTCAGGCGAAACAGCAGACACGCTCTCGTCCTTAAAATTTGCAAAAAAATCAGGCGATCCAATTACTCTAACTATCTGTAATGTTGCCAATAGCTCTTTGTGTAGAGAATCAGATTATGCTTTATTAACTAAAGCTGGCCCGGAAATTGGCGTAGCTTCAACGAAAGCTTTTGTCACTCAATTGGCCTGCTTAAATTTATTACTGCTAACTTTGATGAGAGTGCACAACAAACTGCCAACGGCAAGAAAGAAAATTACAGCGGCTCTTAGAGACTTGCCTAAACTTATTAACAAAACCTTGAAGATGACCGACGAATACAAAAAAGTAGCTAAATTATTATTTAAACGTTCAAGCGCATTATTTTTAGGCCGAGGTTTGTATTTTCCTATTGCTAGAGAAGGAGCGCTT
>Ga0115011_10003233_pt1 | contig 11091 bp, 13 predicted proteins | sample TroAtlMetagenome_2_FD_88705 | JGI IMG/M metagenome (GOLD analysis project Ga0115011, IMG submission 88705) | Marine eukaryotic phytoplankton communities from Atlantic Ocean - Tropical Atlantic ANT8 Metagenome | ecosystem: Environmental > Aquatic > Marine > Oceanic | place: Tropical Atlantic... | reverse complement strand
GGATTGTGAGCGCGCGAAACACGAGAATTTTGATGCAGGCCCGCTGCGCGTGCATGGAGTATAAATATAGTTTGCCTTTTAGCTGTGATGTGCTTTTGGATGTGTTTTATGCGATTGATTCAGATAATAAATTATTGTCGTTAAAAATTACAATCTCTTTCTCTTGTGTTATTCTGTTGTTTTCTTTTTGGTTTAGTCATATCTCGCGGCGTTTGTGTATTTTTTTATTTGTATTTCTCTTCTTGCATTCAAATCTATTTTGAATGCGCGGCAGAGTTGCAAATCTTCACGAACGCTTCGCCATCCAAAGAGGCGCCGCCGACAAGGAATCCATCGATATCAGGCTTCATCGCCAACTCATCGCAGTTGCCGGCATTCACGCTTCCACCGTATTGGATTCTCACCTTGGAGGCCACATCTGGGGAGACGTTTTCACTCATCCATTTTCGGACTCCAGCGTGCACTTCTTGTGCTTGGTCCGGGGTAGCAACTTTACCCGTACCAATAGCCCAAACTGGTTCGTAAGCGATGATGATGTTTTCCCAGTCCTTTTCAGTCACGCAATCGAGGATAGCTTTGAGTTGCGCAAAGCACACGTTCAAAGTGTCTCCAGCTTCTCTTTGCGCTAACGATTCGCCTATGCACGCCACCACCTTCACTCCAGTATCTAATGCATATTTAGTCTTTAAGCCGACAAATTCATTCGTTTCGCCGCACAAAGATCTTCTCTCCGAGTGTCCCAAGATGACCCACGGAATGTTCGCGTCTTTCAACATCTCCGCGGAGACTTCTCCAGTGAAAGCACCACCTTTGCTAACCCAGCAGTTTTGCGCTGCAATTTGATACGGTGCATTTAACTTTGATTGGACTCTATCTATGTATACCATCGGCGGCGCGCAGATGACTTCTACGTCAGCCGTGATCTCCCCACTGTTCAAACTCGCGCACAACTTATCGATGGAGTCTTTCGTTCCATTGCATTTCCAGTTCCCTCCGACGACGAACTTCCCGGTGCCTTCGCATACGACGAGAGCAGAGGCGTGCCGTCTACTCTGTCTCGCAATCGACTGCTGTGCTCTCATCTTCATCAATTTATTGCTCATCTGTCCGCCTCTCATGGTCTTGGTCTGAGAAGACGTGGATGTAGTGGTAGTGTTCATCATCATCATCATCATCATCATCGTAGTGTATATTATTATATTATAGAGTGGGAGGAGAGAGAGTTTGAATTCTCAGGAACCAAATAAATACGTGCGTTTAAAGCGCGCGCGGATTACCAAGGCTGTTGCTCTTACTAGAAAGAGTGTGTGTCCTCGCGCGACGGGACTGTACCTCGCACAAATCCAATCTCGCGTGAAAATAAATGAAAAGATTATCCACGGCGAAACAAGAAGTCATTTTATCTCTTTTTCGTCGTCGAAGGGTCCACACACACACAAAAAACTCTCTGCGTGGCTCTCTCTCTTTTCTCTCTCTCTCTCTCTCTCCCCCTTTCGTCCAAATTTTTTTACTCTCGATGACGGATGGTGGAAGGGCTCTCGCGTTTTTTTTTTTTACAACCACGACCACCACCACGAAAAAAAATCAAAAAAAAAAGGAAAAAAGAAAGACATCTTGTCTTCTTCTTCTTCTTCTTCAGATATAATTCGTTTTTTGAGAAGGGAGAGATGTCGTCGTCGTCGGCGACGACGACGACGAGGGGTTGTTGTTATCGCAGCGCGGCGCGAACGATGCGCAACCATGGAACACCGTCCGCTAGAAGAAGCAGCGCGTGCGAAAAGAAGGGTTCGAAGTACTCGCGAGAACAAAAACAAAAGTTGCGCAATAAAATGCATGCGACGACTTCAGATATTGTTACTTCTACCGATGATGACGTAAAAAATGTTGTGATCATTGGATCAGGGCCGGCTGGATACACGGCATCGATCTATGCCGGCAGGGCAAACTTAGCGCCAGTATGTTTTGAAGGATTTCAGAGTGGTGGCGTCGCTGGTGGCCAGTTAATGTCCACGACCGAGGTTGAAAACTTCCCAGGTTTCCCACAAGGCATCAGCGGACCGGAGTTGATGGAGCGAATGCGTCAACAAGCCTTGCGATGGGGTGCGGAGTTATATCCAGAAGACGTTGTCAGCGTTGATTTCTCAAAGAGACCGTTTGAAATAAAGTCTGAAGATCGAAGTATGAGAGCAAACGCGATCATCTTAGCCACCGGGGCGACGGCAAAGCGTTTGTGCATACCGAGCGAAGAGAAATTTTGGAGCAAAGGAATCTCCGCGTGCGCGATTTGCGATGGCGCTTCACCCGCTTTCGCGCAAAAAGAACTCGCAGTCGTTGGCGGTGGCGATTCTGCATGTGAAGAGGCGATTTATTTGACGAAATATGCTTCTAAGGTCCATTTACTCGTCAGAAGCGAAGAAATGAGAGCTTCGAAAGCGATGCGAGATCGAGTATTGGACTCTTCAGATGTCATTGTGCACTACAATACGTCCGTCGAAGATGCGACGGGTAACGCGCAAGGCTTCTTAGAAAGTCTCAAACTCATAAACACAAAAACGAACGAACCCATCCCGGAGCCGCTGAAAGTTGCCGGCATGTTCTACGGCATCGGTCACAGGCCGAATACAAAGTTTCTCAACTCGCAACTCGGCACCGACGAGGACGGGTTCATCCTTGTCAGTGACCACGATAAGACGTCCACTTCCGTTGAAGGCGTTTTTTCAGCCGGCGACGTGCATGACAAAGAATGGCGACAAGCCATAACGGCTGCCGGAAGCGGATGCCAAGCAGCTATCTCTACGGAAAGATATTTGCAAATGAACAACTTGTTGAAAGAAGTCAAGATGTTGGATACCGAAGATGCGAAAGAAAAAATCGAAGCCGCGAAGAAGAAAGAAGCGGAAGCGCCGGAGAAGAAGACGCACGAGCCTGCATTTGACGCGGATAACTTTGATATAGATAGACAAAAGCATAGGGGACAATACGCGTTGCGGAAACTGTACCACGAATCTCCTCGTCCTTTAGTCGTGATGTACACGAGTCCAACGTGCGGCCCGTGTAAACGACTGAAACCGATGCTCAATAAAGTGCTGAACGAGTACGAGGAATCCGTCCATTACGTAGAAATTGACATAGCGGAAGATCCCGAGATTGCTGAATCAGCCGGAATTATGGGTACTCCGTGCGTGCAAGTGTTTAAAGATAAAGCTAGGGTGGCGGTCGTAAACGGCGTCAAGATGAAGAGCGAGTATAGAAAAATATTCAGCGAACAGTTGATCGAGAGTTCCGCCGCTTGAAAACAGATGGTGATTAAACGAACGAACGAACGAACATGGTTTGTCATCATAATCATCAGCAACATAATACTGCTATTACTCTACTCCTAATCTTGCTCATTATATATATATATATATATATATTTATTTTGTGCGTGCGACTGTGCGTATGTCTTTTTTCTTTCCTTCTTCAAAGTCATTTTGCCCCCCTTCTGCCTTTCCCACCGCCTGAAAAAGTACAAAAAATGGGTGTTACACGCTTTTGACAATCATCACAAAAAGAACGCACTCTCGAGTAGGAAGAAACAATGGACAAGAAAGGGAATACCATCATTAAAACGAAACCAAGAACTGGAGCGAGACGCGTTCTCGTGACTGGTGGCGCTGGATTTGTTGGTTCGCACTTGTGCGATGCCTTGGTAGCGGTACTTACATAAATTGCATTTTCTCTCTCTTTCGTTGTGTAAGATCGAGGCGCTCAAATTATTAAATTTACGAGACGCGCACTGACCACTGTCTTCCATTTCTTTCCCACATAAAAACAGAGAGGCGATTACGTCATTTGTTTGGGTACGCATTTTGTGTGTCTTTTTATTTTATTCGCCGTGTATCGTTCAGCTTTTGCATGTGTTTTATACACAAACACTTTTGCTCGACATTTTCGACGATTTGCCGCGCGGGACTCGAGAAGAAGAAAATTCATTTTATTGTTCTCACTCACGCGTACGCGCGTGTTTCTTCATTCAAACTCATCAAACTCATCAAACTGATCATCAACATCACAATATCTACTGAATACATAAAAATCAAACGAACAAACAATCAGATTCTCTCTTTACTGGATCTAAAGATAATATCAAGCACCACTTTGGGAAGGAAAACTTTGAGTTCATTCGTCACGATGTTGTTGAACCGATTTTGCTCGAAGTCGACGAGGTGTATCACTTGGCGTGCCCAGCTTCTCCGATTCATTACAAGTTCAACCCGGTGAAAACGATTAAAACGTCCATCATTGGTACCATGAATATGTTGGGTTTGGCGAAGCGCACAAAGGCTAAATTTTTATTGACGTCCACGTCTGAGGTGTACGGCGACCCGTTGGAACACCCACAAAAGGAGACGTATTGGGGCAACGTGAATCCGATTGGTGAACGTTCGTGCTACGACGAAGGTAAAAGGTGCGCGGAAACGTTGGCATTTGATTACTATCGCGAACATAGAGTGCCGATTCGCGTGGCCAGAATCTTCAACACTTATGGTCCGAGGATGGCTTTGGATGACGGTCGCGTCGTTTCAAACTTTGTTTCGCAAGCATTAACCGGGACTCCGATGACGGTGTACGGAGATGGTCAGCAAACGAGATCTTTTCAGTACGTTTCCGATTTGGTCGCTGGTTTAATCGCTCTCATGGATGGTAACGATACTGGTCCAATTAACTTGGGTAACCCGGGAGAGTTCACCATGTTGGAACTTGCAGAAAAAGTGAAGCAAGTCGTCAACCCGAAAGCCGAAATTATCTTCAAGGAAAACACGCAAGACGATCCGTCGAGAAGAAAGCCAGACATTTCCAAGGCGAAGAAGGCGTTGGGTTGGGAACCGACAATTAAATTAGAGGATGGTTTGTTGCAAATGATTGACGACTTCAAGACGCGTTTGGGAGCATAAATTTTCTAAACAAATTCACTGAAAAGAAAGAGAGAGAAAGAGAAAGAGAGTTTTAACACACTGCATTTACTACTATGTTAACATTATTATTATCGTTATCGTTATACCGCACCGAATACTTTCGATGGGTGAGACTGAAGAATTTTGTGTGGCGGCTGTTTTCTATTGGGTACTCCTCCCTTCTTAGTTTAAAGCTTGGAGAAATACTCCTTCGACCCCTTCACGTCTTCCTTCATGGCTTCATCCCCCGGTTTCCAGCCCGCCGGGCAGACTTCATCCGTGTGCGTTTGCACGTATTGAATCGCCTGCAACGTTCTCAACGTTTCATCGACGGAGCGACCGAACGGCGCATTGTTAATGGTCGCGTGCTGAATGATACCTTCCTTGTCGATGATAAACAAACCTCTCAACGCCTCGCCACTGTTTTCATCGTACACATCGTATGCGTGAACCGCTTGACGCTTCAAGTCAGAGAGCAACGGGTATTCGATGTCGCCTAAACCGCCTTCGTTTCTTTCGGTTTGGATCCACGCCAAGTGCGAGTATTTGGAATCGACCGAGCAGCCGATGATTTCGCAGTCCAACTTGGAGAATTCTTCGTATCGGTCGCTGAAAGCGGTGATTTCAGTCGGGCAGACGAAAGTGAAATCCAACGGGTAAAAGAACAAGACAACGTATTTCTTGCCTTTATATTGATCCAAGGAGATGGTTTCAAACTCTTGGTCGATCACGGCTTCACCTTCAAAGTGTGGCGCCGCGTTACCGACCAATCGTGCGTTGACAGAAACGTTTCTTCTGTGAGATTTCTTCAAAGAAGAAGATTTTCTGTTGTTGTTTATTGAGAGTAGCAGTAGAGAGAGAGAGAATAATGAGTGTTAGTCATATTCATTGTCGAAAATCGCCGCCTCATCATCATCATCATCATCATCATCATCATCATCACCATGACCATGACCATGACCATCAATCATCATCACCATCATCGACCCAATCTTCATCAACGAGATTAATAAGAAAAGACGCGCGCGGACGATATGTACGCGCATGCACACGTAGGAAAAAAAATATAGAATTCACACGCGCATTCGCCAAACATCAATAGCACGCACCTGCTAAAAGATTTCGTTGGCGCGATGACGCGTGAAGAAGAGAGCGTGGCGGCGATCATTTTATTCTCTCAATTTCGTTTAAAGTGACGTACTATGAAACAACGGAGCACAACAACCAAGCAGCTTGGAACACCAACGACCAACGACCAACTTTTTCACTCAAGGACAGGAGTCCACAACAAAAGCGCACACACACACACACAAAAAAAGAAAGCGATGTCTCCTCAAAAAGGCAACACACACGCGCGCGCTTTACGAAAGAAGGAGGGGGATGGAGACGCGTAGATAGCTCGCAAATAAACGCGATGCGTCGCTTTTCTTCCTCGTCTACTCGTCTTCGTCTTTATCTTCGGAGAAGAAGCACACGACGGCGACAAGTAAAAAATAATTTGTTTTCCACTACGTCTGATAACACGAACACGATTACAGATGACGATGGTGTTGACGGCGACGACGAGTTGTCCAACTACGAAGATTTAATGGCCATGGAGGACTCGTACGGGTCAGGCGTATCTGCATCCGAACACGCAGCTGCGGAAGCCAATGCGAAACTATTGCAACAAAGACAAAAAGTACTCGAAGAGAGGGAAAAACGAGGGATACAGGTAGGCGACAGGGTAAGAGTCCACGCTCGCAAAGGCGCACCATACCCAGATTTGAGCATGCGCAAAAAGTATTACGACGATAGAGATTCTGTGATGTCGGCAAAGACTGGGGGTGGTGCACGCGTCGGCGTCGGCGACTATGAAAGAAAACAAGCAGCAAACGCGGAAGGCTCGAAGAAAAGAAGGTTTGATATCCGACCAGTCGTTGGATACGTCGTAGAGGTTCGGAACGACAGAGTTGGAGTGAAAAGAAACGAGCGCGTGGACGATTCGGATATCTCTTATCCAACGTTCCCGCGGTCGTGGGTGGAGCAGTTAGATATAGGTGAAATGTGGGAAATGAACACGGGAAGTCGAAACGGCTCTTTCGGGTCGTTTTCATCCGCGGAAGACGCCGCATTTTACCAAAGCGAAGGGGTGAGAGAACAGGCGTCGAAACCATAGAGTAAAAAATTAGCACTTAGTATGTACGTAGGGTAGGGCTACTAGAAATTAGCTCTTAGCACATGGAACTGAGTATTCAGATTGTAATTTTATTAGTAAATCGCTGTCCGATATTTTCATAAAATCCATCTTTTCGCTTCCTTTTCGGGAATGTCTGGAAAGATATCTCGCATTGCTTTCAGCGAGCTTTTCATGAGTTTTTCATTTATCGTGTTCGTGTCCCAATCGCTGGGTGATTCTACGGGGTTGTTCAGCATATCTATCAAATCATTTTCTGAACAACACACGGCCACATCAGCTTCGCCGCCGTAAAATTTATCTCCGAAAGAATGTATGCCTAGAACATAATCATCACACAGTAAAGGGCCTCCCGAACACCCACTCGCGACTTTTGCGGTGTGTGCAATGTGCGAAAAATCCCCCGAATATCCTATGATTTCACCGTTACTTTCGTTTGGGATTCCCTTGGAGTCGTGAAACAGGGAAAGTGGATTCGCATATGCCATCGGATACCCAAACGCGCGCACTCGAAACTTCTTTTTTTCGTGATGCGTTTGTGACAACTCTAACCCACGAGATGATAACGATGATAACGATGATTCTGACGAGGTGGACGTTTTGACTCGTAAAAGTGCTAAATCGAGTCGCTCGTGAACGCTAAAAACTTCCGCTTGAACCGAAAGTGCATTCATATTTTCCGAAGGAAAAAGGCACTCGAGCCCATCTCGTCTCGCACCCGCCATCGAAGCGACGTGAGCTGCAGTCAACACGAAGAAGTTTTCGTCCATATCTTTAGTACACTTTTCAGAGCTCAAGAGAACGCCGGAGCCGTTACGTGAGGAGAGAAACCGGGACAATATAGCCGGCGTTTTTGTTGATGTCTTAACTGTAATTTTGCACACCGACGAGCTTGATAAAGACGACGACGAAGAAGAAGAAGAAGAAGAAGAAGAAGAAGAGAAGACGCGAGACTGGAGTGCTATCGTACTCACCATTGCGACCTTCTTCTTCTTCTTCTTCCCTCTTTCACCTACATCACGTGGGGGTTCGTTTCCGTTATTTCTTTTTTAGTAGTGTCGTCCTTTTTCGTTCAGTCGTAAACTCCTTTTTCTCTTTTTGGTGAACTAAACCCTTGTCTGCTCATCTGCTTGTTTTTTTCCCTTTTTCGGAAAAACGCAAAAACCTCGTCCATCAAGCACGTAAAAAAAACCTTACTCTTCCGACGCGCTTTGAAAACGCACGCACCGCGAAGAATAATAAATAAATAACACCACGCGGTAGGGAAGTATATGCGCTTGAGGGAAATCGCTCGGCTCACGTCATCACCTTCTGCTAAATTATTATTTTCTTCTTGTAACGTTACCGCTGCCGCTCCGACGAGAACCACAATGTCTTCTGTGCTGAGACCGACGACGACGACGACGGCGTCGCCAACGACTTTCAAGGCGGCGACAAAAAATAAAAATTTCTCCTCTCGACGCCCGACGACTTTTTCGTTCAAGCAAAAAAGAACGTCTTCGAGATCGTTCAGTTTAACGACGCGCGCAATGGGTGCTAAAGTTGGAGATAAAATCAGTGGCGTATTGCAAATCGGTCCGTGGATCGATGGCATGCCAACACCAGTCGACATGGCCGAACGATGCAAAGGCAAGAAGGTCTTCTTGATCGGCCTTCCAGGTGAGTGTATTTCTTCCCGAGATCGGTAAAAATTGCGTGTGTTTCTTTCTTTTTCCATTTTCGGGGGGGAGGGTTAGTTGGGAATTATTTTGATCTCAATCGATTGCGAACTTTTTCTTCGTCGTCTTCTCGTATGTGTTATTTATATATATATATGTATATGCGCTCACCAAAACCTCCTCTTCCTCTTCTTCCTCAATTGATTTCATCATTTAAATTCAAGGTGCTTTTACACCTACATGATCCACGTGTCAAGTTCCGGGTTTCGTTGCCGGGCAAGACAAATTGAAGGCTGCTGGGATCGATGAGGTGATCATTTTCTGTACCAACGACACGCGAGTCATGGACGCGTGGGGTGAGGCACAAGGTATTGCGGGCACGAACATTACGTTCATGGGTGACCCGAACTCCGTCATGGTTGAAAATTTGGGCGTCGAATTAACGCACCCTGGACCGTGCTCCAAGCTCGGCTCGGGAAGAACCAAGCGTTTCGGCATGTACATCGACGATGGAGTCATCAAGACATTCCACATCGCGGAAAGTCCGACTGATCCAGCCGGAGATGATTTCCCAGAAGTTTGCTGCATCGATAACATGATTGAAACCATGTGCTAAGATGCCAAGACTTTCCAAGAAAGAGTAGGAACTGTTTATTGAATACATGTAGCTCTTCTTCTTTTATAAAAGAGAAAGAGCTCGCGTTTAGTTTGTGTTTTCCACAAAAGTACCATGTCATGGTGGTACTTTGCTCGCTAAATTAAAGTGACGTTTTCTGCGTTAAACGAGAGTGTTTACCCACATCTCCTACGCGAAGAACCGATGTCGGCGAGAAGGTTTGCATGAGCGAAAAAAGAGCGCATAAAAATAAACGCGTGTTTTTGCTCGATATCGATTTTTAATACATCTATGAAAAAAAAAACTACGTAGTTTACAACATATACTTCTACTGTACTTCCTCCTCTTTGACTTTAATTTTGTTTTTGCGCTGCCAATTTACGAACGCGGCGACGTTTTTATCGTCCGGTTGGTGTGTTAAATCGCCTTGGCAGAACACGATGTACGAGTCCATCCCAAAGACGCCGATGCCGAAAATCTTCAACTCGGGAGTTAAACCTACTTCGAATTTACCACATTCGGAGAGAAATCTGGTCGTTAATTCAACGAGCGCGCGCATTCTATTGGGAAATAATCCCAACGGACGAATAATCTCGAAAACACTATCCGGTGTAGCACTTTTGTGAAATGAAGTGGGAGTCGGGAACTTCTCAAAGAAACCGGAAATGCACCTATGTTTCACATCTGCGCTCGAGACGCGACTCATTAAAACAACAGCAACCAACAGTTGCCAACCGTCGTGGCAGTAATATTCTTGCAGCAACATGTATGGAGACGGGGGTGGTGGCGTTCCCAACCTCGAGGTGACAAACGCTTTCCAGTCACCGACTGCAGCCATTTCGGGTACGCACTCGCCCCACCTCGCAACCGCTTCGTGTCTCCAGTGTTCATTCGCCGTCGTTGCAGTTGTTGCGTTCGCGTTCGATTTTTTCTTGGCTGTCGTTCTTTTCAGTAATATCGTGCGCGCGTTTTCCAACCATTCGCGAGAGGTTTCCAATGCTTCTACGGTGGAGTTGTTGCGCTTCGTGGTATCGTTCTCTTTGTTACTTTCGTCATCTTCACCATCGCTGGACGAATATTTTTTTCTTTTCCTTCCTTCTCCTAGCGCTTCGCTTTCGCTGTATTCATCGATGAATGATCCGTCCAATTCTGCAGGTTTCTTACGGAGTCTGCTCGATGCTCGAGTCGGTTCGGTCTTCTTTCGAGGTAGTTTCGGCTCCATCTTTCTCTTCTTCTTTTCTTTATTTTGTTGATGATGGTTCGAAACAACCATCGCTAAATCAGTTATCCCCAAACGCGCCATGTATTGCTTATTTCTCGCGACATGCGCTATTCTCTGGCGTTCGTATTCAGTTAAGTTATCGACATCCGTATTATTATTGTTGTTGTTGTTATTGGTGGTGGTGGTGGTGGTGGTGGTGTCCATGATATCTACTTATGGGATATTATTATTATTATTACTCCTCCTCCTTTTGTGTTTGCGGGTGTTCTATTCGAAACGTCGTCGTTTTGAAAAAAAATATCTCAAACATCTTCAAAAATTCATCAAAACAGAAAAAAGAATTTCCAATTCTACCACCAAAAGTAACTGTTGTTGTTGTTGTTGTTGTTGTTGTCACACGCAATCGCTCACGACAAACAAAGATGTTGGGCACGACGGCGGCGGCGGCGGCGACGACTTTGACTTTCGCCAAAAGTGAAGAT
>Ga0115011_10003232_pt1 | contig 11092 bp, 13 predicted proteins | sample TroAtlMetagenome_2_FD_88705 | JGI IMG/M metagenome (GOLD analysis project Ga0115011, IMG submission 88705) | Marine eukaryotic phytoplankton communities from Atlantic Ocean - Tropical Atlantic ANT8 Metagenome | ecosystem: Environmental > Aquatic > Marine > Oceanic | place: Tropical Atlantic... | reverse complement strand
TGTAGAGGGTGAAAAGGTAGGAGATTACAATGACACCACAATTGGTTTTGATAAATGGTGTATGGCAACTGTAGAGTTGTGGTCATCTCCTAAAGAGTTTGATGCTTATCAATATGACTATGAGACATTTTGTGAGTTCTATAAACCAGAAAATGATGACTATAAGTATGTTGATTGTGAGGATGAAGAGTTCACACCAGGAATGAATGGTATTGAGAGTAGAGATATTGAGAAATGGTTATTAGAATTTGTGAATAAGAATGATTGGATTAAGGATGAGTTTTATTTTATTGCACATTGGAGAAGGTATGCAATTTATAAGAAATATGTTTATGAAGATGGGGAATTTGATTGGAATGTAGAGGATATGGGTGAGTCATCCCCTGACAGATATTGTTACAAGAATGGTAAGATAGAAGAAGGATGGTCAACTCCTATGGAGGATGAAGAATGAGTGATGAATTAAATCGCATTGCTAGTGCTCTAGAAAGGATTGCAGACTATTATGAAAAGGGTCTTCATGTTGATATAGATCATGCACATATAGATGACATTGGTGAAATTCATGGTGATGTAGTAACTCATCCCAAACAGTTCTAAATAGGACAGAGTTTAGTCGTTAATTATGTCATTCAACGGAACAGCAGGGAAGTCATCAAGTGGAGCATCTATGTCAAAGTATGATGTAGAAGTAGAAGGAAGATTGCAAGCATTAGAAAAGCAAGCACATCCAACTCCTACAGGTGCTACACAAAAGAAAGTTGATGATAGACTAGCAGCATTAGAAAAGGCAGTTGCAGAACTTGGTGCAAAGTGTGATGCAAGAGCATCAGGTGGTTCATCAGGTGGTGGTGAAAAACTAGACAAACTAATAGAATTATTAAGTCATAAGTTTGACGTTTCTGGTATCTAATTTTTAGGAGGTTGACTGTAACCTCCTTTTTTTGTATAATTACTTTATAACTATTATTAAATCATGCGTGATTATAAAAAGACTGCATTGGTTCTAGGTGCAGGTGGTTTTATTGGAAGTCACATGGTCAAGAGACTTCGTAAAGAAGGTTACTGGGTACGTGGTGTCGATCTTAAGTATCCAGAGTTTTCTGATACAGAAGCAAATGAATTTGTCCAGGGAGATTTACGTGATCCTCATTTCGTAGAGAGAGTATTACAATTTAAGGGAGTACAAGGTAACTTCTTTAATGAAGTTCCTTACAGATACATCGAACCATTCCATGAGATCTATCAGTTTGCTGCTGACATGGGTGGTGCAGGATTTGTATTCACTGGTGAGAATGATGCTGAGATTATGCAGAATTCAGTTACCATTAACCTTAATGTATTAGAACAGCAAAGATTATTAGATCAAACCTTTGATGGTAAGCAAGGATGGAGTGAATGTAATAGACCTGTATTAGACTATAGAACTAGGATATTCTACTCTAGTTCTGCATGTATGTATCCTGAGTACAACCAACTTGACCCTGATAACCCTGATTGCCGTGAAGAATCCGCTTACCCTGCTGCCCCAGATTCCGAGTACGGATGGGAAAAACTCTTTTCGGAGAGGTTATATCTCGCTTATAATCGTAATCATGGTATCCCTGTCAGGATTGCTCGTTACCACAACATCTTCGGACCAGAAGGAACGTGGCATGGAGGAAGAGAGAAAGCACCAGCAGCAATCTGTAGGAAGGTTGCATATGCTCAGAACAACGATACAATCGACGTTTGGGGTGACGGAACGCAGACCCGTTCCTTCCTCCTTGTTGATGAGTGCGTCGAAGCTACTTATAGATTGATGCAGTCAGACTTCATGGGACCAGTTAACATTGGTTCTGAGGAGATGGTTACTATCAATCAGTTAGTTGATACTGCTGCTAAGGTTGCTGGTAAAACAATTAAGAAGAATCATATAGATGGTCCTTTAGGTGTTAAGGGACGTAACTCAAACAATGATCTTATTCGTGAGAAGTTGGGTTGGGATTATGAACAGACACTTGAAGAAGGAATACATAAGACCTATCATTGGATCATGTTGGAGATTGCAAAAGATTTAGTTGATGATGAAGTATGACTATAGGATTTAATCATCTAGGTAAACTGGGACAACTGGGAAACCAGATGTTCCAGTATGCTGCTTTAAGGGGCATCGCATATAAGAATGGAGTAGACTTTAAGTTACCTAATCACCAGGAAATATTTGATGATGGTATAGGTAATCAGTATGGTATTCTTTTATTTGATGGGTTTAGATTAACTCATGCAAAGAATCAACACTATCTACTTGAGGATGGTGAAACCTTTGGGATGCTTGATACAGATAACTATGTTGCTGAATCTCATTTCCATTTTGATGAAAAGATGTTTAACCTACCAGAGGGTGATGCATCTCTGTGGGGTTTCTTCCAATCAGAAAAGTATTTTGATCATATAGCATTTCAGATACGTGATGATTTTTTATTTAAGGATGAGATAATAAATGAATGTAGAAAGGTTATAGTACAGTTTGATAAACCTATTTCACTTCATATAAGAAGAGGAGACTTCCTTACAAATTCAGGTAATCATCCACCACTAGGTTTAGATTATTATGAAAAAGCATTGAGTATGTTTGAGTCTGATAGGCAAGTTATTATATTCTCAGACGATACTAAGTGGTGTAAGGAGCAGAAGTTATTTGAGGATGATAGGTTTGCTGTCTCAGAAGGTAGTGATCAGTTCCATGATATGTGTTTGATGTCTCTATGTGAGGATTATATTATTGCTAACAGTTCATTCTCCTGGTGGGGTGCATGGTTAGCAAAGAATATATGCAATCCACCAAGACCAACATACTTTGATGGTAAAGTAATTGCACCTAAGAAATGGTTTGGTCCTAATCTAAACCATGACATTAAAGATCTTTTCCCACCTGATTGGATAGTAATATGAAGTTATCAATAGCAATGCCCACATGGGAGTCAAGAGGTAGAGGGGTAGAATTTCTGGATGATATGTTCAGAACGATAGAAATACAAACTATGCAACCAGATGAGATTGTTATTTCAGATCACAGTGTCACTGATGATATAGAGAACTATTGTAAGTCTTATGATCTACCTATAAAGTATAAAAGAAATCCTGAGAAGAGAGGTAATGGTCCTGCTAATACTAATGAAGCAGTGAAGAGATGTAGTGGTGATATAATAAAAGTAATGTTCCAGGATGATTTCTTTTATGATGATGAAGCATTAGAAAAGACCTATAATGCATTTGATGATGATCATGACTGGTTATTATGTGGGTCAAACCATACTCAAGATGATGGACACAACTTCTATTGGGACTTGTATCCTACGTGGAATGATGGTATAATAGACGGTGTAAATACCATTAGCTCGCCAACCGTAATGGCAGCAAAGAAAAAAGTTTTTGATCAAATATTATTTGATGATAACTTGTATATGATGATGGACTGTGAGATCTATTATCATATTAAAAAAGAGTTTGGAGATCCTATATACCTACATGATGTGTTGGTAACCAATAGAGTTCACTCTGAACAACTATCATTAGAGTATAATGCATCAGATGATGCAGATGCTAAACTTGCTAAAGAAGTCACTTATTGTAAATCAAAACATTATGTCTAGATATCAAGAAGAAAATAAGCAACCAGAACCTAAGTTGCATACAAAGGATAAGTATTTTGATCCTCTGAATCCTCAGAAAGCAACTCCTATTTCTGCATTTCATCCAGAAGAGTATGCACCAAAATCAAAGAAGGATTTAAAGTTTAATGTACTTATAGTAGGTCATGGATATGTTGGATCTGCTGTTGCTTCTATCTTTAATGATGATGAAAAGACTATTATAGATCCAAGATATAATGATAATAAGATTAGTGATTTTACTGATAAAGAATTTGATGCTGTTTTTGTTTGTGTAGATACTCCTGAAGGTGATAAGTTTACATTATTAAATTCTGTTCTTGTAGAGTTAAATGAGCATCTGTTGCCAGGAACTGCTGTATGCTGCAAGTCTACTGCATCACCTCAGTTCTATTTACAAGCAGAAAAAGCATGTAGTAGTATAAGAGTTTTATTCTCTCCAGAGTATCTTAATGCTGTTGATCCTGTAAAGATGTTTCAAGAACAGAAGTTTTATATTATAGGTGGTGATCGACATGCAGCACACACAATTCATAAAATATTCTGGGATAGATTGCATCATGTTAAAGACGATAGTATTAGATTGATGGATATAAGAAGTGCAGCATTGCATAAGTATGCTGTAAACTTCTTCCTTTCTCTTAGGGTTACTTTCTTTAATGAATTATATTTACAGCATAAGATCCAAGGATGTGATAGTGTTTGGGAGACTTTTGTAGATGCTGTTGGGCTAGATGATCGAGTAGGTCGTTACCATAATAAAGTTCCTGGTAAAGATAGGAAGTTTGGATGGTCTAGTCATTGTTTAGATAAAGATGCAGCAGCATTTGAGGAATTTAGTGGTAGTCCATTAGTTAAGTTTATTAGAGAACTTAATGATTTTCATCGTGATTATGATGGTGGTAAAACCAAAGATCAAATAGAACTAACAGATAAACAAGAGAAAGATATAAAAGAAGTTATCGGTAACTCTGAAATACAGGACAGTGAATGAGAATTGCTGTTGTAACTTCATCAATTGGAACTAATAAGTTATTGGAACCAGTTCCATTTGATGGTGTAGACTATCATGCATTTACTGACCATTCCGAATTTAATGGGTGGCAGTTGCATGATATTGTTCCTTTCTCATCTGATCCTCATTTTAAGAATCGTAGAGATGCAAAAGTATATAAGGTTCTTCCGTTTGCATTCTTACCAGACTATGATTATTATTTGTGGGTTGACTCTACACATATAGTAGAAATTGATCCTCGTGAGATAATTGATACCTACCTTAGAGATAGTGATGTAGCAGTCTTTAAGCACCCTGAGAGGGATTGTATTTACATAGAAGGTGAGTTTGTAAAGCAGATAGGATTTGATCATGCAAATTTACTGACAGATCAACTTGATTTCTATAGGGACGTATGCTATCCTGAACATAATGGTTTATATGAATTGCCAGTAAGAGTACAAAGAAATACTCTACTAACTCAACAGATGGGTTGGAAATGGTGGGAGCAGATATGTATGTTCTCATCAAGAGATCAAATAAGTTTTCCTTTTGTCTGTCATCAATTAGGTATCAAACCTTCTATAATGCCAGGTGTTGCGAATACTATAAGAGGTAATAAGTTCATGCCTCAAATTGTTATGTCTAATCATTCTAGAACCTGATGTGTAGTTTTTTATTTACTGATAAAGAAATTGATGATTTAGATTATACTAATCATTATATGAAATTCCGTGGACCAGATTCCACAAATCAAATAGAAGTTAATCAATATACTTTCATACATAATCTCCTATCAATCACAGGAGACTTTACAGAACAACCATTTATAGATCATGACGATGAGATAGTTTGTATCTATAATGGACAGATATATAACTATCAAGACTATGGTTACTATAAGTCTGATGGTAAGTGTCTGATTCCTTTGTATAAACAATTGGGACCAGACTTTATAAAAGAACTCGATGGAGAGTTCGCTATTGTCCTTGTTGATTTTAAAAATGATAAACTCATTATCTCTACTGACGTATTTGCTACAAAACCATTATGGTATTCTATTGGCAAGTCTGTCACTGTTGCTAGTTATGAATCTGCGGTAAAGTCCTTAAAGCATGTAAAACCTGAGAAGTTAGAAGCAAATACTTATAGGGTATATGATTTAGAGACAAGGGAACTGTTAGAAGAGAAGAGAGTATTTGATTTTGATTTACGTCAGTTCAGAACTAACTTTGACCATTGGAAGGTTGCATTCGAGAAGTCTATTAAGAAGAGAGCATCTGGTTTAAGAGAGAATATCTTTATTGGTCTTTCCAGTGGATATGATAGTGGTGGTATTGCTTGTCAATTAAATAAGTTGGACATACCTTATAAAGCATATACTGTAGTAGGATCTGAGAACAAGGATGTATTAGAGAAAAGATTTGCATTGTTTAATGAGAACTCTTCTGGTGAGTGCATACCAGATAATAGATGGGCATATAAGGATTATATCAATAACAATGTAGAAGAGTTTATGTATAGGATCTACTCATCTAGTAGTGACTATAATGAGTTTGGATTAAGACTCCAGGATGATAATGGTTCTTGTGGTCTTTCTATGGTATGTGATCGTGCTAAGAAGGAAGGTAAGAAAGTATATCTATCAGGTTCTGGATCAGATGAGATCTTCTCTGACTATGGATTTAATGGTGAGAAGAAGTTTATGCACAGTAACTTCGGTGGACTATTTCCAGATGACCTATCAACTATATTTCCTTGGGCTTCCTTTTATGGTAGTACTATGGTATCATACTTAGCAAAGGAAGAATATGTTGCAGGGTCTTATGGCATAGAAACACGTTATCCTTATTTGGATAAATATGTTGTCCAAGAATTTCTGTGGCTAGATGCTAGTCTGAAAAACTCTAAGTACAAATCAGTTCTTGACGATTACTTGACCACATCAAAATACCCATTTGAGCCTAATATTAAGCGAGGTTTTTAACCAATGACCACTACACTATCAAAGTCTGTACTGAGTAAGTATAAGAATGATATCTTTGTTGAGACTGGAACCCTATGGGGTGAAGCAGTAGAAGTAGCAATAGAGTGTGGATTTAAGAAGATCTATACCGTAGAGATTGATCCTGATAAAGTAAAGTTCAGTCAGCAGAAGTTTGCTAAAGAAATAGAAAGTGGACAAGTAGAAGTTATAGAAGGTGATACCTTTAAGGTATTCCCTGATCTTATTGAAAAGGTTGATGCACCTGCTACATTCTGGTTTGATGCACACTGGGATGGTGGTCCTGTAGGTGACTACAAGTGTCCTCTTCCATTCGAGCTAGAAGCACTTCTAACGCACCCAATTAAGACTCATACCCTATTGGTAGATGATCGTAGAATCTTTGGTCAGGCAGGGAGTAACTGGGGTGAGAACTTAGATGAAGAGTTGTTAATAGAAGCGATGACAGATATCAATAAAGATTATAAAATTTCTTTTGAGGATGGTTGCATCCCTGACGATATTATTGTTGCCCAGTTAGATGAAGTATAGTCTTTTTACCACTGCTAACAAATCCTATTATCCTTTCCTAGACATTCTCACAACTTCTGCTTTAGAAAACTGTGAGAATCTTGAGCATATCTATGTTGGAGATAGTGGATTAGATGATTTTATAGATCCTATATCAAAGAAGCGAGGGGTTATTACACTTCGACCTGCTTATGATGAGGTAGTAGGTGAGGAGTTTTCTGGTGTTCATTCCAAAGGATGGGTAGCAGCAACACAATTGAAGACCAGGATGCTTAAGAGATTATTGCAAATGATTGATTTTGATCATTCATTGATATTGATTGATAGTGATGTTTGCATACTAAAAGATCTTTCTGAGTATATTGATACTCAATATGATATGCAGTTTACTAGTATGAGTACTGGTGGACATACAAGAGCAGATGGTATCTTCATTCGGGACATTGCAAGTTTCTTAATTATCAATAACCAAGATGTTGGTAAGAGATTTCTTAAGCAATGGGTAGAAAGAATGGAAGACTTTGCTCAGAACGGAACACCTTATCCTCATGAGACTCCTGCAATGAATATGACCATTGCAGATAATGCCATGAATATGAAATTAGGTTTTCTGGATGAGATAGAAGTTTGTGCAGATTCTGAATTGCAGGATGATACTGCTTCTGTTCATTTCAAGAGTAATGGATCTACTAAAGATGATCCTATTACAAACTTTGAGAAACGTGTAATGTCTGTAAACAATCAAACATTGAATGATGCAGATTTTGGACAATACTTAGATGAAAAAAATTACTATGATTGGAAACTGAGTTATGCCTAAGAAAATTTACATACACTGTGACGGTGGATTTGGTAACAGATTTAATTCATTAGTTGTTGGTTTGTTAGTTGCAGAGAGAGGCAACTTCGATCCTGTAATACTATGGCCATCTACTAACTGGTGTAGATCAACCTTTAATACTATCTTAAAGAATGAGTATGAGGTAATAGAACAAGACCTTTCATACTTTGAGAAAGGAGAAGACTATCTATTTTTATCGCACGGTCAGTTTACTATTACTGAACCTGTTAAGCATCCAAGTTCATTTGGTTCATTGGATGATATGATGGATTATATTAGGATTGAAGGATCTGATAAGGATAGTATAGTTTATAATCATGATGCTATTCCTAAGTATGCATATGGTGAAGGTGGTTCATTGCAGAGGATTGTTAAGAGTTTAGAGTTTACAGAGGAGATAACAAGTAGAACAGAGGTATTCTTACAGCATTATAATGAAGAGTTCTCTGGTATACATCTAAGGAATACAGATTTCTATGGTCCCGATAAACCAAAGTATGATAAGTTAGAGGAGATGGTAAAGGACAATCCAGATACTCATTACTTTATTTGTTCGGATGACCAGGAACTAGAAGAAAGGTTTACAGCACATGCTAATGCTTTTGCGTTTCCTAAGAACAAGTACGTTGAGAAGTTAACTGATGATGGTCATTGGAGAGCAACTATTGAAGGTCCAGATGGAGAAGAGTATGCATTTAATATTGAGAGATCTGATGAAAGTGTAATAGAAGCAATGGTAGACTTGCTTGTATTGTCAAAATCTACTATAATACCTACATCAGAGAGTACCTTCCTGAAGACTGCACAACTAATACAAGATTCCAATGCCTGATAAAAATAAATCTGTTTTTAAGTTAAAGGATTTTGGTCCTGTATATTGCATCAATCTTGATGGTGAACCTAATAGATGGGAGTATATGGAGAATCAGTTTAAGGAATGGGAAGTAACTGATTATGAACGTATCTCTGCACATGATGGTAGGGAAGATGATCTAAGTGGTATTATAAAGGGTATGTACCCTACCAATATGTCATCAGGTGAGATAGGATGTACTACTTCACATCTTAAAGCTATGAAGCATTACTTAGAAACAAGTGATGCTCCTTATGCAATCATGATGGAAGATGACTGTGATCTATCTGTAGTAAGACATTGGACATTTACCTGGAAAGATTTTGTTGCACACTTTCCATATGATTGGGATGTAATACAAACAGCAATTATATGTACTGGTGATTTACATATCAAGTTACATAAGAGATTTGTAAATGATTTCTCTACTGCTTGCTATGTTGTTGCTAGGCATCATGCAGAGAAGTTAGTTAAGCATCATTGCAGAGGTAATAAGTATAAACTTGATCAAGGTGTGAAACCTAGACCAGTTGCAGACGACCTAGTATATAATGCAGGTAACACATATTCTATACCTTTGTTCTTATATAAGATAGAATTAGGATCAAGTATTCATCCAGAACATGTTGATTTAATTCATAAACAGAACCATGAAGGACTATGGAATTTCTGGAGAGGTGCAAATAATCTTCATACTATTAGTAGTTTGATGGATTATGATCCCTATTTGGGTCGGGTAACCGAATCTTCTAACAAATAAATGTGCCAACCACATAAGTGACTGTCATATATTGACACCTCTTTAATAATCTGGTATTATAAATAATAACGAATTGTCACATGTGCCAGTTCAATACATAACTTCATACAAAGGACTCGAACAATCGTAACCCTGTGTAGATGTAAGACAGATCCCATGTCGGGGATCTTATCATCCGCAGGGATTTTTTAGTCCCGTGCGAGACACTTAAAACAATCATGTCTATCAAATCAACAATCGCTGCTATTGCAGCATCTCCTTTCCTACTCGCTGGTGCAGCTTTTGCTGGTCCTTACGTGAACGTAGAGAGCAACCTTTCATATCCTGATGGAGATTACACAGGTGCTACTACTGACCTTGCTATTGGTTACGAAGGTTCAACATCTGAAGGAAAAGTTGCATATTACGTTCAAGGCGGTCCTGCATTCGTTCATAGCGAAGCTGCTGACGACACCGAGACTCAGTTCTCTGGTAAGCTTGGTGCTTCTCTTGGCGTTAGCGAAGATCTAGCAGTTTATGCTGAAGTTTCTGGAATCTCTGATGAAGATTCTTCTGGCGACGACATCATCAACTTCGGTGGTAAGCTTGGTGCTAAGTTCACATTCTGAACTGAAACCGTTGCTGATACCGCAACAGAAGAACTCTAAATAATAAGGAGTTCGAGATGGATCAGACCCTCTGCCTTGCAGGGGGTCTTTTTTTATGTTATAATATTTGAGTCGTAAGTTTCGCTACCTATGACTGCTGCATGTCCCTTTGGTGGTTTCAGACATGGAGGCGATAGGAAACCACCACCTATATAAATTGCCCTAAGCGGATCCAAATGAAAAGGCTTATCGCAGTAGCAGCTCTTGCTGCTCTCTCAGTACCTGGTTGTGCTCAAGCAAGAACCAGATTATCAGGAGCAGGAGCAACTTTCCCCTCCCCGTTCTATCAAAGAACATTTTCAGACTATTATAAAGAAACAAGAACCCAAGTAAACTATCAGGCAACTGGTAGTGGTGCTGGTGTAAGACAATTTCTTGCCGATACACTAGATTTTGGTGCTACAGATAAAGCAATTAAAGATAGTCACCTTAAAGAAGGTGATAGAAAAGTTGTACAGATACCTATTGTTGGTGGAGCAATAGTTCCAGCATACAATTATGACTGTGATCTTAAGATCAAACAAAAACAACTTGCTGATGTATATCTTGGTAAGATTACAGATTGGAAAGATCTTGGATGTGCTGCAGGTAAGATAACACCTGTGTTTAGATCAGATGGTTCAGGAACCACTGCTGGATTCACAAACTCTCTATCATCATTCTCTCCTGAATGGAAGAAGAAGGTAGGAACTGATAAAGCAGTAGCATGGCCAGTTGGTATAGGTAACAAAGGTAATGCTGGTGTTGCTGGTAATATAAGAACCACTCCTGGTTCTATTGGATATGTAAACCAAGCATTTATTGGTAAGGAAGTAAAGGAAGCATGGAT
>Ga0115011_10003230_pt1 | contig 11099 bp, 14 predicted proteins | sample TroAtlMetagenome_2_FD_88705 | JGI IMG/M metagenome (GOLD analysis project Ga0115011, IMG submission 88705) | Marine eukaryotic phytoplankton communities from Atlantic Ocean - Tropical Atlantic ANT8 Metagenome | ecosystem: Environmental > Aquatic > Marine > Oceanic | place: Tropical Atlantic... | reverse complement strand
TTCAACTAATTCAAGTTCTTTCAATCGTTTCTTCAAAAAAGCCCAAGACTCCAGTCCTGCTTCCCTGGAGCAACACTTAGGATTGCTCTGATCCGCACACAGAAAAATATGATGCTTAAAATTACTCAGCCCAAGAGCTGAAGAAACTTTTTTTAGATTCTCATCAACCACAATTATTGAATCGGCTTTAACTCTCGAACCCAGATATTGCGATATCGAACCGGATTGCCATGATCCTGTAATTGAATATGACCTGGACCATGCTCTCGATAAGGTTGGGTCTTCTTGTGGCCTAAAATACCCGGTATCTCAACACCATGTTGGGTAACTATCCCATTGTGTAATACTGTGATTTTAGCTTTTTTCAGAAGCTTGCCATCTTTAAATTCTGGCATCTCAAAAACAATGTCATACGACTGCCATTCTCCTGGCGGACGGGTAACATTAACACGCGGCGGCCGAAACCCATAAAGCGAGCTAGCTTGACCGTCAGGATAAGTAAGATTGTCATAATTATCCTGCACTTGCACCTCATATAGCCCCGCCAGAAAAACCCCAGAATTCCCTCTCCCTTGACTGCTCCCTTTAACTTCAGAAGGCGCCGCCCACTCAATGTGGAGTTGAACACTGCCAAATTTTTGTTTTGACCGAATAGTCCCCGATTTTTTTCTACACTCGAAATAACCATCGCCTAAAACCCATTTTGGAGTTCCTCCCTTATTATTTTCCCATGCATCAAGATTAGCCCCATCAAAAAGCACAATCGCATCCGAAGGTGGCGTCCCAGGGTTGTTTCTAGGAGAAATAGTTCCGGGATCAATCTGATGCGGCTGAGGACGGAAAGGGTCGTGCACCACCCAAGGAGTATCAGGAATCTTTGGTGTATTGGTATAACCAAAACGAACCCCCTGCAACGACTCAAGTTTCATTAATCGATAATTACTCATACCATCACTACGATTATTTGTTGAAACCCCACACTTATATGACACCAATCCAACGATGTCGGACTTACCAAGTCGAATCCATTTGTTTGTATTTCGATACTCGTAAATAAAAAATGCCCCATCGAAGCCAACCCTTAAATCAACTTTACCATCAACTTCAACTTGTCCAATTGATGATTGATCGCCATTTCTGCTGCGAATAGCATAAATAGTCCCATCACTCCGAAAAATACTAACAAAACTATCAGTTTTGGAGCTCAAGAAAATTCCACCAGATCCCTCAATCGCAACCTCCTGCACAACTCCTTGAACTAATTTCCCAAAATCACGAGATCGCACCTCCCATCCGTCTCCAATATCTCTGTAATTACTCCAACCTTCCTTAGAAAAATTGGCATCCTCAAAGATAACCTCATCTGCCGCCTTGCCTGAAAACAGGCCCAAACCTAGTATAGTTACTAGTAAAATCTCTTTTTTATTCATAGATAATATAGAACAGAACGTATTCTTAGCTGCTACCCAAAGCAGACTCCATAACAAAAAATTGAAAATGTTGAGTAAAATGGCTTGATTCAATGATACCATTTGAATACTTTTCCCGGCCTTTTAGGGGGGAAAAGGGACGATAACAGATGCAAAGCAAACCAAAATCAATCAAAACCCGCAAGGCGGTAGCCAAGCGTTTTAAAATTACCGGCTCGGGTAAAATTGTACGTAGCCGTCCGGGAAAGCGACATCTGTTAGCTAGTAAAAATGCTAAACGACGTCGCAAATTGGGAACTTCTGCTTTAGTTGACAAGACAGACTACTCGCGAGTATTGGAAAACCTACCGTTTTCCCACTAATTAACGTTTTATATTTTAGATAAATGAGAGCCACAAACGCAGCTGCATCCCGCAAACGCCGCAAACGGACACTAGAGGCCGCTAAAGGATTTCGGCTTCGCCGATCCAAACTTTATCGTTATGCCAAGGATGCCCTCGAACATGGTCAACAATACGCTTATAGAGACCGCAAAAATAAGAAGCGAACATTTCGTGGCCTATGGAACCTCCGAATTAACGCCGCTGCACGCGAAGCCGGCATAACATACAGTAGATTCATAGAAGGACTCAAAGCTGCCAAAGTCGATGTCAACCGAAAGGTACTGGCCGATTTAGCAGCAACTGATTCAACTGCATTCGGAGAACTAGTAAATACAGCTAAGAGTGCACTAGAGGCCAAAGGCTAAACACAAGCAAGTTTGACTTTTTCTTCGGGCGACCTTTAATGGTCGTCCGTTTTTATTTATTTGAAATGGCATTCACCGACCAAATTGAGCCTATAAAGGCTGCTGCTCTTCAATCACTACAGACTGCCGAAAGTTTGAATAATTTGGAAGATGTCCGAATTCAATACTTCGGATCCAATGGAAAGTTCACTGCTTTACTAAAACAAATGGGCAGTCTCTCAAAAGAAGAAAGACCCGCTGCAGGCAAAGCCATCAATTTAGTTAAATCAGAACTGACCAAAAAACTAAATCAACGCCGAGAAGAATTAGAAGCAGCAGCAGATTCTCCAAAGCAAGCTACTGATTTCACCTCACCGGGCCGACGCCGACCTCTTGGCAAAAAGCATCCGTTCACTAAAGTAACAGAGGATATTGTTAAAAGTTTTCGGAAAATTGGTTTTGCGGTTGCAGATGGACCAGAAATCGAGTCTGAATACTATTGCTTTGATGCATTAAATACTCCAGCCGATCACCCCGCACGAGATACTCAGGATACATTTTATATTAATACTAAGGATCGACCATTACTCCGCACTCACACTTCATCCGTGCAAATTCGAGTAATGGAGAAAACCCCACCTCCAATAAGAATCATTGTGCCTGGTCGCGTTTATCGTCGAGATACAGCTGATGCCACTCATAATCCTACATTCCATCAAATCGAAGGCCTTTATGTGGACAAAAATGTGACAGTAAGCGACTTAAAAGGCACTGTAGAATTTGTATTCAAGGAACTACTCGGGAAAGAAGTAAAACTCCGTTTTCGCCCACATTATTTTTCTTATACTGAACCAAGTTTGGAAATCGACTTTAGTAGTCCACTTGTTCGCAAAATGGGCAAAGAATGGCTGGAAATAGCTGGTTGCGGCATGGTACATCCAAAAGTATTTGAAAATGTCGGATACGATCCTGAAAAATGGAGTGGCTGGGCATTTGGCTTTGGTATTGAACGGATTGCAATGATTCGTTACGGCATAAATGATATTCGACTCTTTTATGAAAACGATAAACGATTCCTCGAACAATTCTGATATTTCTGTAATCACATCCTTTCATATTACAAAAAAAAAACTATTTTGCCTGAATGCGCTTGATTGGTGATCCTTAATTGTTACTTTTTTCCACCTGTTGTTTATTACAAGCAATAGAATGCAGATTCCCAAACCAATACTGAAACGAAGTGAAAATATTCGCTGGTAATTCAAATCGCCCCTTGGCTGATTCTATTTGTAGTACGATAGGCATCGAGCCAGGAAAAATTATGCTCAAGGCCTTTCCAGACGGGGAAACATTTGCAAAAATTGAGGAGAATGTCCGTGGAGAGGATGTATTCGTTTTACAATCTTCCTGCCCTCCGACTAATCATCACCTGATGGAGCTATTCATTATTATTGATGCTCTCAAAAGGGCTAGTGCCGATCGAATTACTGCAGTTATGCCGTTCTATGGATACGCCCGACAGGACAGAAAGGATCAACCTCGCGTGCCTATCTCAGCCAAGTTAGTAGCAAATCTACTGGTGGCGGCTGGGGCAAATCGAATCCTAACCATGGATTTACACGCTCAGCAGATTCAGGGTTTTTTTGATATACCCGTAGACCATCTCTATGCTTCTCCTGTAATCTTCGACTACCTTAAATACAGCAAACATGATGACTTAGTAGTTGTCAGCCCAGATGTAGGCGGATTGAAAATGGCGCATGCATATTCTGAAATGCTTAATGCTGATTTGGCTATAGTGGCGAAGCGACGAACAAGCGCCACTGACACCGAATCAGTTGGGATTATTGGAGAAATTGAAGGAAAACGCGCCCTTTTAGTAGATGATATTACTGAAACAGCGGGCACTCTTGTAAACGCTGCAGCAATCCTCAAAGAGAAAGGGGCAGAGAGTGTCCGAGCATGTGTTTCACATGCAATTCTCAATGATTTAGGTATCGATCGACTAAGAGATTCTTGTATTGACGAACTGATAACAACTGATAGTGTGCCCCGCCCCGAAATTGAGGGGCTGAACGTGAAAACCCTGTCTGTTGCCAACTTACTAGGTGAAGCAATACAAAGGATTCACAATAACTCCTCAGTTAACTCACTGTTTCGGTTCAAGGGAGCACGCACCACCTGAGACTTTCCGGGAAACCTTTGTTGATTTTGTTTATATAGTTAAAATATGAAAGCGATCTCTTTAGCCGCCAATGAGCGAGAATTAATTAAGACAACTGGAAGCAAAAAACTCCGTAATTCCGGTCGTTTACCTGGCATTTTATATGGTAATGGAGATCCCACAAATATTGAATTGGAATCCACCTCATTCGAGAAAGCTATCAAGTCAACGGAGGCAAAGAATTTTCTAGTAGAGCTGGATCTTAACGGCAGCAAAAGCATGGCTCTGGTGCAGGATTTGCAGAAGCACCCCATATCAAGACTGTGCATTCACGTTGATTTTCGGCGTTTAAACGAGGATAGCATTATAACAGCTAAAATACCTCTTCACACCTCAGGCACACCAGAAGGTGTCAAAGTGGGTGGTATTTTACAGACAATGTCGCACAATTTAACCCTCAGAGGCAAAGCGCTAGATATTCCTGAAAACATTGAAATAGATACAAGCCACTTACAGGTTGGAGAAGGGATTCTTCTTGATACCGTAACACTACCTGAAGGAGTAACCGCCGTAGGCAACCCTAAAAGCCGAGTAGTCGCTGTAGCCGCTTCACGTATCACTGCTAAAGCCGAAGAAGGAGATACTAGCACTGAATCTGCTGCATCAAGTAATGAAGCAGCCTCCTCCGAAGAAACTAAACCTGAAGAAAAGAAGGAAGATTGATTTTGTTCGAACAACGAATCAAGTGATTCGTTTTGTTCTTTGAGATGGCCCATTTATGGAAGAGACTTTCCTTATTGTGGGATTAGGCAATCCTGGTAAGGAATATGCCAACACCCGGCACAATATCGGGTTTGTGATAATTGAACGCTTAGCTAAACATTTTAGTTTTGATTGGCAGGTGAATAAAAAATTCACCACGCATTTAGCCAAAGGTGATCAGGATGGAAAAAAAATCCTCCTCACCAAGCCTCAAAATTACATGAACCTGAGCGGGAAAACTGTAGCGCCATTGGCTGGATATTATAAAATCCACTCAGAACGGGTTATGGTTATAGTGGACGACTTGGACTTACCGTTAGGTTCGCTACGAATGAGACCTGATGGAAGCGGTGGAGGTCACCGCGGACTTGAATCTATAAGCGAATGCTTAGGAACCAGATCTTTTCCAAGACTAAGGGTTGGAATCGGGCGCCCTGAACGCAAAGAAGAAGTTTCAGAGTTTGTACTAGGTCAATTTAACCAAGACGAACTTGATCGAGTGGAAAAGGTGATTGAAACGGCCAGCAATCAAATTAGTTGCTGGATAAACAAAGGCCTACAAATGGCCATGAATAATTACAATGGGGATCTTTCCCCCAACAAATAAAGAAGAAACAGATGACGAAATACGAAGGAACGATCATCCTTAGAGAAACGGGACGTGAAAATACCGTTGAGGAGCTGCAGAGCCTAATCACTGCTGAAATTGACTCCAGCGGAGGCAAAGCTGGTGAGTTCAATGCAGATGGTCTTAAAGAGTTTTCCCGTGTGGCTAATCGGAAAAACCCAAATGGCTACTACATTGAGGTAGGGTTCGAAGGTGTCCCAGAGAATACCGGAGATCTAAAAAAACGGTTACTGAAAATCAAAGACATCTTTAGAGTTTTTATTACAAAACAGGACTAAAGACAGTTGATTTTAATCTGCACACTCCATTAAGCTTTCCATATGGCCAGTTTTAATAAAGTTATACTCATGGGAAACCTTACAAGGGATCCAGAGTTACGCTATACCCCTAAAGGAACTGCTGTTGCTAAATTAGGACTAGCCGTAAATCGTAGCTGGCGAAACGCTGATGGACAACAGCAAGATGAAACAACGTTCGTGGATGTTGATGCTTTTGGCAAACAAGCAGAGACTCTGGGCCAATATATGCAAAAAGGACGTCCCATATTAATCGAAGGACGTCTTAAGCTGGACCAGTGGGAAGACAAAAATACAGGCCAAAACCGAAGTAAGCTTGGGGTGACTCTTGAAAAATTTTCTTTTGTCGGAGGAGGGGGAGGACAAGCTGGTGGCAGCACAAATGCTCCTCAGTCATCCGCACCACCTCCAACTTCAGATGTTCCACCATTTGAAGACGGTCCATCGGACGACGATGTTCCATTTTAAACTAACTTATTAATTAAAAAATAAACATGGCAAAGACCAACGTAATTTTAATCAAAAACGTAGAAGGATTGGGAGCTGAATCTGATCAAGTCAATGTAGCTACTGGCTTCGCACGCAATTACCTACTTCCACAAGGCCTAGCTATTCCGCTTACTCAAGGCAATGAACGCCACCTAGAAGCACTTCGCAAACAAAGACAAGAACGCGAATTGCTAGAAGCAAAAGATGCCAAGGAACTGGCGGCAGGCTTCAAACATTTAATGCTCATTATAAAAGCAAAAACAGGAGATAACGGAAAAATGTACGGATCTGTTACTCCTTCAAATATTGTCGAGCAGCTTAAACATCAATTTGACGTTAAAATCGAACGAAAAAAACTTCATATAGACGAACCTATTCGCTCCATTGGTGATCACAATGTTGAAGTACGACTCCATTCTGATGTTAGTACAACTCTCAAAGTTAGAGTTGAAAGCAGCAACCCCCTTCCAGAAAGTACTGGTAATGAAGCCAAGGTAGAAGAGGCAAAAGAAAGTACGACCTAGAAACTTAGCTTTTTACTATATTTAAAGCAGGGTCTCCCACCCTGCTTTTTTATGTCTAGCTTTAGAAGAATTAAGAATGCTTTTCTACAAGCTGTCGAAATTCATTAAACAGATTACTTGAATCGTGAGGCCCTGGAGACGCTTCAGGATGATATTGAACGCAAAATACTGGTTTGTTTTTATGGCGTAATCCTTCGACTGTTTGATCGTTAAGATTTATTCGATTCACATCGACTTCACTCGGCAACGTGTCTGCATCAACAGTAAATCCGTGGTTTTGCGAGGTGATTTCCACTCTACCTGTATCCCGATCCTTTACCGGTTGGTTGGCTCCACGGTGACCAAATTTCAGTTTACTAGTCTTACCGCCCATAGCCAAACTAAGTATTTGGTGTCCTAAACAAATACCAAAGATAGGTAATCCTTTTTGGAGTAATTCAGAAACGGCCTTTACAGCATACGTCACCGCCGAAGGATCGCCTGGACCATTAGATAAAAATATCCCAGCAGGCTTGTACTTCAAAGCTTCTTCCGACGAGGTATTCGCAGGTAAAACTATCACCTTGAAACCGTGCTGCCTCAACATTCTCAAAATGTTGTATTTAATACCAAAATCATAAGCAACAATTGGAATTTCTGCATCAGGCAAGACCTCCCGCTGGATACGTCCATCCAATTCGGTTGGGCCATAAGGCAATCGAAATGCAGGGCTAATCTCATCCTCTTTATCCCATTCAAAGGCAGACTTGTGGGTTACCTCTTTGACAAAATCTACTCCAATTAAACCAGGCCAGTTCCTCGCTTTTTCCAAAGCTTCCTCAGGAGAAACATCAGGACTGGTAGTCAAATAACCGTTCATAGCCCCTCGAACACGAAGCTTTTTTGTCAAGGCGCGAGTATCTATACCCTGTATTCCAGGAATACTATTACTGCTCATATACTCATTAAGTGAGTAGTCTGAGCGGTAGTTACTTACAACAGGAGAAAGTTCGCGAACAATAAATCCACTGGCATGTGTTTGATACGATTCTATATCCTGATCATTAACACCATAATTACCAATTAAAGGATAAGTCATGGTAACAATCTGCCCCTTGTAGGAAGGATCTGTAAGAATTTCCTGATACCCCGTCATCGAAGTGTTAAAACACACCTCTCCAGCAACAGATGCAGTTGCTCCAAACGCTTGACCTTTGAAGACAGTCCCATCCTCGAGAGCAAGCGTGGCTTTAGGCCCCAATCCAGACATCGCGAAAGACACTAAATAGAGAACACCAAATCGGCAAGCGCGTTAGACAAATGTGAACAACTAAGGAGGATATCATTCTGCATAAAAATTGTCTTTATCCATCTGAGATTTCTCAGTCAATTGATTCACAAATTTTCGACAAACAAGTCGGAGACAATTATATTAAAAGTAAGTCGTCAAACTTACTGCCTTCATTACATAGAAAACACCATCACATCTCCCTTCCTCCATCTAAAATGTAATAAAAAAGCCTTAAAATAAGGATTTTCAACTACATAACCGTTGACACTAAAGGTGTCGTCGGTATGATTTCGCGCCCTTTTTTGGGGAATAAATGGCAAAACTCACCATCAACGATTTAGAACTACACGGCAAGCGCTTGCTCATTCGCGTAGACTACAATGTGCCCATGGCAGAACAGGGCGAAAAGATGGTTATCAATGATGACACACGTATTCAGGCAACACTGCCAACTCTTAAGGCAGCGATCGACAAGGGTGCAAAAATTATTCTAACTGCCCATCTAGGACGCCCAAAAGGCATAAGAGTGCCTTCTTTAAGCCTACGCCCTATTGCCGAAAAACTCACTGAAATCATTGGGAAAAATGTTGGCTTCTGTGATCAATGTGTCGGGGATTCCGCAACCGAAGCGGTCAACAAACTTGAAAACGGAGAGCTGCTTTTATTGGAAAATGTTCGCTATCATGTTGAAGAAGAAGCAAATGATTTAGATTTTGCCAAACAGCTAGCTGCTCATGCCGATGTTTATTTGAATGACGCTTTTGGAGCTGCCCACCGAGCCCATGCTTCGACTGCTGGTGTTGCTAGCGTCATAACTTCTCGTGGTGGCCAATGTGCTGCCGGACTATTAATGAATCGCGAATTACAGTTTCTGGGAGAAGAGCTTGAATCTCCTCAAGAACCATTCGTTGTGATTCTTGGCGGAGCCAAAGTATCTGATAAGATAAAGGTGATTGATCGACTACTAGAAAAGGCCGACACCATTTTAATAGGTGGAGCAATGGCCTATACTTTCAAGCTTGCCAAGGGGCTTAATGTTGGGAAATCGCTAGTTGAACGAGATAAAATTGACGTCGCACAAGCCGCCCTTGATAAGGCTGAAGAACGCAATGTTCAGTTCCTTATCCCCACAGATAATATCGTAGCGAAACCTATCGAGATTGATGGCAAATTTTCTTTTGGAGACCACCATATAAACGATAATGAAAATATACCCGATGACATGGAAGGTGTTGATATCGGACCTAAATCCATCGAAGTTTTCAATCAGGTGATCAAAGGAGCAAAAACAATCTTATGGAATGGGCCTATGGGGATTTTCGAAGATCAACGGTTTTCGGAAGGAACATTCTCAGTAGCTCGTGCCGTTTGTGAAGCAACTACTTCTGGTGCAAAAAGCATCATTGGAGGAGGTGATAGTGTTAAAGCATTAAACAAAGCCGGTCTAGGCAGTCAGGTCAGCTTTATGAGCACTGGAGGCGGAGCAAGCCTTGAATTTCTTGAAGGTAAGGAGCTTCCAGGTGTGGCAGCACTTTCCGATAAATAATTTTCAAAATGGATAAAGAACGCAAACTAATCATCGCAGGCAACTGGAAGATGAACAAAACCGTGAATGAGTCGATAGACTTAGCCAACGGATTGGTTCGAGAACTTAAAGACATCAAGGAAGTGGATATTGCCATCTGCCCACCTTTTACAGCATTAAGTGAAGTCTCCAAATCCATAATCGATTCAAACATTAGACTGGGGGCCCAAAACATGAGCCAAAATAATTATGGTGCCCACACAGGTGAAATCGCCGCCGGAATGCTGAAAGAGTTTTCCACAAAATATGTCATTCTTGGCCACTCCGAACGCCGCGAATATCAGCGTGAATCAAATGAACTGGTAGCTGCCAAATCTAAGACCGCACACGAAGCAGGCCTTAAACCAATCGTATGTGTTGGAGAACAGCTAGACGAACGCGAAGCGGGTAAAACCGAAGACATTGTGAATACTCAGGTTCGAGGCAGTTTGGAGGGCTTGACCGAAGAGCAAATGCTCGGCACTGTCATCGCTTACGAGCCAGTTTGGGCTATTGGCACGGGGAAAACAGCTAGCTCAGAGCAAGCACAGGAAGTTCATGCTTTCATTCGAAATTTATTATCGGAAATATTTAATGCCGCAACAGCCAGCACAGTTCGCATCCAATACGGTGGAAGCGTCAAACCTGATAACGCCAGAGAGCTAATGAGCCAAAAGGATGTAGACGGCGCACTCGTAGGTGGCGCATCACTAGATTTGCGAAGCTTTTCTGAACTAATTAAAAACTCTATTTAACTAACCTAAATCATGAATATCCTCATTACTATTTTAACATGGACACTTGTCCTAAACTGTTTCTTTCTGGTCTTTCTAATTCTGATTCAATTACCTAAAAAAGAATCAGGATCCGGTTTAGCTTTTGGAGGTGGTGCACTGGACATGGCACTAGGAGCAGGAGCAGGAAACATCCTCACCCGGATTACCAAATTTTCTGCTAGTTTATTCCTTGGCCTTTGTATGGTGTTAGCCGTCATCAGCAACTCTGGCGGCAATAACTTAGTTAGCGAACGATTAGGAACTCAATCCAGCATTACCGCCACTAACAGTGTCAATGGCGCCGGTGGCACTATTATACCTAATACCACTACTACTGAACCTTCGAGCACAACCGAAACATCTACACCTTCAAACGCTGCCACAGATCCTGCACCTTCTGAAAAACCGGCTAAACCGGCAGAAGGCGAAGGAGACAAATAAGCGAGGTCTAATATGACTTTCAAAAGTG
>Ga0115011_10003228_pt1 | contig 11100 bp, 10 predicted proteins | sample TroAtlMetagenome_2_FD_88705 | JGI IMG/M metagenome (GOLD analysis project Ga0115011, IMG submission 88705) | Marine eukaryotic phytoplankton communities from Atlantic Ocean - Tropical Atlantic ANT8 Metagenome | ecosystem: Environmental > Aquatic > Marine > Oceanic | place: Tropical Atlantic... | reverse complement strand
TCTCAAGAGACGCTGAGAAAATGCACGAGCGTATGCTCTCGAGTGTGGAAATTTTCTCAAAACTTCCTGGTTTCCACTCACTTTTACGTAGTCAATTTTTTTATGATAACCCGCTATTGCGCACACAACTCTTTGTTAAAAATATTACAAATCCTATAGGACTAGCGGCTGGATTTGATAAAGACGGCCGAATCCATCCCTCACTATTCGCACTCGGTTTTGGATTTGTAGAAATAGGAACAGTAACTCCACGTCCGCAAGAAGGAAATCCTCGGCCTAGACTTTTCCGCCTGAAAGAGGATCAGGCGGTTATTAACCGCATGGGCTTCAATAATCAGGGAGCATGTAAAATGGCCGAAAGACTGAATACGAACAGATTAAAAATAAAGCCAGCAGATGCACATATTTTTGAATGTTCTAAAGATTATCATGCAAATATTGCATCTGGAATGTTAGGAATAAATATTGGCAAGAATCATGATACAGCAATAGATAAAGCCTCTGAAGATTATGTTTCCGCGCTCAGTACACTCTATCCATTTGCTGAATATTTCACACTGAATATCAGTTCGCCAAACACAGAAAATTTGCGGAAACTACAGAAAAAAGAAGCCCTGAGAATTTTACTGGATTCTGTCTGTGCAAAGCGTGACAAACTCGACAAGAATTTTTCACGCAAAACCCCATTGCTTGTCAAACTTGCTCCTGACACGGATGAAGAATCATTGGAAAATACTAGCCGTGTTATTCAGGAATTTTCAATTCAAGGTCTAATTGCCTCCAATACTACTGTTGAACGCACAAAATTAAAAAGTAAGTTTCAAACAGAAACAGGAGGTTTGAGCGGTAAACCCCTTCAGAAGAAGAGCACCGCGATGATAAGGAATTTATTTGCGGAACTAGGTAAAGGAATACCAATCATTGGCGTTGGAGGGATTTTTAACGGAGCTGATGCTTACGAAAAAATTAAAGCTGGAGCGGCAGCTGTGCAAATTTATACCGCCTTGATTTACGAAGGTCCGGGTATTGTCCTAAAAGTTAAAGCGGAACTGGCAAATTTATTGAAAAAGGACGGATACAAGAGTGTTTCTGAAGCGATAGGGACGGATCACTGAATTTTTAATTGTTTTTTTTGACGGATTACAGACAGCATGTCTGCTTTTGAGGTTATCTTTACTCTGGGACGCCCCTTTTTTTGACCGGCTTCAGTTTCATGAGCATCAAGCAGTTTCCAGTCCGAAAATGAAACATACTCAACTTTACGGTTTTCGAGTAGTGAAACAATATCCAGATTTGTACAATTTTTCCCAGCTTCCATTTTTCCTTTTAAGAAAGTCCCCAGCATACGATGCACGGTTTCCACTGCATCCTGTTTATTAGTACCAATCACACCACTTGGACCACGCTTTATCCAACCTGCGACATACTCTCTTTCCCGAAGGATATTGCCGTCTTCTGGATCTTTGACCTGACCGCATTCATTAGGAATTGTACCTGTTTTTTGATCAAATGGCAGATCTGAAAGAGGCTTACCATAATAACCGATTGAACGGAAAACAAGCCCTGCTGCTGCTTCATTAATTTCTGCAGACGCCTGTGGGACCAAACTACCATCTTCCATTTTCACCAGTTGATTTCGTACCATGCTGATTTTTTCAACTTTTTGATTTCCAGAAATTTCGACAGGCGAAGTAAGAAAGATAATATGAACCCGTCTCTTTTTACCGGAAACCTCTTTTTCAGAAATTTTCTTTAGAATTTCAATATTTTTCTTAGTATCATTATTGGCATTATTTTCCAGAATCTTCTGACTTTCAGCATCCAGTTCAAGCTCATTTTTCTCGACAATCACATCTGCCTCAGCAAGTTCCAAAAACTCTCTTAACTCTGCGGGTGAAAACGCTGCCTGTAATGGTCCTCGGCGCCCTAAGAGCCAGATATCTTCAAGCTGACTGGCACGTAGTGCTTCAAGCGCATAATCAGCAATATCAGTTTTTTCAAGTTCTTGCGGAGTTTTTGCCAGAACCCGCGCCACGTCAAGAGCTACATTTCCAATTCCAATCACAAATGCATTACGCGCGGACAAATCAAATTTATAATCACAAAAATCCGGATGCCCATTATACCACGCAACAAACTCCGTCGCAGAGTGGCTACCGGACAAATTCTCTCCTCCAATTCCAAGTTTACGGTCAGTGGGGCTACCGACTGAATAAATGACTGCGTCATAGATTTCCATTAAATCAGCCCGATAAATATCTCTTCCAAACTCTACATTTCCAAAAAACCTGTAATTCTCATTTTCCGCAATACGCGTATATATTTTTTGCACAGATTTAATTTTCTGATGATCAGGCGCAACACCTCCGCGTACTAATCCAAAAGGAGTAGGTAGGCGTTCAAACATGTCAACTTTTATTTCCCAAGACTTCTGCCGTAAAAGCTCGCCCGCTGCATAAAAACCAGCTGGTCCAGAACCGATAACAGCTATTTTCCAGTATTGATTCATGATTTTTTATTATTTAATTGTAAAGTGAGAGAGCTTTAAATATTAATTTCATAACTTATAATTTGGAGGCATGAACTTTATTTATGATTTCCTCCGCACCATTTTTCTGCAACCAATATGCAACCTTCCGACCGAGCTGAACCGAGTCTCGGCGATAGGCACATGCCTCGTAGCGTAAAACTGACTTACCTTCCGGATCCGCAATTAAGGCGCGCAAAAACAATTTATCTCCATTTAAGATACAATATCCGGCTAGTGGAATTTGACAATTACCTTCCAACTCAGTCAGCAGGGTACGCTCCGCAATTAGACAATCCCAAGTATCTTGATCATTGAGATGCTGAATGAGACTCAGCGTCTGCTGATCATCAATTCTTGTTTCTATTCCAATAGCACCCTGACCAATTGCCGGAAGCATCCATTCCATTGGGAGCACTTCGGTGATACGCTCTTCAAGTTCAATGCGTTTTAGTCCAGAAACAGCCAAAATTGTAGCATCAACTTCTCCTTCATCAAGTTTCCGGAGTCGAGTGGTTACATTACCTCGCAAACTACAAACAAGCAAATCCGGCCGGTGATGCTTTAACTGTGAAGCACGGCGAAATGAACTTGTTCCCACCACTGTGCCCAGCGGAACATCGTCAATGCATCCATATTTTGGACAGATCCACGCATCTCCGGGATCTTCTCTTTTTGCAATTACTGAAATTCCCAGACCTTCCGGTAAAGTTCCTGTGACGTCTTTCATACTGTGCACTGCCATATCAGCTCGCTTGTCAAGAAGAGCTGATTCCAATTCCTTGACAAATAGTCCCTTACCGCCTACTTCAGAAAGCGGACGATCCTGAATGCGGTCACCTGTAGTCTTTAGTATTAATAATTCTACAGATACTTCAGGATACTTTTTAAGGATTTTTTCCTGCACCCATCGCGCTTGCCATAAAGCTAAAGGACTTCCGCGGGTTGCAATCTTAAAAGTAAGTCCCCTTGAACCGCTTGTCAAAAAAGCGTTGGGCATGAGTTATGATTTGATTACTTTTAGTCTGGATTGTTTGTTTCCTGTTTGTTCCAGATTAAGAGGGGTTGGATTTAGGTCAAAGATTTTTATTAGCGTATCCAAATAAAGATGTGCATCTTCCGAATGAGAGATTTTCTTGAGATTATGCGATGGATCGTGCAGTAATTTGTGTACCAGCCTGTGTACCATTAATTCTACTTCTTTACGCTCTGACATATGCATGTTTTTCATACGTCCGAAACTTTTCTCCATTTCATCTTTGGCAATTGAATGAAAGGCTTTACGCAAGCTTTTGATAGTCGGAACAACGGACAAAGATTTAAACCATAGTTCCAGTTCCGCTAATTCATCCTCGATAATTTCTTCTGCTATTACAGACTGCTTCTTGCGTTCCTCCTGGTTTTCTGAAACAAGAGATTGCAGATCATCAATATCGTAACAAAATGCGCCGTCTAGCCTATTTATTTCAGGGTCAATATCCCTGGGTACAGCAATGTCTATAAAAAACATTGGGTTAGTTTTACGCATTCTCAAACAGTGCTTAACCAGTTCAAGCTTGATGATATAATCACGTGCACCGGTTGAACTTATGACAATATCCGCCTCATGAAGATGACGTCCAAGATGATCAAATTGTACAGCCATCCCTTTAAATTTCTCAGCAAGTTCTGCTGCACTTGCAAAGGTCCTGTTGGTAACAAACAATTGTGAAATACCATTCCGCATCAGGTGTTTGATCGCTAATTCAGCCATTTCCCCGGAACCGATTACCATCACACTCTGTTTTGAAAGATCCTCAAAAATATGTTTTGCGAGCTCCACGGCAGCATAGCTTATAGAAACAGCATTACTGGCAATTGTTGTTTCAGTTCGGACACGCTTGGCAGTTGAAAAAGCACGTGTAAATATTGGATGAAGAAGTTTTCCGGTCAATTCAGCATTACTGAAAGATTGAAAAGAATCTTTGAGCTGACCAAGAATCTGGGGCTCTCCAAGCACCATCGATTCTAAACTCGAAGCAACCCTGAAGAGGTGTCTCACTCCGTCCAAATTTTGAATGGTATAAACACTTTCCTTCAGTTCGTCAAGTTTCCAATACGTTTCCAACATCTCTATGATTTGTCTCAACTGATGTTCTGCGTTTACAAGATAAAACTCTGTACGATTGCATGTGCTAAGAATTGCAACACCATCTAAATTGAAACGCCGACTGATCTGCTGTCCAAGTTCTAACTGTTGTTTTGGAGTCAGTGCCAGTTTATCCCTTACTTCAACAGGAGTTTTTCTGAAATTCCAACCGATTACATTGAAACGCATAAGCAATAAAGATTTTTGGTAGTCTAGTTTTTTGCTAATTTTCTCTACAATAAATTTATAAAATTAATTCGCACACAAAGGGAAATTGCTTTTTTCCGTTCTTACGCGCATCATATACATTTAAACAAAAAAACTCAAGATAGGAATATTTTTCATGGTTGCTTTCTTCTCCAAATGGCTTACCGCAAATCATTTAACCACATTGCGTGTGGCATTGGTGCCTATTATTTATACAGGCATCGTAATTGGTAGGGACGAGCACTGGATTTTGTTCAGCACATGGCTCGTTTTTTTATTCGCCTGCCTGACAGATTACTGGGACGGTGTACTGGCTCGCCATCAAGGAAAAACAACTAAGCTAGGCAAATTACTTGACCCTGTTGCTGACAAAATTTTGATTGGATCAATACTTGTTTTACTGGTGGGAATTGATAGAGCTCCCGCTCTGTTAACTGTAATTCTTATCTCCCGTGAATTTATAGTTAACGGCTTACGTTCCATCGCAGCGGTAGAAGGAATTGTTATTTCAGCCAGTTCCGGAGGAAAACTAAAAACCATCTCACAAATGTTTGCAGTGGGCTTCCTAATCATTCACTACCCAACCATTGGAATCCCAACCCATGAGGTTGGAATTGTCATTCTATGGGCTTCAACTGTTATTTCTCTCTGGAGCGGATATAAATATGTTGTGGCATATTTTTTAGCAATACATGAACAATAACCAAAATTCCCACATTGAATTTCGACGAGTTTTTCTCTCGTCTGGACAAAAATTTCACAACTGCTATGATAAATATGAAGTCTAGATAAACAAATTACAATACAAACTTATGACAACTATTCTCTGCGTACGCAAGGACAACCAAATTGTAATGGCGGGCGACGGACAAGTCTCCATGCAGAACACCATTATGAAACCTTCGGCACGTAAGCTGCGCAACACTTTTGACGGAAAGGTTATTGCTGGTTTTGCTGGTTCAACCGCAGATGCCTTCACTCTCTTTGAAAAATTTGATGAAAAACTCGAGCAGTACAACGGGAAGCTCCTTCGCTCAGCTGTTGAACTTGCCAAAGAATGGAGGACAGACAAAATGCTCCGTAATCTGGAAGCATTACTCGCGGTTTCAAGTGCAGAGGCCTCACTTGTTATTTCAGGAAACGGGGATGTAATTGAACCTGATGATGGACTGATAGGAATAGGGTCAGGAGGAATGTATGCCCTTGCAGCTGCACGTGCTCTAATGGAAACGAAAATCAGCCCACGTAAAATTGCAGAAAAATCCATGAAAATTGCCGCTGATATTTGTATCTATACCAATGACAAAATTACCTACGAAGAATTGGAATACTAAACAAATGAAATCTGCAACAGAACTAAATATGACGCCGCAGGAAACGGTAGTAGCATTGGACCGTTACATAATAGGTCAGACTGACGCAAAAAAAGCTGTAGCGGTAGCTCTACGCAATCGCTGGAGACGTCTACAACTTGATGAAGATTTAAAAGATGAAATTTTACCAAAAAACATCATAATGATCGGAGCAACAGGTATCGGCAAAACTGAAATTGCTCGTCGAATTTCCAGATTAGTCAATGCTCCTTTTGTAAAAGTTGAGGCTTCCAAATTTACTGAAGTTGGCTATGTGGGACGTGATGTTGAATCAATGATTCGCGATTTGGCAGATTATTCAGTCAATATGGTACGTCATGAGCAAATGGAGCGCAAACAGGAAGCCGCAAAAGAAATGGTAGAGGAGCGTCTACTGGATCTACTCCTCCCTCCGGCAGAGAAAAAGGATGAAGAATCTTCAGTTAATAAAACGGAAAACACGACTCGAGACAAATTCCGGAAAAAACTTAGCTCCGGAGTTTTAGATGATCGCATGGTTGAGCTGGATGTATCCGAACGCCCTTCCGGTGCTGTGATGGAATTTATGCCGGTTTCAATGAACGACAATATGGACATGAATATTCGAGACATGCTCTCAAATATGATGCCTAAACAGTCAAAACGGAGACGTGTCAGTATTGATGAAGCGAGAAAAATTTTGCAGCAAGAAGAGGTCAGCAAACTTATTGACATGGAAGAAGTATCACGTGAAGCAGTAACACGTGTTGAACAAAGCGGTATAGTTTTCTTGGATGAAGTTGATAAGGTAGCTTCGCGCCGAAGCCATTCTCAGGGACCAGACGTTTCCAGAGAAGGCGTACAGAGAGATTTGTTACCGATTGTGGAAGGTTCAACCGTCAACACCAAATATGGACCAGTTCAAACAGACCATATCCTTTTTATTGCCGCAGGAGCATTTCATCTTACAAAACCGTCTGACATGATTCCGGAACTGCAGGGAAGATTTCCAATACGTGTTGAATTACAGTCACTCAGTCGGGAAGATTTTGTGCGAATTCTGACTGAACCAAAAAATGCACTGATAGTTCAATATACAGAGTTGATGAGAACAGAAGGTGTTGAGTTGGAATTTACCAAAGACGCAATTGACACTATTGCGGAAATTGCCTGTCAAATTAATGAAGAATCCGAAAATATCGGTGCACGCAGACTTCACACAGTTATGGAGCAACTGCTTGAAGAAGTTAGCTTTACTGCGCCGGAATTGAAAGGTCAAAAGATATCTGTAACTCCGGAATATATTAAAAGCCGAATTTCTAACTTATTGAAAAATCAGGATTTAAGTCGTTATATTTTATAAATATACAAAAATAGTAGAATTTAGTTTGGCAAATTTCATAATGAGTATGAGAGCACGGCAAGTATAAACAGTTATACAAAAGTCATTCTTAACAGAGGAAATTTTGGACTATCCAACGTTGTTGTTGCAATTAGAAAATCAATTGCATTCTCTTCATAAAAAAGGGCTAAATTACATTAATATCGAAGCTATGCCCAAAGTAAAGCTGAAGCTGTTGCTGGATGGGTTAGAAGAAATGATGTGTACAAAAACTGAAATAACTGTAAAGCACGAAGGCGCTAACTACAAACTGTCTGCACAAAATCAACCTGTGCTAAAAATTAATGATGAAAAAATTGATACTGGGGTATATCCACCTTCAACAGGTATTTCAGCTTTCAAGGAAAGTAATTCAGCAGCAATGAAACAAACCGTAACAGAGGTATTTGCTAAATTTCCACCTCAGCAAAAAACCACTGATAATTTTTCAAGCTTGATAAAATTAGCTGAAAAGTATAAATCTTGTCAAAAGTGTGAACTTGGGAAAACCAGGACAAATCTGGTTTTTGGCCAAGGCATTCAGCAAGCAGCAGTGATGTTTATAGGAGAAGGTCCTGGAGCAGAAGAAGACGCTCAGGGAGAGCCTTTTGTAGGGCGGGCGGGAAGGTTGTTGACCAAGATGATAAACACATTAGGAATTGAAAGGCAGGATGTATACATTACCAACATTGTAAAATGCAGACCTCCTAAAAACAGGAACCCTACGCCAGCAGAAATTTCATGCTGCATGCCTGCCCTGAGACAACAAATTGAATTAATAAATCCGAAATTGATAGTCACGCTGGGTAATGTGCCCTCAAAGACTTTGATTCCGGAACTGCCTGGAATTACCAAGGCGCACGGGAGAATTATGCGATACGAAAATTGGACAACGCTGCCGACATTTCACCCTTCATACCTTTTAAGAAATCGTTCCGCTATGCCTCAGGCCTGGGATGACTTTAAAAAAATCCCGGAATTGGCTTTTCAACAGTGAAGGTCCCTCAGCAAATTCAATATTTTTAATACACAGCATAAGAATATATAGATTATGATTGACTTACAGCCTGTCAAGGGGACCCGTGATTTCTTCCCTGACGAAATGCGGATGCGCAACTGGTTATTTCAAGTTTGGCGCAGTGTTTCGGAACAAGCCGGATTTGAAGAATATGATACATGTGTATTGGAACATGAGGAGCTTTATATTCGGAAAGCAGGTGATGAAATAAGTAAACAGCTATACAGCTTCGAAGACAAGGGAGGTAGGCGCTTAAGTCTGCGCCCGGAAATGACACCATCACTGGCAAGGCTGGTTCTTCAAAGAACAAAATCATTATTATTCCCAATCAAATGGTTTTCGATGCCACAATGTTTTCGTTATGAACGTATGACCAAAGGTCGTCGGCGTGAACATTTTCAGTGGAATGCAGACATCATCGGTCAACCGGATATGGTGGCAGAAGCAGAAATTCTGATGCTACTCATATCGGCATGTGAATCAATGGGACTTTCTGCAAAAGATATTCGTGTTTTTATCAATGACCGTCGCATCTTAAACGCTATACTTAGTCAATTGAATGTAACGGAGAAACTCCATAGCGCAATTCTCGTTATCATGGATAAGCGCGACAAAGTATCTCCTGAGACACTAGGCACAATGCTGAAAGATGTTGGAATGACATCTTCGCAGGTACAGCATTTAAATGAATATTTAACAAAAACGAACCTGCAGGAATTGAAAGAAGAGTTGCAGCAAACAGAGGGTATAGATGAATTACAACACTTGCTACAGTTAATGGATACTGCAGGATACAGCGATTATCTGCAATTTGATATTTCCATCGTCAGAGGATTATCTTATTACACAGGTGCTGTTTTTGAGATCAACAGTCCCGAAAAACAGCACCGCGCAATTTGCGGTGGTGGGCGATATGATTCTCTTCTTTCAACATACGGCGGAAAATCCGTGCCTGCGGTTGGTTTCGGATTTGGTGATGTGGTTGTTTTAGATGTACTTAGAGAGTTGGAACGCTTTCCGGAGTTGACGCGTACACTGGATTACACTATAATTCCTTTTGACAATGAACAGGTCGGAATCGCATTAAAAATTGCGAATGAATTACGTTCAAAAGGTGCAATTGTGGATTGTAATTTTAGCATGAAAAAAATGAAGAAATCGCTCCATGAGGCAAATGAATCCGGTGCAAAATTTGCGATACTGCTTTTTCCGGAAGAATTGAAACAGGAGAAGGTGGTTATTAGAGACATGCAACTTCGTGAACAGAATCCAATAAATATCACAGATTTAATTTCTTCTGCGGGGCAAGCTGCTTGAATACTTTTGAAACATTATCAACACCTTCCTTCAGATTAAGCTTGCTAATCATGATACTACTTCTGGGGCTTGATCTAGGCTCAAAAATATGGGTTAGAGCGGAAATCCCTCTATATGAAATAACAGAGCTGTTAACAAATTTCATAGACTTAACTCATGTTCAAAACCGTGGTATAAGTTTCAGCATTTTTTCAGATATATCAGATTCTTTTCGCATTCCTCTGTTAGTTGGGGTATCTTCAGTAGCAGTGATCGCAATGATCTTTTATCAAACACGCTACTGGAATGAGTTAGACTTTTTTACTCGTTCAGGACTTGTCTGTGTTTTACCTGGTGCGGCCGGAAATTTAATCGATAGAGTAGTATATGGTTATGTAACGGATTTTTTCCACTTTCGTTGGTATGAAACAAGTTTCTTCGTCAACAACCTTGCCGATTGTTTCATTAGCCTAGGAGTTGTTTTCTTTATCATTCCTCTATTATTTTCAAAAAATGATAACCAAGTCTCAAAGACAACTTGACTCTAGTTTTCATGGCATAAATATTTTCCTACAAATTTTTGCGGGTATTTTCCTGCTATTGACTTTTTTTCTTTCCTCAGTATTCGCAGTTAATAATACAGGTTATATTAAGGGAATGGGAGCGGTATTGCGCGAGCAACCTTCTATTCAAAGCAAAAGTTCCTTCAAACTGAAACGAGGTACAAAAGTACTACCGTTAGTGAGCAAAGGAATTTGGCAAAAGGTTAAAACTGGAGAAAATCAGGGATGGCTTTTACGTGGGCAAATCTCAAAATTTCCTGTTAAAAGGAAAAAACTGATTTTAGGACAAAAAGTTCAACTCCAGTCTGCATCAGGCCGTAGACTAAGGTTACGCACCTTTTCCGCGGTTGTCGGTGTGAAGGGTTTATTGGACAGCAAAGGCAAAAAAATCAGTCCATTTCAAACGGATTATGCTGCACTGGAGTGGTTGGAAAATAGACCATTCGATGAAGAAAACTCTGTAATATTTTTAACCCTAACAGAGTAATTAATAATGCAAAAATTACGTAACTATCTCTGGTTATTCTTTTCCATTTGTTATTTTTGCTTTGCTTCCTCAGCACAGACACATGAATCCCGCTTGCGTGCACATCATATATTTTGGAAAAATCAGGAAGCAAATACTGACCGTGAAATTGATTTTGGCCGT
>Ga0115011_10003225_pt1 | contig 11106 bp, 10 predicted proteins | sample TroAtlMetagenome_2_FD_88705 | JGI IMG/M metagenome (GOLD analysis project Ga0115011, IMG submission 88705) | Marine eukaryotic phytoplankton communities from Atlantic Ocean - Tropical Atlantic ANT8 Metagenome | ecosystem: Environmental > Aquatic > Marine > Oceanic | place: Tropical Atlantic... | reverse complement strand
TCGGGCTCGGTGAACACCTAAGCGAAGTCAGGTCCGTGATGAGCGATTTACGCGAAAATAACGTTGACATGGTCACACTGGGTCAATATTTGCAACCTAGCAAGCAGCATTTAAAAGTTGAACGATTTGTCTCTCCTGAAGAGTTTGAGGATCTGGCAGACTTTGGGCGATCGCTCGGATTTAAAAGTGTAGCCAGCGGACCTCTTGTGCGGTCTTCATATCACGCAGATCTTCAGGTAGCCGAAACTTTACACTAGTCGTTCTTCTGGTTGCATGTCTTACATTTTAAGTTTTTCGGCAGGTCAAGTTTCAGCCATTCTAAATGCCTACCATCGATCGTTATTAATTTCCCTGCTGAGGAGGTTCCAATGCTTAAAAGTGTTTTCAGAATTTCAGTCGCTTGCAGACAGCCTACAGCTCCTACCATGGGCCCTAAAACTCCTGAGTCGGAGCAAGAATCATCTTCTAAGTCTTCGTCGGTATTGTAAAGACAGCGATAGCATGGGCCATCTAGGTTTGTTGGATCAATAACGATTAATTGGCCGTCCATTTTTATTGCGGCTCCTGAAACAAGCATTGTTTTCTCTGAAAAACATATGTCGTTGATTGCTAAGCGCGTTCCTAAGTTATCGGTGCAATCTGCTACAATATCTACGTTGCCTATCCATTCTCGTAGTTCCTTGGTCGAACTTAATTTGCTGAGGCTAATAATCTCAATCTCAGGGTTTATTTCCAAAAGCCTTTTTCTGGCAGCGACTGCTTTATTCTCTCCAATATTTTTTGAGGAAAAAATCGTTTGTCTCTGAAGATTGGAGATATGGACAGAATCGAAATCAGAAATCACTAATCTGCCTACGCCAGACGCAGCCAAATAGGACGCTACGGGACTGCCAAGCCCTCCTAGGCCTATTACCATCGCACTAGAGGAAAGCAATTTTTCTTGGCCTAGGATGTCTATGTCAGAAAGCAAGATATTTCTGCTGTAGCGCATTAATTGATTATCGTTAAGAGTCATGAATGGGCCCTGATAACTCTGTCATGACCTGCGAAATCCTTATAACTCTTGATTGTGCAAAAATCGCTCTGCCGCAAAATTTGGGTAACGTCATCTTTTTGGTCATAGCCATGCTCTAGGTAAAGTCGCCCTTTCTCCACCAAATTTTTTTTCGCCGTTTTTATAATCTTCCTAGCCGGACCGAGCCCATCTCTACCTCCCTCTAAAGCAAGCCGTGGCTCATAGCGAAGGTGCTTTAAATGCGGATCGTCATCACAAATGTATGGTGGATTTGATACGATTATATCGAAGCTTGTGCCAATCGAGTTGAGCCAAAAGCACTGAATAAAGTTTATGTTCTTCAGTCCCCGTGAGTTTATTTTTGCTGTCCGCAATGCCAATAAGCTTATATCGGTAGCTGTTATCTTCCAATTCGGCATTTCTTCCGCAATGCTTATGCCGATAGCGCCGGTTCCAGTTCCCAAATCAAGGACTTTTAGGCATTTTCTTTTATTCTCAGACAAGATTAGTTCAACTAGAAGTTCTGTTTCTGGTCGCGGGATAAGCGTGTCGGCGGTGACTCGGAATTCTTTTTTCCAAAAACCTTCTATTCCAGTTATGTAAGGTAATGGCATTCCGGTACAACGCTGAGATATATATTTTTCTAACAAACGTAGATCTCCGACTCTTTTTGAATTGACTTCAAAAAAATTAGTGAGTGCGTGAGTTTTACTTAGACCTGTTGCCGCTGAAAAAAGTTCCATATACTCTCTAAGCGGGTCGCCAGAGACCTTTTCTAGTTTCTTAATGGAATCCTGCCTAAATTCGTCAAGGCTTCTAATCATTATTGTTACTTATAGATCTCAGCAAATCAGCTTGGTGTTCCGTAATTAATTGATTAAGGACTAAGTCTAATTCTCCTGACATTATTTGTTGAAGCCGATGCACGGTAAGGTTGATTCGATGATCGGTTACTCGACCTTCAGGAAAATTATAGGTTCGAATTTTTTCAGAACGATCTCCGGTTCCAACTAAAGTTTTTCTTTCCTTAGCTCTCTCACTGCTCTGTTCACTTTTTGCGTTTTCCATTAATTTAGCTTGAAGGAGCGCAAGTGCTCTAGCCTTATTCTTATGTTGAGATCTCTCGTCTTGACACTCTACTACTAGACCTGAAGGTAGGTGAGTTAGTCTAACTGCGGAATCGGTTTTATTGACGTGCTGCCCACCTGCTCCAGAGGCTCTGAAAGTGTCTACTCGAAGATCCGCCTTGTCGATTTCTATTTCTTCTATCTCTTCGAGTTCGGGAAGAATTGCAACAGTGCAGGCCGAAGTATGAACACGCCCCTGTGACTCTGTTTGCGGAATTCTTTGCACCCTATGTGCGCCCGATTCAAACTTCATGTTAGCGTAAACATGCTTACCCTCAATCCTCGCTATGATTTCTTTAAACCCGCCGTGGTCTCCTGGTTTTTCGGAAAGGGAGCTAATTCTCCAATTTTTTAATTCCGAGAATCTCGCATACATTTTAAATAAATCCCCTGCGAAAATAGCCGCTTCGTCTCCTCCAGCACCTGCCCTGATTTCTAGAAAAATATTATTCTTGTCAAAAGGGTCTTCCGGAAGAAGAAGAGTTTCTAGCTCTTTCCTTAGATTTTCTCCTTCTTTTTTTAAATCGCTGATCTCGATTCCTGCTAGTTCTTGAATTTCTATATCCGGGTCTCCTAGCATTTTCTCAGTCTCTAATATCGCATTGGAGTTAACCCCAATTTTTTTAAAACAAGAAACTATCAGTTCAAGTTCGGAATACTCTTTTGAATAGGCACGAAATTTTTTTTGGTCCGATATGGTAGCGTTTTCGGATAAGATTACAGCAAGCTCTTCATGCCTCTCGAGTAATTGATCTAACTTTTTTATAAGAGACTTATTCATCTTTTTTCCCTAGGTCATATAGCTCAACTGTAGCCTCAATAAGCGGCTGGTTGTTCCAATCCAATGCATTTTTAATTTTTACTGTCGGCTCATGCATTATTTTATTAGTTAATTGATTTGCTAGCTGAATAATGACTTCTCTCGGCTCGTCTCCTTTATTTAAATTAGTAATTGCTTTTAAAATTTCCTCATCCTTAATTAAATTGTGTGCGTTGCGAAAATCTCTAAGGATTTTTGAATTTTCCGATATAGCTTCTTGTGGTTTGTATTGATTGGCATAAAACGCAACTATCTTTCTAGCATCCGATGCTGCCTTCTCTTTTATATTCAGATTCTTATCTATTATTTTTTGGAAATCATCAAGGCTATAAAGGTAAATGTCTCCAAGCTCTCCAGTCTCTGGTTCAATATCTCTTGGGATCGCTAAGTCAACCATTAAGATCGGTTTATGTTTTTGATTTTTTAGAGCACTTTCAACCGACCCTTTCCCAATAACAGGTAAAGAAGACGATGTTGAAGCTACTAAAATGTCGGTTCTTAAAAGCTCAGCATTTGCTGTATCTAAGCTTATGCTCCTTCCTCCGAGGAGTTTGGCTAATTCGTCTCCTCTGGTTTTCGACCTATTTGCGATAGTAAATTGACTGATCCCCGCTGATTTGAGGTGTTTACCTACCAGCTGAGCTATCTCCCCAGCACCAACTAACATAACTCTGCATGTTGATAGTTGAGCGAATAGCTTTTCAGCTATAGTAACCGTTAGGCTCCCCAAGGAAACCGAATTTTCTCCTATTTTTGTCTGGGATCTAATCGCTTTCGCACCTCTAAAAATCATTTGAGAAAAATTCTTTAGTTCTCTTCCAAGAGTTCCCGCTAATCCCGCTACGTGAAAGCAATTCTTAAATTGTCCTAGGACCTGAGATTCACCTAAAATAAGAGAATCTAATCCACTGGCAACTTTTAGTGCGTGATTTGCAGCCTCATTTGAAGATTTAACATAAAAACTGTCCCTAATTTTGTTGTATTCAATCTTTTTGAGATTTGCTAGCCGATGTTTGATGCTTTCACTTTCTGAGGCTTCTGAAATAGCGTAGATTTCCGTCCTATTGCAGGTAGAAAGTATTGCTATTTCTTCGAGCGCTAAACTGTCTCTTAGGCTTTTAAGGGCTGGAATTAACTCTTCTTCTGAGAAAGCCATCTTTTCTCTGATGTCCACAGAGGCTGTGTTATGGTTAATGCCTACTAGGAAAAGTTGCATAATCTAGTTTTATCTGCGTTTGGTGTTTATTATTCATTTCTTGGTCTGGGAGCAATAAGACTAAGTTCTAGAAGTCTATAGTCAAAAAAGGTTAATTGTACTTTGCAATGGTTTGGAATACATCGAAAAAGATAGCTTATTTCCCCCCTCGAGGTTTAATTCATAAAAATGAAATTAAGTTGACTCCGATATTTTGTTATTCAACTGTTTTTTTCTTTTTCAAGAGGTATTTCCCCTCGGTTTTAATTTTCTTGCTTGCTAGCTGCACGTTAACCCCGAGTATTCTAGAGAAAGAGATGGGTTTGAACCAAGCCCAAGATAAAGCAACTAAAGAATCTACTTTCTACGGAAAAAAAGAAGAGGCTCCCAAAGCTGATCGAAACAAATCATTCGAAGGTGATGAACTTCTGGATCTTCTAGAAGCAGAAATTGCCGGTCATCGCGGAGATTATCAAAAGGCTCTTAAGAATTACGAGAACGTTGCTGTTTCGACGAAGGATTTAGGGGTTTTGAGGAGAGCCTTAAACATTGCAGAGTATTTAAGAGAGAGTGAAGTCGCTATGCGTCTTGCAAAGATTTGGGCCTTAGAGGAACCAAGCAGCGTAAGTGCCCATTCTAAGATCATCGAGAAAAGCCTTAGGCTAGGTTTATTCGATGTCGCTCTTTCCAGTATGAAGGATCTGAAAAAGTTAGGAGAATCTCCCAATTTTGAGATTCTCACGATCGCAATGGCTCAGAGCCCAACGAACGAAAAGAAAAAGATTTTACGTATTCTTGAGGAGCTTGTTGCATCCTTTCCCAATGACTCAGGTCTTCTGATCACTATTGCCACTTTTTATTCTCAAGTTTTATCATTTGATAAAGCATTGACAGTAATAAATGCTTTGCTAAAAGAGGGCGTGGACTCAAAAAAAATTTCGTTGAAGGCAAGGATTTTGGTTGGAAAAGGCGAAGTTGAAAAGGCAAAGGGTGTATTGCGTTCATACCTTAGAAAACATGCGGAAGATTTAGGGTTGCGGGCTTTGCTAGCTCAAGTGCTTTTCGAGCAAAAAGATTTTGAAAAAGCAAAGGCTCAATACCAGCTAGCGCTAGAGCTTAAGCCTAATGATGGATCGTTACTTCTAGCCTTGGCGATAATATCCTTGGAACAAGAAAATGACGCAGAGGCCGAGAAAATTCTCGAAAGAATGATTCGTTGGAGTTTGAGAGTCGACGACGCATATTATCACCTAGCAGACATTATGGAGCGAAAAAAAGATCTTCCCCAAGCTTTAGAATATTACAAGAAAGTATCAAGAGGTTATGGTTTTATGCCCTCTCAAATGCGTATTGCATCTCTTATAGAAACTTTAGATGGGCTTGAAAGCTCCAGAAATCATTTCACAGTGCAACGTTCCGTTTATCCCTTAAGCTCTAGAAATTTTAGTTTGATCGAGGCCCAATTTCTGTCGGAAAGAAGTCTCTTCAATGAAGCTATCGCAGTTTTAGATAGCGAGCTAGTCGCAAAGCCCAATGATATAGGGATACTTTATAGGAAAGCGATGATCGGAGGAGAAGCTGGAAGGATCAATATTTTGGAAAAGGCTTTAAGTCGAATCCTTGAAATTGACCCTGATAACGCAGATGCATTAAATTCATTGGGTTACACATTAGCAGATAAAACTGATCGATTTCAGGAAGCTTTTGAGCTAGTCAGCAAAGCCCTTTCAATAAGACCCGATGACCCTGCTTTTATTGACAGCATGGGATGGATTCACTATCGCCTCAACAATTTAGAACAGGCGATTTCGTTCTTAACAAAAGCTTTAAGTTTGCTTAAAGATGATGAAATTGCAGCGCACCTTGGAGAGGTTCTTTGGATGGCAGGAAGAAAGAACGAGGCTCTTGAAGTTTTGAAAAATGGGCTTGAACTTGAGCCTGGAAGTCAGGTTTTGAGCAACGTTAAAGAAAAATTCCAGTTAGAATGAGGGTGCGAGGACTCTTTCTTATTGTTTCTGCCTCTCTCCTATTTAGTTGTGTGAATACTGAGTTTGCGGCGTTCGATCCGAATCTTGAATGGACTATTAGGGGAAAAATTTCTTTTAACAGCCCCGAAGCTTCAGGAATTTATAGCTTCGCAGTTTTTAAAAATAATGAGATCAAGGAAATAGTTGTATCTTCCCTTTTTGGAATAGATATTTATAGAATTAAACTTCTGTCGGACGGCGTTTTGGCTGAAGATCTTCGCTTTGATGACATTTTACGAGAACCTAAAGGTTTAGATAGTGTCCTTAAGGAAAATCTTGAGTTAATTTCGCATGGGTTACCATTCTGGGCCGTAGGCCAAGACAAATTTGGTGAGCCATCACCGGTAGTTTCGCAAGAGGATGGATGGAGTATTGAGTTAGCTGATTTCGTAGGAGTCAGACCTAGAACAATTATCCTTAATAAAGGGATTATCCGCGCAAAAATAAGGATCTTAGAGATAGAAAACCTCATTTGACAGTGGAATGATCCCGCATCAAAATAAGATAATGAAACGGTTGAAAGACGTAGCCATCAAGTTTGTGTGTTGATAGAATGCATCCCTCAAGATTTGTTGCCAACTTCATAGAAGAAAAGAGAGTTATTGGGGTGTCGCCAAGTTGGTAAGGCACAAGGTTTTGATCCTTGCATGCGCAGGTTCGAGTCCTGCCACCCCAGCCAGACCATCTTTTAATGTGTCAGGAATTCATAGTGGCAGAACTACAGATATTTTAGGGGAACGCACACAAAGTGCTTGCGAACAGAGTTGTGGATCGCTTGCGAATGGATTTAGGCGTAGCAGACGTAAGTCAGTTTAGCGATGGAGAAATATCAGTAGAAATTCACGAGAATGTTCGTGGGAAAGATGTTTTTATTATCCAGCCGACATGTGCGCCTACGAACGATAATCTGATGGAATTAGTTATTATAGCTGATTGTCTCCAGCGTGCTTCAGCAGCAAGAGTAACTGCGGTAGTACCTTATTTCGGTGACGCTCGGCAGGATCGGAGAGTCAGATCCGCGAGAGTTCCAATAACAGCAAAAGTTGTAGCAGACATGTTGGGTAGTGCCGGTATTAATCGAGTTTTGACGGTAGATCTTCATGCAGACCAGATTCAAGGTTTCTTTGGTATACCGGTAGACAACATTTATGGATCGCCGGTTCTGCTGTCTGATATTGAGAGGAAAAATTATCAGGATCTTATTATTGTTTCTCCTGATGTTGGTGGAGTCGTAAGAGCTAGAGCCATGGCAAAACAACTGGATGATGCGGATTTAGCAATAATAGATAAGAGAAGGCCAAAAGCGAATGAGGCCGAGGTAATGAATATCGTTGGTGATGTTCAAGGGAGGACTTGCCTGCTAGTGGATGACATAGTCGATACCGCTGGAACTTTGTGCGCTGCCGCGGAAGTTTTAAAAAAGAATGGAGCCAATAAGGTTGTAGCTTATTGCACCCATCCGGTGTTGTCTGGAACTGCGATAGACAATATCCATAAATCGACCCTAGACGAAGTTGTTGTCACGGATACAATTCCGTTGACAAAAAAAGCTCAAGAGTCGAATAAGATTAGGCAACTCAGCGTAGCTGATGAGCTAGCCGAATCAATTCGCAGAATAAGTAATGAAGAGTCACTAAGTGCACTCTTCACTAAACGTGTCCAGCCAGCTCTTTTTTGATGTGTTGGCTACTAACCCATTTAATTGACTGGTCGCAGTTTATTAGATGAGAAAGGAGTAAATAATGTCAGATTTTGATTTAACTGCAGAATCTCGCAGTGACAGAGGGAAAGGAGCGAGCCGCCGCCTTCGTCGTGAAAGCGGGATGGTTCCGGGTATTTTGTATGGAGCTGGCAAAAAACCCGAAGCCATTTCGATTGCCCACAAGGATATTTTCAAGGCCTGCGAAAATGAGGCTTTTTTCTCTCATATTTTAGATATATCCCTTGAGGGTAAAACCCATAAAGCCATATTGAAAGATCTGCAAAGACACCCCTCAAAGAGCCTAATCTTGCATGCAGACTTTATGAGAGTGGAGATGGACCAGGTAATTACGGTCGAAGTCCCTCTCCGATTTGTAAACGAAGAGAGCTGCGTTGGAGTTAAGCAAGGTGGCGGCAATATTTCAAGAAACATGGCTTCGCTCGAGGTTTCGTGTTTGCCCGGTGATCTGCCTGAGTACATAGAGGTTGACATTGAGTCGGTCGGAGTAGGTGAATCGATCCATATGAGCGAATTAGTTTTGCCCGACACTCTTGTTGTTCCCGCGCTTCAGCAAGGCAGCGATTATGACCAGGTTGTAGTATCGGTCAATGCTCCGAAACGGGCCGAGGAAGATTCCGATCAGACTTCGGAAACGGATTCTCCTGAATCTGATGATTCCTCTAGCTCTGATGAAAGCGATTCCTCGAATGACTGATAAATGCTAGATTTGCGTGGGACAGCGTAGCGAGCAAGAATCTATTCGACTTATTGTTGGGCTTGGCAACCCAGGCGAAAAGTACTTGAATACCCGACACAATGCGGGAGTTTGGTTTCTTCAAAGTGTGGCAAGATTTTCAGAAAGCAGCTTTAAAGAGGAAAAAAAATTCTTCGGCAAAGTAGCGACGGCTAGGATTTCTGATTTGGAAGTGATGCTTCTTCTCCCTCAGAGCTACATGAATGAGTCTGGACGAAGCGTAGCTGCGATAGCGAATTATTACAAAATGAACGCCTCCCAGATCTTGGTGGCCCATGATGAGGTAGATTTACCCGTTGGAAGGCTTCGATTGAAAGAAGGTGGCGGGCTAGCCGGGCACAACGGCTTGAGAGATGTTTCTCGTTGCCTAGCTTCTTCTCTTGATTTCAAGCGTCTCAGGATTGGGGTGGGCCGTCCTAAATTAGAAGAGGATTTGGTTGGATATGTGCTCGGGAAAACACCGTTGTCCGAGAGAGAATTGATCGATGATTCAATTTTACTAACCCATTCGTTATTGCCAGAACTTGTTGGGGGGGATTGGCAAAAAGCGATGAATAAGTTGCATACTGAATGCTAGCAGCACATGGAGGGTTCAGATGGGATTTAAATGCGGGATAGTTGGTTTGCCCAATGTGGGGAAATCAACGCTTTTCAATGCTCTAACTAATGCTGGTATTGGAGCAGAGAATTTCCCATTCTGCACGATTGAACCTAACTCTGGTTTAGTTCCTCTTCCCGATTCGAGATTGCAGCAACTAGCTGAAATGGTCGAAACCAAGAAAGTGGTGCCTACAGTGGTAGAGTTTGTTGACATAGCCGGCCTTGTTAAAGGTGCCTCCAAGGGAGAGGGTCTGGGAAATCAGTTTCTTGCTAATATAAGAGAAACTCATGCGATAGCTCACGTTGTCCGATGCTTCGAGGATGAGAATGTTGTCCATGTTGCCAATAAAATAGATCCAATAGCCGATATAGAGATAATCAACACGGAACTACAACTTGCGGATTTAGAAACCATAGAAAAGGCCATTTTAAGAGTTTCAAAAAACGTAAAAAGTGGTGATAAAGAAGAGATTGCGAAGCTCTCGGTCTTGGAAAACGTTCAGGATCATCTGAGTCGAGGAAATCCAGCGAGAAGCGCCGGTTTAGATGATGAAGCGAACAAGCTAATTGATTCTCTGCAACTTATTAGCAGAAAGCCAGTCTTGTATATTGCCAATGTCGATGATTCTGGTCTAAACGGCAATAAATATACAGCTCTTGTGGAAAGATTAGCGGAAGAAGAGGGTGCCGAATTTCTTGTGATTTGCAATAAGCTCGAGGCAGAAATATCTGAACTCGAGGAAGAGGAAAAGAAGGAATTCCTTGTAGAACTAGAGTTGGATGAACCCGGCCTTGACAGATTCATTAGGGCCGGCTACGACTTGCTAAGTTTGCGAACCTACTTTACCGCCGGGCCGAATGAAACAAGGGCGTGGACTTTCAAAGAAGGCACTAGTGCTCCAGGAGCCGCAGGCATTATTCATACCGATTTTGAAAAAGGGTTCATCAGAGCTGAAGTTATATCGTTTGATGACTACGTTTTATTTTCAGGCGAACTTGGTGCCAAAGAGGCGGGGAAGTGGAGGTTAGAAGGAAAGGATTACGTCGTCCAAGACGGGGACGTAATCCACTTTCGATTTAACGTATAACTTTTGGATCAATTACGCTGCTTGGTTGGCCTTCTTTATAACCTCTTCTGCGACGCTGTTTGGGCAAGCTGCGTAATGACTGAACTCCATTGAAAATTGGCCTCTTCCCGAAGTCATAGTTCGCAAGTCCCCTATGTAACCGAACATTTCTGCGAGTGGCGCGGTAGATTTAATTCTTACCCCGGTGGATGCTGAATCTTGTCCTTGAATCATTCCTCGACGACGGTTCAGGTCTCCTATCACATCTCCTACGTGCTCATCTGGTGTGAAAACATCGACCTTCATAATTGGTTCCATCAACTGCGGCCCTGCTTTGGGCATCGTTTGGCGGTAAGCGGCTTTTGAAGCAAGTTCGTATGCAATGGCAGAGGAGTCGACAGCGTGGAACGCGCCATCCATCAGGGTGATTTTTACATCAAGCAGCGGATAGCCTGCCAAGGGACCTTCTTCCATGCTGAGTTGGAATCCTTTTTGGACAGCGGGCCAAAACTCTCTTGGAACATTTCCTCCTGTTACTTTGGATTCAAATTCAAATCCAGATCCAGTTTCAGCAGGCTCTACGACATAATCAATCTTTGCGAATTGTCCTGCACCTCCAGACTGTTTTTTGTGGGTATAGCTGTCTTCAATCTTTTGAGTAATCGACTCTCTGTAAGCAACCTGGGGCGCTCCCATGTCTACCTCAACACCGTGAGTTCTTTTTAAGATATCTACTTTGATATCTAAATGGAGTTCTCCCATTCCCTTAATTATAGTCTCACCCGATTCTTCGTCGGTT
>Ga0115011_10003221_pt1 | contig 11114 bp, 11 predicted proteins | sample TroAtlMetagenome_2_FD_88705 | JGI IMG/M metagenome (GOLD analysis project Ga0115011, IMG submission 88705) | Marine eukaryotic phytoplankton communities from Atlantic Ocean - Tropical Atlantic ANT8 Metagenome | ecosystem: Environmental > Aquatic > Marine > Oceanic | place: Tropical Atlantic... | reverse complement strand
ATCTCCTGGTCGAGGCAGTTAATCGAAACAATGTGAAATTTCTTTTGTGGAATCGCAATTTCTTACCTGCTGTCATCCAGGCCAAAGAGGCTATTCAGTCGGGAGCGATCGGTGAACTGCACGCTATTCATGTTGACTTTTATTTTTCAAAAGACGCTGGCCCGCCCAAAGGTACCCGCCAGCTTGACGACTTGCCGATCAACTGGCTCGATCGACAACTCGAGGCGCACGCCGATGGCTCCGACGGAGGCGTTGGCATCGAGGCGATGGGTGAGTTGCAGATCGAAGGCATCTATCCGCTCGGCTACATCCGCATGCTCACCAACGCGAATGTGCGACAGGTGTTCGCCCGCACTGCGACACATTTCCATCAGGTCAATGTCGATAACCACGTGGATGACCTCGCCTCGGTCTCGCTGGAACTTGACAATAGCATCGTCGGTTCGCTTTGCATCGGTCGCATCGGTTCGGCGAGCCACCCGGACATAGGCGAAATCAAGATTCACGCCATCGGCTCGAAAGGCGGGATTGTCATCACCGAGGCCAGGCCGGAGGTGAGCATCCATTACCGCGACCAGCCGCCGCTGGAGTTCAAAAACGAGCGCATCGCCAACGAGAATGACTTCCTACTGATGGACGACTTCGCCCGCGCACTCGACACCGGCTGCGAACCGATCCTCAATGCCAGAGGCGGGCGCGACATTGCCTCCACCGTTTTCGCTGCTGTCGAATCCGGCAAAACCGGCCAACCGGTGGAGGTGACCCAATAAAATGACATCCGTTGAATTAAAAAAATCGCTGCATAATGGCGGACCGGTTTTCGGGACACTGATCGTTTCACCCTCCCCGTTCTGGCCGAAAGTGCTTGGCGACTGCGGACTTGATTTTGTTTTCATCGACACCGAGCACATTGCGCTGGACCGTAGCCAGGTTTCGTGGATGTGCCGCACCTATGCTGGGATGGGGTTGCCGCCGCTGGTGCGTACCGTCTCCCCTTCACCATACGATGCGACAATGCTGCTCGACGACGGCGCAGCGGGAGTCGTCGCACCGTACATCGAGCAGGCTGACCAGGTGCAGCAATTGCGCGGCGCAACCAAGCTGCGTCCGCTTAAGGGTCAGCGCCTCAAAAACGCCCTCGCCGGCGAACCGCTCCCTGGCGATCTCGCCAACTACGCACAAGGCCTCAACGAAAACAACCTGCTCATAGTTAACATCGAGAGCGTGCCGGCCGTCGAAAACCTCGATCGTATTCTCGACGTGCCAGGCATCGACTCGGTGCTAATCGGACCTCACGACTTGTCCTGCAACCTTGGCAAGCCGGAGCAATACGATGACCCCACATTTCTCAAAACTGCCGAAATTATTTTTACCAAGGCGCGAGCCAACGGCATCGGCGCCGGCATTCACGCGTGGGGCGACACCGCCAGCCAGGCGCGCTTCATCAACATGGGTGCCAACCTGCTCATACACAAAGCCGATATCACTTTTTTCAAAAATGGTATCCGCGACGAACTGACGGAAATCCGTGAGAAACTTGGTTTGCAGCCAGGCGACACCGCGACCGGCGAAGTGAATATTTGATCCTAACCATTAGCTCACCCGCGTGCCGACTTTGCCGCCGAGGATGGTTTTGCGGAAGTTGTGTTTTTTGAAGAGATCGAAGACGATGATAGGCATGCCGTTATCCATGCACAGCGAGAACGCCGTTGAGTCCATTATCTTGAGCCTTTTCTGCAGCGCGTCGAGGTAGCTGATTGTTGCGAAGCGCTTGGCCTTCGGATTTTTCATCGGGTCGCTGTCGTAGATGCCGTCGACTTTTGTGGCCTTCAGAATCACCTCTGCGCCGATCTCGTTGGCACGCAGCGCGGCCGCAGTGTCGGTGGAGCAATACGGGTTGCCCGTGCCACCGCCGAAGATCACCACGCGGCCCTTCTCCAAGTGACGTACAGCTCGGCGACGGATGAACGGCTCGGCGACCTGCGACATGCTGATGGCCGACTGCACGCGGGTTGGCACGCCCTGTTTCTCGAGCGCGTCCTGCAATGCCATCGAATTAATCACCGTGGCGAGCATACCCATGTAGTCGCCAGTCGCCCGCTCGATCCCCTTCTCGCTGCCCTGCAGACCCCGAAAAATATTGCCGCCACCGACCACGACACCGATCTGCACGCCCAGTCTCGCCACCTCGCGAACCTGGGCCGCCACGTCGTGAACGGATTCTGGGCAGATGCCGCCGGTTTTGCCGCCCAACACCTCGCCACTGATCTTGAGCAGCACGCGGCGGAACTTTGGCTTTTGCCGGTTGGATTTCGCAGTCGTCTTCTTTTTTGCTGGCATGATTTTTATGAGCATCCAGTCGCCAAACAGGGTGCGCCCAAACTGGGTGTTGTGTCTAACAGGCCACCCCACCCGGCGTCAATGCGGCGCTCTCTTTTTTGCCCAATGCCCGACTCTGCTCGACTCCCGGTGGCTGCGCCAGTTTAATGCGCGAGTGACGTTGGACAAACTCACCATCATCGGAGCCGGCTTACTCGGCGGTTCGATAGGCTTGGCTGCGCGGGCGCGCGGTCTGGCAAGGCGCGTCTCCGCGCTGGTGCGCCGACCCGAGAGCCTGGCAGAGTGCCAGGCGCTTGGAATCGCCAACGAGGTGACGCTCGACCCCGGCGAGGCGGTCGCCGGTGCCGACTTGGTAGTGCTGTGCACACCCATTTCCGGCTTGGCTGGCTTGGCCAAGCGCACACTGCCTAATCTCAAGCCAGGTACGGTCGTCACCGACGTCGGTAGCACTAAAAAGCAACTCGTCGCCGAGTTGACGCCGCTCTGCGCCGCGGCTGGCGCGCGCTTCGTCGGCAGCCATCCGATGGCCGGCAGTGACCAAACCGGACCAAGCGCCGCACGGGCGGACTTGTTCGACGGCACCGTTTGCCTAGTCACGCCTACCAGAGACACCGACGCCGACGCTCTCACCACGGTGAACGATTTCTGGGCCGACCTCGGCTCACGGCCGGTTGTCATGCCAGCTGACACGCACGACCGGCTCGTCGCCCGCTGCAGCCACCTGCCTCACCTGCTGGCTTCGGCCCTGGCCGTGCGCGTGCTCGATCCTGCGCACGGCGAACAACAGGCTCAGCTGTGCGCGACCGGTTTTCGCGACATGACACGACTTGCCGCTGGATCGCCGGTGATGTGGCGCGACATCGTCGGCTCAAACCGCGACGACATTCTTGCCGCAATTGACGAGTTCGTCGACGAGATTGGCAAACTGCGCGGGCTGATCGCCAGCGATTCTCCAGAAGCAATCGAGACCTGGCTTCAACGGGCCAAGGTTGCACGGGACAACTGGAATAATTCCGACGAAACCGACTGACGATGCCGTTGCCCGACCTCATCGAGATCGTCCCACTCAGCGCCGCGCCCGAGGTGAAGATCACCGTGCCTGGCTCGAAGAGCATCACAAACCGCGCGCTCATCCTCTCCGCCTTGGCCAAGGGCGATGTGACGCTTGAGGGCGCGTTATGGAGCGAGGACACGCAAGTGATGGTCGAGGCGTTACGGCGGCTAGGCTACTCGATCGGTGTCCGGCCCGACGCCGGCGAACCGGGCAACCGCACCCTCATTGTGACCGGGCTTGGCCAAGCGATCCCCGCTGGCGGCACGGCAGAGCAGCCGCTCGAGTTGTTTGTCGGCAACGCCGGCACAGCGGCGCGGTTTCTCACGGCGTTCCTCTGCCTTGGCCAAGGCGTCTATAGGCTAACCGGTGTGCCGCGCATGCACGAGCGACCACAGGCCGCGTTGCTGCATGCGCTGCGGGAGCTCGGCTACCGCATCGACTCTGAAGACGACAAATTGCCAGTGACGATTCACGGCAGCGGGCCAAGCGCCGGGAGTTGCCGCGTGGACATCGGGAAGAGTTCACAGTTTGCCTCAGCACTACTGTTGTGCGCTGGGCTTGGTCAATGGAAAATCGGCATCGACGGCGAGAGGGGCGTGGAGTCGCCGTACGTTGCGATGACTACCGGCTTAATAGGGTCGTTCCCGATCAACGGCGGCAGTTTGCCCATCGAGCCAGACGCCTCAGGCGGCAGTTATTATTGGGCCGCCGGCCATATTTTGTCGGCAGACGGGGGGAAGCCGATCACCGTTTCGCGCTGGCCAAGCAGCGGCTGGCAGATCGATGCGGAGTTCCCGGCCAAGCTCCCGCTGCCCGACAGGCTTTCGCGGCGGGATGACTTGGGCGACAGCATTATGACGGCAATCGCCATCTCGCCGTTGGCCAAGCGGCCAGTGCGGTTCACCGACTTGGGCCGGCTGCGCCTGCAAGAATGCGAGCGTGTCGAGGCACTGCGCACCGGATTGGCCAAATGCGGAGCGGCAGTGGTTGAGATCGGCGACACGCTGGAAATCTCGCCCAGCGTGTTGCGCGGCGCGACGATCGAGACGCACGAAGATCATCGTATCGCGATGTGCTTTGCGACTCTGGGATTGAAAGTGCCGGGCATTCGTATCAAGAATCCAGCCTGCGTTAGCAAGACGTTCCCCACATTTTTCCAAAAGCTCGCTGCGCCAACTCCAAGGGGGTTGGGGGCAACGCTGCTGGACGAACAGGGCATTCCGCTGGAACCGGACCAGTTGGCGGCGGACTGACAGCAACCAAATTTATTCATGGGAGAACCAATCGTGATCGCGCTAGACGGAACCAGCGCCAGTGGAAAAAGCACCAACGCCAAACTCGTCGCCAAGGCGCTCGGCTACGTTTACGTCGACACCGGCGCCATGTACCGAAGCCTCGCGTGGCATTGCCTAGAGAAGGGCGTGGCGCTCGATAACGAGAAGGCGATCGCGTCGCTGTGCCGTCGCTGGAAGGCCGAGCTGCGAAACGACGATGGGTACATTCGCCTGTACGTCGACGGCTACTTGCCGGAGAAGGAAATTCGCACCGCCGAGACGAGCGCCGCCGTGCCAACCGTCGCCGCCGTACCGGGGGTACGCAAGTGGATGAAGATCAAGCAGCGCGACTGCGCCCGGTTCGGCAACCTCGTGATGGAGGGCCGCGACATCGGCTCGAACATTTTTCCCGAGACGGACTTCAAGTATTATCTCAACGCCTCGCTGGATGAGCGGTCCAAGCGCAGAGCCGCCGATGGCGTGGACGAAAACCTTGCCGAGAGGGACAAGCGCGACAGCCAGCGCGCCGCCGCGCCGTTAATGATTCCACTCGGCGCGCGTGTCATAGACAACTCGGCGATGACAGCCGAGGAGACCAGCACATTGATCATCAACGAGGTGCGCGAACGCCTGGAGGAGACCAAGTGACCCCGCTCTACCGGCTGGCCTGGAGCACGTCTCGAATGCTGTTTCGCAACCTGTTCCGATGCCGGGTGTACCATCCCGAGCGCATGCCACTCACCGGCCCAGTGATCATTGCCGCCAACCACGAAAGCTACCTCGACCCACCGTTTGTCGGGAGCAGTTTTCACCGTCCTATCAATTATCTCGCCCGGGAGAACCTTTTTTCCAACTGGCTTTCAGGCCCGTTCCTGAGCAGCCTCAACGCCGTGCCAGTGGATCGCGGCGGCGGTGGCGCCAAGGGCTTGAAAATCATCCTCGAACGGCTGATGAACAACAACGCCATCATCATTTTCCCCGAGGGCACGCGGACGCGTGATGGAAAAATGAAATCCGCGCAGGCCGGCATCGGCCTTACCATCATCAAGTCCCGGGCACCGGTCGTGCCGGTGCGCCTCTGGACTTACAATGCCTACGGTCGACATCGTCGCATGCCCAAATTGGTTCCTATCGCTGTGAAGTTTGGCCACCCGATCCACTTTCGCTCGCTGCGCGAAAAAGCCGTAACCTGCCCGCGCCCGGAGTTGCGCAATCTTTACCAAGAAGCCACCGACGAAACAATGGCTTCGATCTCTGCCATGCGCCCGGTCATGGATCGAGCATGACACGCCTAGCCAAGCAGATCACTTGATTCCGGCCAGTCGGACATTCCAAATGTCAAACAGCTTGACCGTGGCGAACACATCGCGTAGGCAATACTCGGCGATCTCCCCGTAGCGCTCCTCCTCCATCAACTGGTTCACATCCATGCCAGTGACACCGTGTGACTTGGGTGAATCAACACCAAAAACCCTGCAGTAAAAATCGAGGTTGAACCGGCGCGCCGCACCGCTTCGCCCGCTGACATTGTAGAAAGTCAACTGCTCGGCGAGGTCACAGTGCGGCTCGGTGGCAAACCGATAGCCAAGCCAGTTTTTCCTCGTGATCGAAACATCGAGTTGCGCCGAGCGAAGATAGAGGAAAGGAATATCAAACTGCCGGCCGTTGAACGTCACCACCTTGTCGAAGTGTCTGGCCACCGCCCAGAATTGGTTCAGCAGTTCAACCTCGTCCATCACCGGCATGAAATCCACCCCAGTCACATCACGAGTGTTTGATTCAAAGTCATCGGCGATGAAGATCACCTGGCCACCCAGAGTCTCTGCGTTGATCATCGCGATGCAGACCACCTGCGCAGTAAACGGCCACAGGTTCATCATCCGGGTGAGCTCCTCCCGTTTGGCCTCCTGCTCCTCACTGGTGGGCAGGTTGTTCGCGGGGCGCATCAGGTATTCCTGGGAAGATTCGTCGAACGAATCGAGCGGAACAGCGGAAGTCTCGATGTCAAAAACCAGAGTCGCCATGGGCGGAATGGTGCCAAAACTTGCCCAAAAAAAGAAGGATGGAGGTTCCGCACGGGGCAGAACCTCCAAACCGAATTCTAACCATCAATGGTTATTTCTTACCTTTGCGTTTTGCCTTTTTCTTGGCTTTGCGCTTGGGCGCTGCCTTCTTCTTAGCTGCCTTCTTCTTCACAGCTTTCCGCTTGGGTGCTGCTTTCTTCTTGGCTGCCTTCTTCTTCACAGCTTTCCGCTTGGGTGCTGCTTTCTTCTTGGCTGCCTTCTTCTTAGCTTTACGCTTCGGCGCTGCTTTCTTCTTTACAGCTTTACGCTTCGGCGCTGCTTTCTTCTTGGCTGCCTTTTTCTTTACGGCTTTGCGTTTCGGCGCTGCCTTCTTGGCTGCCTTCTTCTTCACAGCTTTCCGCTTGGGTGCTGCTTTCTTAACCTTCTTCTTTGCTTTCTTTTTCGCGGCCATTGTTTGATGTCACCTCCTTATTTTTGGATTTTTCCACCATCAAAAGTGGATCCATTTGTCTTCAAGAAGCGTTCTCCGTAGAGAATCAACTTCTTGGGACAGTTACTCTACGGTCGGTTTTTTTTTTGGCAACAGAAAAAAACAAAAAAAATGAATTTTTTTTAGGGGCATTTTGAGCCGAAAAATCGTACTTCAAAACGAAAAAATTTTCTATCGCTTCGGCCAGTCAAGATGACGGTGAAGAAAATCGTACGTGCCTTTGCCGTTGATGGTGTGCGGTCCGTCAAACCACTCGATCTCACAACGACCTTTCAACTTCAGTTTTCCTTGGTAGAGGTTGCGCACCTTCGCGAATTCGAATGCAACTTTTTCGTCGGACGCAACCCCGTCGTAGTGACCGCGCTCGACCATGAACGGCCTCGGCGCGATGAGTCCGGCCATCTCCGCGTAGTTGAATGTGCTACCCAGGTCCCACTCAAAGATCTCGTACTCGCCTGTGTTCACGTAGCTGTGAGGATCGCGCGTCGAGGCGTTCTTGTCCACCCACTCGTTGAAGTCCGCCGAGCAGATCGAGAGGCAGTAGTCAGTCACCACCGGCGGCACGCGCATCGCGGTTTTTCCGCCGTAGCTCAGCCCGTAAAATGCGATCCGTTTTTTGTCCACATACGACAGCGTCTTAAGCCAGTCAACGATTTGCTTATGTTGCGGTATTATCACTGAAAAAAGGGACTTTTTTAGCGGATTGGCCTTGCGCTGGAGGGTGCGAAAACGGTCCTTAAAAATGTATAGGTTTTGCGGCGAAAAGGTGATAAATCCGCGTTCCGCCAGTTTGGCAGCGAAGTCGTGATAGGCGTAATGATCGCCCTCGATAATGTCCTGCGGACGTCCCTCCAAACCATGCTGACAAACGACCACCGGGCGTTGCTCGTTCGGCTTCAAGTCACGAGGCAAAAGTAATATCCCGTACGCTATGACATCCTGAAAAACATCGAGCACGACTTCGTGCCCCACCCACTTTTCCGACTCGTAACTTTTTCGACTCCGCGCGTTGAACGGCAGCACTTTGTTGTCGAACCGACCAATCACGTCTTCATAAAATTGTCGGCGATACTTCTCATTGCTCGCCTCGAACTTTGCGAGCGACGAGCTGTCCGGCTTGTAGAATTGTTTGCGCACGTACGGGCTCTCGCGCAGCACCCACTGCGTGTGCCGGTCCAGTTTGTGAACCTGTTCGGCGTGGCGCTTGGCTGCGTTGAAACCGTTTCGCCGGCCGGGGATGATCGCGGTTCCCGCTTGGCCAAGCGCGGCTCCCGGCTTGAGTGTGTCCATAAATCGGCCAAGTGCTTGGTCACCAAGCGGCTCATCATTGGTGACCAACTCGACGACCGGTTTCACGCTCAAACCGTCGATCAGTTCCTGTGCGCGAACCACTTCGGCGCGTACCGATTCGGGCGCCGGCGACACAACCCGCGCCGGTGCGCCGCGACCACCGGGGAGGGCTGCCACCGGGCCGCGCGCGGCATCAACGATCAACGCGCGCGGCGCGATCAGCGACGCCAACTCTGCATCACCAAACTGTTCGAGCAGGCCAAACACATTACGATCGATCGGTTCCTGCCAAATGTTTTGCCGCGAGTCGAAGTAACCACTCACGCAAGCGACGTCGATCCGCGTATCAACCGCCGCTGCGTAAAGCGCAATCAAGCCACCCTCGCCCCAGCCGACGATACCGATCGGCGTGTCTTCCCAGCGCCTTGAGAACCAGTCCACCACGGCCAACGACTGCTGCACCTCGTAGCCGATGAGATGCCGCCCCATCTCGAAAGCGCCCCGATAAAGAAATTCGCGGTTCGAGAGCTTCGACATTTTCTCAGCGCGATTGATCAGCAGCGGCACGACCACACGGCAGCCGCTCCCGGCCAAGCGCCGCGCATACTGCAATTCCGGCGCCAAACCGGCCGACAGCCCAGCAATTTGCTCGGGGAGTTGATTGCAGTCGGGCAATGCGATCACGTTAGCCAAGGCGTCACGACCGCGAGGCTCCAGCAATAGGCCGGTGGCGGTCACGTCGGCAAAAGCCGGCCAACTGACGGCGCGGATGGTGATGCGATCCGTCTGCCCGGCTAGCGATGCCCCTGCGGTGGTGCTCTTCAGCGTCAATCCGTCAAACGCGATCCGCTCGTCCCTCAGCCCTATGATATGGGCCAAGCGCCGACGGTTCGGCTCGACGGACTTGGCGTAAGCGGCTTGGGAGATGAAGTCGCGGCTCCAATGCTGCTCGCGCCGGTCGATGGAGGCTTCCAATTCGCGCAAAAGAAACCGATCGACGCCGGCGACGAGATGCGAGGCGATGTCGCCCTCGATTGTCAGCGGCTTGGTTTCGAGCGCCGGTTGCGCTTGGACGGCTTGGAGCGAGAGGAGTCCTGCGAAAATAATGGCGACTGTTTTTTGAGTTTTCATTGGCTTGAGCGCTTGGCAAGTCTAGGCGAAGGGGCCAAGCGCTCAAGCCAAGAAAAATAGCATGACGAGATTAACGTACAGGGCCGCCAACAGATCATCGATTGTGACGCCCCAGCCGCCGGAGAGTGCCTGGCTTGGCCCAACCGGCCACGGCTTGGCAATATCGAACAGCCGGAACAGCAACACGATGCCCAACGACCAATGCCAAGTCGATTCGCTGAAAAAAAACGACCACTCCGGCATCGTGCCGTTTGTGAAATACAGCGACGAAACCCAGCCGGCAAAACAGAGTGGCACCGCAACGATCTCATCAATGACGATCGAGCCGGGGTCGCGCAGACCAAGGATCGTCTCCGCACGCCCGCAAAACCAAACCGATGCCGCGCTGAACAACAAAAGCGAACCGACGAAAAATGCAAAGCTCCCCGGCAACAGCAGCAGGATGAACAGCGGCAAGCCAAGCAATGTGCCGACCGTGCCTGGCGCCACCGGCGAGCGGCCAGTTCCCAGCCCCTGCGCGATGAGAAGAATGAACCTGTCCACGGGTCAGCAGTCGTTGAGGTACACTTCGCGGTTTTTCCAGAGGTACAGAAACCCAGAGAGGGCCGTCAGTGCCACGGCAACCCACTTGGAAATCTCCGCCACCCACCAAGCCCATACATGGCCGACGATCTCTAGCGCAAACAGTTTGCCGACGATTCCCCAGTCGGTATGGCTGTGCGTGACGAGCAGCGCGATGATCGCCGTGATCTGAAAGATGGTCTTGTTTTTGCCCTGGCGTTCCGCCGCAAGGACAAGGTTTTTGTTGGAAGCCAATAGCCGCAGCCCGGTGATGGCCAACTCGCGAGCCACGATCAAAATCACCATCCAAGCTGCCATCCACTCCAACTCGATGAAGGCGATGAACGCCGAGCAGATCAGCACCTTGTCGGCCAACGGATCCATCAGCTTTCCGAAGGAGGTGATAAGGTTGCGGCGACGGGCGATGATACCATCGAAGAGATCCGTCAGGCTCGCGGCGACAAAAAACACCAGCGCCACCGTGAAGTGAAATGGGAAGTCGATGAAAAGCGCCAATAAAAAAAACACGGTCAATACCAACCGGCTGACGGTGAGTTTGTTAGGGAGGTTCATTGCGTGTCGCTAGGCTTAGCCGGCTCGGCTATTAAATCATAATCGGTGTGGCCGGTGATTCGCACGTCGGCGAACTGGCCAAGCGGCAAGTCGCCGCGCACCAGCACCCGGCCGTCGATATCCGGCGCGTCGGCCTCACCACGCGCGATGAGGCACGGGCCAATGTCAACCACGCCGTTGCCCTCTCCCGAGCGGATATGGCCATGCTCCCACGAAATCATCGTCGCCTTCTGAATCTCCTCCGCGTTGGCTTTTTTCTCGATGAGCACGCGCTTGATCTGACCCACCTGCGCCGCCGCGATCTCGCGGCTGATCTCAAGCTGCGTCGCCATCGCACGCTCGTGTCGGGCTTCCTTTTGCGCGTCGGTCAACTGGCT
>Ga0115011_10003220_pt1 | contig 11115 bp, 11 predicted proteins | sample TroAtlMetagenome_2_FD_88705 | JGI IMG/M metagenome (GOLD analysis project Ga0115011, IMG submission 88705) | Marine eukaryotic phytoplankton communities from Atlantic Ocean - Tropical Atlantic ANT8 Metagenome | ecosystem: Environmental > Aquatic > Marine > Oceanic | place: Tropical Atlantic... | reverse complement strand
CCTTGGCAACATGTATTTAGAATGATTATTTGAATAGCTTCATCAACTACCACTTCATAAGGTGGATCTGCAGTAATAACATGCATGAAATAAGGACAATGCTTCTTACAGTGATAACATTCAACTTTAACATATCTCAATTTTAATAAATGTTCTTGAGAAGCACTAGTAATTATTTTACAATTGTCTTTAGATCTCATTTTTTCTACTTGGCAAGTGCCTGACATAAAGCACTATACAAATAATTTTTTTTCAGATGTACATGCCTATTTACATTAAAGACTCGAATTCGGCATGTTGGACATCTGAAAGTTTCACATGAGGGGCTGGCGCCTGGCGGGCTTTCATCTTCATAGAATACTGTAAGCGTTGCATACTTAGTACTTGTTTTATCTAAGTAAGTAGTTAAACATGACCGGCAAAATGTATGTTGACACGCTGGGATAAATAAATTGTCACTTGATATAGGACCTCTACAAATGCCACATATATCAAGTATTTGTCTAATTTTTTCACAATTTAGACAATTTTTGCCAATCCATAAATTCTTTTTTGTTGGTCGGTCAAAACTTTTTCATCACGTTCTAAAATTGAACTACGTATAATATCTCGTTGTCGACTTGTGGCTTCTCTTTGTAGTCTGTTTCGTTTTTCACCTCTTGTTTCCATAGTACCAAAGGGGGGACTGGGGGGTGGTACTTGCGTACATTAAAATACCTTCCCAAGGTTATTCGAATTAGAGGTTTTCAATGCCAGTGGCATTAGCTGCTATTTTTAATATACCCTTCATCATTGGTGAATTCCTAATTTCTTCTTTCATTTTTGCAAATAGACCTTGATAGATTTGATTTACATTTGGCGATGAAAGTTTATTCACAAACGTGTACACTGTACTTAAAAAAGTAAGAATAATCAACAAAAAAACACCTCTTTTGAAACCATTCTTGCGCATAAAATCAAATTTACTTGAGATTTTATTATCTGAACTTTGACTAACTTCTGTGAAATTTTCCATTTTTAACATTGTAAAGTAACGAAAAAATAAATACACAACCTCTTTTTATACAACCTAGTACCTTGTCTCTCAGCATTGCTTATGTGCTGTTATAGGCAGGTGCTTTAAAAACAGCAGGTGATATTTTGCTGAGATTTTCCGACGAAAGCGAACGATATGTTACCAAAACGATCAACAGGAAAACATAACAAAGCAACTGTCAGTAATGGTATAAAAAGTTATCATATATCTGTCCATGGAAAAAACATACATTTTGGCGCTTTTTAATAATAATCGAAGTATTTGACCAGATTATTATCATATAATGCCATAAACGCTTTTCATTCTTGGCCCCGCCTTTTTCGGAATAAGAACCTCCTATTTTTCGTCAAAGCCCTCTCGATCAAAATGGGCAGAGGCTCTAGTGTATATAAGCAGAAGATTGCTAATAGTGGCAAATATTCCTTGAAGACACTTTCACCATTCTGTTTGTCACTGATACATAAAGAATCATGACTAAATTAAAAAATAAAACCTTAAAGTGTGACTATGAAGGCTGTGAAAGAAAATCATTTTGCTCTCCTTATGTACTCGAAAGACATATTAAGCGTATGCACGCCTTGGTGTATCCGTGTGCTATATGTGGAAAAAGATTTGCTAGTGCAACTTTGCTAAACAAGCATAAAAAAAGTACTCATAGAGGTTTTTCATGTCATTTATGTTTTACAAGATTTTCATCCCAAAGATATCTAAATCGACATCATGCAAGATTCCATACCGCAGTTAAAGTAGCTGAACAGATATGTACACAGTGCGATCTACCATTTCGATCAAGAGGAGAATTCGATCTACATATGGTTAAAAAACACACAAATGAAACATCATTTAAATTGATGAATCAAGCATTTCGAGACAGACATCAAGACTGGAGAAAAATTTTGGCAACGGATATGGCACCAGAAAATCTATTTTACAGTCATTATTATGAAGAACTTGTTACTTTCCTAAAGAATCAACAGGCCCGGATACAAACTTTCACATTCAACCTATGTTTAGTTTGTATATATGAAAGTCCTATACCCGGGGAAGTCAACGATAGTTTCAGACAAGGTAAATTTAAATATACATGAAACTTTTATTTTACTCAGAGTACATACTTAGAAAAAATGACAACTGTTGCATTTAAATACAGATCGGCGGAGTTGGCGGGGTGGCGTTAAAATCAGGTAGTTCAAGGAAGGAAAAAATTATTTTGAATCGATTTCAAAATTTCGACACAGGGGGCAAATCCGTTTTTCCTTGAACCATTCTTCAATGCACTGAGTGTGAAACTCATGGCCACAGCTCAATTTGGTTCGAGGCCTCGATCTAATGTCATTGAGACAAATGACACATATAGTCTTGTCTGAGAAATCCTTTTTCAAATCTTTCATCTTTCCACTTCGGTCTCTAGGAGGACTCGAGCCAAAAATTGCTAAAATTTCAAAAATAATAAATTTTAAATTTACCGCGCTTTTTTTAAAACTGAGATGTAAACAAAAAATATTTTTTACTTACGTAGACAGAAACGGATGGCCATCAGAATAAGAGCTAGGATCACGTTCAAAATGGTAGTAGCAAGCCGGATTAGGATCTTGATAAACTCAGAGTACATACTTAGAAAAATGACAAGTACTTATTAAGTACATCTTCTTTGGTCTCTTAACGTAAACTGAGTAATACTTCTTCATCGCCCCAGATATTTGTACATATATAAATTCATGAATTATCTCATTTGATAGATAAAAAATCTAGCTAGTAAGCATTTTTTTTATTCGCATTCTACTGACCCCACGACACACTTGTTGTAACTTGAAATCGAGAGCAAGTAAACTACGACAAAAAAACACAAATGTACAGTTGGTGAAATTTATACATATAGAAACTAACTTTTATTTTTCCATCATCTTATAGTGCCCGTGCCAAGTAGCTGGAGTCCAGTCGAATTAAGCACTAATATAGAAGAAAGTATCAACAATCATTTGCATGAGATCATGGACAACATTGAAGGTACATACAAAAGTTTTTAACAAGTTTTGAAATAAAAAATATCAAAATACATACTTTTTTTACAGTTCATCTTACAAATGGATCTGGGCTATCATTTCGATCAATGGTCAGTCTAGATATCAATTTATCAGGCACGCTCAATTCCAGCATTACTACCGTTGAAGAAAATGAGTCTAGTGAAACAAATGCAAATGAATCGAATATGGACAACGTTGAACAAAACGAGTCTGAAGCTGAATCAGATGATGCAAATGCCTATGAAGAAGCTGAAGAAGATGAAGCGAATGCAGATGAAAATCTAAAAAATGCAACATATGGCCATAACTTTGAAATTGACATTAGTAACATTTACCCTCGAAAATATCGTCATAAAGACGTGCTCTTGGACGTCAAAAGAACTAATGAAAAGTGCTTCCTATATTGTGTTGCTGCCGGGCTTGAGAATCACAAATTCCAAAGTCTTGCTGAAAAAGAAAATCCTAACAATTATGAGAACTTCATCAATCAAGAGTTTAACATTGAGGGAATAGAATTCCCCATTAAAATGAGTCAAATTCAACAATTTGTGAAGCAAAACAGTCATCTTAATATTTCAATAAACATATATACCATTCTTGGTGGACAAGTGAAATCTGTGCTGACAAATATCACACATTGCCAAGAAGAAGCTCCTCCAACTTTCATTGACTTACTTGCCGTTTTTCCACATTCGACAGAAAATGAATCATGTATCCTTCAAAAGGGACATTTCATTCTTATAAAAGACCCATGTAGATTTTTCACAAAAAGACAAGGCAAGAGTCTGAAAAAACGCTTAAGAACTCGTATTGTGTGTCCTAACTGTAAAATACAGTTTGTTTCTAAAGAAAGTGACAAATTCAAAAATCACAGACATTTTTGTTCAAATAAGCATGCCCAATTACAAGACTTGCCCAGTCCGGATCACAGATTAGAATTCGGTAAGTTAAACTAAGACACAACAGTAATTAATCTTAAAGATTCTGTTTCTGCTTGGGTATTTAGAATAACATTTCAAGTTTTTTTCTTACTTATTTTACAGGTGGAAATTTACTAAATAAACAGTATCTGGAAAATATTAGCATTTATTACGATTTAGAGTGTGTGCTAAAATCGACTGACCCCCAAAACTGTGGCAGCTGCATTAGCATTTGCAAGTGTGAAGCAGACTCAACAAAGAAAATAACAATACCCAAGCAAACCCACGAGCCCATCATATACAGCTACGTGATCCTTGACAAAAATGGTCAGATTTTAGAACAACATACAAAATATTGCCCGCTTGGAGATGCTGCTACCCAATTCCTATCTGTTTTACTGAACAATCAAGAAAGATATTTAAATTATGGAAGGGGTCCCAAAAAATTCAAAAAAGTGCCATTTGTGAGCTATAAGGAAAGAAAAAAAATATTAAAAAAACAAAACAATGAGTGTCTGCATTGTCACCAAAAATTCAAACCTGGTCAACGAAAGGCCCTTGATCGTATGTAAAAAATATCTCAGTAAATATTAATGAAATTCTTACTGAAGACATTCTTTACATTGCAGACTGTCATTATGACAACAAAATCAACGGCTTTTTACATCTGGATTGTAACCTTAATAGGTAAGCACTAAATTTTTTGGGGCATTGACTACAAATTTTCACATGCATTAAATTTTTTGGAACATTGACTACAATCTATTTTTCTATAGGCGACGATATCAACGCATTCCAGTACTGGCACATAACGCGACAAGATATGACAGGTATTTAAAACCTGTCGATTTTTATTAGACATCATTTTTACCAATATTTTTCATTTCACAAGTCATTTTATAGTCAAGGCAATGGTGGCGTTGAAGGACAGAATTAATTACCAGTTCATACTCCCGCAAAATTCTGAAACGTACAGAGCCATCAGCGTTAACAACTTTCAATTTCTCGATAGCTATGCCTTTATGGCTGGTAGCTTGGAAAAGCTAATGCAAAATTTAACAAAAACTGTTAAACCAGAAGATATGGAAGTAATAAACTCCTGCAGGGCATCTTTAACAGATGGCATACTCGACATTAGTAAAAGAGACCTTCAATTGAGCAAAGGATTGGTGCCGTGGTCATTGGTAACCGATCATGACTTTCTGAAAATACCAAGAAAAAAATTGCCTGACAAACAAAAATATTATTACTCCATCTTGACAGACAGCACGCCATCAAAAGAAGAAATTCAACGGGCTTCAGAATACTATCAGAAATATCAATGCAAGAATTTGTTAGAGTACTTAATGCAGTACTGCGAGGTAAGCACTAAATTTTTTGGGACATTGAATACAAATTTTCACATGCACTAAATTTTTGGAACATTGACTACAATCTATTTTTCTAACAGACAGATGTAATACAATTGGCCCAGGTCTTTCACAAGTTTCGAATGAAGATATTCAAATTTGCAAAAATCGATGTTTTGAAATTCGTAGGTGAGTGTCAAAAATCAAATTAATCGGAACATCTGACGCATGATTTAATATCCTTCATTTTTCACAGGTCTCGCTAGCTGTGCTTTTAGCATATTCCAAAAACTTAGCAAATGTTCTTTGGGATTGATAGATGATGAAAAAATCCTCGCCTTACTCATGCAAGGCATTAGGTACTTATAAAGAATTGAAAGAAGTCTGTAGAAAAAACATCAAAATGCATAATTCTTATATCCTAGGGGCGGTTTATCGTTTATTGGCGAACGACTTCAAGAGAATTGTCCACTTCATAATCCAGATTGGCAATCTCTCTACGCAGATGCGAATAATTTGGTAATATAAAAAATATTCACATTTTTGAAAATCATTCGTGTTCTAACACACTTTTTTCACAGTATGGACATTGCCAAACCTACAAACTTCCATGTGGAGAGTTTGAATTGTCCAAGGACCCTGAAAGGGAAGGACGAGAGGCCTTGGAAAAATACAAACTGTCAGATGATTATGGATATTTTCTAGAAGTAGATTTGCTCTATCCATCAAAGCTTCATGACCAACATCCTCATTTTGAAAATCCTCTCGGTGAGTATATAAAATATGAATACATTTTGTCTAAATCACATAATCTATTTGCATATTTATATACCACAGCCCCGTATATGTCCGTTATACAATATGATGATCTTTCTGAGGAGTCAAAAGAAATGCTTGCAAAAACAGGAAAAAAAGGAGAAAATTACAAGGCCAAAAAATTACTCAACGATTTCAAGTAAGTCAAAAATTTTTACAAAATGCACTAAATTTTTTGGAACATTGACTACAATATATTTTTACAGGCCTAGAATCAAGTATTTGACCCATGTGGCAAATCTCCAGTTTTATATCCGGAAGGGCCTCGTTTTGAAAAAAATCCATACCCTGATAAAGTTTAAACAAGAAGACTTTGCAGCAACTTTTATCAAGATGACCACAAGACTGAGAAAGAACGCGATGACAGATTTTGACAAGTCCTTTTGGAAGTTCATAAACAACGTCTTATTTGGAAAATCCATGGAAGGTAAAAGTACAAAGTTTTTAGCCTAAATATTATGGTAAATGACTTTATACTTTTACAGATGCTAGCAAAAACCTTAATATCAAACTCTATGATGATGAAGAGAAAATCAATGCAATCACAGGATCTAAAGCTTTCAGAGGTCGTACCATTCTTGGCAATGGCGTTATTGCCATTTCTACCACACCCCCGCGTATTAACAGGTTAGATATTTCATATTAAAGTTCAGTGTTGGCTGTGTCCGAAAAAATTTAAAAAATGCATTTTTACAACTCATTTTTTAAATCTCATTCATTTATCCATGTTATTAGGAAGAAGGCCTTTGCAGTCGGTTTTACGATTCTCGAAATTTCAAAACTTCTTATGTACGAAGCTTGGTACGACAGAATTTGTAAAGTTTGGCCCACTGCCCGTTTACTGGCAACAGACACCGACAGGTAATATAAAATTTTTTCAACTAAAACTAGGAAAAAAATTTGCCAAGTGTGGGATTCGAACCCACGCGTACTACCGTACACCTCGAGCTGAACTCGTGGCGCCTTAGACCACTCGGCCAACTTGACGAACAGATATGTACACAGTGTGATCTAGGTGTTTTTTTATTTTCAGCTACATCTTTTCTGTCAAAACATCAACACTGACAAAAGACCTGGCTTCCATGAATAGCGGACCGGAAAAAAAGTTCTGGGATTTTTCAACCCTACACAAATCCCATGAACTTTACGATGAAAGCTCAAAGAACGAACTTGGTCTTTTCAAATTGGAGACATGTGATTTTATCAGTGGAATGGTGGGGGCCAGGCCAAAAGTGTATAGTTTTGAAACAGTACCTTATGAAGAATTCATGAAGTTAACGGAAAACGGGCCTTTTTGTGTGAAAGTGTACAAGAAAAATTTGAAGAAAAAAATGACAAATGTCAAGAGACTTAAAGGTGTCAAAAAGTTCTTAATTAGAAGTCATTTCACCCATGATTGCTATAAAAGTGCAGTGTTAAACAGAGAACTAAAACATGTGGCCTACTTTACAATCGCGAGCAGAAAACACGAAGTTACAACAGATCTACGTGCTAAGCTTGGACTCTCTAGGTATGCATATTCCTACATAAAAAATTAGTAATTTAGGCAATGAATTTTTACAATATCAGCATCTTTATTTACAGCTTCTATGACAAGAGACATGTACACAACTGTAAGATTCATACCACACCCCTCAATCACTATAGACTAAAGAACAAAAATTTTTCCTGCATAAAATGTAAAAAATTCGGTAAATATGTGGACAAATGTGAAAAAATGTAAATAAAATCAAATGGAATTGTAACCTGCTTCATCATCATCATCATTAATTTTAAGTTTTCTAGTAGGTCTTTTAGATTTTATGAAAGATTTAGCAGGTGGTTCTAAATTATCAAATTCATCATCAGATTCTTCCAAAATATCCCTATTTCTTTTTCTTGCTTTTTTATCTGGTGCAGAAGATGTTGTTGGTTTCCTATTTACTAGATCATGTATGTGTTCAACCGGCTTAGGATATTTAACGGGCACAGACACGGGTGTAGGAACTGGAACGGGTATAAATACAGTTTTACCCTTGGTAGTTTTAGGAACTGCATTTTTAACAGACACAGATTTCTTTTTAGAATTTTGTAGTCTTTTAACATCTTTTTTCTGAGGAGGCTTCCAATCATTATTATGAACTTGTGATATATGTCTTCTCAGAGTATAATTAGTGGTATATCCTTTATTACACTGACTGCATATGTACGGTTTAATTACAGGAGATGAGACAACTTGCCCTCTAAATTTTTTCTTCCCTTGAATTACGTTCTTAGCAGGAATGGGGTCGGCTGGTGGCGTTGTCATAGATATATTAGCTGCTTGCTGTGAGTCATTTTGACTCTCAGCTTCTTGAATATTCGAAGTGTTGATAGATGCCGGGGTATTATCATCAGTGTTGATAGATTGAACAGCTTGCACATTATCTGAATTCGAATCGTTCATATCTACATTATTCTCTTGCTGAGAAATAGCCGAATCATCATTTTCAGCCACGGTCGTCAAATTCCCCGCTGTGTTGCCCTCCTCGGGTGATTGCGATGCTGAAGTTTCAAGCTGTTCCTCAGATTTAGGCTCTAAATATCTTTTATTTAATAAAGCCATTTTATTGTAGTTAAAAGTTTTTCCCTGTCTCACATATTCTTGACAATTGTGATTCTTATATTCTTGAAATTCATCATTTGTAAGTAGTTTCATCTCCATATAAGGTGATCGAATAAATTTAGAAGTCTTCATTATGTGACTTGATTTATAATAACCTCAGCTACTAGGGGCAAAACAATTGCAGCTAAAAAAGTATCCTCATCTATGATTTCAAGAAGTTAAGAACTATTTTGAAAAAAACGGCATTAGTCTGAATTTTAAATAAACAAATATCTTGATTTGTTGATTTTCCTAATTTCTTGAATTCATAGATGAAAATACCTAAAGTAGCCAAAAATCCGCCTGATTGTTTCAAAATTCTTCTTTTCCTTTTGACATTATTTTTTTTCTTAGTCAAATAAATAATTTCACTTCGCTTTCCACTCATGCATTTACACAATTTTTGAATATTTTCATCTCCCAACTTTGCACTTCTATCCCTATGTACTACATTAAAAATAAGCGTACAAATATCGTTAATCGTATCATTGTCCACAAACTGAATAAGTGTTTCTACTTGGTGGGGCTTAAGCAATGATAGTAACTCAGCAAGTGCCTGTAATCTCCTTCTCTCTTTTTTACCCGCCTTCATAATATATACAAATTGATCGTTTGAATGCTATTACTTCTAATACACTGTTCAAATATTTTATTGAGTCAATCTACGTTTTATCATATTCAAACAAATTTGTTCATTTTCTAGACTCTTTCCATGTTTGAAATTCTCCAAAAAATCCTTGAAACTTCTTTTTTCTTCATGACACTTTATCAAAAACGCCAAAGTGTAGTATGCACAAAACATTGAAAAAATACCCTGAATTGATAATCTGGAATAGTATATAGTACAATTACATAATTGTAGCCTTTTTGATATGTATCCGTTTATTACAGGTAAGCCAATACTATCGAAGTACAATATGCAATCTTTTTTAACTAAAATTGAAATCCAGTGGCTTCCAGGTAAATCAGACTTTTGTATATTAACAATATAACTACTATTTTCTGGTAAATAAGATTTTGAATAAAAATTATCGCATGCTAGGATTTCGGGGGGGTTACTTAGGCATATTTCACATAACCTTGAAAGATAATCAGAGGACAGTCCTCTAGATTCCATTGTTAAATATGATGAACAAATTCTACAGTAGGTGGGAATTCTTTTGCCACTCTAGTAAACTTCAAAAGCTTCTTATAAAATGAGTAGAATATCACAGTGACGGGTTCTGTTAATGCCTGAGAAAAATTCAATGTTGCGTGTACTAATCCTGTCATTGGCATGTGTGTATGAACACCGCAACAATCATCTGGCGAGCGGTCAAAACAGAATATTGAAGCATGGTCCATATAGGCGTCCAAAGTAATATTGGGCGAAACGTGATCTCCTCCGGCTCCAACGCCTTTCATTAAATCTTGATATCCTGTCAAAACATTACCTTTAGTCCAATCAAAATCATATCTGGTGGCAGGGTAGGATCTTCCATTGATATGAAATTCAAGACCTTGAAGGTTGTAATGTTTATATTGCAATGGATTTTTGGCTTTGTTACCATTATAATTGTCATGTCCAATTATAACCATAAAAATTTTGAACGGCACTATGTCACCACCACCACTACCGCCGCCGCCGCCAAGAGTCAAATTCTCAAGAAGAATATTAGATGTTCCTGTTGCAGCAACTTTGTAATTTAGCGAGGTGTAAGTAATGGGCAAATAAGCAGACAATTGTTGGTCATAAAATTTTTCATGTTCATCCCATTTTGTTGGATTTGCTTTAATCCGTTTGCCCATTATTACCATGTCCTTGATAACGAGTTTGTATTTTTTAACATTGGAAGCATGTTGTATAAGACAAAAAGCATTTTCATTTTTGTAAAATGTGAGTTTGATAGTGCAGTCAGGGGGGATATATCTGTGGCAATTAACGTGGTCAACAAAAAGAGGACTGCGGATATATCTGCCACCTTTTGCTGTGAAGGCAGCTTGCTTTTTTGCAAAAGCACCTCCGTTGGCTTTTTGGTTTACATCAGCCTTTTTGACCTCTTCATCAAAATAAAGCATAGTGTCTTTCAACTTTTCAATTTTCACATCCTTCGAAACACCCAACAAAACGTCCATATGTGACTTATAAGCAAGATTAGTTCCTGAATTTGAACTAACTTCTTTTCCATTTATTTCCACCTAAAATTAAATCAAATACAAATTCAAGTGTGGGATTTGTATAGTCACGCTTCTAAAACTTACTTTTATCTGCTTCCAATATGTGCCTCCAATCATATTAATGGGGGCCACGTCATCACCAGATCCCATGTCACTTTCTCCATCTTCATTTCTAATTTTCAATAAAAAT